>JACKQG010000422.1_pt1 | contig 53784 bp, 32 predicted proteins | sample 8237621 | NCBI WGS metagenome assembly JACKQG01 (sample SAMN15677084, study PRJNA649215) | marine metagenome | biome: marine; feature: Black Sea; material: saline water; isolation source: suspended particulate matter (SPM) from the Black Sea western gyre | collected 2013-06-09/2013-06-10 | depth... | reverse complement strand
ATTGCCAAATTGATCACCGATGTTGCAGGTTCATCAGATGTTTTTCCAGGAGGTATTGTATCCTATAGTAATGAGATGAAACAAAAATGGCTAAACGTTAGAGAAGAGACACTAATTAATTACGGCGCTGTCAGTGAAGAAACTGTTGGTGAAATGCTTGATGGCATCATTGAAGAAACCGGCGCCAATATTGGTGTGGCTGTAAGCGGTGTTGCCGGGCCTGGTGGCGGTACAAAAGAAAAACCGGTGGGGACAGTTTATATTGGTATTATTTTCAACAAAAAAAAGGTTGTTGAAAAATGTTTTTTTCAGGGATCAAGGGAGGCGGTAAGGAATAGCAGCGCGGAGAAAATTCTTGAAATGATACTTGATTCTTGATACTGGATTCTGGTTTCTTGTTTCTGGATTCTGGATGGGATGGGGGGATCCAGCAACAAGCAACAAGCAACAAGCAACAAGCAACCAGTAACAAGCATCAAGCATTTTACCCCGCCATCTCACTCAACTTTTCAACCTGGGCATTATTCCCAATTACATACAGTGTTATCCCCTGTTCCAGCAATATATCTCCCGGTGGATTTACGATGACCTTCCCATCGCTTTTTTTAATCCCAATAACCATGGCGCCTTTTGTTTCTGCTTTTATGTTGGATTCACGGAGCTGTTTGTTCACGAACGGGCTGCTTTTATGTAGTAAAACTTCTTCAATTTTTAATTCTAATTCCGAACTTTGAACCATAACCTCTAAAAAATCCACGATGCCGGGGGTTAACAGCAAGCGCGCCATTCGCCTGCCGGCAATGGAATATGGGGAAACCACTTTGTCCGCGCCGGCGCGCATGAGTTTCTTGCAACTCTTGTCATCAATTGAACGGGCAATAATTCTCAACTTTGGATTCATTTCTCTTGCGGTAAGTACAACATAAACATTGTCGGCGTCGTGAGGTAATGACGCGATTAAACCACTTGCGTTTGAAACACCTGCTTTTTCTAAAATCTCATCTTCGGTGGCATCCCCAAATAAAACTAATTGACCGTGCTCTTTCAATTCTTCAACTTTATGTTCATCTTTCTCAATAACCACAAACTGTTGTTTTAATTTCTTCAACTCTTCGATAATTTCCGTACCTGTTTTCCCATAGCCACAAACAACAACATGATTCTTTAATTGAATAATCTGCTTTTCCATTTTCTTTCCCCTGATTAATGATCTTATATGCCCTTCAACAATTAAAGATGTAAGACTGGCAATAGCGTAGCCACCGACGCCAATACCAAAAATGATCAGCCCCACTGTAAAGATACGCCCATCCTGACTCATCTCTGCCACTTCATGAAATCCAACGGTGCCGATAGTTATGACTGTCATATAGAAAGAATTAAAAAGGCTCCATTGCTCAATAAATACATATCCTAACGTTCCGGCTAAAATAATGATCAAGAGCATCACAATGGGAAAAATTAATCTTTTCATGTTATTTGTTAAAATTTTTAAATTTATTTTGACATTTAGCTATTTTATTATTATATTAACAGAAAAATTACCCAACGCACAAATCTTTTCTTTGTCACTGCAACATATTCATCTCAAACAATTAATATGGAGGAGCCATGCGTAAAATAATTTGTATGTTATTTGTTGCTGTCTCTATTAGTATTCTTATCCTGGTTCACTGTTCAACAAGTCCTGAAAATAAATTTGCTCAATTTGATAACGGCTTTTTCAATAAAAACGTCCCGGAATTTCCTGGCGCCCGTTTACTTACCAAAGCTGATATTCCTGAAAATCAGCAAACATTCTTTGATGAAGAAAAGGCTCAACTCCAGCTAATGCATGACGTAAATAACAACACAATTCCCGATTATATTCTTTGCGGCGTTGCAGACTCTATTATTCAGAGAGAAGATCGAGGCGCTTATTTTATTTGCATGTTTGAAGAAACCGATTCCGGGTTTGAACGGCTTCATATTCAACAGCTCAGGGTTGCCCCGGTAAACATAAAACCGTCCAAAGATCGTCCCGGTGTTCTTATTTTATTTGCTTTTTCCAGTGACTTTGCCGCAGAAATCTATTATGAAAATGAAGAATATCATCTTCAACGGTGGTACTAAAATAACACTTCGTTTGTTTATAAAACGGTTTTTCCATTTCATAACCAACCAGGTAATCAAAACAGGGCGGAGTAATGGAACAAGGGTAACTGGGTAATTAGTTTTATAGGTAATTAGGTATTTCTCGCACTAACAACTTTTTATTACCCAATTACCATATTACCAAATTACCTTTCAAGCCTTCTTTATGAACTCAGTCCTTTACCATTCCCTTATACAAAATTTTATTTTAGTCTCCAAGTAAGCTACTCATCATCTGTAAACTTAGGCCTTCCATCCATGTTAGCCGCCTGCCAAACACATCCAAATGCAATGCGGGCAACTTTTGCCATCTTCTCCGGTAATATTTTTTCGACTGTGTCTGTTGGTTTGTGGTAATCTTTGTGCAGCCCGGTTATAAAAAACAAATATGGAATATCTTTCCTGCCAAATGACATGTGATCGCTGCCGCCGCGCATTCCTTTTTCATCCTTAAATTCATGGGGAAGATTCACCAATTCATTCGCGTTGAGAAAAACTTGCTTCATTTCTTCACTTTTACTCCAGCCATACACTTCAACCTCGCTGGTATCATTGCGGCTTATCATGTCCAGGTTAATCATTGCTACTGTATTTTCCAATGGAAAAAGCGGATCGGTACCAACATAATATCTTGAGCCGAATAATCCTTTTTCTTCGCCGGCGAATGCCATAAACAAGATTGATCGTTTCGGTTTTTCGCTACAGCTAAAAAATGCTTTTGCCGTTGCCATTACCCCGGCTGTTCCGGAGGCGTTATCATCAGCGCCGTTGTAAATAGTGGTATCATTTCTTGCGCCAAGATGATCGTAATGCCCGCCAATGACTACAATTTCATCTTTCAATTCAGGATCACTTCCTTCCAGCAAACCAACAACATTTTGGCTCATAAATTTATCTGAATCCAAATTAGTCACTAATGTGGCTGATACATTTTTTAGCTCAAAGGATTGTGGTTTTAAATCCGCATCAATTTTTTCGTGAACATCTTTCATAGTGAGTTGAGATACAGAAAAAATGGCGTCTGATAATTTTTTTCCAATCCTCATAACAACAATTTTATTCTCCTGCTTCTCACCTAATGTCAATGGAATTGCATCTTTGGGAGCGTTCCTCATTAATGAAGGCCAAGCATTGGGCGGTCTTCTAAAACGGCGGCTCGGATTGGAAACATAAATAAATCCAACAGCGCCGTGATCAATCGCGTTCATTACTTTGTTATTTAATTTACTGTGATCGGTCGATTTTGCTCCTTTAAAAACGCTGCTTGTATCTTTCTCTTGCGGTTCATTTGTAAACACAAGAACGATCTTTCCGTTCACATCGATGTTTCCGTAATCATCATAATTGTATTCAGTGGCTGTTATACCATAACCAACAAAAACCACAGGAGCAGTTACCTCCCGGTTAGCCGTCAGGTGAACCGGTACAAAGTCCTTTTTAATTTCATAGGCTGTTTCGGTACCATTTACAGTAAGCGATAACTTTTGCGTTTCTGCCAACTTTGTTTTTAATAACGGCACATCCTGGAAATAGCCATTTGCATTTTCGATTGGTTTTAGACCGCAATATTTAAAATAATTGGCAATGAAAAACGCGCAACTATCCAACCCGGGACTGGGTGTATTTCTGCCCATCAATTCGTCAGATGCCATGTAAGCGACTTGCGCATACATCGTGTCCGCTGATATAGCAGCTAAACCTTCTTCCGGAATTGTATTTTGTCCAAATATTGAGCTGATCGATAAAATAGATGCGAGAATAAACAATATAAAGATAGTGGTTATTTTTTTCATTTAAACTCCTTCACAACAAAGTTCTGGTTTTAAAATATTGGAGAGGTTTAATTTTGTGTACTATTCAAAGCGCAAGTGAAACGTTAAATACCCTACGGGCACAGGCGTGAAATACCCTGCGGGCACTGGGAGTGAAACGGGAAAAATCTTGTTTTAATCTTTTTCGTTTCACGCCTAGTACCCGCAGGGTATTTGACTTTTCACGTTTCACTACAATCTCTTAAACGAAGCCAGCAACATACAAATTTGATCCTGAACATCCATCACAACCTGGGTGCTGCAAAGAAAATTATTAAACATGGTGGAAAAAACCAATGTCTCACCATCTTTTGTTTTTGCATAACCGGATAAGCAACGTACATTAGAAATAGTGCCTGTTTTAGCAAAGATATTATTTTGAGCGACCGTTCTTTTTAAACGATAATCAATCGTGCCATCCACACCGGCGATTGGCAAACAATCCCGCCATATTTTTCCGTATGGATGAAAATACATTCTGCGGAGTATTTTCACCAAATGTGCCGGCGAAATATAATTATAACGACAAAGTCCGGAGCCATCCTTAAATGCATAAGAATCTTTTTCAAGACCGAGTCTTTGCAACGTTTGTTTGAGGATTTTCTCTCCCTCCTCAAAACTTCCTTCTTTACCAAAATAAGCGCCAAGAAGTTTCACAAAACTTTCTGCATAAAGATTCTGTGATTCTTTCATTAAAATCTTCAATACTTCTTTCATGGGAATTGATGAATGAGTAAACAACAAGTTGCTGCTTGTATCCGCATTTTCCACCCGCAATTCATCAGCATCAAATGTTTCACCGCTCACTTCAATTCCCAGTTGTTGCAACTCTTTTTTTAAAGCAGAAACGAAATATTTCGTCGGATTATGGATGGAAACTTTTTGAGTATAATTGCTTCCCGGCTTTATCGTTCCGAAAATTTTGAGACGATTTGTATTAAGTACCCGGTCAAACCCGATGTCAGATTCATCTTCATTAATCGTCAATTGTGACTCAATTTCCAGATAATCGAAATCAGGGATAACAGAAATATTTATTTTATCCCCAGTACTATCAGCGTTTATCTTTACTGTTGCGTAATTTTCATTAAAGGACAATCCTGAAATTTGAGCGGAATAGGAATAGGGCAGATTATCAACTGTCCAGCCATAACCAATAAGTTCGTCATCAAAAACATCATCCACGCCAATAATATTTCCATTAATTTTTTCGATACCTTTGGATTTAAGAGAATCTGCCCAGGATTGAAAAATGAAGCAAGAATCAGGATTATCACAAAACCGGGAACTTATTGTTGGATCTCCGCTGCCAACAACGATCAAATCACCATTTAGCACACCTTTTTCAATTGATCCGTTGGTGATTATTTTTGTCTGATATCTAAAATCAGGACCAAATTTAAGAAGTGTTGCGGCAGACGTTGGAATCTTTTCATTTGAAGCCGGCATCATTAATGTATTCGCATTGTGCTGGTAAAATATTTCACCAGTCTCTGCTGACTTCACCATAATTCCCACCAGCGCAGTTTCCAATTCAGGAATGGAAATTTGTTGGTCAATTTGTTTTGCCAATTGTTCATTTGCTGATGGTTTAAAGGAGGATTGGTATGTACCGGCGCAGCCGGTAAACATGAATAGTAAAACAGGCAATAAGGGTATTAAAGGTAACTTGGTAATTAGGTAATTTGGTAATTTGGTAATTAGTTTCATTGGCAGCATTCTCCTATTTCGAACTTGTAACTTCAAACTTGAAACCTGAAACTTTAAACTTGTAACTTTGAACTTGTAACTTCAAACTTGAAACCTGAAACTTTAAACTTGTAACTTTGAACATTGAGCACAAACTCACCATCTCATAAGCACCGATCCCCAGGTAAATCCCGAACCAAAAGCAACCAGCACAACATAATCCCCGGATTGGATTTTACCATCTGACAAAGCTTCATCCAGCGCAATAGGAATGGAGGCTGCTGTTGTATTGCCATATTTATGAATGTTGCTGTAAACCTGTTCCAATGTCATATTGTACCTTTTGGCGACTGCTTCGGTAATGCGCAGATTTGCCTGGTGAGGAATAATTAACTTCACCTGGTCCGGTGAAACATTATTTGCCTTTAAACACACATCAATTGCTTTGCAGAAATTCACAACCGCGTGTTTAAATACCTGTCTGCCGTTCATGTAAGGATAGATACTGCCATCTTCCAACATTTCAGATGTCAACCGAGGAATGTGAAGCATGCCAGGGTTTTCCACATAAAGTTCTTTTGCATATCTGCCGTCAGCAAATAAATGAGATGATAGAATTCCATGATCAGAATTTTCACTCGGTTCAACGATTGCAGCGCCTGCTCCATCGCCAAAGAGTACCGCAATATCCCGACCGCGAGTCGTAAAATCAATTCCGGTTGATTGAATTTCAGAACCAACCACCAGAATTCGTTTATACATGCCGGTTTTAATATATTGATCAGCGATCGAAAGCCCATAAATAAAACCGGTACATTGATTTCTCACATCCAGGGCCGGCACCCCGGGGATCCCTAATTTTTCTTGCAATAGTACGCCTGAACCCGGGAATTGATATTCCGGACTTAAAGTGGCAAAAATGATAAAGTCAATATCTTCCGGCGACAAATTCGCTTTATCCAAAACAATTTTTGAAGCCTCAAAAGCCAGGTCAGCAGCGCCTGTTTCTTCGGCAACATGCCTTCTCTCAACAATGCCGGCTCGTTCCCGAATCCATTCGTCGCTGGTATCCATCCGTTTTTCCAGGTCAAAATTGGTGACGACATTGTCCGGAACATAAAATCCTGTACTGGTAATTCGTGCACGGTTCATGATAACTCCTTGTTTGCTGGATGCTTGATGTTGGTTGCTGGATTCCCCCCATCCCATCCAGTATCATTTTAAATTCTATTTTGAGTCTAATAGTCATTGCACAAAAATGCAACTTCTAATTGCATTGGGTTGCACTGAGCTTTCAATATAAAAACAATTATTTAAAAAGTCAAGATGAAAGAGGGTTGGAAAGTAATACATCAGTTATTGCTGGTTAACTAAGAAGTAGTTAGCAGAATTAACCAAGACACAGATCAACATTGTTTCAGAAAAAATCTACACTTTTTCATTCCTTAAAAACCAATTCAAGGTCAACTTCAAGCCCTTCTAAAATTGGTGTCTTAATTTTATCTTCCTCCGTATAAACATCCGGCTTGCCGTACGTTTTCCTTTTATCGAGTTTGAAAACCATAACGGTATTGTCTGTCGGATGAACGATCCAATATTCTTTCACACCATGCCTTTCATAAAGCGGTAACTTTATTTTCATATCTTTGGCGCTGGTTGATGGGGAGAGAATTTCAATAATCAGATCAGGAGCGCCCCGGGCACCTTTGTCGTCCAGCTTTTTTTCATCACAGATAACAACGATATCTGGTTGGACAATCGTGCGTATTTCTTCATCGATTTGATTAGCTTCGGGGAGGCGAACATCGAATGGAGCGTAATATAATTCACAAGGTTTGTCATCTAAAAAAACTTTTATCTGAGTGCCAAGTTCTCTGGAAATTTGTTGATGTCTTCTTGAAGGTGCCGGAGACATATCGTAAGCGTCACCATCAATCACTTCCCATCGCTCTTCGTCTGGCCAGGTAATATAATCACCATAAGTAAAACCATTGCCCAATTTTTTTACCGGTAATCCCATGTTATGCTCCTGTTATTTTTTTGTTTTTAGTCAAGAGGTTACTTCAAACACCAACTCTAACTCAACTTCAAGTCCTTCTAAAATTGATATTAACTGTCCGGATAAGAATTCCAAACAGCTTTTTCCCCACTTACTTCAGGTAAATAAATTCCGTCTTTCTTATTTGGGCGAACATATTTTACAAGGAAGTCAACTTTCCATGTTCTTTGTCTTATTTTATTATTTAAAAAATTTCGTTCAATTCGCCAAACTGCACCTTCTACCGGATCTATGGCGCCATGAGCGGAAATTTTTATTAATTTTAGCATTGCTTCAATACTTAATGGTTCACCTTTATGTAAAACTTTTGGAACGACAAAATTATATTTTCCTACTCGTTCTAAAAAATCATTAAAGATAAGTCTTTTATTTTCTATCATAATATCAAATGCTACAAATGGTTCATGTGGTAAATTATATCTTGTACCATGTGCTTGTAATAACCATTCGCCACAAACCCGTTCTCCATTGTTAAGTAAAGCTAAAAACCTATCCTGATTTTCATACACCCAATTTGCGAATTTCCAGTGTTGTTCATAACGTGATGTATCAGCAATATATCCGGCTCTTGTCAATGGGTAAATAACATTATCAATTTTAGCAACACCAACATTCGAACCATCAAGCTTTTCCTGAACAATTATAAAATCGTGACGATCTCTTTTTTGGCTAGTTGCTATTTTCTTTTGACCTTCGTGGCATTTATGATCACCTGGTCCCATGCGTGATCCAGGAAGATGTGGAATATGACCATAATTTTTACGACCTAAAGGTTTTCTGTCTTTATTCATAGCGCAGTGAAGTGCAGGCGAAGGAAAAGGCACAGGAAAAGAAAGGGGAATTATAATCCATGATCCTTCTATTTTATACCTTGTTTTTTCTTTCGCCACACCCTTTCCGTTATAATATTAACTGATCCTGGTTTAAATTTTTTTCTTTTGTATTTTCAATATACAAAATTTATGACGCACAATCAAGTGATTTGTATTTGCCCCTATCAAAATGGATTTGGAGTGCAAGCCTACAATTCCTGACAATAAAATAATCGAAGCTATTTTTTTACTCTACAAAAAAAATAATGCTTGACTTTTTGCATATAATAATATATATTATGTATAGTTTAATATACTTTTTGTATGGCACAATAGACTAATCGAAAAAAAAACAATTCATCATTGGATTCAAAGACAAAGTGAGGAGGTGATTAAATTGAAACTTGGCAACAACATCAGACGTTGTCGTTTTGATCATAATGAAATTTCACAGCAAGCCCTGGCAAATGCGGTTGGTGTTACACGGCTTACTATTCATTCCGTCGAAAAAAGCAAATTTGTTCCATCGACACTATTAGCGCTAAAACTGGCACAATTTTTTGGAAAATCTGTTGAGCAGATTTTTTACATAATTGACGATTAATTCTCATCAAGAAACAAGTTAGCTTTAAAATTAAGGAGAACATCATGGAAAAAAGACTTAAAACCGTTGGGATGATTTCTTTAATATTAGGAATCATTTCTTCCTGTTGGTTAGTTTATAATTTTTTTATTTTTCAAACTATTCAACACCAGGTCACTAACTTTGAACTTTCGGGCACAAGCGAAAGATTGATTAAATACATTTTTATTGGATTCATTGTTTCTTTCTTTTTCCACATTTCCGCGCTTGTAAATATTATTTTTCAATTTCAATATTTTAAGAAAGTAACCTTCTTAAAATTGATAACACTATTTATTGGAGTTCTTTCCTTCATCTGTTTAATCGGGGACTGGGCTGCGTTAAGTGATATTGGGAAACAGTATCAAATGGCGCTTTCAACCAGTACGGAATGGAGCTACCTTTACATTTCATTGATACCACATGTTTTGTTTCACTTGCTGCTGTTTATGCTGCTGGCATCAATATTTCGTGAATTAAAGACCCAGCAGGAACCTGAATTTGTATTAAAAGATGAAATTATTTTTAGAATAGCTCAATACATTGGTTTGCTTTGCGGGATAATCGGGTTTGGTTTTACACTAATAATTTTGGTGATGAATATCCAGCCCCACATCCTGAAATATATAATACCATTTTATTGCAGCTTTATTGTTTTTCCATATTGTCTAATTTTGTTTTATTGGCTCATGTTAAAACGGACTCAAAAAATTTCCGATTGGTACGATGAAAAACAATCGCAGGACATTGCCCGGGCAAGTTTGACGACAATATTGCTGTCAATCCCGGGAATGGCTCTGTTGTTTTTAATAAATTATTTCTTAACCGGCGCCTCGATAAGTATAATTTGGTTTCCTTATTACCTGTTTATAGTATTACCAGTTGAATCTTTGTTTTTTATGCAAAAGTTTTTTAATAAAGATCAATTACTATTACAACGAAAAGGCTGAGGCGAAGGCTAAGGCGGAGCAAGGTAGAAGATTAAAGGTTTAAGATTTTTTCCTTCGCCTTTGCCTCAGCCTTCGCCTGCACTTTAGTGCGCTGGGTTTTTAAGTTTAAGTCTTTCTGGATTATCAAATTTATATTCAAATCCTATTGGTGTCGGAATGATTTCTGCTGAAAAAACTGGAAAAAGTCGCAAAGTTTGGCATGACCGTGGATTTTGGGTCAAAGAGTATCAAATAAAAGTTGAGTGGTGGATGTCAGGTAGCGTATCGCTGTCTGATCTTTATAGAAAATCTTCGCCAGGCGCATATCCTGGTGGAACATGTGTTGCACAAAATGTCATGTGGTATTATATAGAAGGATGGTGGGATCCAGATTTTGGGTGGGAATATTATGCCGAATATCGACATTATAACTGGGCGCAAGCAGGAACGTGGTACTACATGGCTGAACATTCGTCAGATGAAGTAAATGAAACCGTCCCATAATTAATTAGTTCAATAAAAAATATCGCCCGGCAAAATAATATCATAATGGAAATTATATTATGTTTAATAAATACAGACTGATATCAATGATAATTCTCTTATTATTAGAAACAAATTATTACTTAATCTGTGAAGAAAACAAATGGATAAATACAGGCCCCGAAGGTGGTATTGTATGGACCATAAATTTTTTAAAATCAGATCCTACGACTATTTTTCTTGGAACTTATGGAGGTGGATTTTACAAAACAACCAGCGGAGGTAATACATGGAATTTAAAAGGATCAAATGTATTAATCAGGAATTATCTTGGGAAATCCATAACAGCGATAAAAATTTTAGAGAATGAAATATACATTGGAAGCACGCTAGGATTATTTAAAAGTAAGGATTTTGGGGAACACTGGGAATCAATATTTGAACCCCCAGGTTGTACAATAACTGCGATTGCCATTAATCAAGAACAACCAGATATTATTTATATTAGTAATTATGCTGCTGGAGGAGGTGATTTTACCTTTTATAATGGTATTTCAAAGTCTGCCGATGGTGGAAAAAGTTGGACATCTATCAATGAGGGATTAACATCTTTACAAGTTTATGACTGTAAAATGACAAGTTTTGATCCTGATTTATTATATGCAGCGACCAAAAGAGGTATTTTTAAAAATACAACCGGAGGCAGTTCTGAGTGGCAGAATATTAGTGGGAATTTGCCAGAAATACCTATTACTTCAATATGGCTTGATACTACAGATGTAAATATTTTATATGTTGGCTCACACAATGGAATTTATAATACGACAGATGGCGGCGTCAGTTGGACAAATCTTACAGGAAGCAATTTTAAAAACAGATTTATCAGGTTACACGCTCTGTCTGTAAAAAAAAATGTTATATTTGCTGGCACACAAAGAGGATTATATAAAAGTACTAACCATGGTAAAACATGGGAAGAGAAGAATCAAAATTTAGAAAATATCGATATATATTCAATCTCAATTGTTGATGAGCAAATAATTTATTTAGGTACGGCTGATGGTGTTTATAAAAGTATTAATAGTGGAAATAATTGGATAAAGAAAAATCAAGGCATGGATGAAATAGGTGCAATCTATACTATTGTTTCTGATCCCCTCAATTCTGAAATAATCTATGCAGGAACTCAATTTCGTAGTGAGGGATTAAACCAGGGGATATATAAATCACTAGACGGTGGAGAAAATTGGGAATTCATTTCAACTGGTTTACCAACTTATTTTTTTTCTGTAGCAGATATCTGTATCAATCCAATTAATCCTAATACAATTTTTGCAGTTGTATCATGGGAAGGAATTTATAAAAGTCTCAACAATGGAAGATACTGGTTTGAGATTAATGGCGGTATTCAAAACAAAATAATTAACTCGGTAACAATAGATCCAACAGATACAAGCCGTATATATGCTGCTGGTGAAAAAATTTATATGAGTGAAACCGGAGGAGAAAATTGGCAAGAGATGATGAATGGTTTGCCAGGTTATTTCGGCATCATAAATAAAATTCGTATTGATCCAAATGATTCGCGCTTGATTTATGCCGCTACAAATGGCTATGGAGTTTTAAAATACCAACGAAAGCCTACATCAGTAGAAAATAATCGTAAAAAACAAATTTCAAAGACATATGTTCTCCATCAAAACTATCCTAATCCGTTCAACCCAGAAACAGAGATAAGGTATGAAATACCAAAATCTTGTAAAGTAGTTATTAATATTTTTAATATTAAAGGGGAAAAGATAAAAACTTTGGTAAACGAAATAAAAATGGCAGGAAACTATGCTATCAAATGGGATGGTTTCAATGAAACAGATGAGAGGGTATCAAGTGGGATTTATTTATGCCAGATGGTCTCAGATAATTTCAGATCTGTTAAAAAAATGGTACTAGCCCAATAAGAAAAATCCTTTACAAACGAATAGAACAAAAAAACTGAATATATATTGTAAGTTCCCCAAAAAACCTGATTAGGTCGTAGAATCCACTCAAATTCTTCGTTCCCTAAACACCAATCCCAGATCAACTTCAAGCCATTCTAAAATCACTGTTTTAATTTTATCCTCCTCCAAATATACATCCGGCTTGTCGTATTATTAGCTTACTATCAAATTAGTTGTATATGCAACTTTTTTCACCGAATTTCGTTAAATATTTCAATATCCACAAACCATAATTACAGTAGAACCAAAATTTAGATTACCAACCTGACCACGTTAAACTTTTTATAAACTGATAATGATACGTTAATCACGACTTGCTTATAAACAGAAAAAGGTTAAGGTCGAGATCCAGGTCAAGAAAAAATAAATTTCTACTTTTTTCGTAATCGTTCACTTGTATCAAATGACAAAATTATTTATGAGGTCAAATTTTTAAAACATTATTTTTTATCTTTTAACCTTAGTAGTTAATGACAATCCACAAAATTCTGACCTTATTACCTTATAATTTTCGTCAAATAAGGTAATAAGGTTAGGTTTTTGGTAGATATTACTTGTTACTAAGGTTCTAAGAACAAAATTTAGTTCACAAATAATTGATTTCAGACATAAGTGAACGTTTACCTTTTTCTTGACCTCGACCTTAACCTTTTTTATTATTAATACCAGAGCAGGGAATTTCTGTAATTTATGCTAAAATTTAATTGATTTGAATCAAACCTCCCCACAAGTTTTTTATCAATAATTTGTTTAATTTGACAGTACAAAAAAACACAAAGGAATTTATTCATGAAAATTGTCATTGAAGATTTGAATAAGCTTTATAAAGGCGGAAACCAGGCGTTAAAAGATGTGTTTCTTGAAATAGAGAGTGGAATGTTTGGGCTGCTTGGGCCCAATGGTGCTGGAAAGACAACGTTAATGCGAATTTTGGTAACCCTGATGAAACCTTCTTCCGGCAATGTATCTGTCGATAAACTGGATTTACAAAAAGACCGCCGTGCAATCAGGGCTATGATGGGCTACCTGCCTCAGGATTTCCGGTTTTTTGCCAAACTAAAAACCTGGGAATTTCTTGATTACGTTGCCTGTTTAGCCGGACTGCGTGACAGCAAGACAAGAAAAAATGAAGTTGAAAAAATGCTGGAGCAAGTTGGCTTGTACGAAGCAAGAGACAGAAATGCCAACAAACTCTCCGGCGGAATGAAACGTCGATTGGGTATCGCCCAGGCATTAATTGGCGATCCCAAAATCGTGGTAGTTGATGAACCAACGACCGGTTTGGATCCGGAAGAAAGAATTCGTTTCAGAAACCTGTTAGCAGAAATGAGCCAGAAAGAGATCATCATCATTTTATCCACACACATTGTTAGCGACATTTCCAGTACTTGTAATAACATGGCGCTGTTAAACAACGGTGAAGTCGTATTTAACCAGGCGCCCGAAAAACTAATCGAAAAAGCAAAAGGGCATGTATGGTCGATAGAAGCCATCGACAGCGAACTGGATACGATAAAAGAAAAGTACCCGGTTATTTCAACAGTCCCTTCGGAAAATGGCTGGGAAGTACAGGTTGTTGCTGATAAATTAGAAGGTTTTCCTGGCAAACAAGTTGATCCGAATTTGGAACATGCGTATGTGTACTTTATGGAGTATGAACTTGGGGAGTCTTGGAATGGAGGGCATAATTAGTTTTTTTAAAATTTCGTAACTATTAAGCCACAGAGACGCGGAGACACAGAGAATAAATAAAGATAACATCTACCAAAAAATACTCTGTGGCTCCGTGTCTCTGTGGCAATTTTTTACTTGAATAGTTACAAAATTTCTTAAACAAAATAAAACAACCAACCTAAAAAAAGGTACAAAAAATGTTATCACTTTATAAGATCTGGACTGTTTCTCGTTATGAAACTAAAACGCTGTGGAGAAGCTGGTTCTTTAGAATCTTCTCCATTTTAGCGATTGCCATCCTGATTATGATGAGCATTGGGATTCATACAAAAGTCGGACGCACTCCCTGGTTTCTCAAAGGGATGGATGCTTCATTACCTTATATGTACATCCAACTTTTAAATATTGTTCAGGCAATTATCGGTGTGTTTTTAGCATCGGATTTTCTCAAGCGTGATAAAAAACTGGATACCACCGAAGTGGTTTATATGCGCTCCATGACCAATGGTGACTATGTAATGGGAAAATCGTTGGGCATTTTGATGGTATTCATGGCGCTGAATATCGTTGTTCTTCTCGTGGCGGCTGTTTTTCATATTTTCTTCGCCGAAACATCTTTTTCTATTATCCCCTATCTTGTTTACCCATTATTTATTAGTTTTCCAACGCTGGTTTTTATTTTTGGATTAGCGTTTCTGTTTATGGTCTTAATCAGAAACCAGGCAGTCACCTTTATTATTTTACTGGGATACATTGCGCTAACCCTGTTTTTTCTCGCCGATAAAATGCATTATATTTTTGACTACATAACTTTTAATGTCCCGCTGATGTATTCCGATTTTGTTGGATTTGGTAATCTTGGATTTGTGCTAATTCATCGGGGAATCTATTTTCTACTTGGGCTTGGTTTCATTTTCGCCACTATTCTTTTGATCAAGAGACTGCCTCAATCAAAAACAATGATGCGTTTCTCTCTGTTTGTTTTTATGTTATGCATGGCTGCAGCGATTATGTTGACAAGTGTTTATTTGAACAAATTTTCTACAGGCAGAGAATTAAGATCTGAAATGATTGAATTAAATAAAAAGTTAGCCGGTACCAGAAGAATTACTCCTTTAGAATGGAAACTTAACGTTAATCACATTGGCAAAGAAATAGATGTCAAAGCCAACTTATCCTTTAAAAACAACCACGATGCTCCGGTTAATAGGTATATTTTTAGTTTAAATCCCGGGTTGGAGGTGGTAAACATATCTTCAAACCAACAACAATTGGATTTTGAAAGAAACCTTCACATCATCACTATTACACCATCGGAACCTCTATCTGTTTCAGCCACAGATTCCCTGTTAATCCATTATAAAGGCGCCATCAATGAACAAGCATGTTATTATGACATCGAAAATGAAGAACGACAAAAGCTGTATCGAATCTGGCTATATAATATTGCAAAACGATTTGCATTCATCGAACCTAAATATGTGCTTCTGACCCAGGAGGCATTATGGTATCCAATTTCAGGATTACCGTATGGTGCGCTGTATCCCCAGGCAGTTGAAAAGGATTTTATCAATTTTGACATAACGGTCAAAACAGACAAAAACCTGACCGTGATTTCCCAGGGACAAAAAACAGAAAACAGCAGAGGTGAATATCACTTCAAACCGGAAGAACCAATCCCACAAATATCTTTAATTATTGGTAACTATGAAACAAAATCAATTACTGTTGACAGCATAGATTATAATGTATTAAATTTAAAAGGTCACGACTATTATGCCGATTATTTAAAGGATATTGCTGATACGCTTGAACCTGTGATCAGAGAATTGAAACAGGATTTTGAAAACACACTTGGTCTGGAATATATGTTCCCTCGCTTTTCTTTGGTTGAAGTACCGATTCAATTTTTCTACTATTCTCATCTCTGGACAACGTCCACCGAGTCAATTCAGCCGGAAATGGTATTGGTTCCCGAAAAGGGCACATTGATGGGCGGCGCAGACTTCCCCAACCAGGAAAGATGGCAAAAACGAAGAACCGAGCGCAGCAACCAGACGGTTACCCCCCAGGAAAGCCAGAGCCAGATTTTTTCCGGCTTCGTAAGATCAGACCTGTTTGGTACAGGGCGAAGACGATTCTTTGGCGGAGACATAATGTCCATAACACCAAACTACAAAATATTTCCCATTTACTATACTTTCACCAACCATTTTAAATCAAAAGAATGGCCAATTTTCAACGTTGCATTGGAATCATTTCTGAATGAACGGACAGAATCAGGTGGCAGTATGTTTTGGCGAATGTTTAGCGGAATTACCGATGAGGAGAAAGCGAATCTCGCACTAATGAAACAGAACCTCGCCGAGATATTAGTCGATCCGGATAAAAAAGATATTGTTAATAGTGTGTTGAAGCTAAAAGGCGCTTATTTGTTCAATTTAATTCAGAGCAAAGTTGATGTCGATGATTTCAACAACTTTATCAGCGATGTTTTGAAAGCGAACTCTTTTAAAGATACCGATGTTGATGTGTTTGTTGAGCAACTTTTAAGAACATTAAAATATGATCTTGAACCTCACTTCGATGATTGGTATCAAAGCCGTAAATTGCCCGGGATGTTAGTTGCAGATGTTCAAGCCTATAAAATATTAGATGACGACCGAACAAGATACCAGGTCAGATTTAAAATTCAAAATACTGAAGATGTGGAAGGACTTGTGTCTGCCTCATTCCGAATTGGCGGCGGTCGTGGACATTTTGGCCCGCGCGGTGGAAGCGATCAGCCCGATGCACAGTTTATCAGCTTGGCGCCCGGACAGATCAAGGAAGTCGGAATTGTACTGGATGATCAACCGCGGGCTTTAACTTTGAATACGCTTGTTTCCAAAAATCTACCGACTTCAATTTCCAGGAGATTTGAAGAGTTAGAATTGAAAGAAAAGGTCAAAGCATTTGAGGGCGAACGTTTGCTTTCTGATCCAATAAAATTAACAGCTCCGGGAGAAATCATTGTTGATAATGAAGATCCGGGATTTGAGGTTCTGACCCATCAAAAAGTCAACTTTCTCAAAAAACTATTTCAAAGCGATAAAGATGAAGAAGATGAATACATCGGTTTCAACTTTTGGAGACCACCAAATAACTGGCGAAAAACAACTTTTTCAGATTTTTATGGGAAATACATCCACTCTGCCTACTATGTAAAAGCGGGCAAGGGCGAGAAGAAGGTTGCCTGGAATGCCGAGATTCCGGAAAGCGGGAATTATGATGTTTATTACCACACATCCGAGGTCAGAATGCCGTGGATGAGAAGAGGTAGAGGTGGCAGGGATGGCAGGAGACGCGGTCGTCAATACCTGGAGCAGTTTCATCTCATTGTCTATCATGATGATGGTACTGATAAAGTTAACTTAAATGTTGAAGAGCCTGAAGACAATTGGTCATTTTTAGGAACGTACTACATCTCTGAAGGCACCGCTAAAGTTGAAATGACGGACGAATCAAAGGGCCGGGTTGTGTTTGCCGATGCTGTGAAGTGGGTGAAAAACTAAAGGAGTTAAGGCGTAGACCTTTTATCACAATCTACAAATAAAATCCTAAAGGATAAAACCGTTAATATTTTCATTCACAATTCTCAATTGGTCGTTCACAATTCTCAATTATTTTTTATAGATTGTTGATTTTAATTGTGAATTGAGAATAGAAAATTGATAATTGTCAATGATGTTAATTATTTTTCCAAATTTAAAGATCGACATTATCAATTAATAAACCAGGGAAAATCAAACATGAAACACAAAATTTTTTCTTTAATAATCCAAACAATCGTTGCTACCCTGATTTTCGGGACAGGCTTATCTCTTGCTCAAGAGCCTTTTACGTTAGAAAAATCGTTGGAAATCTCGATGAAAAACAGCCCCAACATTCAGCATTCTCAATTAAGTCTTGAGCGCAGCCAGCAAATGTTAAATGCGCGTTTGGCTTCTTTAAAATCACAGTTCAGCCTGACATTAAATCCAATTACTTATAATATTGGCAAAAAATTTGATACTTATTATAATCCATTACTTCAAAAATATTTTTCTGCTTGGTACACAAACATTGAAAAACAAGTCTCAGGTGATTTTACAATAAGACAACCAATTAAGATGACCAATGGTACACTCTCTTTAATAAACAGTTTTTGGTGGTTAGACGATTATCGTGAAATTCCATCAGGAAATTTGGGTGAAATTACGAAAGTACAAAGTAAGACATTCAATAATAATCTTCGCCTTAGTTATCAACAACCGCTGTTTACGTATAATCAAACAAAATTGGAAACGCGTGATCTGGAACTCGATTTTGAAAATGCAGCGCTCAATTATGCCATTCAAAAGCTTTTTTTGGAATACCAGGTAACGCAAAGTTTCTTTAATGTGTATCAAAAAAAATCAAGCGTGGATGTTTCCATTGACGAGTACAACAATCGTACGCAGAGCTACAACATTATCAAAAACAAGGTCGAAGCCGGGCTTGAAGCGCGAGAGGAATTGTACCAGGCAGAATTGGATATGACATCGAGCAAATCAAACGTGCAAAACAACCAGACCGATCTGGAAAATTTTCTTGATGCGTTCAAACAATTGATTGGTCTGTCAATATATGATTACATAACAGTAACTGCTGATATCTCTCACCGACCTGCAGAAGTTGGTCTTCAAAAAGCGTTGGATACTGCTTTGAAATATCGTATGGAATTACGCCAGCGTAAAATTGATATTGAAAACTCACAATACGCTCTGATCCAGGCCTCGGCAACAAATGAATTCAGAGGTGACCTTGTTTTGTCCTATGGTATTATCGGTAATGATGATAAATTTGAAAACATGTATGATGTGCCGACGAAGAATCAACAGGTATCGATAGAATTTAATATTCCTCTTTTTGACTGGGGACGAAGAAAATCGACGATAAAAGCATTTGAAGCTTCTGTTAAAAACAGTGAATTGTCTCTCGAAGACCAGAAAAATGATATTATTATTGAAGTCCGCAGAACCTATCGCAATTTAAAAAATCTCGTCAACCAAATTGAAATTGCCAATCAAAATGTTCGTAATGCCCAGTTAACTTATGACATTAATTTAGAACGTTATAAAAACGGCGACATCACCAGTATGGATTTAAATTTATTCCAAAATCAACTTTCCAAAGCAAAGATGGACAAAATAAGCTCGCTGATTAATTACAAATTAGAATTGTTAAACATGAAGGTTCTTTCGTTGTACGATTTTGAAAAAAACCGGCGTGTTGTTACTGATGGAGTTGAGTGACTTTTTTTAGATTTTATTTTGAAAGATTAATTACAATTAATAATATTTTATTTATGAACTCACTCTAAAAACCACGAATTACACTAATTACACGAATTTTTATTTTCACTGATTACAATAAAATCAATTAGTGAAAATTCGTGTAATTAGTGGTTCATTTTTTTTTAGTGGACTCAATTTCGATAATCAAAACAAGGAGTCAAAAGTGAAATCAAATATAATTTTACTAGTAGGTCTTTTAATAATAGCCGGCTGCAGTGACCAGGGCAGCGACACCGGCACTGAAATATCGATACCGGTATCTGTCGAAGAAATTAAATTAAAACCAATTGAAGAATTCATTTCGACCACAGGAACTGTCAAAGCTACCGATGAAGTCATCCTAAAATCAGAAACTTCCGGATTTTACCGATTGGCAATCAATCCGAAAACAAAAGCGCCATATAAATTGGGTGATTTTGTGAAAAAAGATTCTACAATTATTTTCCTGGATAATCCTGAATTGGAGAACAACACAAAAATCGAATCGCAAAAATTAAATCTGGAAATTTCCAAACAAGAGTATGAAAAACAACAATCGCTTTACGAAAAAGGCGGAGTTACTTTCCGGGAGCTAAAAAATTCTGAAAAAGCTGCAATGGATGCACAATACAATCATGATAATGCACTCATTCAACTTTCCAAATTAAAAATAACCGCACCATTTGACGGCGTTATTGTTGACCTTCCTTACAATACTCCCGGAACAAAGGTTGATGCCGGTTTGCAAATGACTCAAATCATGAACTACCGCCATCTCTACATGGAAGTAAACCTGCCCGGTAAATCAATTGGTGAAGTCAAAGCAAATCAACCTGTTCGCGTCATGAACTACACCATGCCGGACGATACGCTTTCCGGAAATGTAACACAAGTGTCTCCGGCACTGGATCCGGATACGCGTTCCTTTAAATCATCAATTAAAATCAACAATCCGGACTGGTTGTTAAGACCCGGTATGTTCACAAAAGCTGAAATTATTGTCGCCAAAAAAGACAGCGCCATTGTCATTCCAAAAGACATAATCCTTTCCAAGCGCCGCGGCAAGACCGTTTTTATCGTTGAAAAAGGCGCAGCAGAAGACAGGGTAATTTCCACCGGTTTAGAAAATCCTGACTTTGTTGAAGTCACAAATGGATTAAAAGTTAATCAAAGACTGGTTGTGAAAGGTTATGAAACATTAAGAGATCATTCTAAAGTTAAAATTGTAAGATAATACAAGCATAGGTCAAGGTCGAGATCGAGATCAAGAAAAAATGGAGGAGAGTACTATGTTTAAAAGTTTTAAGGATATGCCGATTTGGAAAGTTGCCATGGAGATTGCTGAAAAAATATTTAAATATACAAACAATTTACCTCGAAAAGAAGATTATGGATTTACGTCTCAGATACGAAGATCAGGATTAAGTATATCTGCAAATATTGCAGAAGCATTTGGAAGATACCACATTTCAAATAAAATTAATTTTTACTATACATCCCGGGGTTCATTAACAGAAACCCAAAGTCACCTTGAATATGGAAAAAGAGTTGGTTACATAAATCAGAACGATGCAGAATCTTTAGACAAACAATTAGAACTGTTGCACAAAGACATTAATAAAGTAATCACAGCTTTAAGAAAGTCAAAATAACAGAATTTTTTAACCATAATCTTGATCTCGTTCTTGATCTTGATCTTAACTTTAATCTCGATCTAATTTTTCTTGATCTCAACCTTGACCTTGACCTTTGAAAAATACAAAAACAAAACATCAATAACAATAAAATAATAAAGATATAAAACCAATGAAAAAACTAACACAATTCTCCGTAAACTACCCGATCACAATTCTAATGTTCGTATTAGCAGTAATACTGCTCGGGTATATTTCGTTTTCAAAACTTGGCATTGACCTGCTCCCTGATCTAAACAATCCAAAAATATTTGTCGAGATTCAAGCCGGGGAAAGACCGCCCGAGGAAATTGAAAAACAATTTGTTGAAAGTATTGAATCCTTGGCTATTCGGCAGAAAAAAGTAACCCAGGTATCATCTGTCACTCGCGTTGGTTCCGCTCAAATTACTGTGGAATATACCTGGGATGCTGATATGGATGAAGCTTTTTTGGATTTGCAAAAAACGCTGACCAGCTTCAGTCAAAATTCAGAACTGGATGAGTTAATCATCACTCAGCACGATCCTAATGCGGCGCCTGTGATGCTGCTGGGTCTTTCTCACTCCAAAATTGAAGATATGGATGAATTGCGCAAAGTGGCTGAAAATTATCTGCGCAATGAATTAGTGCGTTTGGAAGGGATCGCGGAAGTAGAATTGATTGGGCAGGAAGAAAAAGAGGTTGTCATCGAAACAAACGCATACCTGCTTGAAGCATATAATTTAACGCCTTCAATAATCGCCAGCCGTATTCAGAGTTACAACCGCAATGCTTCCGGCGGTTCTATCGTTGAAATGGGTAGAAAATATATCATCAAAGGGATCGGCGAATTCCAGACCGTTGAAGATATTGGCGAAGTGATTGTAACTTACAAACAACCGGAACAAACAACCGGAACCATGCAAGCTAGTACAATTGCGGATCGAATTCCGGTTTATCTGAAAGAAGTCGGGAAAATATATTTAAAAAACAAAGACCCGGAAAACATCGTCCGTATTAATAGAACGCGCTGCATGGGGCTGGCTATTTATAAAGAGACAAAATTTAATACAGTCCAGGCAGTTGAAGACCTGTTGGATGCACTAGTAACTTTAAGAAAAGCGCTGCCCGGATATGAATTGACCGTGATTCAAAACCAGGGAGAATTCATTACCCAGGCAATTGATGAAGTCAAACAAACTGCTTTGATCGGTATTCTTCTCGCCGTTGTAATTCTTTTTGTTTTCCTGCGCCGTTTGGGTACGACATTCATCATCAGCCTGGCAATCCCCATTTCAATTATCGCTACTTTCAATTTAATGTACTTCAAAGGCTTAACATTAAATATCATGACGCTTGGCGGACTGGCTTTGGGCGCCGGTATGCTGGTTGACAATGCGATTGTCGTAATGGAAAATATTTTTCGTAATCTTGAGTCCGGCTTATCGTTAAAAGAATCAGCTATTGTGGGAACTTCACAAGTCGGGGGAGCAATAACTGCTTCAACAATTACAACCATCGTTGTATTTCTTCCAATTGTTTATTTGCATGGAGCGGCTGGTGAGCTTTTTAAAGATCAAGCCTGGACAGTCGCTTTCTCATTGCTTTCATCATTGATTGTCGCCATTCTGGTAATCCCCATGTTGAGCACAAGAATATTAAAAAATGTTTCGATTGAAAAAGCGCAATCAAAATCAATCAGCTTTCCCAGGTATTCTGCTTTTTTGACGAAAGTATTAGATAGAAGGTGGCTGGTTATCGGAGTCGCAGCAACGCTTGTGATAATTTCAATTTTACTCATTCCTATCGTTGGCAGTGAATTTGTGCCAAAAACAGATTTGGGTGAATTTGCCATCGAATTAAAATTGCCCGAAGGAACCGAATTAAAGCGTACCGAGCAAACTGTGGACAATATTGAAAATATCGCCTATGAACTGCTTGGCGATAACATTCATACCATTTACAGCAAAATTGGCCCGTCAACTGATTTAACAAGTGATGAAACTTCGATCTTTGAAGATGAAAACACTGCAACTTTGAAAATAATCCTCAATCCGAAACACAGCTTATCCATGCAGCAAATCATCAACAGGTTAAGCAATGTTTTGGAAGATATCCCGGACTTACAATCACAATTTATTCAGGAGCAAACTGCGCTACAATCTACTTTAGGAACAGAAACAGCGCCCATCGTTGTTGAAGTAAAAGGCGAAGACCTGGATATTATTCAGGGATTAACCGACCAGGTAAAAAATCAAATGCTCGATATGGAAGATTTATTCAACGTGGAAACAACTTTTGATGAGGGTCGCCCTGAAGTAGATTTAGTGCTGGATCGGGTGAGTGCCGGACTGTATAATGTCGGCATCAACGATGTGAGTTCTCAACTCCAGGATATACTTTTAGGACGCAATTCCGGGCAATGGGAGCATGCAGGAGAATTAAAGGATATCACCCTGCGATTGCCTGAAATTAGCATTAATCAGCTTGAAGATATTGTTATTGTTAGTGGCGAACAAAAAATTCGGTTAAATGAATTAGTCGATATTAAAATATCCAATGCGCCCAAAGAGATTAACCGACGAAACCAAGTGCGAATTGGCAAGATAACAGCTCATTTAAAAACCGACAAACCTTTTGATCACGTTGTTCGTAGGATCGAAGATAACTTAACGGATATCGATTTTCCGACTGAATATAAATACGAAATAACCGGGGAAGAGCAAAAAAGAAAAGAGGCCTTTGATAGTCTAAAATTTGCACTTATCTTGTCAATCATCCTGGTTTACATGGTGATGGCATCTCAATTTGAATCGTTAATACATCCGTTTACTATTTTGCTGACGATTCCATTGGCTGCTGTTGGCGCGATTTTGATATTTTTCTTTCTCGGAAAAACGTTGAATATTATGGCTTTCATCGGTATGATCATGCTTGCAGGAATTGCTGTCAACGATTCCATCATTTTGGTGGATGCGATTAATCAACTGAAGCGGGAGGGTTTGTCCAGAATTGATGCAATAATTGAGGCAGGTCAGCGCAGAATACGTCCGATTATCATGACCAGCTTGACAACTATTTTAGCGCTGTTGCCATTAACATTCGGATTTGGTGAAGGCGCTGCTTTGCGAGCACCAATGGCATTGGCTGTCATCGGCGGATTGATCACATCGACAATTTTAACGCTTTTTGTTATTCCATGTGTTTATTCTGTATTGGATCAACTGATAATAGTAAAATCTAAATAATGATAACTTATTACATCCCCCTAAATCCCCCTTCAAAGGGGGACTTCATGATTATCCCCCCTTTGAAGGGGGGCAAGGGGGGATGTTCATTTTAAATTTAAAAATTATCAACCAGATGTTAAATTTTTATAAATAGAGCAATAAATGAACCTAATAAAATTTATCATACACCGCAAAACATTCATCAGCATGTTATTCATAGCCCTGACCATGCTGGGCTACATTTCTTACAAACAACTCCCTGTCGAATTGATACCGGATGCTGAACTGCCATTTTTAATCGTTCAAGTAGGCAGTGTTCGAGAGATGGATCCTGATTACATGGAAAAACAAGCGATCATTCCATTGGAGGGCGCTGTCAGTACATTGGAAGGCATCGACAAAATCGAATCATCTGCTGACCGCAGGCAGGGTATGATCACGATTTATTACAATCAAAATGTAAAGATCAAATATGCCTATCTTAAATTGCAGGAAAAGGTTAATGCTGTAAAATCATCTTTGTCCGAAGATTTTTTTGTCAATGTCATTAAGATCGATACGGAGCAGATATCAAATATGTTTATGGCGCTGCAGATCAGGGGCAGTGGAGGATTGGATCGGATTCGGGAAATCATCGACAAAAAAATTGTCATGGAACTGGAAAATATCAATGGCATTGCCAGCGTAGAAATTTTTGGCGGCAGGCAAAAATCCGTTGAAATCATTTTAAATGAAGAAGCCAGCCAAGCGTATAACATCACACCAAACCAGGTAAGAAGCCTCATCGCTCAAAACAGCGCCAGCAAAACTTTTCTGGGACAGGTTTATGAAAAAAACCGGCAATATTTCGTCAACCTTGTCGCTGAATATACAGATGTGAGAGACCTCGAAAACATTGTAGTTCGACGGAACGGTCCTGTCCTGTTAAAAGATGTTGCTGACATTTACGTGGGATTAAAAGAAGAAGAATCCATCAGCCGTGTAAATGGCAAAGAAGCCATTACCGTTCAGTTGGTCAGGGATGCGCAAGTTAACCTGATCGACCTTTCCCATACAACCCGCGAGGTAATAGACCGGTTGAACAGCCAGCTCAAATCACTCGACATCGAAATTGTGATTCAAAACGACACTGCCGAGTACATGGAAAAAAACATTGATTTGATCATTCGATTAGCGCTGATCGGCGGACTGTTGGCTATCGTAATACTTTACCTGTTTTTGAAAAACCTGCGCCTGGTTGTCATTATTGCTGCTGCCATCCCCATATCAATTTTTACGGCTTTTAATTTTTTCTATGCTTATGATATTTCATTGAACAGTTTAACTTTGGTGGGTATTGCTTTAGCTGTGGGTATGCTGCTGGACAATAGCATTGTGGTGCTGGAAAATATCTATCGGCTGGTCTCCCGCGGAAAAGAAGTTGACGAATCAGTCATTAATGGTGTGAAGGAAGTTTGGCGATCAATCTTCGCAGCAACGTTAACGACCATCGTTATTTTCACACCGTTTGTATTCGCATCAGATTTTTTCGTAAGGTTGATGGGACGTCACATTTCCGTGTCGATTGTATCCACGTTGTTAGTATCTTTTGTGGTCGCTTTGTTTCTCATTCCCATGGTTACGCACTTTTTCTTACAGTACAAAACGAAGCGCTCCAACAAACCATTGGATTTTAACATCGTTTCCCAGAAAAACAGGTTGCTGCAAATCTACCGCGTCTTTTTAAAATCAGCGATGAGATTTCCTCCACGGACGATTATCGGTGCTATTATTGGTCTGTTCGCAAGTCTTATTATTTGCCTGGCGTTAAGTTTAAATGTCTCAAAAGAAGCAGAACTTGCGGATTTTAATCTCTATCTAACAATGCCAAGCGGCGCTACTTTGGAATCGACTGACAGTACAGTTGTTGATCTTGAAAGGCGGTTAGAGGACATTAAAGAAAAACAGGATGTCGTTAGCCAGATTTATGAAGAAGAAGCGATCATCACAATTAAATTACAGGAAGAGTATGAAAAAATAGACAACCGCACTATCCCACAGATAAAAAGTGATATTGGTGACCGTATAAATGACTTTAGGGCTGCCGAAGTCAGTTTTGAGCAGCCAACATCAAGCCGGCGTTTCGGAAGAGGCATGGGCAGAAATCCCGGCGGCGGATTTGAGCGCATGATGGGAATTGGTTCGCAGACAGAAAAAGTACTCATTAAAGGTCATGATTTTAATATGATGAGAAACATTGCCGAGGACATTCGCAGCTATCTTGAAGATTTATCATCAATGGAGTGGGCAAATTATAATATCTCCGATAACCGCCCTGAAGTGCATCTTCTTTTTGATAATGAGCTGATGAGCCATTATGATGTCAGCTTAAATACAATCAGCGCTGAATTGGCTGGTTTTCAAAAAGAATTCTCATCCGGTCTCACCTATAAACAAGGTCTTGATGAATATGACATTGTTATTAAAAATGCTGAATTAACTGATGATGATAAAACAATTGATGATCTGCGGGAGCTTCGAATTCCTTCCCAAACAGGCGGAACACATGAAATGCAGCAACTCAGCCGTATTATTTATTCATTCGGCATGTCCGCGATTAACCGTGTCAACCAGGAAAAAGAGATCGAAGTTCGGTTTAAATTGCTCCCTGAAATAAACTCGTCAAAATCCCTGTTGGAAGCAGCCCGGGATGAGATAGATGACCTGGTTGCTAACATCGAACTGCCTCCTGGCATCGCTGTGGAAGTGGTTCATGAGGAAACTGATTACAGTGAATTTTATTTTCTCATCACTGCAGCCTTCATTTTAATTTATATGATATTAGCTTCGGTGTTTGAATCCCTGTCAGCGCCGTTTGTCATCATGTTCACCATTCCGTTGGCAACGGTTGGCTCTTTTTGGGCGATCATACTGACTGGCAATTCAATTATCAATCCAATTACCCTTATCGGCTTTATCATCCTTATAGGGTTAGTTGTCAATAACGGAATTATACTGATTGATTATACGCGAATACTGCGCAAGCAGGGCAACAACCGCTCACGGGCATTGATGACGGCAGGGCAGGCGCGCGTTCGACCAATCTTAATTACTACGATTACAACAATTGTCGCCATGATGCCATTGGCAATGGGACAAGAAGAATACGTTACCCAAATCGGCGCGCCGTTTGCAATTACTGTTATCGGCGGATTGTCTTTGAGTACGCTATTCACGCTTGTTTTTATTCCAACTGTTTATTCAGGATTAGAAGTGGCGCTGAAATGGATGTCAGGTGTAAACTGGAAAATAAAAATTCTCTGGGCTGTTGTTTTTGTTGCCGGTACGTACCTGATTTATGATAATGTTTTCAGCTTTGTGTGGAGATTAGCCTGCCTGTTTGCTTTAATTGGATTAATTCCAGCAGTAACTTACTTTATCATGCTCAGCCTGCGCCAGGCAAGAGAAGACATCATCAACCTTGATGAAGCGCTTCATATAAAAATCAAACATGTGGTTAAAATTTATGATGATTATTCCCGTTTTACCAGGGAATGGAAAAAAGGAAAAACGATCCGCGAAAAAGCCGGGTTGACTAAAGACTATAAATCGTGGAAAGATTTTGATATATTTCTTTGGCAGCTTCCGTTGTTAGCGTTTTTGATATATTTTGTTTATTTTTATCTCCGAAGTCCTTTTTGGGTTTTTATGATAACCCATGTGATTTATTTTTACGTATTTTTCTTTTGGAAACCAATTAGCTCTTTATTAAGCATTCAATATGAAAAGTCTAAAAAATCAATTTATCAAAAGATCGACAAATGGTTCTATTCCATATTTTTCTGTGGATTTCCTGTTCTGAATTTAGTGATCTATTATTTGCGATGGGAGAACATTACCATCCTGATTTTCATCGCTTTTGTTTGGTATCTTGCAATGGCAATTTATGTGACTTCGAATAAACTGCACAAGGAAAAAGTGAATATCATGCGCTTGACCGGCAGGTTCGCCGGTATCAGAAAAACCTTTTACCGCTTTGTTCAAGTTATTCCCATCATCGGGAAAAAGAAAAATCCGTTCAAAGCGTTGGCTGGTGTTTCATTAGAAATTGGCAGCGGCATGTTTGGTTTACTGGGCCCCAACGGTGCCGGAAAAACAACGCTCATGCGGATCATCTGTGGAATTTTAGAACAGAGCCGCGGCACAATTTGGATTAATGGAATCGATCTGAAAGAGAAGCGGGAGGAGTTACAAGGTTTAATCGGCTACCTGCCTCAGGAATTTGGCACCTACGAAAACATGACAGCCCAGGAATTCCTGGAATACCAGGCGATATTAAAAAATATTTATGATAAAGAAGAGCGGGATAAACGAGTGAGCTATGTCCTGGGCGCCGTTCACCTAAATGAACATAAAGACAAAAAAATCGGTTCTTTTTCCGGGGGAATGAAACAGCGAATCGGAATTGCACAAACGCTTCTCCATTTACCGAGAATTTTAGTCGTTGATGAGCCAACTGCCGGACTTGATCCAAGAGAGCGAATCCGCTTCAGGAACCTGCTTGTGGAATTGGCGCGTGAGCGGATTGTCATTTTTTCCACGCACATCATCGAAGATATTTCCAGTTCCTGTAACCGTGTGGCTGTATTAAACCGAGGCAGTTTATGTTACCTCGGCGATCCACAAAGAATGACGCGCATTGCCGAAGATAAAATCTGGCAGTTCAATGTCGATGTCAGGGAATTTGACCAGGTTCGGGATATGTTCACAATAATCCATCACATGCGAGACGGTGAAAAAATCAGGGTGCGCTGTTTATCCCAGGAAAAACCGACGCTGGATGCCAGGGCTGTTAGACCTACTTTGGAGGATGCTTATCTTTGGCTTTTGAGGGCTGGTTAGTGGTGAATGGTAAGTGGTGGAGTGGTTGTTGGTCATTGGTGATTTTGGTAATTAGGTAATTGGTGGATTTGAGTGGATGGTGAACTATTTATTTGGAGTAGTGGAGTAATGAGTAATAAATTTTTGTTAATCAGATACAACCAAAACATCCCCCCTTGCCCCCCTTCAAAGGGGGGAATTTCACTCTTTGAAGGTCGAAGATGCCCGAAGGGTAGGGATACAGGGGGATGTTTTTATCACTGCCGAACTATAGACATAAGTAGATTAAAAACTAACAAGCACTCCAACAATCCATTACTCCATCACTGCGACCAGTCGCATCTGCCTCTGGCACGATCCATTCTCCGATTACGTTAACATGTAGTTGTATAGTAAAAACTTTCAACAAAAAAAAATGGACACAGAGTGTATACCATGAAATATGAAAAACAACTAAAAAACTCTTTCAGCTTAATAAAAGACTTGGTGAGATTCAATTTAAAAATAATTTTTGCCAATAAATTTATTTATTTCTTAATTTCGGCTGTGATATTTTTTCTGCTGGTTACTATCCTTAATTTAGCAAATTCAGACTCCAATCCAACCGAAGGACTGGTTTTTGAACTCCTGTTAGTTCCGGGTATTTTGCTTATTTTTTACCCCACAGTCTTTGGCATTCAAAGTGATGTGGATACCCGAATGATCGAAATACTTTTTGGCATTCCCAACTATCGCTACAAAGTTTGGCTCATCAGGATAGCGCTTATTTATTTTGTTGTTTTCTTTATTTTAATAATTTTGAGTCTTCTTAGTTCAGTAGCCTTAGTGAGTTTCCCGATTTTAGAAATGGTTTATCAACTGATGTTCCCAATTTTCTTTCTTGGCAGCGCGGCTTTTATGGTCTCGACATTAGTTCGAAATGGTAACGGGACTGCAGTGGTTATGGTTATTTTGGGGCTGGCTTTTTGGATCGGCACCGGTGCTTTTCTGCCGGATAAATATAATTTGTTTTTGAATCCGTTCTCCATGCCGTCGGATGTGAATGAAGTTGTTTGGGCTGACGCAACGCTCACCAACCGGATTGTCATTCTTGTTTTGACATTAGTTTGTATTGTGTTTGGATTAATAAGGCTGCAGAAGAGGGAGAAGTTTGTTTAGACTGGATTCAAGAAAAATTATCTTGACTTTATCATAAAAATAGTATGTTTTTTACATAATAAGTCTCTGGTATTTAAACAATAAATCCGTAACAAAACAATGGACGATGTGAAAAACATAAAGATAGCGGATATACCTTATTCAATCAAAGAGATAGCAAAGAAAATCGAAATTTCACTCTCTCCTGAAAAAATCATTCTCTTTGGTTCTTACGCAACTGGTAATGCGACGTTTGATAGCGATGTTGATTTATTGATAATATTAAACACTAAATTACGAGGCGCTGAAAGAATACGCCTGATTTCAAAATTAATTTATCCAAGACTTTTACCTCTTGATATTGTTGTTAAAACTCCTGAGGAAATTGAGAAGTCCAAAAATAGAATTGATCCATTTCTCTCTGAAGTATTAGAAAGAGGAATAGAATTATATGCTAAATCCTGATGAAATAAGGGAATGGATAAAAAAAGCTGAAAACGATTTTGATGGGGCGTTGTATTTATCACGACGAAGAAAAAAACCTCTACCTGATTTGGTATGTTTCCATTGCCAGCAATCTGCAGAAAAGTACCTATATGATCCTGACCTCGAATTATATCTTGATTTATTTGAATATATTAATCCTTATTCAGTACAATTCCGTTATCCAGGCGATGAAGTTGATATTAGTGAGGCCAAAAATGCTATAAAACAAATTAAAAAAATAAGAAAAATTATGCGGATGAAGTTCCCAGCATATCTATTCGATATTGAAGCTGATTAAATTAATACATTAGGAAATAAAAATAACTTTTCTTTTCATTCTCTTTTAATCAAAGGATGTGATAAGATTTATTTGGTCAAGAGATTGTACGGGCGTTGCCCTGAATTTACTATCTGATTAAGCATATAGACAATCAATTTGATGGGCAAATACCGCACTGAATAATCGTATTTATATTTATATTTTTATTTTAACTTTAGTTTGGATTGTTGTTGGTTTAATTCGGCTGCAAAAAAGAGAGAAGTTTGTTTGATTTTCTTTGGAGAAATGAAACCAAAAGTAAATTTAATATAATTTGTCTTCTTTTAACAGGATTAATTTTTATAAAATTCGACAAAATAGACCTGTCAAAGTCAATGTTTTTGTAGCGCCTTTTCTATTACTTCGAATAGTTCCCAGTCTGAAATCGGTTTTTTCAATGTACCATCAGGTTTGGTAGCTAATAGTCTTTTAGATGCCAACAAATCAGAATTCCCGCTTACATAAATAATAGCTGCATCGGATGTTTTTCGAATAATTGCAGCAGCCTCAATTCCATCTATTTTACCCTTCAATTTAATGTCCATCAGAACTAATTGCACAGAATGATTATCTGCTTCTTTTATAGCGTTTTCACCTGTTGATACGATGTCTACGACATCATACCCACCAGATGTTAACCTCATTTGCAGATCCAGGGCTGCAATGCCCTCATCTTCAGCGATGAGAATTTTTTTGCTTTTCAAAATCATATCCTTTGAAATTTTTATAAAGTATTTTTTATCGTTCTTTATGGTTATTAATAAGCAAATGATATTCTTGTTTTATCTATAATTCTTGTGTTCTTTTAATTGTTACCCTTCGTATCATTTTTCTTTCTGAGGTTGGGAATATTTGGTTTTTGCATATTCATACCCTCTGAATGTTACCGTGACAGTCGTTCCTTTTTCCCGTTCTATGGCCACACTGCCTTCTATTTGTTGTGCCAATATTTTTACTAATTTTAATCCCAGCGTATCGATCTTATCAAGGTCTATTTTTTCATCAATACCCACGCCATCATCTTTTACAATTAGCTTGTATAAATATTCCTCCATCTTTTTAAATGTAATAGCTATTGTGCCCTTACGATTTTCCGGAAAAGCGTATTTTAGACAATTGGTAATCAACTCGTTAATTATTAAGCCGCAAGGAATTGCAGAATCAATTCCTAAAAATATATCCTGTAAATTAAACTTTGCTTTTATATTTTTCTCGCTAACATCATAGAATCCCAATAACCCTTTGGTCATTTCGATAATATAATCGGAAAAATTAATTTTTGCAAGGCTTTTTGATTCGTATAATTTTTCATGTATAAGCGCCATTGAATGGATTCTTCTTATTCCAACTTGTAAAGATAAAGCACTTTGTAAATCTTTCATTTTTCCGCTTTGTAAATATAACATGCTTGATATGACCTGGAGGTTATTTTTCACTCTATGATGGATTTCTTTCAGCAGCGTCTCTTTTTCTTTCAAATCACTACGTATTTGTTCGTCAGCCCGTATGCGTTCCGTTATATCAGTGTAAACGGCAACAGCACCATGAGTTTCACCATCAATAAGAATACTTGATCCGGACAGCATCAAATCAACTGGTTGTTTGTCCTTATTATAACGTATTATCTCCTGTTGCAATACTTTTTTCCCTGAAAGAACCTGGTCTGTAAATGTTTTTGCTTCTGCTTCAGTTGTTGGCGTTGTAAGCAGTTCATCAAGATCTATACCAACCACATCATCCCGTTTATGTTTAAAGATATTTTCCGCAGCCGGATTCCATTCAACAATCTTGTGATTTGCATCGAGAGTAACAATTGCGCTTGGAGTATTATAAAGAACTGATTCCAAATATCTTTGTCGTTTCTTTATTTCAATTTCAGCCTGCTTTCTCAAACTGATATCTCTGAGAAAAACCAATGCGGCTTGCTCGCCTTCATAATTCATAATGGTCGCATTTATTTCTACGGGCAGTGATGTGCCATCCTTTTTTAATAATTCGATTTCATAAATACTTGGAACCTCCTCGCCCTCCTTTCGATTTGCATAATATTTACCCACTATTTGTTGATATTTTGGATGAATAAATTCCATGATGTTCCTATTAATTATCTCATTGCTTGTATACCCGATAAGTTGAAAGGTTGCTTTGTTGGCAAACTTTATTATACCATCCTTGTGAATAATTATGCCGTCTTTACTTGTTTCCACAACCGATGCATATTTCTCTTCGCTGGCACGCAATTTTTCCTCAGCTTGTTTACGCTCGGTTACATTTCGAGATAAAAAGATAAAATGTGAGCAATCACCTTTTTGATTAAAAACAGGAAAATTGACAGATTCGATAATTGCCATACCTTGTGATGTCGTATATTCTTTCTCGTATCCTAACGGCTTTTTCGCTTCAATCGCTTCATCGCACTTTTGCTTTCCGAACGCATACTCTTCAGGTGGCAACATTTGGTCAATTGTTTTCCCAATTATTTTTTCCTTTTTGAGCCCAATGTTATTCGCAAACGCTTCGTTAACATTCAATATTCTATATCGCCCATCATGCTCAATTTTAGACAAAACAATGCCATCTGACACGCCGTTAAAAACAATGTTCAACTGTTCTAAACTCTCCTGCAAGTGCTGTTCAGCCTTTTTGCGTTTCTTTAATTCAGTTTCCAAGTCAAGCATCTTTTTTTCTAATTTCTGTACCAATCTTTCACTGTATAATTTGAACACATCAGCATCTTTTTGCAACGGAGGTTGAACTGGTTTTAATTTTCCATTTTCTGCATCATCTAAAATATTTTTTACTACTCGTATAAATTTATCCGGTTCAATGGGTTTACGAATAAATTTGTTTGCGCCAAGTTTTAATGCAAATTGTTCATCTTTTTTATCAGTATATGTTGCTGTGTAAAAGACAAACGGGATATCCTTAAATTTTGCCTTTTCCTTACATTGGCGGCAGAATTGGAAGCCATCCATTACTGGCATAAGAATGTCAGAAATAATCAGTTGAAAATCTTCTGATTCTAGTTTTTTCAGCGCTTCTGCACCATTGGAAGCCGAAACAACTTCAAATCCTTCACTGGCCAATATTGTTTCCAAAAGATATATATTTTCTTTACTGTCATCTACAATGAGAACTTTCATTTTATATTTCCTCCTATTAGAGAAATTTTTGCAGTTCCTTCATAAATGTTTCCGGGTTGATGGGTTTTTCAATATAGCCGTTACAGCCTGCTTCCAGGGCTTTTTCCCTGTCACCCACCATGGCATAAGAAGTGATGGCAATAATAGGAACAACACCATCCGCTTTTGAAGCTCTTATTTTTTTTGTAACTTCCAGACCGTTAATATCAGGCAGTTGAATGTCCATGAGAATTAGGTCAGGATTTTCGCTGAGAACCATCTCAAATCCGGTCTGTCCCTTTTCTGCGATGACAACCTCGTAGCCGTTTTTTTCCAGGATGAAAGTGATTAGATATCTATTCTCTTTATTGTCTTCGACTAATAGGATTTTTTTCATTGAGAATCTTCTCCTAAATTAAGCGGTTTTGAACACGGATTGGATGGATCGAACGGATTTGCACGGATTAAAATAAAATTAAAAAAAATCCGTGATGATCCGCCAAATCCGTTTAATCGGTGTACTATTAAAAAGGTTATCTACTAATCCACTGGCAATTCAACAGTAAAAACACTCCCTTTCCCAATTTCACTCTTTACAGAAATCGTGCCACCCAGTAATGTACATAAATTTTTGCACAAATACAAGCCCAAGCCTGTTCCCGCATGTTTTTTTGTCATGGAAACATCTAATTGCTGAAATGGTGAAAATAATCTTGACATATCTTCATTCTTTATCCCGATACCAGTATCTGATACTTTTATCGTTAGCTTATTATCTTTTCGTATATTTGTACTGATCCGAACACAACCCTGTTCAGTGAATTTGATAGCATTGCTTACCAGGTTTGTTAAAATCTGCTGCATGCGCCTTTTATCGCTGTCCAGGATTATATTTCGACCAACCTGTGTTTTTATATCCAGTTTTTTTTCTTCAGCATATAATTTAAAAGTCTCTAAAACATCTGCTAACAGTTCAAAAAAATTAAACTTCTCTTTAGATAACTGCACCTTGCCCGCTTCGATTTTGGAAATATCGAGCAGATCATTGATCAGGCTCAGCAGGTGATTGGCGCTGTTTTTTACCATCAGTAATTGTTTTTTCTGTTCCTGTTTGAGTTCACCTGACATTCCCATCAACATAATCCCGGTAAATCCAATAATCGAATTCAGCGGTGTGCGCAGCTCATGGCTCATGCTGGCTAAAAACACAGATTTTAGCCGATCGGCTTCCTGAAGTCGCTGGTTGGCTTCTTTCAGATTCTCCTCGGCTCGTTTTCGTTCTGTAATGTCTTCGGTATGCACCAAAACATTGTCCGGCGCCACAAATGCGTATTTTACTGCCAGGTATTTGATTTCACCTATGGTTTTAAAAAGATAGGGCATCTCGCGTTCTATGGTTGTTTTGTTTTTAAAACACAAATTAATATCATTTAAAATGTCCCTGTTATCGTGATACATTTCTTTTGCGGTTTTACCAATAAATTTTTTAATACCACCCTGGCTGATCTCAAATGCCGCATCATTATAATCTGTCAATATCAAATCATTTTTTTTCCATTGCCATGTATAAGTGGGAACCGGAATGCCTTTGTATTGGGCTTTCATTTTTTCTTCGCTTTGTTTCAGTGCTTCAGTTCGCTCTTGAACCCGCTGTTCAAGTTCTGTTGTGTATCGCTTAATCTGTTCATAAAGCGATGCCTGATGAATTGCAACCGCTGCCTGATTGGCAGCATCTCTGGCAATCTCCACCTCTTTTGTGGTAAAAAATCTCAACTTGGTTCTTCCGATATAAAGGATACCAGATAAATTTCCGTGCGCTACAAGGGGAATAACAATATAAGAATATATGCCGTCCGTCAAAATTGACTTTTCGAACCTGGTGGTTGTTGGAAGTTTGCCAATATTTTTTACACGTAAAATATCACCTTGTTTGAATTTTTTTATGTCTCCAAAATCATTCATGCTAAACTGGGATTTTTTCCTGGTCATAATCTTGCCATTATAATTAAGCGCTGATACTTCGACGTTTTTCGTCTCGAAATCAAATATGGATATACTGCACGCAAAATATGGAATTAGCTTGATTAAGTTTTCTACAATGATCCGTGCAACGGCTTCAGATGTTTGACTAACCAACAACTCTCGTTCAATTTCGTGCTGAATTTCCAACCGTTTTGTATATCCCTGGAGTTCAAGATCAGCCTGTTTCAGTTCAGTGAAACGCTGTTTAAGCGCTTCTGTTTGCTGCTGACTCGTTTCGAATAAACGGGCGTTTTCAATTGCCAAAGCAGCCTGACTGGAAAGCGCCTGGTATAAATTTATCTCGCTTTCAACGAATTTTCGTGTTTCACCCACGGAAGCTAAAATAAGCACACCTGTTACCCGTTTTTCTATTTGCATGGGTAAATAAAGAATTGAACGCAAATTCCGTGTTTCACTCACGGCTCGTTCTGCCGGCGTAAAATCTGCTGTTTCTGCATCAGGTACAAGAACATGACCCTTTTTGGTGATACACCTTTTTATGTGTGGGTGGTCCTTCAGCTCTGCCCGCATGAATTCCTCTGGAAAGTCCCCCGGTATTGACGGTGTGGTGGCGCCTAAATATAGACCATCTTTTTCCATTAGGTAAATGGCGCCGCTGCCCAAATTATATAAGCTGGTCGCGCTATCGATGATGGTTTGCAGCACGGTTTGCTTGTCCAGGGTAACCGCTAGTGTGCGGTTAATTGTCAACAAAGCGGAAAGTTCTTGAAGGCGGCTGTTTACCTGTTCAAACAACAGCGCGTTTTGTAATCCAACGGCGAGTTCATTTGCCAGGGTCTCTATAAACGATGCTTGCAAACTAAAATCGCGCTCATCAACCGAAGCCAATCCAAGCACACCGATTAACTCATCCCCACTTCGAAGTGGCAAAGCCGCATAAGAGTGCAGCCCTGCTAATTTGCATTCTTCCCATGTACATCGCGCATCCTCATGGATATTTTTGGAATACATTGGCATCTCTTTACTTATCGCAAGTCCGCAAAGACATTCTCCTACGCGATGAATTGGTGTTTCTTTGTGTACATATTCTGATTTTTCAGGACCAAACCCTATTAAATTTAAATTGTCTTTGTCTCGTAAAAACAACAGCACCAAATCCGGATTTACCGCATCTGCGACAGAACGAATTGCCTCGTTTGTCACCTGTTTGATTGAAAGAGTGGAACTGACACGTTGGGACAAAACGTTAAATGCGGTTAATTCTTGCGCTCTTCTTTTTAGTGCTTCTTCCGCTTTTTTTCGATCAGTTATATCAATAAACGAGATAAAAACTCTATCCCAGGGTTCATTATGATCCGGCAAAATAGCCAAATTCACCTGAAGATGCTTCACATCTCCTTGCGGCGTTCGTACGGGAATCTCGCACTCGTAGCGATCAGCTCCTTTTGCCAGGGCAATAATTTCGCTGCGAAAAACTTCTAATGACTCTTCCATAAACCAGTCAGGCAGGAATTTATTTAACTCGGTTTTGTTACGTGCATTATAGAATTCCAGGCTTTTTTGATTGACATCTCGAACTTTGACAATTGAAGAAATATGCTGAATTTCTTTTGGGTGTTCATGGAAGTAGGTTTCGAAATCTTCTATACCCTGTTTCTTTATTTGATCGATGTGCTTTTTAACTTCAGAAAAATCCTCTTCCCAAATTGGAACCGCTGCATGTTCGAACAAGGCGGTTGAACGTGTAAGGCTATCCTGCAACGCTTTTTCAGCCTGCTTTCGCTCAGTGATATTCAGCGCTGTAAACGTAGTCCCGGCGGAAAGGTTTTTTATATCCAACGGTGTTGAACTGAGCAGCACATCGATAATCTGCCCGTCTTTTCTTTTGAATCGTGTTTCTACTGTCCCTGTGCCCTTTTCCTTGATTTGTTCGTATTTTACTTTTCCCACATATTCATATTCTTCCTGGCTCGGGTAAACCATCGCTGCGTTTGTACCAAGAAGCTCTTCGCGACGGTATCCAACCATTTCGCAAAAGCGGTCATTCAGTTCTGTAAATACTCGGTTTACAACCACGCCAATACCAGTGGGTGCTGCGCGGAAAATGCTTTGCAATTTGGCTTCACGGGTTCGAAGAACTTCTTCAGCCTTCTTGCGTTCTGTAATATCACGCGCAATGGAAAGAACAACCTGTTGACCTCCAATTTCAATTAAATGTGCGCTGATTTCGGTGGGAATTTTGCGTCCGTCTTTTGTTACGTGTGTCATTTCAAATAAAGCTGATTTTTCTTTCACTAATTTTTTCATGATTTGAGTGACGTGTTGAGCTTCTGTCTCGTCATCAAAATCCTTTGGCGACATTTTGAGCAATTCCTCTTTTGTATATCCCAGCCTCTGGCAAGCAACCACATTCGCATCGATCAGCTTACCGGGAAGACCGTTTTGGTCAATGCCATGGACAAATTTGGCATCGATACCACTATCAAACAAAACGTGATACCAGTTTTCACTTTTTACTAATGCCAACTCCATATGTTTTTGTTCGGTAATATCCCTGGCAATTCCCTGAAATCCGATAACTTTTCCTTCCCGTAAAAATGGGACTGATCGTATTTCAATGATAAACTGTGTGCCATCTTTTGCGGTCACGCTGTATTCTTGAGGTTGAGCCAATGTTTTCCCGGATACAATATCCTTTAATCTATTTTCAAAAATCTCGATCGACTGTTTCGGTATCAGGTCAAAGATTGACATATTAAGAAGTTCTTTTTCTGAATATTTTAATTCCCGGCACATGCTTTTATTTACATCGATAAATCTGCCCGAAAGATCAGCGACAAATATTCCGTCCGGACTTTCATTGACCAACGTTCGATATTTTTTTTCGCTCTCTTTTAATTTATCCTCTGCTTCCTTTCTATCTGTGATATTGGTTGCAATGTGAATTACTTTCTCGATTTGACCATCCGCATCAAATACGGGCGTGCATGAAACCAGGTATTCGCCATCCAGTGCCTCAACTTCCATTGAAGCGGTTTCGACATGCTCTGTCTGGTGCATTTTTAGCATGGGACAATTCGCGGGCGGTTTATTCGCGTTATGCATGATATCGTGGCATTGTTTACCGATCAGTTTTTTTTCGGGCAAACCTGCTGCCTGAATAGCAGCCTTATTGGCAGCGATGATTCCGTGATCTGGTTGGAGAATAAAAGTGGGATGACCAATTGCCTGAAAAATTTCTTCCCAATCAAGAAGTGAGTTAGGAAATTCTTGCTCTGAATTTTTCATGTTCAAGACCGATTTTTATAAAAGAAGTTAATTAGGTCAAATATAAAACCAGTTCATCAGAAATAAATACAGTGGGGATAAGGTGTAATTTTATTGGTTTCCGGTCATCGTAATTACCTGAAAAATCGGTGTTGTTCTTAAATGAATCTGGTTCATTATATAACATAATATAATAATTCCCGAAATGCAACAAAAAAATGAATGAAATATTTTGTACACACAAATAAAAATCCACAAAAAATACAATTCTTTGCGGATTATTTTTATGCTCACTAATTTTATATCTTAATTAGCATATCATTTTTCTGATTTTCTTATTGTAATCAATACAATTTCACTTTCACTATTATATCTCACCGGAATGCCGGAAACACCACATCCCTGACTTGTAAAGCCAGTCATGTTTTTATATTACCACAAACCTTTGTTAAATTTTCTACCATCATTAACATGAGTAATTATTGGAATTTTGCCAGGAAGACATATCTGCCCGCCATGAGTATGTTTGCGATAATTTCCGGTAAAAACGCACAAATCGTAATTTAGCTTTTCAATCTTTTTACAAATAATATCCTCAATGCCAGAAATACTATCAAGATGCAGATCAGATAAATGTAAAATATTATAGCCTTCAAAAGAATTTGGGAGATTGTCAAATTTTGCTTCAACTTTGTTGACAATTATGTTTTTAGCGTTAGTCAATCCCCGATCATAAAGATTTACAACTTTTAGTAGATTTCCAAACATAACAACAAGCTGTTCAAACAAGGTCCAGTGGCTTTTCTTTTTACCGCCAAATCTTTTGTGTTTAAAATTATCCGCTTCCAGGCTGGCACGAAGGTGATATCATATTGGGTGTAAATTGGTGTCTTTGCTTTTTGTTTTCTTTTCCATCAATTTTATAAAATCAAAAAGAATCTGTAGGAGCTGGATAAATTATATTACATATGTAAATTATTGATTTAAATAAGATATTAAAACTGGAGTGAGGAAGTTTTATTATTCGGCCTTAAACAAAATGGTTTCAATTGTATGGTCAGAATTAATACTGTATACCCAGCGCACTAAAGTGCAGGCGAAGGCTGAGGCTAAGGCGAAGGAAAAAAATCCTTAATCCCTGTGCCCGAAGGGTGCTTTAATCTTTTACCTTGCTTCGCCTCAGCCTTCGCCTTAGCCTTTTCGTTGTAACATATAATTGATCTTGAACATAAAACTTTTGCACAAAAAACAAAGAAATAACTTGTAATACTATAGGTTAATATTTCATGCTGTCGATTCTCTATCAGCAAATATACTACTTTTTGTTGGCTTAGTACGAAGTAGTTTGATCATTAATTCATTACCCTCAAACGTTTTCATATTTTAATTTCATTTGATAGTAGCGTTCACAGATCATTTCATTTTTGTAAATAAGCAGGGGTGAGCACGGTGCATACAATTTAGCACATTTTGGGCATTCATCAGGTATTTTGTTTTTGTTTGATTCAGTATACTGATTTTTGTTTTTCAGTCCATTTAATTCTTGATTAATTATTTCAAAAAGTTTCTTTTCCATCACAATCACCTCACGTTTTTCCCATTCAGGACTTTTATTGTAAATATTTTAATCCTTCTGCTATTTTACTTTCCGTAACTATACTCGTTAAGGATTAGTTTTTTATGTCATGCCTGCGTATGCGAAGTACCCGAAGGGTGCAGGCATCTCCTAATTATCTGTTAATAATGGGATTCCTGCATTCGCAGTAATGACAGAGATACTGAAATTCTTACCCGTAACAAGTATACTTGATATTTCATACCAAGGTTAAAATTTAAAAATTATTGTTTAGTTAGTGAATCAACATAAGTTATAAATTTTTCTCCATAACTTTTTTACTAATAAGCCTATTTATGCACAAACCATACCAGTATTGTATGTCCTTTTTACATTTTGTTGTAATATACTAACTTCTTGGTGGTTAGCGCATAATTTAAAGATAATCGAATAATGCACATAAATTTCAAAATGAAAAGTCAAAAGTATTTAGGATCGTCGATTAAATAGCTTGCCCATTTGACAGAAAGATAGAGGGCAGAAAAATAACTTTATTGATTTATTGCCCACCATAGCAATTCTTTCATACCTAATGTCTTAAATCATTTTTCTACCATTCATTTTTCTGTCATATTTATTATTTTTGTAAATCCACCATATTGAAAAATGACGACCTAAGTGCGAGGTAAGACAGAAGCTTACCTTTTAACAGAAGGGGTGCAAACCCATAATTTCGGAAGTAATTTTTAAGATTTTTTATTGATCAATTCAAATCACGATTATCATTAATGAAGTTTACTAATTGTAATTATACAAGTTACATGTCGTCCCCAACGGGACTTTGATTTTTTTGGGTTATGTTAATGAACCGATAAAATTTTTCGTTAATTAACTTTGATTCAAATCCCTGTGATCGGCTTGGACTACCTCACATACAATAATTTTTTAAACACAACATTTTCCAAAGCCTCAACCCGGTACAAATATACACCGGAACTGACGCTTCTCCCAAACTTATCTTTTCCATTCCAAGTAATGCGATGATGTCCGGCTTTGTAATTCTTCATGGCTAATGTTTGTACTTTCTGACCACTCAAGTTATAAATTTCAACCGTTACATGACTTTCTTTTGGCAACTGAAATAGGATGATTGTTGAATTATTAAACGGATTTGGGTAATTTTGCTCTACCACAAAATCAGTCGGAACCAAGTCCGGCGTATTTTGATCTGCGACTTCGACTATACTGCCAATAGTAAACGTTGAATCACTTTCATCCCAGGTTGTGTTGTTGTCATAATCAAAAACAAAAACACGGACTAAACATTCCTTGCTCACTGTATCAGGTACCAACCAGGTATATTGTTGAATATTTCCACTGTCGAACTCGGCGATTGCCTGCCAATTTATTCCGCCATCCACAGCTAACTGGATGGCGATTGAATCAATTCCGACATTATCGTAAGCTGTCCACTTTATAGTATCAATGGTGGATTTTTTCAACCATTGACCGCCATTGGGATAAAGCAGTTGGACATTGGGTTCTATTGTATCAATCGCCAGAAAATCCTGGGCTGTTTGCGAAGATTGTAATGGAGAATATTCCCGGAAAGACGGGGTAACCTTAAAGTTTTCAAAATGCGGAATTACCTGGTAATTACCCTGGGAAAGTAAGCTGAAAAAATAATCCCCGGTTTCCGAACTGTAAACCGTATCTTCATTTGTACCTGTCAAAATAAATTCTGCACCAGCTACCGGCAAGCCCCTGCTGTCAGTTATTTTCCCCGCTATAAAATATAAATTCTCATAGTTTGCCACAACGTGGTGAAAAGTGTTCATATTCACATTAATTGGATTCCCGGCAACGGGAATGCTGTCAACTATCCAGGTATTAAATTGAAATGTACCTGTCTCGGTAAAAATTTGTTCAAAGGCTTCTGTTAGTTGAACCGAATCGCCTTCCACATACCAGCCCGTCTCTTCAAATTCTATCAGCCCGGCAGGTTTTGTTTCAACAAGCAAATAGTGCTGCGGAATAAGCGCTGCCACCAATTTTTTCGCACTATCCGCTTTCACACTGTGGAACAAATCTCCGCCGTCGTCCCATAAATCAAACACATAACGGCTCAATGAATCTTTCGCTGCAATAACAGAATCAATTCCAACGACGTGTTCTGACTGGTATTCCCAGAATTGTGCATACGGGGTTGAGTAGTTTACGTCATCCACATAAATTAAAAATCCATCACCAGCATCCGTCGTAATCTCAACCAAAACACTATCGACCTGGTAAACCGCGTTCAGGATATGGGATGTATCAATTTGAACAGGGATTGGATTTAGTTCATTTATTTCTCCATCGATAAGCCATTTAGCGAAACGATATTTAACATCTGTTTGTTCAACTGTTTCCGGCGCGAGAATTTCTACTCCCGGTACATTTTCCGTGTACCAGCCAGTTTCATCAAACTCAACAATATTTTCCGGTGTTGCGGTCACAGACAAATAAAATTGCTTATCCCAAAATGCGTTTTCAACAATTGGACTGTTAACAATAATATTCGCTTTCAAAGATGTGCCTGAATAGCTGCCATCGCCTGTTCCTTCCCAGGAATTAAATAAAAACCTGGTTTGATCATTCAAATATTCAAGAGAATCAATTTGAATTTCCACGGTATCACCCTGGGCATACCAACCCTGCCCAACAGGATTGCCGTACAAAGATTCGAGCCTAACAAAATGCTGCGTTGTCCATTGTGCCTCTTCAAAAATCGGCTCATTCACAATTACTTTAGCTGTAAAATTATCCCCACTGTACGATCCCTGTCCCGAACCACCCCAACCGGAAAAAGCATACCGCGTTGTATCTCCAAAAGTTATAAGAGAATCAACGCTGATTTCAACCGTATCGCCCTGCGCATACCAGCCTGTCCCCTGAACCGCGCCATATTCAGAAAATAGCGTAAGCAGATGCTCCCAATTCATAATGCATTGAAAAATCGTATCGGAAACCGCGGCAACAACATGGATTGTGTCTCCGGCATCGCTCCAATTATCAAAAACCAAACGCGATCCTTCGGTGATATCTTGTGGTGTTGTAACTCCAATTGTATGTTCGAGCCCGGAATGCCAGGTAGTATCAAACGGCACTGCTTTTTCTTGTCCATCGATGATAATATTTCCTTGATTCTCTATGCTGCTAATAAAAGATACTGAAACCAATGGTGCAACCACTGATACTTTTCCATCAACAGTCACACTCTGCGGGTCCCCTGCATTGAAAAGGAAATCCTGCAGCTCTAAAATCGATGAATCCGCATGTTCACCGACGATTTCAACCTGTAGGTAAATCAGGGCACCTTTGCCGAGAATATTGTTAAATATACCTCCGACTCCAAATCCAAACTCCCCATCTTCTTCCAGATTGATAACAATAAGACCTGCCGAATCCGCCCAAGATTCCCATGATTCACTAATTGTTCCTGCAAATTCAACTCCTGAAATGTTTAACACATTTTCATCATATTGTATTGTAAACTCGAATGACCAAACCTGTCTGTCTAATTCTGTTATTTCATCAACATTGACAGGGATCAAAGCAGTGCTTCCTGTTTCAAGCACAGTGTCAGGAATAGTAACGGATATTTGTCCCAGGACACTGGAAAAACTTACAACGACTAACAAGAAAATAAAAAATATTTGTACTAATTTTTTCATAATGCACTCCAAACTCTTAATTTATTTTTATCATTGTTTTGCTGAAAATTTGACTGTTGAAAAATACCCTGTAAATATAAGTTCCATTAGCAACATTCAATTCGGCATCATTCTTCCCATCCCAATTTATTTCATAAGCTCCCGGTTTTTGTTTTTCATTTAATATGGTTTTTATTTGTCTGCCAAGCATGTTGTAAATAACTATTTTTACGTTACCTGCTTTTGTAATTTTGTATGGAATCGTTGTAGCGGGATTAAATGGATTGGGGTAATTGTCTGAAACAGTAAAATGCTGTAAATCTTTTTCTCCAGGTGTTATATTAACGTATGCAACAGATTGATTCGCCTGATAATTATTTATTTGCATATTCTTTAATTGAATCTCGCTCCTTCCGGATTTCTCGCCTGTTGCTTTAAAATTAATGGTTAAAAATCGACCTGCTGCCTTCTGTGGATAGGCGAAGTAAGCGCCTAGCTTTAATTTATTATCCAGCAATGAATAAATCATATTATTTTCTGAAACCGAATTTGTCGCAATTGATTCAAATTTTATTAATGATTTTGGAAATTCCAATTCAACAAATAGCGATAATAATGAATCCTCAAAAATGGTTATTGGGACACTAATAATTTTCTCAAATTCAGCATTTATTTCTGTTTGCCATTCATAATTCATTTTTAGCAAATTATTGTTCATGCTCCAGGTGCCGGATGCATCACCTAACAAAATCCCTGTGTAATTTTCTCCACTTTTGTCTGAACTTAAGTTTTGATAATACCTGCTATCCGGTGAAAACACCCATTCACCGACATGATCATTTTCCAACGCATCCAATTCAACGACATATCGAGCAATCATTGCCGCATCATACGCGATGACCTGACCGTCTTTATCAACATCGGCTGCAATTTGCGCATGATTGCTTAAGTTTTCAACTCCAACCGCATGTCTCAAAGTTAGCGCTGCATCGTACATTGTTACAACAGTATTTTCATATCTCTCGATTTTATCCTTTGTCGGCGTAACTAAATAGGTCAAATTACTTTCCAAATTACTAAAAGTATAATTGCCATTTGAGTTGGAAAGCACTGATGAATTAGCTCCACCGCTTAGATTCAATCGGACATTGCTTATGGGATTGTTATTGGCATAATATAAAGTTGTACCGGTAATTGAATACTGTTGAGGGGAAATATTTAAGATCGAACTCAAAACATCGTAAAATGTTTGCGCCATCACATGATACCCGGTATCATTGGGATGAGCGTAGTCATCCATATATTCTTGTGTCCAGTTGGGATTTGAATAAAAGGCGTCTGCCTGATCCACAAAATAAATTTTATACCCCTGGTCCTTTTTTTCATTATATAGTTGAAGAATGAGTTCGTTGAGTTGATCAGTTCTTTCCGGTCGATCTACCCAATATTCCCACCTGGGGACTAAACTGCAAAGTAATATTTTTGTTTGAGAATTCTTGTTCCTGATTTTGTCAATTATACTTTCTATGTCCTGAATAGCTGTTTCAATCGGAATTTCATGGCTGATATCATTTGTGCCGATGTGCAGCAGAACGATATCAGCCGGATTCAGATTGAGCCAATAATCGACATAGACATCAATTTCACCGGCTTCCTGACCACTATGACCTTCGTGATACGGATAAAAACCTGTGCCGTCGTTTACTGATCCCACCATTACAAAACTTACACCCTCCGCTAACAATAGCGTTGCTAAGTCATCCCGGTAGCCGGAAGGTTCTCCATGGCGCCCCATAGTGAGTGAATTACCCAAAGGCATGATCCTGTATTGCGCATAAGTATTTTGGATATTAAACGCAACAATAAAAGCAGTAACCAGGTAGAAAGGAGTTGTATTTGGGAATAGCTTTTTTATGCTTTCTCTCCTGTCTTTATTTAAGCAGATCAATTCTAAAAAGTATTTTTACCAATATACGTATTTTGTAACAATTCACCATCTTTGGATTTTTTATTGATCTCAGAACAAGGATTAACGATTAATGATTTTAGAAGTATTGTTGATTTTTTCAATCAAATTTATCAATACAACACTCCTTCATAAATTAAAAATCGTTAATCCCCCGATAAATCGGGATTCCCAATTTATTCGTAAATCATTTTTTAATATAAAAATAAGGAAATACAGACTGCGCCAGCACTTTAGTGTGTTATGAACCGGAAAATTATTTCATCAGTATCATTTTCTTTACATCAAAATAGTGATCCGTTTCCATTCGGTACAAATAGACACCGGACACCACTTTATTTCCTGAATTATCGATAGCCAGCCATCTTGTTTTATAATAACCGGCAGGCTGCATTTCATCTACCAGGGTATAAATTAACTGTCCCTGCAAATTATAAATATTTATTTTTACATTGCTCCCTTTTGCCAATTGGTATCGTATCGATGTTTCAGGATTAAATGGATTGGGGAAGTTTTGCTTCAAAGCAAATTTTTCAGGGATAATTTGTTTTTCTTCATCAACCGCATTGTACGGGATAAAGTTCGCTGTTACATTAACATTTCCAGCTATCGTTAAAATAGCAGGATTATCCGTGCTGGTAATATCTCCACTCCAGTTTTGAAATCTATATCCAGTTATGGCTATTGGAGATAATATAACCACATCACCCGCTTCATATTCTTCTTGATAAGGCGAAAAATTAACACTACCTTTCCCAGAAGGATTGACTGTTACTACAACCCTAAAATAACTGCTTAAAATAATTACCTGGCGCGTGTCCGACCAATCGGAAACCACGCTCGTATTCACCTTAGATCGCGCTCTTGTTCTTATACCTCTTAAACCAATCGTTTGATAATTATGAGAATCTGTGCCTTCTCCCCATTCTGACTCTGTGGAATCTCCCCAGTCAAATTGGTATTCTACCGGGTTGCTCAAATTATTGGTTGAACCACCTGTGGTAAATGTTAAGTCTTGGCCAACAATCCCTGAATCCGGCCCGGTAATGAACAGCGGTGTGGAGACAGATTCCTGGGTCTTTGTAAAATATGCCACCACCTGCTTATTGCCATCTGTTATCACATTCACCGGGTTAGTGTTACCTGTTACATTTCCGCTCCAGTGGCTGAACTCATATCCAGCATTAGCGTATGCGAATAAAGTAACTGTTTCACCGTTTGTGTATATTTGTTTATTTGGAGTTTTAGATACGTTTCCGGAATTCAGCGGACTCACTGCGATTGTTATGGAATAACCGTTAGTGGTAACATTTACATTTAAAGGATTTGACCAGGCTGATACAATCGATGGATGTTCCTTACACCTGGCTTTGCTTTTCACCTGTTTAACACCAACAGAATCATAAGCATGAGTATTTGTGCCGCTACCCCACTCTGATGTTAAACCATCTCCCCAGTCGAATTGGTATTCAACTTGATGCCCGGTGGAACTTACAGAGCCCCCGGTTAAAAAAGACAGCACCTGCCCTATAGTACCGCTTTCAGGACCGGTTAAGGAAGTTGGTTTTGAAACTGTCTCCGATGTTGTCCCAAATGTTGCCGTAACAGACTTATTCGCATCTATTACAATCTTTGCCGGGTTGTCATTTCCGGAAAAATTTCCGCTCCAGCTTGTGAAGAAATACCCGGTATTTGCTTCCGGTGTAAGCGTTACAGTGTCACCATAAGCATACTCTGTTTGAGCCGGATTTTTGGTTACCTGCCCCGCATTTGACGGAACAATTGTAACGGTTAAATTAAGACCGGACACTACTGTAGTGACAGATTCCGACCAACTGGAGACAGCGCTTATATCTGTTTCACTCCTTGCCCGGGCTCTAACTGCCATTGTGCCTATTGAATAATAAATATGATCACTTGTTCCGGTTGTCCATGCAGAAATATTCCCATCCCCCCAATCAAATTGGTATTCGATATTATGCCCCTGGCTGCTGGTTGCGCCACTAGTTGAAAAATTGAGAAGCTCCCCGACAACTGCGGTTGAAGGACCATCAATCGATGTTGGGCTCGTCATGATATGATCCGTTTCAATAAAGTTGGCGATTAGCGATTTGCTGCTATTCATTAAAAAGGTGACAGGATTGCTGTTGCCCGACATGTCACCGCTCCAGTGATCAAATCGATAATTTACACTGGGCGCTGCGCCTTCTTCTTTCCCCTCCGGCTGGAAAAGCGGATCTTTTGTAATGATTAGTTTGTCAAGCCGCACATTATTTTCCCTTTTAATAACTTTCAGGGTATGTTCCCCAGCATCAAAGAAGAATTCCTCAGGTACATAGTTTCGCGATACTTTTTGCCAAAGCCACTTATTATAATCTCTTTCAAGATGCCATTCCATTTCTGCTTCTTCATCGACTTGAATAATATAGCTATCTGCAGTTCCTGACAAAGCATAACACCTTCCCCAAATAACATAAAAACCGGTTTCACTGATTTTAAAGGTGTACTCAGCGCTGCCTTCTCCAGCAGCCCCTGTTGTACCGTGAATATATTCTTCCCCTGAAGCCTCGCTATCATTTCCAATTACCATTGGGCTCACAAGCGTCCCGCTTTCAGCTTCTATTCTTAAGTCCACTGACTCCTCTTTGCCTTCCGGTATATAGGCAGGATCATTCGTGATGAGGAATTTATCGAGTCGTACATTTATGTCTCGTTTAACAACTTTAAGCGTATGCTCTCCCGCGCTGAAATCAAAATATTGAACACTACCATCATATACCTTTTGCCAGAGCCAGGTATCATAAGTTTCTGCTAAGTGCCATGGGTTTGAATTTGGGACACCATCAATTTCAATAAAAAAACTGTCTTCGGATTTGGAAAATGCATAACACCTTCCCCAGATATAATAGGTGCCTGACTCAACAATATTAAAAGTATATTCAACACTGCCATCCTGCGGCGTGGTTGTCGTCCCATAAATATACTTGCCACCGGAAGCATCAGCGCTTGTTCCTGATGAGAAATTGCCGCTAACCTGTCCGCTTTCTGCTTCGATTCTTATATTATCGTCGGAACGGAGCGGAATCGCTTTTACATCAACCGATTCATTTTCGTCATATTGTGATTTAGACGGATTTTTGCTAACACTTCCAGCGCCAGGCGGGAAAATTTCAATGTCCAACGTATAGCCGGTAAATACTGTTATGGTAACTACCAGGCTGTTTGACCAAGCGGAGACAACACTAGTGTGGCTTTTACAATGCGCCCGGGCTTTTACTTCATACTCGCCTTCGTTGGAATACTTATGGTTTCCAGATGCGCCTCCCCAGCTTGATTGGTTTCCATCGCCCCAATCAAATTGGTATTCTACTTCATGCCCCAAATCACTGCTTGCACTGCCGGTGGTGAAACTTAAGCTTTTACCTGTCCGCCCTTCGGTAAGCCCGATTGGCTTTGATGGTGTTGAAACATTTTCGTTTACTATTTCAAAATTAGCGGTTACATTTTTATCGCTATTCATAACAATTGTTGTCGGATTATTGGAACCGACCAAATCACCGGACCAGTGATCAAAAGCATAAGGTTGATTTGGGGACATCTCAACGCCTGAAGGCTGAAAAGACGGGTCCTTTGACAAAATTAGTTTATCCAAACGCGCCTTTATATCCCTTGAAACAATTGAAATTTGGTGTGAACCTTCGGTTAAATTGAATGTTTGATCAACATTGTTATGCGAAACTTTTTGCCAAATCCATGAATTGTAAGGCATGTCCAAATGCCATGTTAAAGTATCCGTACTTTGATCCATTACCATAAAAAAGCTGTCTTCTCCTCCTGACAAGGCATAACATCTTCCCCAGATGACGTAATCGCCTTCTTCAAGTACATCAAAATAATATTCGGCATGTCCGGACTTTGGGACGCCACTGGTACAATAAATATATCGATCAGCAGATGCTTCCGAATCATTACCAATAGCCATGGGTCCATAAGTTACCGCGCTCTCTCCTTCCAAATAAACTTTGTCTGTTAGATGTGTCCCCCCATCATTTCCAAAAGCGGCTAAATTTACTACTTCTCCTTCAGCGTATTCTGCTTTGTCCGGTGTTTTTGTAACTGTGCCGGCTCCATTTGGATTTATTGAAACAAATAATTCATAAGTTACTGACGAAGTTTGTATTGTTACGGAATGGGTTCCCGACCACCCGGATGTTACGCCCGGGTTTGGCTTGGACCGTGCCTGCGCTTTTACTTGAAAATTACCATTGTTACTATAGCTATGTGTTTGTGTTGATGATCCCCAGCCTGATTGGTTGCCATCGCCCCAATCAAATTGATACTCCACCTCATTTCCCAGGGTGCTTATAGATCCCCCGGTGTTAAAAGTTAAATTAAGTCCGATAGACCCGGAAGGAGGACCGGAAGGCGTATTCGGAATGGTAACCTCTTCATCTCCGCTGCCGCTTTGAAAGTTTGCCACAATCGTTCGGTTCTCTCTCATATGTACAACAGTCGGATCATCACTTCTTTGTTGTATATCGCCGCTCCAATAATTAAAGTAATAATCACCAGCCGGGACTGCGTCGAGAACTACGGACTCATTATAATCATACAGCTCTTTGTCAGGATTGATAGTGACGGTTCCGGATCCCGGGGGATAAATCTCAACCGTAAGAACGTATTTATCCTGACCACTGATTGTAACGCTTAAAAAACTGGACCAACTTGATAACACGTTAGTATGAATCACACAACGCGCCCGCGCTCTCACTTCATAAGTGCCCGACGCATAAAAAATATGTTTTTGAGTTGATGAGCCCCAACCTGACTGAAACCCATCGCCCCAATCAAATTGGTATTCAACATCATGACCTTGATTATTTACAGCGCCGCTTGCCGAAAAAGTAAGTTCGCTCCCCGAAGATCCGGAATTAGGACCAGCCGGCATATTGGGAACAGTAATAAATTCACCTGTGTCATTGACAAAATTAGCAATTAATGTCCTGTTTTTTTTCATAAAAACATAGCGCGGGTTTTCCGTATCCGGGTTTGTATCTCCACTCCAGTGGTCAAAACGGTAATCTCCGTAGGCGGCCGCTGTTAATATCACTCCTTCATTATAACTATAGTATTCTTTTTGCGGATTAATATTGACATAACCTGCCCCTGCCGGGTTAACAGTAACTGTTAATTCATACAGATCAGATGGTAACGTGACATTTTTCAGCACATTCCAATAAGTCTGCGCCATTATGTTAAAGCCCACACTATTTGGGTGGACTTCATCAAACATATAATTAGACGCCCAGTTGGAATTTGCTACAAATGCGCTATGGTGATCAACCAAATAAATATTGTAGCCCTGGTTGTGTTTATTTGTATAAAGTTGTTCTATTAAATCATTTAACTGTTCCGTTCGGATATGATCGTTATCAACATTGGCCCACCGGGGAATTAGCTGGCTAAGCAGAATTGCTTTTCCTTTGTTAAAATTATAAATTTTATCAACAATACTTTCGATTTCATTAATTGTGCTTTGCAGCGTTTGTGCGCCGCTAATGTCATTGGTTCCAATGTGCAATAGTACAATGTCCGGCGTATATATTTCCAGCCATGAAGAAACCTGGGCATCGATTTGTTCAGCTTTCCAGCGACTGTGTCCTTCATGATGCACATCAAATTGAGACTGGTTTCCGTCAGACTCGCTGCCCACAAAATCAAAGTTCCAGCCATTACTCGTCAATAAAACATATAAATCGTCCCTGAATCCCGTATAAATTGTACCGGGATTTGTATCCGGATCACCTTTTCCCACTGTAATGGAATTGCCTAATAGCATTATCTTATATGTCTGTTGTGCATAGATATTATAACTAATCAATAGCAACCAGACAATTAATATGAAACCGAATATTCCTTTTTTCGTGATCATTTTTCCTCTTCTCCGTAACGTTTTAATAAATTATTATGAATAGGCTCTTTGTTCAGCCTGCAATATATAACATCCCCCTGTATCCCCCTTCAAAGGGGGACTTTTTCTGAAGTGAGTACCTAATCATTTCAATTATTTTAATAATATCATTTTATTTTGCTGCCTGAATTTTTCAGTTGAAACCCGGTATAAATAAATTCCTGATGGAACAGGGTTTTCATACTGATCTTTTGCGTTCCATTTTATCGAATAAAATCCTGCTTGTTTGTAATTTTCAACCATTGTTTTCACGATCTGACCTTTCATGTTAAAAATGGTCAAATTAATAAAACAATTTTCCGGCAACTGGTATTCTATTGTTGTCTCCGGGTTAAACGGATTTGGATAATTCTGGAACAGGGCAAATTTATCAGGCTTAATATTGTGCTCACTTTCAACTGATGAAGGAAATTTAAAATGAGCCGTAACAACTTTGTTCTCATCCATTGTTATCATTTCCGGATTTTTAACACCTGTTATTGCTCCACTCCAAAAATCAAACACATAATTGGGGGCAGCCAGGGGAGATAAGATTACTGTCTCACCGTTTTGATACTCTGATTTATACGGCGTTTTGTTTACAGTCCCGCTGTTTGGGGGTTCAATAATAATTGTTAATGTGTAATAATAACTTTCCACGATACTAACTGCCTGATAACATTGTCAACTGCTGATTAAAAATCAGAGTTCGCCCTTGAGAATCGAAAAGGTTTAGTCTTTTCAATGTTCTATTTGGTGAAAAGTATGTCAGTTTTAAACTCGAATTGAATGGATTTGGAAAGGCTGATAAAATTTTGAATTCCCCTGGTAGCGTTACATCATCATCACTTATTCGTAAGGCGTTCCCAGTTATTCGAATCACAACCTCCGGTGAGTCTCTATCGTTACAGCGAATAAAAACTGCCGCTCGATGTTCACCGGTTGTATCCGGATCAAATAGAACCCATGCTGAATGTTGAGCCCCAGGTTCAATTGAGAAAGAACCGCGGGG
>JACKQG010000565.1_pt1 | contig 54046 bp, 43 predicted proteins | sample 8237621 | NCBI WGS metagenome assembly JACKQG01 (sample SAMN15677084, study PRJNA649215) | marine metagenome | biome: marine; feature: Black Sea; material: saline water; isolation source: suspended particulate matter (SPM) from the Black Sea western gyre | collected 2013-06-09/2013-06-10 | depth... | reverse complement strand
TGGGATTGCTCATCGGGCGATGTTAGCGAGGGAAACACACAAATCAAGAAAAAGGTGGTGTCGTGAAATTAACCGAATGCAAGGCGGACTCAATGTCCGACAGCATGGGAAAAGCGGGAGTCATTCCAAGCGAGAAATTTAGCCCGTTTCTGACTCCAGAATGCGCTCCTTCGGGAAAAACACTGTTATTTTTGTTCCCTTGCCTTTCTCACTATTGATTTCCAAATATCCACCGTGAAGTTCCATCAGCCCCTTGGTCAGGGGCAGGCCCAGACCTGTTCCTTCATGCATACGGTTAAGTCCGCTGTCCACTTGACCGAAAGAACTCAAGGCCAGTTTTATTTCATCTTCATTCATGCCTATACCGTTATCGGAAACGGAAATCGCCAAGGGGCCGTCCTCCGTCAAATTTACATTTACGGAGACCTCCCCATTTTCCTGCGAAAACTTGATCGCGTTGCTCAGCAGATTGAGCAAGACTTGCTTAAACCGTCGCTCATCTACATGAATCATTGAAATTTCAGGATTGACAGAAGTGGTAATGGTTATCCGCCCGGTTTCCGCCCGAGGCTTAACGAGTCGAACAGAAGCCTCAATGACAGCTGCAATATTGACATTCTCTTCGTGCAATTCCAGAGCATTTGCCTCGATTGCTGAAACATCGAGAATGTCGTTAATCAGTTCAAGAAGATGCAGGCCAGACAGATGGATGTCGTCCAGATATTCACGGTTTTTATCACTGCCGACGGAACCGAATGTTTCTTCCTTCATCGTTTCAGAAAAGCCAATGATGGCATTGAGTGGCGTGCGTAACTCGTGGCTCATGTTGGCCATCAACTCAGACTTCGCTCTGTTGGCAATCTCCGCCTGTTCCAGCGCTGATTGCGCAGCTAACTCGGCATTCTTGCGTTCAGTAATATCCTCATGCGTGGCCACGTAGTTTGTTATAAAGCCTTGTTCATCCTTTACAGGCACAACGGTCTCGTATGCCCAGAAATAGCTCCCGTTTTTATGACGGTCCATAATTTCGCTTTTCCATTGATCACCTCTACGAATGGTCCTCCAAAGATCGGAATATAGTTTTCTTGGCGTTTCCTCTGATTTGAGGATACGTGGATTTTTGCCAATGGACTCTTCTCGCGTATATCCTGTTAAGTCAGTGAACTTAGGATTGATGTATTCAATATTACCGTTTAGATCAGTAATGAAAAGGGCATTCGGGCTTTGTTCGAGAGCCTGTGTGAGCTTGCGAAGATCTTCCTCCTTCTTTTTGTTATCCGTGATGTCCTGAATGGTGCCATACATATGCAAGGGTGAACCATCCTTACTATTGATAACTTCACCGAGAGCATGAACAGCCCGGATATTTTTCTCGTTCGTGATGATCTTGTACTCAAGGTCAAGGGGAATGCCCTGCTCGACTGTCCTGGAAATCGCTCGCGTTAGTGTCTCAACATCATCAGGATGAATGTAACTCATGACGCCCTCGAAATCGGGTTCGCTCTTGGCCGGGTCGAGTTCGAATAGGCGAAAAGTTTCTTCAGACCAATTTAGTTTATTCCCCTGTATATCCCATTCCCAACTGCCGATGTGGGCAAGTTTTTGTGCTTTAGCCAACCCTCGTTCGCTTTTCAACAATTCGGAGGTGCGTTCTGCTACCCTTTTTTCAAGGTCAGCTTGAACCCCTCTCAGTTCATTTGTTTTTTCTTCAATTGAGAAAGCCATCTTATTGAAGGAGTTGGATAAAAGACCAATTTCGTCATCATGAGCAGAGGTAATGCTTACCTGAAGGTTGCCGTCAGAAATTTCATCCGTAGCGGAAATCAGAAGCTGTAATGGAATAGATATGTCGTGCCTGATGATCAAATAGAAAATCACCAGCTCCGCCAATAACGATAAAAACCCAAGAATAAGGACGATCTGTGCAGCTTCGAATGCAACCCCTGAAATCATGCTTTTGGGATAGACCGTAACAAAAAACCAGTCAGGTTCGTCAAGTGAGCCCACAGACAGGAACTCGTCATCAACTGTATTTTCAATAATGATACTTTTATCGTCGCGATTGATTACCAGATTAAAAATTCTATTTAAGTTCGAATCATTGCTTTCAGAAATGTTAAAGGCCCCACCCTTGGCCTTTATAACTTCCATTTGTTTAGGGTGGGCTATCAGCCGCCCATCTTTTCGGAAAATGATGTTGTAAGCGCCTTCCAGATGATCTTCGACGGATCTATGCATAAGGTCATTTAGCTTGAAATCCTGACCGATGGTGGCGATATGTTGGCCGTCAACATCTACGGGAGTCTCGCTTGAAATCAGCCACAATTCAGCGCGAGGGTCATACAGCGTTCCGGTCCAGACAGTTTCGCGAAGCGGGTCATGTTCCTTGTCGGCGATCCATAACCATTCTTCTTCAAGCATGTTCAGGTCGGGGCCTGATTCATGTGCGTAATTCGGCACATCAGGATAGTAACCAACTAGAATATTTTCCGGGGTTGTAAAATAAAGGTTCTCGAACCTGTTCATCCAGGCTGGCCCATACTGGTTGCCAATTTCATAAAAGGCCATAATACGGCGGCGAAGGTCAGAATCGGGCTGGATCGATTTATCAATGTACACAAATGACTGATTGGTGCCGTCAAAATTTTCAAGCCGGTTTCGTATGACCCCATCAGGAAAGCGCGTAAACAATTTATTGAAGGCGTCTTTGGGGTCGTTGTTTGCAAATTTTTTTAATCGCTTTAACAATTTTGCTTTTATCGTTTCATGATTTTCTTCGGCAAGCTGGAATATGTGGCGCTCCCTTTGCTGGCGCTCGATGGTGTACTTTTCAAGTTTTTCAAGGGAGGTTTCGGTGACAAGCTGGAATATATGGAAGTATGCCAAACTGGTCATTGCGAAGATGATAAGGGCAACGCGAACGGCCAGTTTGACCAGAGTTCTTCGCGCAATGCTGCCACCAGACATGCTCATAATTTAAAACCAAATTTTAAAACAACGAATACTCATCCATACCGTTATATGGTTTTTAAAAAATACTGACAAGACTTATCAGTTATTCCATTCTGGTTACCAACGGCCCTTTTCTCACAACGGTTCTCTGTCTGCTTTCAGCTGAAAAGTAACCACAAAAGGGGCCAAATTGGACGTTATTTAAGGTGGCGACCTAACCCAGCGCGACGACGATTTCCTCGGTCATTTGCTTGGCGTCGGAGAACAGCATCATCGTCTTGTCACTATAGAACAGTTCGTTCTGCACGCCGGCGTAACCGGTTGCCATGGAGCGTTTGATGAACAGTACCGTTCCTGCCTTCTCGAGGTCAAAAATGGGCATCCCGTAAATGTCACTGGTCGGGTCGGTCTTGGCCGCCGGGTTGGTGACGTCGTTGGCACCGATGACGTAGGCAACGTCACAACTGGCAAACTCGTGGTTGATTTCTTCCAGTTCAAACACTTCGTCGTAAGGCACATTGGCTTCGGCCAGAAGCACGTTCATGTGGCCTGGCATACGACCGGCAACCGGATGAATGGCGTAAGAGACCTCGACCCCTTCTTCCTTCAGCTTGTCGGCCATTTCACGGACCGCGTGCTGGGCCTGGGCAACGGCCATGCCGTATCCGGGAACGATGATAACCTTGCTGGCATTCTTCAACAGGAAGGCCGCGTCATCGGCAGCGCCGGATTTAACCGCCCGCTCTTCACCGCCACCGGCACCCGCCGGACCGGCAACTTCGCCGCCGAAGCCACCAAGCAGGACGTTGAAGATCGAACGGTTCATGCCTTTGCACATGATGTAGCTAAGGATGGCACCCGATGACCCGACCAGTGCGCCGGTAATAATCAGCGCCGGATTGGACAGGGTGAAGCCAATACCACAAGCAGCCCAGCCCGAATACGAGTTGAGCATGGAAACCACGACCGGCATATCGGCCCCACCAATGGGAATGATGATCAGAAAGCCGATCAGGAATGACAGGCCAACCAGAATCCAGTACACGGTATCGCTCTGCCCTCGCACCAGCATGATAACCATGGCGACGATCAGGATGGCGACCAGTGCATTAAGTTTATGTTGGCCGGGGAAGGTAATGGGCGAACCACTCATCACCCCCTGCAACTTGGCAAAGGCGATGACACTGCCAGAAAACGTAACCGCACCAATGGCCGTTCCCAGCGATAATTCGACCAGCGAGGCCCCGGCGATTTCACCAAAATTGCCAATGCCAAACGCTTCCGGGTTATAGAACGCAGCCGTCGCAACAAAGACGGCGGCCAGACCAACCAGCGAATGGAAGGCGGCGACAAGTTGCGGCAGGGCGGTCATCTGGATCTTCAGGGCGACGACGGTACCGATCGCACCACCAATGAGCAGGCCCAGCACAATCATAGAATAGCTGAGCACGCCCGGGTCCATCAGCGTCGTGACAATGGCGATAACCATACCGGCGATACCGAAACGCACACCGGTGACCGCCGATTCAGGCGATGAAAGCCCGCGCAGGGAAAGAATAAACAACACCGAGGCAATTAGGTAGGCGAAGCCTGTCATATTTTCAGTCATATCATGCTCCCCCTATTTCTTTTTCTTTTTGAACATGGCCAGCATCCGCTGGGTGACGATAAAGCCGCCAAAAATATTGACCGATGCCAGGGTCACGGCCATAAAGCCCATGACTTTCGAGAATTCCATATCCATGGGACCGGCGGCCAGCAAGCCACCGACGATAATCACCGATGAAATAGCATTGGTCACCGCCATCAGCGGCGAATGCAGGGCCGGGGTGACGCTCCAGACCACATAAAATCCAATAAAGCAGGCAAGCACGAAGATTGTGAACAACGACAGGAAATCCATTCCGCCGCCGATGGTCGGCGTCGCCGCCAGTTGGGTTGCCTCGGTGGCAATTCTCAGCGCGTCTTCGGCCAGTTTGGCCGCATCACTTGCCAGGCGCGTCGAATGATCAGCAATAGTAGCCGCATCCATGACTATTTCCCCTTACTTGCGGATTGATCTTCTTCCGCCGTGTCGGTTTTCTCTGATTCCTTTTTGGCGGGTTTCTTTTTAGTCCCCAGCATCGGATGAACAACCTTGCCGTCACGGGTGACGCAGGTTCCGGTGATGGTTTCATCTTCCCAGTCGACGGTGAAAGCCTTGCTTTCGCTGTCAACGTGGGGGGTGATGAAGTTAAGCAGATTGCGTGCAAACAACGAGCTTGCGTCATGCGCCAATCTGCCGGGCACGTTGGCATGGCCGACAATCTTGACGCCGTGCTTTTCGACAACCTTGCCATATTCGCTAAGTGGGCAATTGCCACCGGCTTCAACCGCCAGATCGACAATCACCGAACCGGTTTTCATGGACTTAACCATGTCTTCGGTGACCAGCACCGGGGCCGGACGCCCGGGGATCAACGCCGTGGTGATGACGATGTCCTGCTTGATGATGTGTTCGGAGACGACCTGCTTTTGCTTCTCGAAGTATTCTGGTGGCATTTGCTTGGCGTAGCCGCCTGCTGTCTGCGCTTCCTTTTCCATTTCCGGATCGACTTCCAGGAATTTTCCGCCCAGACTTTCGACCTGCTCCTTGGTCGCCGGACGGACATCGGTAGCGGTGACAATCGCACCCAGACGCTTGGCCGTGGCAATCGCCTGCAAGCCAGCGACACCGACACCCATGATAAAGGCCTTGGCCGGGGCGATCGTGCCCGCCGCCGTCATCATCATCGGGAAGGCGCTGCCGTATTCCGCAGCCGCGTCGAGAACCGCCTTGTAACCGGCAAGGTTGGATTGTGACGACAGGATGTCCATGGACTGGGCGCGGGTAATGCGCGGCATCAGTTCCATGGCAAAGGCTGTGACACCGGCCTTGGCGATGGCGTCGATTTCCTTTTTGTTGGAAAGCGCCCCCAGGCTGGCCATCAACGTGGCACCCTTTTTCATCATCGAAAGCTCGCTTTTGGCGCCCGATGTGGTGGGTCCGAGAATTTTGAGAACGATATCAGCGCCCTTCAAGGCACTGGCGGTGTCCTTTGCGATGGTCGCACCCGCTTCCTTGAAAGCATCATCGGTAAAAGCGGCCTCAGCGCCGGCTGCCTTTTCGACGGTAACAGAAAAGCCCAATCCAATGAGCTTTTTGACAACATCGGGGGAAGCGGCGACCCGGGTCTCTCCGGGGTGGCTTTCCTTGGGAATGGCGATTTTCATATCGAGAAGTTCCTTAAGCTCTCCAAATGGACTTTCAGCAGGAAAGTTCGTCAGGGATTTATGCCCTCTCCGCGTTCTTTAAACAAGTACTGGATGGTGATAGTTAACGATTATCAGGGTTCAATTAAATGTTTTATGTCAAGACTCCGAAAAATATTTCACCATATGAAACTTGCAATATGCGGGTGAATACCGCAAAGCAGACCCCGACATGAATAATCAGCCCACAACCACCCATTCTGCCGACACTGTAGGCCGCCTTCTGGCCCTTGGGTCGGCGACCTTTCTGGGCCTCAACACGACCCTGGCGCGCCTCACCTATGAAGGCGGCTCCAACCCGGGGACGGTGGTTTTCGTACGTATTAGCCTGACCGCAATTGCTGTCGGTTTGCTGATCGCCTTCACCCGCCGCGGCTTTGCCCTTCCCAAGGCGGCAATCCTGCCACTGCTTGGGGTTAGTCTCTCGGTCGTCCTTCAGGGAACATCCTACCTGTCATCGGTTTCCTATATTCCGGTCGGGCTGGCGGTGTTGTTGTTTTACACCTATCCGCTGATGGTGGCGGCGGCGAGCCAGATCATCGACAGGCAAAAAATTGAAAAAGCCCGCCTGATTGCCTTTGCTGCCGCCTTTATCGGCATTGGCCTGGCCGTCGGTCCTTCCTTCAACGTGCTCGACTGGCGCGGCATCGTGCTGGCCCTGATGGGTGGTTTCGGGGTTATGACCACCTTCATGTTTACATCGAGGGCCTTGAACCACGTAAAACCCACCAGCGTTTCTTTTTATTCCAACCTGTTCGCCGTGCCGATGATGGCGGTGATGATGATCCTGCTGGGCGGCTTTCAACCCCCGACAACGGCCATGGGAATTGCCGGACTGACCGGGGTTTGCCTGTTTTACGGATTGGCCATCCTGATGCTGTACGCCGCCATCCATTCCATCGGCAAGACGATGACGGCATTACTAAGCAACCTGGAACCGCTGGTTTCGATGATCGCGGCGGCCCTGATCCTGGGGGAAACCTTATCGGGAATACAATACCTTGGTGGTCTGATCGTTGTCATCTCGCTGCTCACAGGTGACTGGATAGCGAGACGGCGGATGGTCGGGTGAGGCTACAGTCGGTTATATTTTTTTAAAAACGCCCGGTGATCTTTCTGATAACCGATAAAATCAGCCGCAAATTTTCATCCTTTGGATATTGATCTTCTGACATGCAATATCTTCCAGTCTTTAGACGATATTATGTTCCGGTCCGAACGGGAATTTGGTGATGTTTTCGGCGCCGCCTTCTTTGATCACCAGAATATCATGTTCCCGATATCCACCGGCACCGTCCATGCCCTCAGGCAGCATGATCATCGGTTCCATGGAGACGACCATACCCGGCTTGAGCACAGTTTCAATATCCTCGCGCAGTTCCAGCCCTGCCTCGCGACCATAGTAATGGCACAAGACGCCGAACGAATGGCCGTAGCCGAATGTGCGGTATTGCAGCAGATCGTGTTCTTTGTAGATTTCGTTGAGCTCGCTTGCGATATCACAGCAACGGGCACCGGGTTTTATCAACTCCAGCCCGCGGCGGTGGACCTGACAGTTGATTTCCCACAATTCCAGATGCCGCTTGGAAGCATGGCTACAAAACAGGGTCCGCTCCAGGGCCGTGTAATAGCCCGCTATCATCGGAAAACAGTTCAGGCTGAGAATATCACCGGCCACGATTTTTCGTGAGGTCACCGGATTGTGGGCACCGTCCGTATTGATGCCCGACTGGAACCATGTCCAGGTGTCCATCAGTTCGGCGTGCGGATAGGTGGTGGCGATTTCACGGACCATGGCGGCCGTCGACTGCAGGGCCACCTCATATTCAGGCACCCCCTCGCCGATGGCGTTCCGGCACGCCGCACCGCCAATATCAGCGATCCGCGCACCGTTGCCAATAACGGCGATTTCCTCGGTCGATTTGACCATGCGAAGGGCCATCACCGATTTGGAAATATCAACAATGTCCGTTTCCGCAAAAGCCGCCTTCAGTTTCGCTAGATTCTCCACATTGATGTGGTCGTACTCGACGCCGAGCGTTTTCGGGCTCGCCAATTCCTGCTTTAAGGCGCGGAAATAGTTGTCGCGTTGCCAGTCCGTGTAAATGACGTTGTCACCAAAGGTTCGCCTACCCGGCTGGCCACCATCGATATTGGCGCTGATCGTGACCGCCTTACCTTGCGTTACGGCCAATCCGTAAAGCCTGCCGAACGAACAATACAAAAAATCCGAATAATAATTGATGTTGTGATAGGAAGTGAACAAGGCTGCGTCGATGTCATTTTTAGCCATCAGGGCGCGTAATGCATCCTGCCGCGCCTTCATTTCGCTTGCAGAAAATGTCGGTGTCGGCTTCTCGCCGTTGTCAATGTGTATGATATTTTCCACTTTTACCTCCCGATATTGATTTTGGGCTTCGCGAAGCTATCATTTTACAAATAGAATTCATGCGACCGTATGCGACCTATCATGACGTATCAAGGATAGCCAGAATGAGCCCTTCAACAGCCTTCCCCGCCCTTGCCAATGGCGAAACCGTTTTCACCGTTCCGGCCTCGACCATCAAATACGGCCCTGGGGCATTAAACGAACTGGGGGACGACGCCAAGCGCCTGGGGATCACTCGCGCCGCCTTGTTCACCGACGAGCACGTGGTTGAAACAGAACCGTTGAAAACAGCCCTGGACGCCCTTCAGGCAGCCGGGGTCGAAACGGTTGTCTTTGACGCGGTCAAGGTTGAGCCGACAGACGACAGTTTCAGGATCGCAGCCCAGTTCGCCAGTGAAGGCAGTTTCGATGGCTACATATCGCTCGGCGGTGGCTCAGTCATTGATACCGCCAAAATTGCCAACCTGTTGGCAACATACCCCGATGATCTGATGGCCTACGTCAACGCACCCATCGGACAGGCTAAGCCGGTGCCGGGGCCGATCAAACCACATATTGCCTGCCCGACAACCTGCGGCACGGGTAGCGAAACCACTGGCGTCGCCGTTTTCGATCTGGTTCGCGAGCAGGTCAAGACAGGCATTTCATCAGTTCACCTGCGCCCGGCCCTGGCCCTGGTTGATCCGGTTACCACCGAAAGCCTGCCCGCAGGTGTGATTGCCGCAACAGGCTTTGATGTGCTCACCCACGCCATTGAATCCTTTACCGCCCGGCCCTACAGGACACGCGAAAAACCGGCCCTTGGCGCACGTCCGCCCTATCAGGGGGCCAACCCTTTTTCAGACATTGGCGCAGAGGCCGCCATTCGTATTGGTGGGGAACATCTGGTTGCCGCCGTCTGCGAGCCGGACAATATTGAAGCCCGCCACCACCTGATGTTCGCCGCTACCCTTGCCGGACAAGCCTTCGGCAACGCTGGCGTTCACATTCCACACGCCATGTCCTATTCGGTCGCTGGTCTGAACCATGAGTACGTGGCCAAAGGATACGAGAACGCAAACCCCATGGTCCCTCATGGGTTGTCGGTAGTGATTAACGCCCCGGCGGCCTTCCGTTTTACCGGACCTGCCGGGCCTGAGCGTCATCTGCATGCCGCCGCTGCGCTGGGTGCCGATATATCAAACGCTGCACCTGCTGACGGTGGTGAGCTATTGGCCTTGCGTTTAAGTGACATGATGCGCGCCACAGGACTGCCTAGCGGTCTTGCTGAAATAGGCTACACCGATGACGACATCCCGGCCCTTGTTAAAGGCTCCTACGCCCAGCAACGGCTACTGGCGCAGGCCCCCTGCCCAGTCAGCGAGGAAAACCTGGCCGAAATTTACCAGGCTGCAATGAAGTACTGGTAGGACCATTCAGATACGACTTTGTCAGGTGACCTAATTTAAAAAAATCCACTTTATTGACCGATTGACTACACTCGTTATCATTTCACCCGTGAAGAGGTGGTTATGGAAGCTTGCAATTTTCCCGAAATTGATGAGCATCGGGACCAGCACCATATTTTATCAACACAGATCTACGAACGGGAAGATGAATGGCGCAAGCGGCAAAGTCCGGAAATTACCGACCACCTTCGAAAGTTTTTAACTGACTGGCTGGTTGATCGCATTCAGAACATCGGCACCAAAATTGGCCATTACACAAAAGGGGAAGAGCAGGATATCATGCTGGCTCTTGAAAAAATCGAAACAGCGGGCAAGTTTTTGCCGGTATCAAAATATTCTATTGTGCACAATACTTAAGGACCGGTAATGGCAAAAACAATTCTCATCGTTGAAGACGACCCCAAAAACATGAGGTTATTCAACGAGTTGCTTCAAGCCAATGGCTACAACACCCTGCAATCTGTCGACGGTGCGGACACCTTGGAATTGGCAAGAAAATACCGCCCCAACCTTGTTGTTATGGACATCCAGTTGCCACTGGTTTCAGGTCTGGATCGGACCAGGGAATTGAAAGCAGATGACGACCTGAAAGATATTCCGGTGGTCGCTGTGACCGCCTTCGCCCTTGATGGGGGCATCGAAAAAATACTTGCTGCTGGCTGTGACGACGCTGTTGGGAAACCTATTTTAGTACCCTTGTTTCTTGAGACTGTGGAAAAGCATTTACTCTGACCTTCTGTCGGAATTTGATAATCGTCAATGTTAAGAAAGCGTTGAGCACCATAGTATCCAGGTGACCTTCAAAATCAAAAATGCAAGAGGTCGAAAAATGTCAATTGAATGGCGTGATAGCCTGTCTGTAGGAAACGATTTTATTGACGATGATCACAAAAAACTTTTCGTCCTGATCAATCAATATGAAATTGCCGTCCAGCAAAAAAATCCGGTTATTCTTGAAGATGCCTTCAACGGCCTTGTCGAATACGCCCATTCACATTTTGAACGGGAACAGAACCTGATGGAGGCAGTCCATTATCCTGATCGTCGCGCCCATGCAGATCAACACACGATACTGATCGACTCTATGGATGACTTTCACAAAAGCCTGACAAAAGAAAAAAGTATCGACATTGGTAAAGTCAGTAAATTTCTACACGATTGGCTTATCGATCACGTCATAAATGAAGATATGAAGCTCAAGCCCTACGTAAAAGGCAAAAGATACTGACGCCCCGCTTTTTAATCAGACCAGTTTAACCGCCGTCCCGTTGGCCGTCACCATCAGCATGGATTTGTCATTGCCGCCCAGGGCTTCGTAGTCCAGATCAACGCCGACAATGGCGTCCGCACCCATCTCTTCGGCCTCAGCCATCATCGCCTCGATGGACAGGGTTTTTGCATTTTTCAGTTCTTTTTCATAAGAACCTGAACGGCCACCGACGATATCGCGGATACCGGCGAACATGTCGCGAAAGATATTGGTGCCCATAACGGCTTCACCCGAAACAATTCCACAATAAGAACTGACGCTGCGCCCTTCGACGGAGTCAGTGGTGGTGATGATCATTGTTTCTATCCTCTTCCCTATTCCATTTTTTCAAGTTCATCGACAAAACCGGCAACGATGCCCAGGCCGCGCTTCCAGAATTCCGGGTCACTGGCATCAAGCCCGAACGGCTCCAGCAGTTCCTTATGGCGCAGAGTTCCACCGGCCCCCAGCATGGTCAAATACTTTTCCTGAAAGCCCGGATGCCCCGCCTGAAATACATCGTATAGCGAATTCACCAGACAGTCGCCAAAAGCATAGGCATAGACATAGAACGGTGAGTGGACAAAGTGGGGTATGTAGGCCCAGAACGAACGATAGTCGTCATCAAAACGAATCCCCGGCCCAAGACTTTCGCCCTGCACATCCATCCAGATATCGCCGATACGCTCTGCTGAAAGCTCACCATTTGCACGCTCGTCATGCAAGCGTTCCTCAAAGCTATGAAAGGCGATCTGGCGAACAACCGTGTTGAGCATGTCCTCAACCTTGCCAGCCAGCAAGATCCTGCGACGGGCCGGATCATCCTCGCCCTCAAGCAGCGAGCGAAAGGTCAGCATCTCGCCGAATACAGACGCCGTTTCCGCCGTCGTCAGCGGCGTGTCAGCCATTAGGGTGCCTTGCGGGCCTGACAGCACCTGATGCACCCCGTGCCCCAGTTCATGAGCCAGGGTCATCACGTCACGTGCCTTGCCGTGGAAATTCATCAGAATGTAGGGATGCACCGATGGCACCGTGGAATGAGAAAAGGCCCCGGAATCCTTGCCCTCACGCAAGGCTGCGTCAATCCAGTGTTTATCGAAGAACTGTTCGGCGATTTCGGCCAGTCTGGGTTCAAAACGACCGTAAGCGTCAAGCACCGTGCGGCGGGCATCGTCCCAACTGTAAACTTTTGCATCGTCACCCGGCAGGGGCGCATTGCGGTCCCAGTAATCCAGTGCATCAACGCCGAACCACTTGGCCTTGAGCCGGTAATAACGATGCGATAACCCGGGATAACTGTCGCGCACCGAGGAGACCAGTGCATCGACCACCTGATCCTCTACCTGATTGGACAGGTTGCGTTCGGAAATCGGACGCGGATACGACCGCCAGCCATCTTCGATCGCCTTGTCCTTGGCCAGTGTATTGGTGACCAGCGAGAACAGTTTGATGTTTTCACTTAACACCTGCCCCAAAACCTTGGCAGCGGCCTTTCGCTTTGCTGCGTCAGTGTCCGACATCTGGTTAAGCACGTCGGACATGCTGACCTGCTTGCCATCCAGCAAAAAACGTAACGAGGCTTCGGTTTCATCAAAGAGCCTGACCCAGGCGGCCCGGCCACTGACCGACTTCTCATGCAGAAGTTTTTCCAGATCGTCTGATAACTGGTGGGCGCGAAAGGCCCGAACGTCCCTGATCCAGGGGGCAAAATGAGTGGCCTTGCCACTGGCCACCTGGGCCGCCAGAACATCCTCATCCAGACGATTGATCTCGAGCCTGAAAAACAGGGTCAGGGTCGAAATATCGGTGACCCTTTCCTGTACGGTTTGATAAAAACGCCCGCGCTCGCCATCGCTAACATCGGCTGCATACAACAACTGTGCGAAACTCATTGCCTTGTAGAGAATTTCATTAAAAACCTCATACTCGGCAATGGCCTGCCCCAAACCGTCACCATCAAGGCTTGCCAGCTTATCTTGATAGGTCCCGGCGAATTCTCGTGACAGGCTTTCAGCACGATCAAAATCGGCCTCGATTTCAGGCCCGTCGGGGGCCGGATAAAGATCACTTAAATCCCATTCGGGAAGGTTCGTCTCTGACATTCAATTCTCCATACTTGCCCGAACCATATAAGGCTGGTTACAAAGGAGAGCAAGAATAACAGTGGAAACTGGAAATTTGATGGACCGAACAGCTGAAACCTGGCCCAATCTTGTCACCATGTTCTTCGATCAGGCCGAACAGGGCGGCAACGCCCCATTTCTGTGGGCCAAGATCGAAGATACCTATGTCTCACAATCCTGGGCCCAGGCTGCCATACAGGTCAGCGAACTGGCGCGTGGATTGAAATCCCTGGGCGTCGAGGCGGGCGACCGGGTTCTGCTGATTTCTGAAAACCGGCCGGAATGGTTGATTGCCGACATCGCCATCATGGCGGCGGGGGCGATTACAGTTCCCGGATACGTCACCAATACGGAGGCCGATCACCGCTTTCTGATCGAAAACAGCGGTGCCAAGGCAGCCATCGTCTCCAGCGTAAAACTGTTGGAGCGGGTGTTAGCGGCAACCCTTAAGGCGGATTCAATGGCAGACATTATCACCATTGAGAAACCTGATCTGGAACAATATGTCGGTGTCAATCTGCACCTTTGGAGCGATGTTATTGAAGCCGGGTCGGGTGCCCATGAAAGCATTGTCAGTCAGGCAGAGTTCCTGAAACGTGATCAGACAGCCTGCATCATCTACACATCAGGCACCGGCGGTGCCCCCAAAGGCGTCATGCTGCACCACGGCGCGATCCTGCATAATTGCACTGGTGCCAGGGACGCCCTGACCGAACTTGGGCTCGGCGATGAAGTTTTCCTTTCCTTCCTGCCGCTTTCCCATTCGTACGAACACACAGCCGGGCAATTCTTCCCGATTTCAATTGGCGCACAGATTTATTATTGCGAGGCCGATACCCTGGCCACCAACATGATCGACGCCCGTCCGACAATCATGACCGCCGTTCCAAGGCTTTATGAAACCCTCCACGCCCGCATTACCCACGGTGTGCGAAAACAGGGCGGAGCCAAGGAAAAACTGTTCAATAAGACAGTTCAACTGGGCCGTAAAAAAATACAGAACGGCAACCTGGGCCCCATTGATGGAACACTCGATGCGGTGCTTTCAAAGCTGGTGCGCAAGAAAGTCCAGGCCCGCTTCGGTGGTCGCCTAAAAGCCCTGGTATCGGGCGGCGCCCCTTTGAACCCTGACATCGGTCTTTTTTTTCAGTCCCTCGGCCTGTGCATCCTGCAGGGCTACGGTCAAACGGAATCCGGTCCAGTGATCAGCGTCAACCGGCCTTCCAATATCAAGATGGATACAGTTGGCCCGGCGATGACCGGCGTCACCCTGAAAATTGCCGATGACGGGGAAATTCTGGTCCAGGGTGAACTGGTCATGCAGGGATACTGGATGAATGACAAGGCGACCAGTGACTGCATTCAGGATGGTTGGCTGCATACGGGTGATATTGGCCATATGGACGAACAGGGGCGGTTGCTGATAACCGACCGCAAGAAGGATATCATCGTCAATTCCGGTGGCGACAATATCGCTCCCCAGCGTATCGAAGGAATTCTGACACTTGAGCCGCAAATTGCCCAGGCCATGGTCTATGGCGACAAACGGCCGCATCTGGTGGCGGTGCTGGTTCCCGATCCCGACTGGCTGGAGCAACATCCCCAAGCCAGCGAAGACGATTTGCACAAGGCTCTGGGGGCGGTCATTGAGAAGATCAACGCCGGTCTTTCCAATATTGAACGGGTGCGCCGTTTTATCATCGCCGATGAACCGTTTACCATCGATAACGCCCTGATGACCCCGTCCATGAAAATCCGCCGCCACAAGATCAATGAAATCTATGGCGAGCGGTTGACCGCGCTTTACGGATGATGGAACTGGTCCTGCTCGGCACCGGCTGTCCCAGCGTTGACCTGGATCGTCATGGCCCGGCCAATCTTGTTGATGGCGGTGCCGGTTGCCGGTTGCTGGTCGATTGTGGTTCCGGCGTCACCCACCGCTTGCTGGCCGCTGGCTGCCCGGGCAGTGAAATAGACGCCCTGCTTTTGACACATCTGCATTCAGACCACATCGTCGATCTGTTTCAGTTGATCATTTCAAGTTGGCATCAGGGTCGTGATCGACCGCAAAGGATTTTCGGGCCTCCCGGCACTAAAAAGTACGTCGATGGACTTATGGCGCTGTGGGGGCCTGAACTTGAACAGCGTACGGCACATGAAAAACGTCCCTCAATTGTCGCCCTTGACGTCGAAGTCAGTGAGATTGCCGACGGCGAGACGCTTCAATTTGCTGACATGAGTGTCCAGATCGTCGCCGTCAATCATTTGCCCGTGCGTCATGCCTTTGGATTTATTTTCACAAATTCCACCGCCCGCCTCGCCATCAGCGGCGACACCACCTACTGCCCGGCCCTGATCGAAGCGGCCCAGGGAGTCGATATGTTGCTGCATGAAGTTCTCATTCACCGCGAACTGCCGGTCGTCGAAGGCAAGCGCAGTGCCGAAACAGTCAGCGCCATGAAGGCCTATCACACGGTCTCGGGTCAGGTTGGAAAGGTTGCCACCGAGTGCGGAGCGGGAACACTGGTGCTCACCCATTTCGTGCCGCCCCGCTTTGACGAGGACAGTCTGCTTGATGAAGTCCGGAAAGATTTCGATGGCCCCATCATCATCGGCCACGATCTTATGAGGTTGTCCGTTTCCTGATATTGGCAATACCAATGCCGGTCAGGATCAGTCCCAGGGCGAAGATTTCCTGAACCGAGACATGTTCGCTCAGGAACAACACCCCCCACAACACACCAAGGCCCGGAATTAGGTAGTTGTTAAAGGCAATAAACGTCGCACCCCGCTCCTTGATCAGGTGGAAATAAATAAGCGTCGCCACAGCCGTTGGGAACAACCCCAGATAAACCGCAGAAAAACTGGACATCAGACTTGGCGACAACAGCCAGGGCTGATCGAAAAACAGCGACAGCACCGTCATCTGAATCCCCCCCATGGTCATCACCGCGGTACCGCTGACCGCCGGATGGAGGCGTGGTACATTCTTGGCAATGGTGGTGGCGATTGCGTAACACAAGGCACCACTGGCGACCGCTATCTGGCGCACGGCGTCGCCACCGAGACCTTTAAGGGCTTCGGGCCCAACCAGCACGACAACCCCGCAAAAACCAACCACCATACCGAACAGTTTGGCCGGGGTCAGGCGTTCATCAGAGCTGAACACATGCAGCAGCAAGATGGTCGCCAGCGGCATCACCGACATCAAAATAGCGGCAAGTCCGCTATCGATGGTCTGCTCCCCCCAGCCGATCAGGGTAAAGGGCAGGCCGTTGCCGAAGATTCCCATCAGGAATGCCAGCCACCAAAATTGTTTGTCTTTGGGTATGGCCATGCCCTTGAAACGGGCAACCCCGTAGAGCAACAGCGCCGCCAGAATAATACGAACGGCGGCCAGCGTCATTGGTGGAATCGTTTCGACCCCGACCTTGATAAAGCCAAAGGAGGAACTCCAGATCGTTGCCAGCAACAACAGCAGCAACGCCGGACGGACGGATGAGAAGGTGATCATGACGTCGCGACCTGACCATCCCAGAGGACGGGGTCGCCACCCTTTCTTTCGGCTTCAATGGCGGCGGCCATAAAGCTTTCAAGTTCGCGTACGACCTCGATATTTTCAAAAAAGCGCCCAGCATTATCCTTGATCAATTTTGACATCCGGGCGTGGAACCCCTTGTCCGTCGCCAATTGATTGGCGAGGCTGACATAGTGGTCGGCGTTCTCTGCGATCAGTTCATCAATGCCCATGGTTTTGTAAAAGGCGTAAGTGACCCGGTCGCGCAGGAACGTGTCAGGCCATGTGACAATGGGAACCTCTAACGCAAATGTTTCGGCCGTCGAGTTGCCACCACTGAAATACACTGGGTCAAGGATCACATCGGCCGAGCGCACCAGAGACAGGAAATCAGCCATCTTCATACGCGGCAGGAAGACAACCCGGTTCAGGACATCGGGGAAAGTCTTGGCAAACCTTTCACGCAGCAATTGTTCCTTGCTTGGGTAGCGCCCGGCCAAAAGTACCAGACGGCCGACAGGGTCGCCGCGCAGGATATCCCCCAAGATGGCGTCAAAGCCGGGATGAAATTTGAACAGGGTTTGTGGGCATAAATAAATATTTTCATCAGTCGACAAGCCATGAACGGCCCGTGTGTCCAACGCTTCTGGAATGTCCGGTCGATAGTAGTAGGTAGGCGGATAAGTCAGACGGACCAGTGTTTCGCTGTAATGATCCTGAGCATTGTCCGTTTCCAGGTTCTGGGAAGAGATAAAATAATCAATATTTGGAATCCCCGTCGACATGGGATGCCCCCAACTGGTCACCTGGACCGGGGCAAGGCGGGCAAAGGCCAGAAAATAGGTAAAGGCGTCCATGCCAATGTCAGGATAATACAGCAAGTCGAGATTTTCATCGGCAACGGTCAGTCTGGCATTTTCCAGCTTTTGCGGAAGGTATACGACCTTGGACGCAGCACTTTCAATGGCTTCGGCCATGGCATCGGATTTTCGCGATGTGCGAAAGATCACCAGCTCGAATTTTTCAGGATCAAGATGTTCCAAAATACCGCGGCACAGCTTGCCAATTGTGTGGTCGTAAAAATGATATGATATGAAACCGATCTTGTACTTGCCGTTTTGGCTTTGCGGACCAGATGGTTCGGCCTGCCAGTCCAGCGACGGGCACAACTTCAAATACATCTCGGCAATTTTCTTCGTAAGGCTAACATCGTTGGCATTGTGATAGGCCAGATAGAATCCGGTAATGCCGGCTTCCCCGTCCGGTTCCTTCAAGGAACCGCCTGTGGCGATCAGGTCTTCAACGCTATCCAGGACGTGGGCGCGTGCTTGTTCAATATCATCAAGCGAGGCCGGAATAATCGGCAAGGCCAGCGCACGTTTGACCTTGATCCCCGTATTTTGCGGTTCAAGGCTGATCGCCTTGTCATAGGTTGACAGGGCTTCCTGAAAAAAACCGGCACTCACTTGCGCGTGTGCCAAGGCGCAAAGCGCCCTGACATAATCCGGTTGAAGTTCAAGGGCGCGCCGAAAACAAGTCTCGGCTTCCTCAATTCGTTCCAGATGTTGCAGGGCGTCACCCAGGTTGGTCAAGGTCTTGGGATTGTTCGGAGCTACCGTTAAAGCGCGCCTGTAACTCTCCTCGGCTTCGCCGGTGCGGTCATCGACCATCAACAGATTGCCCAAATTGTTCAAGCCGTCAACGCTTTCGGGGACCAGTTCAAGGACCCGGCGGAAGGATTGCTCGGCCTCGTCAAGCTTGCCCTCCCTGGCCAATAGACAGCCAAGATTATTCAGGCCATCTGGATAATTGGGGTTCAACTCCAAGGCGGTGCGGAACCTTTGTTCCGCGTCATCCAGACGCTCCAGTCCCAACAAGGCGTTGCCAAGATTGTTGTGGGCTGTAAGAAGTCCTGGTTTCAGGTCGAGGGCGCGGCGAATATTTTGTTCTGCCTCCCCGTACTGGCCTGCATCGACAAGCAGCCGCCCAAGCGTGTTGAGGGCTTCGGGATAGTCAGGCTTGTGTTTCAGGGCACGCCGAACGGCCCCCAGGGCATCATCCCTGCGCCCCGCCCCAATCAGGGCGCTACTCAGGTTATTTAACATTTCTGGATTTGCCGGATCGTTTTCAAGGGCCGTCTCAATCAACGTTACGCCTGCTTGCGCTTGCCCTGCGTGCACATGCATAACGCCAAACAGATGGTTGGCAAAGGTATTGGTGGGATCAGCCTGCAGAACCTGTTGGTAAAGAGCCGCCGCTTCATTCATGCGCCCGGCACCCTGATGGTCAACAGCCTTTTCCAGCATGACAACCAGATGTTGGGGTATTTCTTTGGTGTTCATGGCAGGGCCTTTAAGCGCCGTGAAATTCTTTATACCACTCAACAAAGCGCGGAATGCCAACATCGATACCGGTGCTTGGGGAAAAGCCGAAATCTTCAACCATGGTATCGATATCGGCAAAGGTTTCCTTTACATCACCGGCTTGCATCGGTTGGAAATCGATCTCCGCTTTTTTGCCCAGCGCCCTTTCAATTTGGCTAATGAAATCCATCAGGCTTTCGGTTTTGTTGTTGCCGATGTTGTAAAGCCGGTATGGGGGGAGGCCCAGATCGGCCGGTGGCGTGCCCAGGCAACTGACGACGCCCGAGACAATGTCGTCAATGTAGGTGAAATCACGGCGCATCTCGCCATTGTTGAAAACCGGGATTGGTTCGCCCGCCAGAATTTTCTTGGTGAAGATGTAATATGCCATATCCGGCCGTCCCCAGGGGCCGTAAACAGTAAAGAAACGCAGGCCCGTCAAGGGCATCCGGTACAGATGAGAATAGGCGTGGCTCATCATTTCCATGGATTTCTTGGTCGCGGCGTACAACGACACCGGCGTATCGGTTCGCTTGTCAGTGGAAAAAGGAACATCACTGGAATCGCCGTAAACGGATGACGATGACGCATAGACAAAATGCTTCAACCCGGAAAGTCTGCGAGCGGCTTCAAGCAGTACCAGATGGCCTTCAATGTTGCTGCGGGTATAAGCGTACGGGTTGATCAGCGAATAACGCACACCGGGCTGGGCCGCCAGATGAATGATCTCGGTTATATCGGGATTTTCCCTGAACACGGCATCGACCGCCTCGCGTTCGGCAATATCGGTTTGGCTGAAGGTAAACCCGTTACGACCAAGCAGGTTATCAAGACGGGCCTGTTTTAAGGAAACATCATAATAATCGTTCAGATTATCGATACCGATAACCCGCCGACCTGCATCAAGCAGTGCAAGGGTCGTAAAATAGCCAATAAATCCTGCTGTGCCGGTTACCAATACAGTCATAATCAACCTGTAAGATTCTTATATACTTGGTTTTGTTTGGTATAAAGACACTGGCCAGAGAAATCACCCCCCATAATCTTCATATTTTAGGATGTTTCAACGAAACGCCCGTTTGCGGAACTATCGATCTTCATCCCCTGTCCCAGTGATACTGACTTGCGAAATTCTCCGTAACCTGTACGACAGGGGTTGTTGGCAGTATTCTTCAACACAACATATTAAGACAAAGGATCGTCGAAGATGGATCTGGCCACGTTTACCCTGGAAGATAAATACAGCCAATCCTCTGGCCGGGTGTTCCTGAATGGCACCCAGGCGCTGATCCGCCTGACCCTGATGCAAAAGGCACGCGACGAAAAAGCCGGGCTGAACACGGCCGGTTTTGTCTCTGGCTACCGGGGTTCGCCCCTGGGCATGGTCGATAAGGAATTCTGGCGTGCCGCCCCGCTTACGGCAAAGGCCAATATCCGCTTCCAACCCGGTATCAACGAGGATATGGCTGCAACCGCCATTTGGGGAACCCAGCAAACCCACCTGTACGAGGATGCCACCGTCGATGGTGTCTTTTCCATGTGGTACGGCAAAGGGCCGGGTGTGGATCGTTCGGGCGATGTGTTCCGCCATGGCAATATGGCAGGGACCGCACCGCAAGGCGGCGTGCTGGTGGTCGCAGGTGATGATCCGGCCTGCAAGTCATCTACCGTTCCAAGCCAAAGCGAATACGCTTTCATCGACGCCCAGATCCCTATCCTTAACCCCTCCAGCATCCAGGAAATTATCGATTTCGGTCAGATCGGTTGGGCTATGTCCCGCTTCGCCGGGGTTTGGGTTGGCCTGAAGGCGATCACCGAGACCATGGACAGTTCCGCATCGGTTTCCATCGATCCTGATCGGATAAAGATCGTCACTCCGGATGATTTTAAAATGCCTGACGGCGGCCTCCATATTCGCTGGCCTGATCCGCCACTGGATCAGGAACGCCGCCTGCAACAGCATAAAATGTACGCAACACTGGCCTTCGCCAAGGCCAACAAGATAGACAAAATCGTCATCGACAGCCCGAACGCCCGTCTTGGTATCGTCACCACTGGCAAGTCCTATCTGGACGTCATGCAGGCCCTTGATGACTTGGGAATTGATCAGGCCTACGCCGCCGAACTGGGTTTGAGAATTTACAAGGTCGGGATGCCGTGGCCGCTAGAGCGTGACGGGATCCGCCATTTCGCCGATGGGCTTGAGGAAATTCTTGTTGTTGAGGAAAAACGCGCGGTTATCGAAAACCAGTTGAAGGAACAGCTCTACAACTGGCGTGAAAGCGTCCGCCCCAGGGTCGTTGGCAAATTTGACGAGGAAGGCAACTGGGTATTACCCTCCGCATTCGAGCTTTCACCCGCCCGCATCGCCCGCGTCATCGCAGCCCGGCTGGAAAATTTCATCACCAGCTCGCGGATTGTCAAACGCCTCGCTTTTCTTGAGAATAAAGATAAGGAACTGAACGCCACCACATCCACGGATATCATCCGCACACCCTATTTCTGTGCCGGTTGCCCGCATAATACATCAACGGTGGTGCCCGAAGGTTCAAAGGCGGCGGCGGGCATCGGTTGTCACTACATGGTTACCTGGATGAACCGGGACACCGTCACCTTCACCCAGATGGGCGGCGAAGGGGCGAACTGGAACGGCCTCGCCCCGTTTGTTGAAACGGATCATATGTTCATCAATCTTGGCGATGGCACCTATTTCCATTCCGGCATTCTGGCCATTCGCGCCGCCGTCGCATCACAGGTCAACGTCACCTACAAGATTCTTTATAACGACGCCGTCGCCATGACCGGCGGTCAGCCCCATGACGGGCCGCTTGATGTCCCGATCATCACCCGCCAGGTTTCCGCCGAAGGGGCCAAGCGCATCGTCGTTGTTTCCGACGAGCCGGACAAATATCCGAAAGACAGCAATTTCGCCAGCGGTGTCACTTTCCACCACCGTGATGATCTGGACGCCGTGCAGCGGATGTTGCGCGATGTTGAGGGTGTCAGCGTTATGGTTTTCGACCAGACCTGTGCGGCCGAACTCAGGCGTCGGCGCAAGCGCGGTTTGAGTGTCGATCCAGCCCAGCGCATCTTCATCAACGAGGCCGTCTGCGAAGGCTGCGGCGATTGCGGGGCCAAGTCCAACTGCGTCGCCATTGCACCGCTGGAAACACCGCTGGGACGCAAGCGGGTCATCGATCAGTCATCATGCAACAAGGATTTTTCCTGCCTTAAGGGTGAATGCCCGAGCTTTGTCAGCGTCACTGGCGGAACGGTTCGCAAAACCACCAGGGAAGGCGTCGGTGCGGTACCCTTCGCCGATTTACCGACCCCAGAGCAACCTTCCATCGACAGCCCCTACAGTCTGGTCGTGACCGGTATCGGTGGCACCGGGGTGGTCACCATTGGCGCCCTGCTAGGCGTCGCCGCCCATCTTGAAGGCAAGGGGGTGACAGTTCTGGATCAAACGGGACTGGCCCAAAAAAATGGTGCGGTGATGAGCCATATTCGCATCGCCGCCCGCCCTGATGACATTTACGCCACCCGCATATCCGCAGGCAGCGCCAATTTGCTGCTCGGTTGCGACATGGTCACCGCCGGTGGTTTTGATTCTTTAAGCAAATTGAGTGCGGATCAAACCCGCGCCGTCATCAACAATCACCAGACCATGACCGCGGCCTTCACCAGTAATCCGGACCTTGAATTTCCTGAACAGCGCCTGCACAAGGATTTGGTCGAGACCACCCTGGAAGCCGATTTCATCGACGCCAGCAAACTGGCGACAGGGTTGCTGGGCGACAGTCTCGCCTCAAACCTGTTCACCGTCGGTTACGCCTTCCAGAAAGGCTGGCTGCCACTCAGCGCAGAAGCCATTGAACAGGCCATCACCATCAACGCCATCGCCGTCGATTTTAACAAACAGTCCTTCCTTTGGGGACGTCGCGCCGCCCATGATCTGGCAGCCGTGGAAGAGCTTATCGGCCCGGCTGCCGAGACCGAAGCCGAACCCAACCCGGAGCAATTGATGACGCTTCGGATCAAGGAACTGACCGCCTATCAAAACGCCGCCTACGCCGCAAGTTTCAGTGCGCAGGTCGAACGCATCAAGCAGATTGAGGCTGAGAAATCCCCGGGCATGAGCGGCCTCGGCGCTGTCGTTGCAGAAAGTTATTTCAAATTGCTTGCCAATAAAGACGAGTATGAAGTCGCCAGGCTTTACACCGATGGCCGCTTTGAAAAGCGCCTGTCCGAACAGTTCGAGGGAGCGCTGCGGCTGAATTTCAGTCTCGCACCGCCGCTTCTGGGTAGCAAAAAAAGAGTCTTTGGGCCGTGGATGATGAGCGTTTTCAAAGTGTTAGCGACTTTAAAAGGCTTACGCGGCACGGCTTTTGATCCCTTCGCTTACAGCGCCGAACGAAAGTTGGAGAAGCGACTGCGGAAAGATTTTGAAAATCTGCTTGATGACATCGCTGAGAATCTTAAGCCCGAAAATCACGCCACCGCCTTGGCCATGGCCGCCCTGCCCCAGTCAGTCCGTGGTTTTGGCACCGTCAAGGAACGCGCCGCCCATGAAGCAGACGCGCAAAGACGGAGCCTTCTGAAAGATTTCCGCTAAGCAACAATGGTTATGTCAGTTGTAATGGCTGAAGAAATGGCTGTCGTTTCAATGGAAGCTATATAGGTCAGCTCACTTGCGGAGACATTATTCAAGATTGAGTCACTTTCCTGGAAATAGAAAATGCCGGCGCCGCCTCCGGCACTGGCCCCGGTGGCGTTGGCGACAATAAGTCCATCATCACCAGAAGCGGTGGTAATACCGATACCGTTGATAATACCTGCCAATAATCCCGGGAACCCGCCCTGTCCAGTATAGCCAGCGAAATTTGAACTATCGGTTACGAATAGCGCTTCATGGGTACTCGTGAAATCCACGGCTGCATTGTTTGCCCAGGAAATAACGCCATCTGCAGCCCCACCATCATCTATCATTGATGCCAGAGACCCGGATATTCCGATCTTATCCGTGCCTTGAGTGAAACCAAAAATCTGATCGCGCGCTGGCACACTGTCTGCCGTCGTTGCACCGTCAGTAGACGTGGTAAAGCGGATTGTTTGCGCGCCCGTCGTGCCCGAAAGATAAAAGCTGTCAGTACCCGTACCACCGGTCAGGGTGCCCGCCGTTGTTCCGTTGACAGTGATCGAATCATTACCGCCAAAGGTGCTGATACTCGAAGCGTCGGTGGCGGTTATCGTGTCGACCCCGGAATCACCGGTAATGGTTTTTGCGCTGGTGATGCCAACACTGCCATCGCTGAATGTCAGTGTATCAACGTTGGAGATGGTATCGGTTCCGTCCGTCCCGACTGTGTCAGTCAGGGTCAGGTCTCCATTGGCGGCAAAAGCATAGGTGTAATTAGCTTTGGGGCCACTCAGGACTGCCGTGTCCGTACCCGAAACACCGTTAATGGTGTCGTTACCTGTGCCGCCCGTCAGGGTGTCGTTGCCGGTTCCACCGGTCAGGGTGTCGTTGCCGCTGTTGCTGGTGACCGCTAGTTTGAAAGTTGTGGTCGCACTGAGGCCGCCCAGGCCGTCGGAGACGTTGAACTGGAAACTATCGATCGTCGTCGCTGTTCCCGAATGGGTGTAGGTGACAAGCCCGGCGATGACATCGGCTTGGGTAAAAGTGCCAAAAGCCGATAATGCGGTGCCGTTCAAGGCGATACTTCCGTTCGCAGGAACCGATAAGACCGTAATAACAAGACTGCTGTTGGCCGGATTGTCAGGATCGGTAATGCCAAAATTACTCTGCTGGAAGGTTAAGGTATTGGCCTGAAGGACAGTGGCGTTCGACAGGTCGTTGGTCAGGATATCGCTGCCGGCACCACTACGACCGACCAGGATGTCCGTAAAGCCATCGCCGTTGAGATCGCCGGTTTGGACATGATCCGAACTGGTAGTAGAATATGTATGAGCTTGTGGGGTGAAAGTACCCGTGCCATCGTTGGTGGACACTACCACCCCACCGTAACCGGCATCTATAGCGTCCAGATCGCCATCGCCGTCAATGTCCGCCAAAGTGCCATCGCCGCTGCCGACAAGATTCCCGAAGGGCGTGCCTTCGGTAAAGTTTCCCGTTCCGTCGTTGAGGAAAACCTTGTTGGCGACATAGCGGTTGAAGGCCACGATGTCCAAATCGCCGTCACCGTCCACATCACCCAGGGCGACGCCATTGGTGGCCCCCCATGTGGTGTTATCGACACCAAGAACGCTCAACCGACCGGTGCCATCCACCCCGGTATTCGAGAACGTGCCGGTGCCATCGTTGACCCAGATATCCATTTTCTCGGCCCAACTACCGGTGACGGCATCAATGTCGCCGTCGCCGTCGATGTCGCCCGTGGCCAGCGCACGATAACTTTGCGCGGTCTTCGTTGACGTTAACGACTGACCGGTATCGGTGAATTGGCCGGCAGCATCACCGTTTTGGGCGTTCAGGTAAACCTTGGCACCGGCATCGACATTGACGAACATGTCCGTTAGGCCATCACCGTTAAAATCGGCAAGGTCGACATTGTTTCCACCGATCGTGCCGCCCGTCGTGTTTATGGTATTGTTCTGCGTTAAAACCGAGAACCCGCCGATCCCGTCGCCTAAATAGACCGGTTGCGCGGTGGCGCTGTTTTGGGCGAAGACAATATCGACATTGCCGTCAGCGTTAACGTCAGCCATATCCATGCCGTGCGTAAAAAGGCTGTTGGCAAGGACGGTGCTGTAAGTGAAGGTACCGCTGCCGTCATTCAGGCCGACAGACGTACTGGCGGGGTTTGTCCCGACGACGGAATCATAGCCGTGAATAACGATATCCATGTCGCCGTCATTGTCGACATCGATAATTTCACTGGCGCCCTCCCCGAAAGAATTGGTTACGAGACTGTCAAAGGTTGTGGCACCGCTATTGGTAAAGGCCGGGGTCTGGGTGCTGTCAACGGACAGTGACACCGTCGGGGCTGCGTTGCCTATCACGATGTCACTGGGTTCATCGAGAAGCAGGATGGGATCATCTGGCGGGGGCGCGTCAAAAATCTCCGTCGCAAAGAAATCCGGCGGCAGAGGTTCATAACCAAACAATAGTGTGTCACCGCCTGCCGGGGGGGCCAACAACGAGCCTCCAAAAAGATCACCACCACCGCCACCCAAAAGTGACAGGCCGTCGCCGAAAAGGCTGTCGCCGCTACCGAACAAGACATCACCACCGCCGTCAAAAGTATCGCCGCCACCGAACGGGCTGTCGCCATTAAAAGTATCGCCGCCGTTGTCTGCCTGCGAAACAGCGTCCACCGGGCTATCGCCATCGCTTTCCGGCGCTCCCTCTACGGGCACCGGGCTTTCACCCGGTGGCGGGCCGCCAAACGCCTGAAAGGCCTGAGCCTGGGCCTGCATTTCGTTGGTTGCGTGTTCGGCCTCGGCTTGTGCAACTTGCGCTTCCTGGGCTTTGGCTTCTGCTTCCTGGATGGCCGTTTCGGCTTCTGCTGCCTTGGCCTCGGCTTCCGCAGCCTTGGCTTCAGCTTCCGCCTGCGCTGCTTCTGCTGCGGCGATGGCTTCAGGATCACCGCTGGCTTCGGCTTCGGCTTGCGCCGCGTCCGCTTCGGCCTGGGCCGCTTCGGCCTCAGCCGCCGCAGCTTCGGCTTCGGCTTCGGCTGCTTGCGCGTCTGCTTCGGCCTGCTCCGCCTCTGCGGCGCCCTCGGCCGCGTCGGCGGTGGCCTTTGCCGCTGCCGTTGTCGACAAGGTCGTCAGGGCGGCGCCGTAATTTTGTTGAAGTTGCTGCTGACTGAACGTTACCGGCGGCGGCGGTGGCTGGAAAGCGCTGCTCATCTGCACCGTCGCCCCAACCGAATTTAGAGTCACCGTGCCGCCCTGATTGGTTACTGACAGTTCACCGACGATCTGGACCCCTTGAGCATCGGTTTCAGGGAGCAATGAAATGGTGTTCTCAGCCCCTTCCTGGGCCGCTCGGCCAGCGACCTTGGTGCCGCGGATACCGATGGTCGCCACCGGTGTCGTCACCGTCATGCCTTCCGGTGATGTCTTGGCGATTTCACCACTGACAAACGAGAACACGCCTTGTATCAGATTGGCGCTGAATTGGCCTTCCTGGGTATCGCCGTCATAGACCATTTCGTCGATAACCATGCGGCCTTCCTCGCCCAGTGAGAAGGTCGTGTCATCGATAAAAGTAATACCAATGGCCGCACCCTTGGCGGTGATCAGGGTATCGCCCTGGAAAATGTCGTCACCTTTGGAAAGCGTAACTTTTGTACCGTCAACGCGGATCGCCTCAACCAGCCCGTCCGTCGCCTCGACCCGGCCAATGGACTCTGCGGCTTGCGCCAGTTGATCATCCAGGGCCGAGGCGCTTTGGCCCGGTGCCAGCGGGCCAGCCAGATTAATCGCCAGATCGGCGGTAATCATGGCCCCTGTATCTGTCAGAAGGTCAGGTGGATTTTCAAGATTAAAGAAGTCACGGATCAGAACTTGCGTACCATCAGGGCCGCTCAACAGAAGGTCGGGGCCTTGCGGTGAAAAGTCGGCCTTAAGCAGCCACGCATCGCCAGGGATGGTCAGCATGCCGCCGTCAATGGCCTGCAGGACATGCGGGCTCGGGGCGGACTCCACGGGTATCTGGGACAAACCTGACTGCGCCACGCGCGGCCTCCCTTATTCTAAGCTCAACAGAAGAACGTTTCTACGTTCCTACAGGTGTCAAATAATGAACCTGATTAGTTAATAACATGGAAAGCCAAAACGATCAAATTGATGACCTTTTTTAGCAAAAAACACGACCTGCGTACTGTGACACCCGTCACAGAACAACATTTGGCTTAAAGCACGAACCACAACAGCACAGGAAGACTGGCGAATGAAAGCGCTGTTGAAATGAAAACCAGCCCGGCGACTTCTTCGGGCGAGCGATTGTAACGCTGGGCGAACAGGTAATTGAACACGGCGACCGGCATCGAGGATTGCAGGATCAGGATGCCGCGCTCAATCCCCTCAAGCCCCAACACTATTGAAAGACCGACGCCGACGCCAAAACCCAGAACCAGACGCAACAACGACAAAGCCGTGGCCCGCGCCAGGGCATGAAAGCGAAGCCGCGCCAGCGACACGCCAAGGGTTATCAGCATCATCGGGATGGTCATGCCACCCAGTATTTCTGTTGTGTTGGCGATCACTGCCGGGGTTTCTATTTTCAAAACAATGAACACAACCGCAACAAAAACCGCATACAGGATCGGTATACGAACCAGTACCTTAAACGACATCGTCCCCGAAGGGATCATCATGCCCAGGGTAAACTGGCCGATCGCAGAAACCGTAAAGAAGACAATCGCCAGCACCAGGCCGGGCTCGCCAAAAGCCAGCAGACACAATGGCAAGCCCATGTTGCCGCAGTTGGAAAACATCATCGGCGGCAGGAAGGACCTGATATCCAAGGCGAACATTTTCAGGATCGCACCACCGATGACGGCGGAACAGGCAATTGCCAAGACCGCGTAAACAGCCATCGAGCCGAACGCACTGAGATCAAGTTTGGCTGACGTCAGGGTAAAGAAAACCAGACACGGTGTGCCGACATTGGTCATCAGCGCCGTCACAAGGTCAACGTCGAAGGGGCGTTCCTGTCGAGCCCAGATGAAACCGATACCAGCGCAAATAAAGACAGGCGCAATAATGGCAAACAAGTCACCAAGCATGTTTATAATTCCAGGTTGTCGGGCTTATTTGACCTTGGCGATACGCAATATATTGGTCGCACCCGGGGTTCCAAAAGGAACCCCTGCGGTAACCACAAGATAGTCTCCAAGACTGACGAATTCTTCCTTCTTTGCCGATTCGATAGCAAGGTCGACCATCTCGGTAAAACTGGTCAGATCGGGTGTCAAAACCGAATGCACACCCCACACCAGGGTCATGCGCCGGGCTGTCTCCCATCTTGGCGTCAGACCCAGAATAGAAACGCTTGGCCGTTCGCGCGAAGCACGCAAGGTCGTCGAACCACTGGAACTGAAAGTTACAATCGCCGCTGCGGAAATAATCTGGGCAGACTGGCGGGCCGCTGCGGTAATCGCGTCGGAGGCCGTGCTTTCAGCCTCCCGGTGCTCGGCATCCGTTATCTTGCGGTACAACGGGTCAACCTCGACCCGATTGATGATCCTGTCCATCATCGACACCGTCTCGATGGGATATTCACCAACAGCGGTTTCCGCCGACAACATCACAGCGTCGGCACCATCGTAAATGGCGGTGGCAACGTCGGATGCCTCGGCCCGGGTCGGGGTCGGCGTGTGGATCATCGATTCCAGCATCTGGGTGGCGACGACAACGGGCTTGCCGGCGCAACGACATGAAAACAGAATTTGCTTTTGAATAGCCGGAACGTCCTCTGGCGGCAACTCGACACCCAGGTCGCCCCGGGCCACCATCACCGCGTCGGCCAGATCGACAATTTCATCGAGATATTCAATAGCCGAGGGCTTTTCCAGTTTTGCCATGACACCGGCACGACCATCGACCAGTTTTTTTGCCTCGACAATATCTTCCGGGCGCTGAACAAACGACAACGCCACCCAGTCGACACCCAGTTCCAAACCGTATTTAAGGTCTCCATGATCTTTTTCGGTAATCGGTGACAGCTCAAGCATGGCACTTGGCACATTGACACCCTTGCGGTCGGATATTTCGCCGCCGGTGACAACCATGGTTTCGGCAAAATCCTTGCCGCACTTGTGGACCTTAAGCTCGATCTTGCCGTCATCGAGAAGCAATTTCATTTCCGGTTTCAGGGCGGCGAAAATTTCCGGGTGCGGCAGCGAGGCACCAACATCGTTACCCTGGATTTCAGCCAGTTCAAGCCTGAAAGGATTGCCGCTGCGCAGTACGGCCTTGCCATCCTCGAACACACCAAGACGCAGTTTCGGGCCTTGCAAATCGAGCAAGATACCAATCGGCCTGTTATGTTTCTTTTCAAGAGCGCGGATGGTATCGAAACGAGCCTTGTGTTCTGCGTGGGCGCCATGGGAAAAATTGAGCCGGAAAACGTCAACCCCGGCCAGGAAAAGATCATTAATGCTTTTCTCGTCCGAGGTGCCCGGACCGAGTGTCGCGATAATCTTGGCGTTACGTCTGCGTCTCATGAAAATACTTTCTGTTTGATCGTCAAATTCCAGAATTCGTTTTGTTTTATACCCCTTAGGGTTAACGTTTCATTGAATTAGGATGGCCCGGAAATCGTTGACGTTGGTGAGTGTCGGGCCACTGATCACCAAATCACCCAAGGCGTCAAAAAAACTGTAGGCATCATTGTCGGTCAAGTAGGCCTCTGCGTCCAGTCCAAGCGCCCTTGCACGGGCCAGGGTATCCGGGCCAATGACGCATCCGGCGTTATCCTCACTACCGTCAATACCGTCCGTATCACAGGCGATTGCCGAAACCCCGGCAAGGCCATCAAGGGCGATAGCCAAAGCCAGTAAAAACTCCGCGTTGCGACCGCCGCGGCCTTTTCCCCTAAGCGTCACCGTCGTCTCGCCGCCTGAAAGCAATACACAAGGCCTTGCCACCGGCTGACCATGACGGCAAACCTGGGTTGCGATTCCTGCCATCACCCGGGCCACTTCCCGGGCCTCACCCTCGATGGCGTCACCCAGAATTAGGGGCGTGATGCCTTCAGCGAGAGCTTTTTTGGCGGCCGCTTCCAGGGCCATTTGCGGGGTTGCGATCAGCACCATTTCGGCATTGTCCAGTCGCTCATCACCCGGCTTGGGGGTTTCAAAGGATTGATCCTGCAAGGCACCGACAATGGCCGGCGAGGCTTCGATACCGTAGACGGCCAGAATTTTACGGGCATCGGCGAGCGTTGTCGGGTCGGCCACTGTCGGCCCGGAAGCGATAACCGCCGGATCATCGCCCGGAACATCGGAAATCGCCAGACTGAGAACCCGCGCCGGCCACGCAGCAAGCGCCAGCCTGCCGCCCTTGATCGCGGATAGATGCTTTCTGACGCAGTTCATTTCGGAAATCGGCGCGCCGGACTTGAGCAACTGGCTGTTCAGGTCCTGCTTGTCTTCAAGGCTGATTCCCGGTCCCGGCAAACTGAGCAGCGCCGATCCACCGCCTGATATCAGACACAACGCCAGATCATCGGGGCCAAGATCCTCAAGAAGTTTGACAATGCGGGCCGCCGCTTCCCGGCCCGCTGCGTCAGGGACAGGATGGGCCGCTTCAACCACTTCAATGTGATCACAGGGAACGCTGTGATCGTACCGTGTGACGACCAGCCCGCTTATGGGGCCCGACCAGTTTTCCTCAACCGCTCTGGCCATGCTGGCGGCGGCCTTTCCTGCACCGACAACAACCGTTCGCCCTTTGGGCGGCGATGGCAGATGGGCCGCCAGCACCGCCTTGGGGTCGGCGGCAGCAACCGCGTTGCTGTATAGGTCTCGAAGCAGGGATTGGCTCATGGTTTGGGCTTTATAAAGTTGGTATTAGGCAATCATTTGGAAACTTTTATAAATCACTATGTATCAGGTATACCAATGATGACGGTTATATTCGCCCAGAAATCGCGGTAAAGATTATTCATGATTAAGAAATTCATCTCAAGCGCCGTGCTCTCCATTTTCATGGACAAGCAAGCCAAAGAGAAATATCAAGCCGTCAAGGAAGGCCGCCAAGCCCGTAAACGGGGCCCTGTACAACATGAGCAAGCTACAAATACGGCGATTCCTGACCATCAGGGGGAATCCAGGCCGATGAACCGCCAGGAATTGATCGAAAGCGCCATGGCGGTTCACAAGGAAAAATCCAAGGTTCTCGACGAACTGACCGTCAATGAGCGGCGAAAACTTCAACTTATTGCCATGCAAGCGATGAAGGGTAAAGTCGGGGGATCTACCTAAAGATATGGAATTAATGTGTTTTTTTATGGCATAGCGCTTCTTAATGATTATGATTGAGGTACCGCTAAATTTTTATCCAATCGGAAGTAAAGCATGTCAGATGAAATCGAAAATGTACGACTGAAATCCGAGCTGACCGGCTTGTTTCGTTACCTTGAAAGGGTGCGCGAGGAAATCGCCGCTATCAGCCGACCTGCTGACGAGGAATTCCAGTTTGAGAGCATGGGCGAGCAGCTAGACGCCATCGTCAAGGCAACGGAAAAAGCCACCAACACAATTATGGCTGCGACGGAAAAATCCATTTCCGCCGTTGACGAGTTGCGCAATAGCGTTACCGATCCGGAGCAAATCACCCTACTTGACCAGATTAGCGGCAATGGCAATGATATACTTGAAGCATGCTCGTTCCAGGACATCACCGGCCAGCGCGTCAGCAAGGTCGTTAAGTCCGTGACCTATGTAGAGGAGCGTGTTAACGCGCTAATCGATGTATGGGGCAAGGATGAGGTGGATAGCGTCGAGGTTGAAGGCGAAGATAAAACCGAAGACGAGAAGCTCCTGGCCGGTCCGCAAATGGAAGGCAAAGGCCTGGATCAGGCCGCCATCGACGCCCTGTTCGACTAACAACCAAAGATCACCACTGTAAAATCTCACGAGGACACCCATGTTTCGCCAATTAGCGTTTAAATTTCCTATCGCCCTTTCACTCCTTCTGACATTGATGATGGCCCCGATGACAGACACCCATGCCGAAACGCCCGTCGATCTTGAAAACACTCTCTACCTGGACCTGAAAGATGGCCGGGTGACAATCGCACTCAGGCCAGACCTTGCGCCCAACCACGTTGCCCGCATCAAGGAACTGGTTCGCGAAGGTTTTTACGACGGCATCGTCTTCCACCGGGTGATTGGCGGTTTTATGGCCCAGACCGGCGATCCGACCGGCACCGGCAGCCACGGTAGCGGCCAGAAAATTGACGCGGAATTTTCAGATGAACCCCACGTTCGCGGCACCCTGTCGATGGCCAGAAGCAGTGATGTAAACAGCGCCGACTCGCAATTTTTCATTGTCTATGCCCGCGCCAAACATCTGGACAATAAGTATACGGTATGGGGCGAGGTCACCGATGGTATGCGTGCCGTCGCCAAGATCAAACGCGGTGAGGCGGGAAGTGGCAGGGTCATCGACCCCGACAAGATCATCCGTATGCAGGTCGCTGCCGATGCCAAGGACTAACCGTCCTCAGTCTCGATCCTGACCGGGATGGTTTTGTTGAAATGAAGCTCGCGTTGCGGGAATGGAAATTCGATGCCGTTTTCATTGAACAAATCCCACACACTGAGTAAAATTTCGTTCCTGACATTGGACAGGCCGTTGCGGGGATCGCGCAACCAGTACCGCAGTTCAAGATCAACGGAATTATCGCCAAAGCTCCTTAGATGACAGATGGGCGCAGGGTTTTCGAGCACCCGTGCCTGACCGATAGATGCTTCAACGGTTAGTTCCATGGCTTTCCTGACATCAGACGAATAGGAAATGCCGATCTTCACTCGCTGACGCACCAACTGGTTTGAATAGGACCAGTTTTCGACCCGCTGGGAAATCAAATCCTCGTTAGGAATCAAATGTTCGGTGCCGTCACGGGTAATCACCGAAACATACCTGGCGCTGAGGGAATTGATCCAGCCATAGGTTTCACCGATGGCGATAACGTCTCCGGGTTTGACGGATTTCTCGAGTAGCAAAATAACACCGCTGATCAGGTTGGAGACAACCTTCTGCAAACCAAAGCCGATACCCAGGCCGACAGCGCCCGAAAACACGGCGAAGGCGGTCAAATCGATGCCGACCGTGTTCATGGCCATGACGAAGGCGATGACGAACAGGGTTATCTTTAGCAGTTTGGCAAACAACACCTGTACGGAAGGTGTCAACCCCGCCATCTTGTCGATGCGGCGTTCAATAAGGGATGACAGGAACCCGGCCAGCCAGAACAACACGGCCAGCGCAATCAACGCCTTGCCGACACCTAGCACCGAAACCCTGGTGGCGCCAAAATTAATTGCCATGCTGTCCAGGATCAGCAGGGTCGGGTCGAGCATACCGACGATATCAAGGGCGGCCAGCGACCATGCAGATATGGCGATCATCTTCGACCAGCCCGGGTCGGCAACCAGCGATGACGCCAGACGGATAATGATCCAGGCGGTCAGTAGACTGACGGCGCTTTCAAGCAGATGTGATGGCCAACCTGCATTCCTTGCCGCAAACACCGAAAACCATTGCAGGATGATCCACAGAACCGGAAGGGTCAGAGGCTTGAAAGCGCGGATAACGGGTTGCAAAATTTTTTCGTAACCGGCAGGCACTTTGAGATGATCAAGCAGTCCCTCGACACGCGGGCTTAATAAACGAACGACAAGGAAAATCAAGCCAATGGAAATCAGTTGCAACAACGACGCCAGAACAAAGACGTTACTGGCCAGCCAGACCGCTAATTGTTCGGCCACCTTCTGAACTTCTGCGAATACCGGAAACGCCTCGAAAAGTGCGTTCATGTCTTCCCCCTGCACGAATGATTCCCCCAAGCCTATTCGGCACCGGCCCGTGCGGCAAGGTTGATCTATTCTGCGGCGTTGACAGCCAGCCGGTAAGGACCGATCACGGCAACATTTTCGTGGCTCGGGTTTTCAGGGATCAGGCGGACCAGAACCAGCGACAGCACAGACATCCCGGCCCCGGCCAGGAACACATATGACGGCGAAAGCAGCCACAGAAAACCAAAAGCGGCCGGAATGACAACGGCGGCTATGTGGTTAATGGAAAAGGCGACCCCGGCCTGGGCAGCCATATCGGCGGGATCGGCGATCTTCTGAAAGTAGGTCTTGATGGCAATGGCCATGGAAAAGAACATGTGATCAATAATGTAGAGGACGACGGCAATCCATGCCGTATCGACAAAGGCATAGGTGACAAAGACACCGATCAGGCCGATGTATTCAAAAGTTAACGCCCGGCGCTCACCCCAGCGGGCGATCAGTTTGCCAATTTTCGGCGCCACGTACATGTTCAGGCCACCATTGACCAAAAACATCAAGGTGATGGCAGAAACGCTAAAGCCAAATTTTTCGACCATCAGGAAGCCCGCGAAAACAACGAAAATTTGCCTGCGCGCACCGGCCATGAAGGTAATCAGGTAATACAGCCAGTAACGACTGCGCATAAACAGCTTCTTGTGCTGCTCAACCTTTTCAGGGAAACGCGGAAATGCAGCCCAGCAAAGCAGGGTAATGCCGATTGTCGAGCCGCCACCGATGGCGTAAACCCAAACCATGTCCAGCCCGCCCCTGTCGATGCCAAACCAGATCAGGGCGAAGGACACCAAACCCGAAAAGGATCCAACCGCAATCAGCTGGCCCATGAAATGCGGCGCTTCTTCCTTGCTGATCCATTGCAAGACCAGGGATTGGCGAATGGTCTCGTAATAATGAAAGCCGAGCGACATCAGAACCGTCGTCGCATAGAGCCCGACAACAGATGGCAGCGCGCCGGTGATCGCCGTGCCGATACCAAGCAGCAGCAGGGAAACCAGCCCCAATGTCTGTTCACGCATTAAAAGCAGTAAAAAGACCACGGCGAAGGCCAGGAAGCCCGGAATTTCGCGAAGGCTTTGCAGGATGCCAATTTCAACACCGGTGAAGGCGGCACGCTCGAGGGCGAAGTTATTGATCAGCGCCATCCACGTCGAAAATGATAGCGGCATGGCAACCGCCATCAGGATCAGGAAGGTTTCTGGTGAACGCCAGTTACCACGGAAGTATTTCTGAATATCCATTGTGTTCCTTAGATAAGCCTAGTTGATTACTCAGACAAGGCTTTCTCTATCGCATCCAGTGCCGCTTGCGCGTTGCCCGCATCCGGGCCACCGGCCTGGGCCATGTCGGGTCTGCCGCCACCGCCCTTGCCGCCAACAGCCTCGGAGCCGGCGCGAACAAGATCAACGGCGCTCCGTTTTTCCGTCAGATCATCGGTGACGCCAACAACCAGCGACACCTTGCCCTCGCTGACCGATACCAGGGCGACAACGCCTGAGCCGATCTGGCCCTTGATGTCGTCGGCCAGCCCCTTCAGGTCCTTGGCGGGCATCTCATCAAGCAGTTGCGGGGCGAAGGTTATGCCACCGATGTCTTTTGTCTCAAGTGCACCCGTCCCACCACCGCCACCGGCGGCCAGTTTCTTGCGTAGGTCGGCAACTTCGCGCTCCAGCTTTTTACGCTCTTCCATAAGCCCGGCAACCCGGTCCGGCACATCGGCAGCCGGGGTTTTTAAAATCGCCGCCACTTCAAGCAAGGCCGCGTCCTGACCTTCAAGATAGGCCAACGCCGCTTCACCGGTCAGCGCTTCGATGCGTCTGACCCCGGCGGCAACGGCGCCCTCGCTGAGCACTTTCAAAAGTCCGATGTCACCTGTTCGCCTGACATGGGTGCCGCCGCACAGTTCAGTCGAATAATGCGTCTCCTCTTCCCCCTCGCCCATGGAGACAACGCGAACTTCCTCGCCGTATTTTTCACCGAACAGGGCCATGGCCCCGGCTTCGATGGCCTCTTCAGGGGTCATAAGCAGGGTCGAGACGGCGGTGTTGGCGCGAATCTGGCCATTAACTTCAGCTTCGACGAAGGAAAGCTCTTCCATGGACACGGCCTTGGGGTGACTAACGTCGAAGCGGAAACGATCAGGCGCGACCAGCGAACCCTTCTGGGTGACATGATCACCCAGCTTGCGGCGCAGGGCTTCATGTAACAGGTGGGTCGCCGAATGATTGGCGCGCAAGGCGCTGCGGCGCTGGTGATCAACGTTCAAGATAACTTCGTCACCGACTTTCAGGGCACCGCCCTTAAGGGTGCCCTGATGGACATGCAAGTCGCCAAGCTTTTTATGGGTCGCCGTGACATCCAGCACGACATCGCCGCACCTGAGTTTGCCGCTATCACCCATCTGGCCACCGGATTCGCCGTAGAACGGTGTCTGGTTGACGATAATGCTGGCCTCTGCCCCATCGTCCGCCTGCTCCACCCGCTTACCATCGACGACAATGGCGATGATCCGGCCTTCGGCGCTTTCGCATCCGTAGCCAAGGAATTCGGTTGCCCCCAGCTCTTCGCGAATTTCAAACCAGACCTGTTCGGTTGCCGCGTCACCGGAACCGGCCCAGGCGGCGCGCGCTTCGGCGCGCTGGCGCTCCATAGCAGCGTTGAAACCATCAACCTCGACGCTCATACCCCGGTTGCGCAGGGCGTCCTGGGTGAGATCAAGCGGAAAGCCGTAAGTGTCATACAGTTTAAAGGCTGTTTCACCAGCCAGTTCGCCGCCCTTACCCAGATCCGCCGTCGCTTCATCGAGAAGTTTAAGGCCACGCTCAAGGGTCGTCTTGAAGCGGGTTTCCTCAAGCTTCAGGGTTTCACCGATCAGGGCTTTGGCCCGTACCAGTTCGGGAAAGGCCTGGCCCATCTGGGTGATCAGGGCCGGTACCAGTTTGTAGACCATGGGGTCGCTGGCCCCGATCATATGGGCGTGGCGCATTGCCCGGCGCATGATCCGGCGCAAGACGTAACCCCTGCCCTCGTTGGATGGCAAGACGCCGTCGGCAATCAGGAACGAAGTGGCGCGCAGGTGATCGGCGATGACCCGGTGGGAAACCTTGTGTTCGCCGTCGGGATCGGTGCCGGAGGCATCCGCAGAGGCATGGATCAGGGCCTGCATCATGTCAGTTTCGTAGTTATCGTGGGTGCCCTGCATAACCGCTGCGATGCGCTCAAGCCCCATGCCTGTATCGATCGACGGTTTGGGCAGCTCAATGCGTTCATCAAGGGTCAGTTGCTCGAACTGCATGAACACCAGATTCCATATCTCTATAAACCGGTCGCCGTCTTCATCGGGGCTGCCGGGCGGGCCACCGGGAATGTGATCACCGTGATCGAAGAAGATTTCAGAACACGGGCCGCACGGGCCGGTATCGCCCATGGCCCAGAAATTGTCCGAGGTGGCGATACGGATAATCCGCTCTTCAGGCAACCCGGCGATTTTTTTCCACAAGTCAAAAGCATGATCATCATCGGCGTAAACGGTGACCAGCAGTTTATCTGCGGCCAGACCGAATTCCCTGGTCACCAGATTCCAGGCAAGCTCGATGGCGACGTCCTTGAAGTAATCACCGAAGGAAAAATTCCCCAGCATCTCGAAGAAGGTGTGATGGCGGGCGGTGTAGCCAACATTTTCAAGGTCGTTGTGCTTGCCCCCGGCGCGTACGCATTTTTGCGAGGTGACGGCGCGGTTGTAGTCGCGCGGCTCAACCCCGGTGAAGACATTCTTGAACTGGACCATGCCGGCGTTGGTGAACATCAGCGTCGGATCGTTCATCGGTACCAACGGGCTGGAGGCGACGGCGGTGTGACCGTGGGCGACGAAGTAGTCGAGAAACGCCTTGCGAATATCGTTTACGGTTTTCATGAGTGACAATCTAGGCTGTAAGGGCAAGAAACGAAACGTTTTTAAAGCTTTGCTGTGGCCCTGTCACAAAAAAACGCGGCCTTCACAATTGAAGACCGCGTTCTTTGTTTGGGGACCAGTGGTCTGGGGGCACCGGTCCCCTCGGTAACGTAGGCGTCACCGGGACCTTATGCGCCCTACTCGCCAGCTTCCGGGAGGATATCGACAGGGCCGTCCACATCGTCCTGATCGCCCGTGTTGTTGCCCGGGTCTTCCAGCATGGCTTCGGAAATCAGGCCCGATTCCCGGCGGATCGCCTGTTCAATGGCGTTTGCCGCTTCGGGATGTTCCTTCATGTAGGTCTTGGCGTTCTCGCGGCCCTGGCCGATGCGCTCCGAGCCGTAGGAGAACCAGGAGCCGGATTTCTCGATAATCCCGGCCTTGACGCCAAGATCAATCAGTTCACCGGTCTTCGAGAAGCCCTCGCCATACATGATATCGAATTCGATCATCTTGAAAGGCGGCGCCAGCTTGTTCTTGACGACCTTGATGCGGGTCTGGTTGCCGACAACTTCGTCCCGGTCCTTGATCGCGCCGATGCGGCGGATTTCCATGCGGATGGATGAATAGAACTTCAGCGCATTGCCGCCCGACGTGGTTTCCGGATTGCCGAACATAACGCCGATCTTCATACGGATCTGGTTGATGAAGATAACCATGGTGTTGGACTTGGAGACCGAGCCGGTCAGCTTGCGCAGGGCCTGGCTCATCAGCCGTGCCTGCAGGCCGACATGATGGTCGCCCATCTCGCCTTCCAGTTCGGCCCGTGGCACCAGGGCGGCGACGGAATCGACGACCAGCACGTCGACGGCGCCGGAACGGACCAGCGTATCGGTAATTTCCAGGGCCTGTTCACCGCCATCGGGCTGTGAGATCAGCAGCTCGTCAATATTGACGCCCAGTTTCCTGGCATAGACCGGATCGAGCGCGTGTTCAGCATCGATAAAGGCGCAAGTGCCGCCGAGCTTCTGGGCCTCGGCAACGGCGTGCAAAGCGAGGGTCGTTTTGCCGGAACTTTCGGGGCCGTAAACCTCGATTACCCGGCCACGCGGCAAGCCGCCAATACCAAGGGCGATATCGAGGCTGATGGAACCCGAAGAGATCACTTCCGTCTCAACTGTTTCACGTTGACCAAGGCGCATCACCGAGCCCTTGCCGAAGGCCCGCTCGATCTGGCCGAGGGCGGCGTCAAGCGCCTTGTCCTTATTCATATTGTCCTTCTCAACGATCTTCAGTTCGGGGTTTGCCATTGCTCTTACTCACTTATTCCACAGGGATACCAACGATGCAATTGATGCTCAATGTACCCTTTTTGTTCTCATTCGCAAGCACTTTTTACAAGGCCTTGAAATTAAATGATTAATTAAGCTATGTTCCATTTTGGTTCCACAATAACATGAGTCCTTTAATGGGATAATCTGACGAACAACGGAACTCCCGGAGGGCGACTCGCACGTACTTTCCCGGTATTCCTACAAGGCCTTTATGCATATGGTGGGGCAGCATACAAATTTCAGGCAGGATATTTCCATGAGCAACACACCAAAGCGCGCGCTGGCGGCTTTTACGGGTGGTATTTCCAATGGCGAGTATGGTCTTGGGCCGGAAGATATCGTCGTCATGGAGCGTGGTCAGGGCTGTCATTTGTGGGACACGACGGGCCGGGAGTATCTGGATTTCTCCATGGCCTGGGGCTCCTGTCTGGTCGGTCACGCGCGGCCCGAAGTGGTCGAAGCGGTGACCCGGCAAGCGCCGCTGGGGTCCAACTTCGCCTTTCTCAACGCACAGGTCCTGGAACTGGCCGAGGAAATCCAGTCGGTCAGCCCAGCGGCGGAACGTTTACGCTTTTGCGCATCGGGCACGGAGGCCACCATGTACTGCCAGCGGGTGGCGCGCGGGTATACGGGGCGGCGCAAAATCCTGAAATTCGAAGGCGCTTATCACGGCGCCAACGAGACCGGTGTGACCAGCCTGTTCCCCAACAAAATGCTCGACTTCCCAACCCCGGAACTGACCAGCGCCGGCACCCCGCACGTTGCCGATCTTTTGCTGGTCGCCCCGTACAATGACCTAGCGACCACCCGCGCCATTATTGATGAGCACAAGGACGACATCGCCGCCGTTATCATGGAACCCCTGCAACGCTGCACGCCGCCGCTGGAGGGCTTCCTGGAAGGGGTGCGCGCCCTTTGTACGGATAACGACATCTTACTGATCTTTGATGAAGTGGTGACCGGCTTCAGGCTCGCTTACGGCGGCGCCCAGGAATACTACGGCGTTATCCCTGACCTGATCGCCTACGGCAAGGCCATGGGCGGCGGCTATCCGATCGGCGCTTTCGGCGGCCGGGCCGATATCATGGAGATGGTCAACGAGCAGCGTATCGGCGGTAATGACTATGTGTGGATGGCCTCGACCCTGGGCGGCAACCCGGTCTCGTGCGCCGCCGCCCTGGCAGCCCTGTCGGTCTACAGACAACCGGCAACCTACGAGCGCCTGCACGCGATGGGCCGGATGTTGCGCAGCGGCATGGCTGATATTCTTGAGAAACGACAGATCACAGGCCAGATCATCGGTGACGGGCCGCTGGCCCAGGTGGTGTTCACGGACCAACCCGCCATCAACTACCGGGGCACCTGTAAAGGTGACAAACAACGCGGCCGGGCAACCATGCTGGCGCTGTTGCGCAAGGGCGTCTTCCTGAACCCCATGGGAACCAAGCTGTATCTTTCCATCGCCCACGACGAGGCGGTGATTGGCGAATTTCTGGGGCGTTTCGATGAGGCTTTGGGAGAGGCCACAGGTAGCGTTTGAGCCCTACCCGCCCATCACATCCTTGACCTTGCCGGCCAGGTCTTTCAGGCTGAACGGCTTGGCCAGGAATTCGATGCTGGTGTCGCGTTCGACGTCTTCGGCGAAGACGTCCTCGGAGTAGCCTGACATCAGAATAATCTTGATCGTCGGCATTTCGTGGCGGACCAGCTGGACCAGGGTGTGGCCATCCATGCCGGGCATGACGACGTCTGAAATGATCAGGTCGATGATTTGGTTGGAGCCGTTGTTGATAACGTCCAGCGCCTCCTCGCCGTCGCCCGCCTCGAGAACCTGATAGCCCTTGTTGCGCAGGGCGCGCGCGCCAAACATGCGGACCGCGTCGTCGTCCTCAACCAGCAACACCGTGCCCTCGCCGGTCAGGTCCCCTTCGCTGCCCCCGTCAGCGTGGATGATTGAAGGTGCGGTCGCAAGCTCAGCCGCGGCTTCTTCATCGGCGATGAAACGCGGCAGGTAAATGCTGAACGTGGTGCCTTCACCAGGGGCGCTGTCGACGAAGATATAGCCGCCGGTCTGATGGATAATGCCGTAGACGGTCGACAGACCAAGGCCCGTTCCGGCACCGACTTCCTTGGTCGAGAAGAACGGCTCGAAAATACGCGACAGATCTTCCTTGGCGATGCCGACGCCACTGTCAGAAACCTCGACCAGGACATAATCATCAGCCCGCATAACCTCGTGACCGCGCTGGGTGGCTTCACTGATGTTGATATTGGCTGTTCTGATCGAAACCGCACCGCCGCCGGGCATGGCATCGCGGGCATTGACGGTCAGGTTGATAATGACCTGATCGAATTGGCCCCGGTCGACTTTCAGCAACCACAAATCGCGCTGGTGGTTCATTTGCAGTTCCATATTCTCGCCGATCAGGCGGCCCAGCAAATTGGACAGGTCCGACAGGGCTTCGGTGACATCAAGGATCACCGGCTCCAGCTCCTGCTGGCGTGAGAAAGCCAGCAACTGGCGAACAAGATTTGTCGCCCGGTTGGCGTTCTGCTTGATTTGCTGAATATCGGAAAAGGACGGATCGTCGGGCCCATGACGCATCAACAGCAAGTCGGAGAAGCCAATCATCGCGGTCAGCAGGTTATTGAAGTCATGGGCCACACCCCCGGCCAACTGGCCGACGGCCTGCATTTTCTGAGACTGGGCGAATTGCACCTCCAGGTTCTTGTGTTCTGTGGTGTCGATAAAGTGCAGGACCAGGCCCGAGACCTCGCCTGAATCATCCTCTAGACGGCTGGCATAAAGTGAGGCCACCAGTTCCCGCTCGCCCATGGCCGGCATACGAACTTCAAGATGTGATGCCGGCATGATCCCCATCACGACCTTCGATAACTGGGCCGCTACATCGCCGCGGTCTTCCTTGCTGATTTGTTCGGAAAACGGCCTGCCAATGACCGAGTCCTGATGAATGCCGCGCAGTTTCAAAAAGGCCCGGTTGGACTCCGTCACATTGCCCTGTAGATCGAGCAGCACGATGCCGACCGGTGCCTCGTCAAACAACCAGCGCAGTTTATGGGAATTACCGGTCGCGGAGGACATCGGCAATCCCTGCACCCCGGTCTCACCGCGCCAGGTCAAATCCCTGAGCAGTACTGAACGGCTGTACATCATCTCGCCGTTTTCGTCGACCTGTTCAGACTGCACAAGGCAAGCCTTGAACAGACTGCCACCGGGTCCGCGCAGGGTCACATCGCCGCTAACCCCTGATTCCGAAGACCCGGGGGCAGCATCCGCACTTCCGGCGACGACGAAATCCGAAAAACGCAAATTACGGGCGCGCAGATCTTCGGCTGTCACCCCTAACCACTCAACAAACTTGTTGTTGGCGTAAAGAATGTTGCCGTCCGCGTCAGCCGAAAAAAAGGCGGCCGGGAGATTATCCAGATAATCGGCGAATGTTTCCCCTTCCCGCGCCCGTGCCGCGTCCATCTCGCGCCGCGCCGTGATGTCCCGGCTGCGCCACAAGACATGACCCTGCCGGTTTCCCGGTATTTGAAAAGGCTGGACCGATATCCTGCGCCATTCAAGCGCCCCTGATGCACCTTTGATCGACAGTTCACTATGACCGGCTCCACCGGCATTGGCCGTGGCCCGCAGGCGGGCAAATTCATCTAGGGCGCTCTCCCCGCCTTCCAGCAATTGCGCCAGAGCAGCTAAATTTTTAACCGGCGGCGGAAACAGTGAAAAAAAGGCGGGATTGGCATAGGTCAGCGGGGTCTCACCATCAACCGGCAAGGCGGTTACGAAGACAGCCTCGCCACTGTTATCGATGGCGGCGGCGACAATGCTCTCTACAGAGGCTCCGCGCAGCAATTGATAAAACGACCACAGGGCCGCCGCCAGGGTCGCCCCGGCAAGGGCCGTCATGATCGCCAGGAACGCGCCAGTAGCATTAAGTGCGCCAAGCACGGCAATGACGCCAAGCAGGCAAAAGCCGATGCCGTAAATTAATTGGCGAGGAACCCCAAAGGCCAGGCTCGCTCTGCTCACTTCATCCTGTGTTAACGGCTCATTTTTCACTGTGGCCCCGGCTCTATTACCTGCTGCGGCGGCAAGTCACCACGCAGACGCATGACATAACCGATCACTTCGGCAACCGCCATATAATGTTCCTCGGGGACTTCTTCATCAAGCTCAACAGAAGCATACAGGGCACGCGCAAGGGGGGGATTTTCGACAATCGGAATATCATTTTCATCAGCGACTTCGCGAATTTTCGCAGCCACCGTGTCGACACCCTTGGCAACCAGCACCGGGGCTTGCATATCGGCCATCTTGTATTTCAGGGCGATCGCGTAATGTGTCGGGTTGGTGATCACAACATCGGCATCAGGCACCGATGCCATCATCCTTTGCTGGGCCCGCTCCATGCGAATCTGGCGAATACGGGCCTTCACCTGCGGGTCACCTTCTGACTGCTTGTTCTCGTCCTTGACCTCCTGCTTGCTCATCATCATTTCTTTTTTCTGGGTATATTTCTGATAAGCGAAATCGAGGCTGGCAATTACTGCCATAACGCCAACAGAAGCCAGTGTGAACCACACAGAGATTTGCAACAAGCGGTCCAGCATGGCGCTCAGGGGGCGTTCCAGGAACAACGACATATCGGTCATAAACGGCCCCGCCACGGTCAATCCAACGATCGTGACCAAAGACAGTTTTAACAAGCCTTTGGCGAATTCATTGACGGAGCGCAGCGAGAACAACCGCTTCGCCCCTTTCAGGAGACTGATCTTGCTTAAATCGGGAGCTATTTTTTTGGGTGCCCAGATGAAACCTGTCTGGCCGACACTGGAGACAAAGGCAAGCAGCAGCAAGAGCATCAGGAATGGCCCAATCGCCATGGATAAATCAATAAAGACCTGGAAAAACAGGAGTTGTATATGGTCCCGGTCAAGGGGGATTGCTTCAGGCGAAAGAATGAATTTGGCACCGATCAAACGGATGTCAGTTGCTATGCCGGGAGCCAGAACCAGCAGGCCGAAAGCGCCGCCAAGCAGAGACATCCAGCTTTTGATTTCCTGGGAAGAAGCAACCTGACCATCACTCCTCGACTTTTCTTTTCGCTTGTCAGTCGGGTCTTCTGTTTTTTGGGCGTCGTCTTCATCAGCCATGTATCAAGGCTCCAGGAATACGATGATAGCGTCCTCGAATCGGGACAAGAAATACATCATCATCGCCGACAAAGATACCATCAGAAAAGCCAACTGACCGGCAATTTGAATTGGCATGACAACAATAAATACCGGCAGTGCCGGCATCAACCGGCCGAGAATACCAAGACCGACATAATAGACCAGGGCCGTCAGCAGGAACGGCGAGGACAACTGAACGCCAAGTTGGAAACTGTCGGCGAAACGACGCGCCAGCATTTCCGAAAAGTCCCCAAACGACAGCGACTGACCGGGCACGAAAAGGCTATAGCTTTCAACAACGCCGCGGATCATCAGGTGGTGCAGATCAGTGACGATAATCAGCACCATGCCCAGCATACTAAGAAATGTTGCAATGAGTGAGCTTTGCTGTTCGGCAATGGGATCGCGGATCAGGGCGTTAGCCAACGAGGAAAACAGGGCGATCAAAGTGCCCGTGGTCTGTAGGGCACCAACAGTAATACGCGCCACCAGACCGATAAATATCCCGATCGTAACCTCACTTAACAGCAACAGCATCAGGTCGATTTTTGATACTGGCGCTGCCGGTATGTGCCCGGCCAGCAGGGGCGTTAGAATAAAACAAAGCGCCAGGGCGATGGTCAGGCGAACCTTGACCGGGACGTAGGCCGTGCCAATTCCCGGCATCAACATAAACACCGTGCCAATCCGCGCGAAGAGCATGAAAAAGGCAAAAAGATTAATCTGGATCAGGTCTGACAACATCCAGATTATTACCCCAGGTTAGAAATTCTATCGAACAGACCATTGGTGAATTCAATAAGCGTGGTCATCATGAAAGGCAGAAAAACAACGACGGCCATAAAGATGACCAGGATTTTGGGGACAAACGTCAGGGTCATTTCCTGAATTGTCGTCAGGGCCTGAAATAAAGCAATAATCAGGCCGATCCCCAGCCCCGCCAACATGATCGGTCCGGATGTTTTGAGTATCACGAAAAGGGCTTGTCGCCCGACTTCAAGAACTGTGACCTCGTCCATAACGTCACCCTATACCGGCATACGGAGAATTTCTCTGTAAGCATCGATGATTTTATCACGGATAGAGGTTACCGCGTGCAAGGTGGCTTCGGCTTCGGCAACGGCGGTAACCACCTGATTCATATCGGCCCGGTCCGTAATCGCTGCCATGGAAACGTTCTCGCTGGTCTTTTGCACGTTTATGGCCTGCTGCACAGCACCCTTGACCATATCGGCAAACGGGCTTGCTTGCGTATCACGGGCGCTTAGACCTTGCGCGCCGCTCTGGGTCGCCTTGGCGTAGGCAGATGCTACATTAGCGGCATTTTGAAGAGGCGCTATGGCCATGTGAGTGCTCCTGTAATCTCAAACTTATTAACGGCTCAGGATATTGATGGTGCCCGACAGCATCGCTTTTGACGACTTGATAACGCTCAGATTGGCCTCGTAAGACCGCTGCGCTTCGCGCATATCCATCATTTCCAGCATCGTGTTGACGTTTGGTGTTTGTACATAACCATCAGCATCTGCTGCCGGGTGGTTAGGATTGAAGGTTTTGGTAAATTCGGATTTATCCTCAATCACCTTGGCGACCTTGACCGTATCAAGGCCGATGGCGCGATCCAGCGAATTCTTGAAGGTAATAACCTTGCGGCGATAAGGAAGGCCACCCGGCGATTGGGGCAATGAGGAGGCATTGGCGATGTTTTCTGAAATAACGCGCAAGCGTGAGCCCTGGGCGCGCATTCCGGCGGAAGAAATCCGCATCGTTTTCATAAGATCGTCCATGTTATCTGATGCTTTCCTTAAAATTCCGGTCAGTTGGCCTTACTTGTTGCCGATAGCCATCCTGATCATGTCCAGGTGTTTCCTGTAGAGCTGTGTCGTCAAGCTATGACTGATTTGCGTTTCATTGAGCTTGGCCATCTGTTCTTCGAGAATCACGGCGTTACCATTGGGCGCGGTTTCAAAGGGCCTGCGCTCAACTTGTGATGAAAAATCGCGAATACGGCGGCGGTTGCCCTGGATATGATCCGGCCCGTTAGCCACCAGGTTCAGTTGCGAAGCCTCGTTTCGCACCAGTTCCTGAAAATTGTAGGCCTTAAGATCGCTGGCCTTGAACCTTGGCGTATCGGAATTGGCGATATTCTGCGCCAGAACTTCCTGTCGCTGGCTAAGCCAGGACAACCGGTTCTTGACGATACTGAAAAGCGTGAGTTTGCCTATTTCCATCGTTCAACCAAACGTCTGTTTTCCCAAAGTCAGGTGCTCCCAAAGCACATGACAAATACCCATTTCGACAATCAGTATCGGACTCCAACGTTTAAGATTGAGTAAACGTCTGTAAAGACTCATTGATTTTGGCAGTTGGTGTTTTTTTACGAGCCCGCCACCTTAAATGTATCTTAAGCATGTTGGCTCAGGATCAGTGTCGGGAATGTAGGGTTTAGTGCAACCTGCCTTCGAGCAAGGGCAGATAATTGCCCTGATTTTTGGGATGCGATCAATTGATCTGTCTTCAAATATCTCCGTTTGATGGCAGCTTGATTCAGGCATGTGGTTTGAACATTTTGGCAAATGATGAAAACGGCTCAGATGATGGAGCAAACAAGGGTGAAAAGCGCGCCGACGCGATCGCTGTCGCCCTTGAATACGATCCGGATTCAGAATTCGCCCCCAAGGTCGTTGCCGGTGGCCGCGGTGCCATAGCCGAACAGATTCTGCATATTGCCTTCGCCCAGGGCGTTAAGGTTCGTGAAGATGCCGATCTGGCCGAGATGTTGAGTGCCATTGACGTTGACAGTGAAATTCCGCTCGAAGCCTTCGCCGCCGTTGCAGAAATTCTGACCTACGTCTACCGGGCCAACGGCAACATGCCGGACTTCATAAATGAAGAAGATGCGCCCGATGACCCCGAAGACACGGGAGAAACACCATGAGCACAAAAACGGGTGAGGACATTCTGCTGCAAGCGGAGAAAATTTCCTCGCTGATCGCCGCCGCCCGCCACTTGATGGGTGAAGGTAAAACTGTTGATTTGTCTAACCTGGAAGGCAAAATCAGCAGTCTGTGTAAAGGTGCCCAGAGCGCCCAATTGGACAATCCGGACACGGTTCGCACAGCCTTGCAAAGCATTGTCAAAGACCTGAACCAACTCGACGAGGAAATAACCAGCCGCCACGAAAAGGCGGGCGGACAATCACTGGAAGCCAGCATCAAACGCGCCATTAACGCGTATGGCCTGGATAATGAGGAAAGTTAGAACCTATGGACGGCCTTGATTTCAATCTCGCGGATTATATGAAATTCGTTCTCGCCTTTATCTTCGTTCTGTCGTTGATCGGCCTTGCCACCGTCGTCGCCCGACGCTTCGGTTTCGGCTTGCCAACAACGGCGAGAAATTCAGCCGATCGCCGTTTGGGTATTGTCGAAACCCTGAACGTCGATGGCAAACGCCGTCTGCTGCTGATTCGCCGCGACGATACTGAACATCTGCTGATGTTAAGCCCGACCAGAGAACTGCTTATTGAAGGAGCCATCACGCCGCCGCAAAATGCATTTTCCAAGGCGCTTCATGAAGCCGCCAGGCCGACCAGCACCGCGCCTGAACCACAAGGACCGCCCTTGCCCAAACCCGCTGATACCACGCCTCCCGAAGACGCCGGGATGGGGAAAAAATCATGAGCCGCCGCAAGGGTCTCGTTCTATCGACGGTGACGGCCGCAACCCTTGCCATCATCTGGTTGGCTTTTCCTGAAAGTGCGGCGGCCCAGGCGTTATCGCTGGATCTTGGTCAGGGCGGCTCGACCACCAGTACCATTGTTCAGCTAATCGCCCTGATCACGGTGTTGTCGCTGGCCCCGTCGCTACTGGTGATGGTGACGTCGTTCACCCGCATCGTCATTGTGCTGTCGTTTCTGCGTACGGCCCTGGGCACACAGCAGACACCACCCAATCAGGTTCTGATATCGCTGGCCCTGTTCGTCACCATGTTTATCATGATGCCGGTTTTTCAGGAATCCTATGACACCGGCATCGCACCCCTGATCAACGAGGAAATTGACGAGTTCGAGGCCTTTGATCGTTCCATGCTACCGGTTAAAAAATTCATGATGAGCGTTGTTCGTGAACGCGACCTGGCGCTGTTCGCCGATATTGCCAAGGTTTCCGATCAGGAAATCCAGGACACCATGCCGCTGCGTATCCTGATCCCCGCCTTTATGATAAGTGAACTTAGGCGGGCCTTCGAAATCGGCTTTCTGATCTTTATTCCGTTCCTGATTATCGACATGGTCGTCGCCTCGGTGCTGATGTCCATGGGTATGATGATGCTGCCGCCTATCATCATCGCCCTGCCCTTCAAGATCATCTTTTTCGTGTTGGTCGATGGTTGGTACATGGTGATCGGATCGCTGGTGCGGAGCTTCGGCGCGGGTTAGGAGTGCGGCATGTTCGTTACGCTTGATGAAATATCAGGATTTCACTCCCAAAACGTGTTTCAGCATGATGCCTGGATCGACTACAGCGAACAAAAGCTGAATGAGTTTTTGTGTCTGGTTTTAGCCAGAAAGCTGCAAATCCCACAGGCCTACAGTTTTCTTTCTGTTTATTCAAAGCAGATATTCCTCCCCGCCAGCCGAAGCAAAGCCCTTAAAATACTGGATATTGGGGGTGGCGTTGGTCAGGTATTTCCGGCCTTGAGACACCTTATGAATGTGACCCGGGGGAAAATGGGTATCGATTACACGGTCATCGATAATGACAAAGCATGCCAAAGGGGCAGGGAGATTTTTTCGGGAAACAGGCCAATATATCTCAGTGATAATGGTGCAAAGACCAGTGTCCGGGATATCTTGCTGGAAACTGACCAGGTACAGTTCAAAACCACGACAAAAGGTTACGAGGCGGACATTGAGGTCCTGATTTGCACCATAACCCTCCTGTATATTGATGATTTATCCGACATCATTGCCCTTATTGAAAAGAAAAAACCCAAATTCGTTTTCTTCACCTATTTTTTGACGAATGGCGGCGAGCAATCGATAAGTCTGGCCCAAGTGTTCCCCGACCTCAATGCCTATACAGATGTCACCGCGCACTCAGCGACGCAGATCACTTCTTCCCTTATGGATTTGGGATACGAGAGCATGACGGCGACGGGAAACTATGACGTCGAAGATGTTGAGGGTTTTTCTGAAACGTTGAAACAACTTCATCCGGGTGTTCGCCTGATCGATTTGTGCTTTTCCTCTATCGATTAAGCCTGGCAAGTCTGGTGGCGATTTCTGCCCGTTCTTCGGCAATGGACTGCCGGTTTCTGATGATCCGCTTCAGGTCTTCCCCAAAACCCCAGTCATTGCCCCCGTTGCGTTCCATCTGGTCGCTATAGCGGCGCTGCTGGTGTTCAAATTCGGCATCGGCCAATGCAAGTTCTTTATCAACGGCCCTAAGCCGGTCAATTTCCTGCGCGTCCTTTGACATCAACATTCCCTTAGGCTTGTACGGGTTTTAGTTAATGGCGCTGAGTTTGCGTTCGTCCAGGCGTTCCTGATAGGCATCCATGAAGGTTTGAAAGTTATCCACATCAGCCACCTTGCCGGCGATCGAGGAAAAACTGATCAATCCCAAGGTCTGCGGGCTGGCAATCAGGCGGAAGGCGTCGCGGAACTGGGTATTATCCATGGCGACACCATAATCCCGGCGCAACCGGTCAATGCCGCGCTCGTTCCCGCTTAACGTCATGGCGATGGCCTGGTTGAGTACAAAGCCGCCCTGAAGATCATCCAGAGGCTGGCCTGCCTTGGCCTCATACGTCCTGAGCAGGCGGCTGAGGATTTGCGAGGCCTGCACCCAGTCATGCTCGTTCCAGAATATTTCCTGACGTAGCAGATCGGCATCCAGGGATTTGTCGTCTTTAAGCAATACCAAGGCGTCTTCAATGCGTTCCTCGCCCATCAGTGAACGAGCCCGCAGATGCCGACGCTGGGCGACAAGTTCTTCGGGCAAACCTTCCCCGTCTGTCTCGTCAAGGGTTTGTATGGCCTGCTCATATTCGCGGGCAAGGATGTGAACCAGCGCCAGTTGCGACCCGACACGGGCCTTTTCCACCCCTTCAAGCCGGAACTCCACCTGCCCCTGAAGCAGGGCGGCGGCACGGTCGAGCAAATCAACATCGACCAACCTGTCGGCAAGGCGGCGGATCATTTCGTCGCCTCTCTCACCCGGCGGTGTCAGTTCCTTGAATTCATCATACAGGGCGATGGCGGTGATCGGTGCCAGATCATCAGCTTTGTCATCGAGATACAGCCCCGCGAAAGCATCGGTCATTTGCTGGGTCACTTCCGGCGCCTTTTCATTGTCGCGGAAGTGGGTTGCCGCCTGACGCATGGTCCGCAACCCGTTGCGGTAATCACCAATAGCCACGTACAAATCGCCCAGACGGCGCAACAGTACAAATTCGAACTCGCCGCCACGCCACGCAAAGCGCAATTTTTCAAGCTCGACGATGGCTTCAAATTCGTCGATCTGTTTCAATTTCAGCAACAGCTCGGTTCGGGCAACGGCGGCCTTGGCCCGACTGGGCCGGTGCGGGCCTTCCTGAACCTGTTCCCATTTACCGACGGCACCATCGAAATCGCCTGACAATTCAAGCAAACGCCCCTCCACATAATCGATCTCGCTAGATTGGGCCGGATTGGGGTTATCGGCGCGCATGGCCTCCAGATAACGGGTTGCCTGTTTGATGTCGCCAAGCTGGATGGCGGCATTTGCAATCAGGGTTTCCAACGGAATTTTAAGAGCCCGCGGATAGGGCCGGGTGATCGCCGCCATGCGCCGCAAATCAGCGGCCGCCCCGTACAGATCGCCTTCATAGGCCTGCAAGGTGGCACGCCAGAAACGGGCTTCGTCGTTTTTATCCAGGCTTTCATGATGAAGATCTTCACGGGCATCATCATAGCGCCCCATCAACACGTTTATAGCGCCGCGCAGGCCACGAAATTCTTCTGTTTCGGCAATTTCCGGGCGACTTTCTGCAACGATTTTAAGGACGCCAAGGGCCTCGGCCCCGAAGCCATTGGCAAAATAGAAACGGGCCACATCCATGCGTGCCTTTTCCTGGCCCGATGACGAGGCCGTGGCCGCCGCCATCTGGTACTTCCACTTGTTTTCCTCGAAGGTATCCAGGTTCGCCTGACGCCATCTGTCCAGATCAAAAAGGCGGGTCAACGAGCGGATCATCAACCCGTCGCCAAGCTTGGCGTCCGCCGCCAATGCTGCCGCCACCGGGGAAATCTGCAACCCCGAAGCATTGGTCACTTCGACCCCCTGACGCAACGGCCGGACACGCAGGTCGTCGGCACGGGGTTGAATGGCCAGTCCTTGGGAACTTGCCAGAATACGGGCCTGGGGATAGTCGTAAGTGTTTGCGATGCCATAACCCAAGGGTATGACCGGAACAACAACCAGGGTATCGCCAATGGCTGGATCAGTCAGGACAATCGCGTTGCCCGGTTCCGTAACCGAAAGGAAAAGGCGCGCACCGATGGGTGAATTGGGTTGTGGGGTGACGTCAATAACCGTCGTCGGGGCAATGGGTTGCTGACGAAATTCCAGAATCCAGGCCAGACCATCGCGTTTCATGGTTGGATTTATGTTCGAAACCGTCGCCAGCCTCAGCAATGTGGCATTTTCGTTGGGGACTTGTTCAATGGAGCGGATAATGTTGCCACCAGCGGCCTTCAGGTCGTCGATATTCATCGCCGTATTTTTATCAAACACAATCCACAGATATCCTGCACGGCGGAATACGGCGGCAGCCACCGGTTCATCCCAATCGATGCGGATACCAACGGCATCGGCACCGCTGTCTACGGCAGAAGCCTTAATCGGCTTGCCCGTTGCAGCCCCTGCCCCGGACCCGACACCGGCCGTGGATGAGCCATCAAGAATTTTGATTCCGGCGATCTGGTTGAGGGAAGCCTGTTCAGCTTCCGACAAGGCGCTCTTCTTGGGCGGGGTCAGCGCCGTTGGTTTTCCAGCCGCTGGTTGCTGTTCAGGGGCCGCAGGTGCAGTGGCTTGGGGAGCTTGGGCGGTTTGGACGGCTTGGGCAACTTGAGTGACTTTCTCGACAGGTTTGGCCGGGGTTGCGGGCGGCACTGGTGCTGGCTTTGACACAGGGGCTGGCGCAGGCGCGTTAGCTACAACCGGTTTCTCAACTTCTTTTTTGGCCGGTGGCGAAGTCGTTTTTTCGACCTGTTCGACTTGTTTTGGAATCGGCTCCCCGGTCGGCTTCATCACATCGACAATCACCTTGGAGCCGGACAGGGAATCGCGAACACGGGATGTTTCATCCACCGAGAAAGTCACCGAAATACCGTCATCGGTAGGCTGGGAACTGATGGCAGAAATCAGTTTTGGCGGACGTCGTTGCAAATTGGCAATGGCCAGCTGGGCCGGTCGGGCGAAGCTGATCGTCGCCTTCCCTTCTGCCTGCACAAGCCGGTAAGGAACTTTGCTTGGCCAGTCGAAGACAATACGAGTGAAGTCCGCGTGGACACCGCTGCGAACATTGACGGCGGGGCCACCGGCTGCCTTAATAACGGGTGCTGAAGTTTCAGTGGGTGCTGAGGCTGGGGGAGCTTCTTCGGACACTGCCTCGGCGACAACCGGTTCGACAAGTTCGAGGACCTCGGGCGCCCCCATGTCGAAAACGCGCGCCCCAAACGAGTCCTTCAAACC
>JACKQG010000564.1_pt1 | contig 54104 bp, 61 predicted proteins | sample 8237621 | NCBI WGS metagenome assembly JACKQG01 (sample SAMN15677084, study PRJNA649215) | marine metagenome | biome: marine; feature: Black Sea; material: saline water; isolation source: suspended particulate matter (SPM) from the Black Sea western gyre | collected 2013-06-09/2013-06-10 | depth... | reverse complement strand
CGTACTGATAGGTATGATAGTGGGATATGCCTCTGCCACACAAGAAGCAGCCACAATGCTATCTATTGCTATAGGTAGCATATTGTTGCTCCTGTCAAACTTAATTTTGCCCATTGAAACCATGTCAAAATTTGTTGTGGACATTAGCAGATATAATCCGTACGTCATGTCTTCGGAATTGATCAAACAGACAATGTTGTTCCAAGCAGGAATTCTTGATATTTGGGTGGAACTGCTTTTATTAGCTGGTGTAATGATTGTCTTAATTGCGTTGGCGTTTGGAGTTAATAAAGCATCAAAAATGAGGCTGCTACAAAAAAGTCCACATCTACACAAAGGATATATTTATGTGCCAGAAGACGCTTATTTAAAATTAGGAAAACACATTATAAAAAACAAGAATGATGTCTTAAAAGTACTTAAATCTATGAGTGATGAAGAGTTTGAGACTCATGTCAAAAAGAAGAATGAAATCTCTGATTGGGTGAGCAACATTCTCAAAGAAAGAAAATTAGCTTGGAGACTTAGATTCAAAGTCAGAAATAGAATGCTTGCGATAATGGAGAGAGATATTGAAAAGGAAAATAAGTATAAGAAAAAGATAATGAATAATGCGAAAAGAGATTCTTAACGAAATATTATACTTGCGTAACTAACCGAATTTCTGTAATCACCAACGATGTCTCCAGAAGTATAATACTGTTCTAACAACACCTTATCCGATCTTATTAGTCTAAGTAAAAGAGCTATTGGTAACGCGCCACAAATAGTTGCAAATTTTTCTTCGATGTATTTTAAGAAGCCGTTTGAATCAAGTTGTTTAATATAATTTATAGCCTCACCATCAAGATCATAAATGTTTTGTTTGACATCTTTTGAGAATGGCACGTAATGATAGTTTGGACCAAAATGTGTAAAATCTGAACTGATGATAAATGTTGCTTTTAATCCTGTTTCAACCAATGTTTCTTTAATATCAATTGCCAACTCATTTAAATCTGTATCTTGACTTAAAAGGATTGGTAGAATCCTAATTTTTTCAAGTTTCTTTTTGAAAACAAATTGCAAAAATGGCATTTGAACTTCTAAAGAATGTTCTCTTTCGTGAATTAATTCGTTTTGTTTTATGTGGCCCTTCTCAGATAATTTTCTTGCAAAATCTTGGTGAACTCTCACCATTCCAAAAGGTGTTTCAAATGTTTCCATTGAAAATCCTGATTTATCATAATGATGACTCGGACCAACTAGAATGAATAGATCTGGAAAGTCTGACTCTGCTATGGCTTTGTAACTCCAAGCAGCACATGATCCTGAGTACACATAACCTGCGTGTGGGGTAATAACTGCCTGTAAGGGCTCTTTTATTTTTTGATTAGGTAAAGCGCCCGGACCTCTTTCGCCTGTAAAACAAGTTTCGATTTGTTTATTTAATTGTGATTCAAGTTTTTCATAGAACATTCCAGCAAATTTTGCTTCTCTCATATATTAATATCTGAAAAAAGAACTATATAAACTTTACTTTATTCAAATTTAAGGTTGGAAGTTAAATAATTCCAAGGGAATTGGTCAATTGTTGTACCATTTATTCCCAAGATTTGCTCATTTCCACTTATGGTGCTGAGGGTTATATTATAATGTTCATAACCTTTTTCAACAAACCATTCCTTTGTTAAGTCTTTTAAGAATGTAACATCTGAAAAACCTTTATACTTGATAACTAAAGCTTTTTCTTCTCTTATCGCCTCAATGGTTTTTTCACCAACTTGTTTAATAAATAGTTCTTCAAAGTCTCCAAACGTAGCATTCTTAGGCACTGTTACGTATTCAACAGATTGTGTTCCGCCTTCAAATAAATTTTCGAAAAAGGAAACAATGTTTTCCCAAACTTCTACAATAAATCCTAAGAATCCTGTTAGTGGTTCTCCTTTTTGTAAACTAAAGAATAGAATTCCAAAATGGGGGTTATAAGATGCATTTAGCCAAATATTTAAGTTGCCTTGATCGCATCTTCTTAAAAAGAAAGTTGCATTAAACACATCTGCGTCATCAAAATCACAAGTATAAGTTGTTGCATCTGTTTCGTAAACTGGATGAAACGACTTTAAGTTAATATTCAAAAACTGATTCATGTTTTCCTTTGAAACACCAGTACCAATTATGACATCACCATTTGTTTCTAATACACAGAAATTATCTGTTTGAGCAAATCCTTCACTTGGAATATAACCTTCTTGTAAGTTCATAACATCTTCAGTGTTTCCACAATGTAAGGAATAATCATTTTCTCCGGCCATTTCTAATAACTTCGCAGCAATTATTTTTAATCTCTTGGCATCCTTAAGGTATAACCAACCAGAAGGATCACAGTACCATGAACCTTTATTTTCAAAGAAAGACACTTTATTTTCGCTGTTAATAAGGTTAGTTGAACCTTCTAGTCCATCATAAGAATATTTGTAATCATCAAATCGATCGTAAGCATTATCCCCGCAAACCCAGAAGTCTCCTTCATAAAATAATAGGTGTTGATTAAATCCTTCAATTGTGTAATCGTTGGTTGCATTTGCAAGAGTCATATCATTTGGAACAAAACTTCCGTTAAAACAAGCAGCCAAATCATCGTTGAAAAATTCTCCATAATTAAACCTTGTATCATCTCCACAACAGAAGTTACCTGTCCAGTCAAATGCCATCTGAACATTACAAGCATAAGAGTGAGGTCGTTTTTCATCATAACCTGCCGCTAAAGCAATAGCAGGATCTTCTGAATAATCAAGATCCTCAATCCAAGTTCCAAAGCCACCTGTACAATAATAATTCTCACTATTATAATAGTCCGAGTCTCCTTCCTCTCTTAAAATTAGGTTATCAAACGCCGCGTAAACATTTGAATAACCATCTTTAACAGTTAAAGTTATTTTACTAACTTCTTTTGAATTAACATGAGTTAAAGTTGATAAATTTAAAATAACATAATTCCATCTAAAATCATTTTTATCCTTAATAGCCAGTAAATCTGAAACTTGTCCGGCAGATTCGATTGTTCCGTCATCATATTCAACAAATAATTCGTCAAAAGAGAACAATGCATTTGAAGCAAAAATAAATTCGAAGTATTCATAGTTTTCCCAATTATTAAACTTACCCTCAATGTTTATGTCAAGATCATCATCTGAAGACGCGGTTTTAACAGTTACGTAATCTTTGTATGATTGTTCTGTTGTGTCAAAAGAATCGTAATTGTTTATTGTATGAAGGCTAACTCCCCGTCCGAACAAGTACCCTTTTCCTTTAAATTCATTGTCACATTTTCCTTCGTAACAACACTCAGCAAATTTACTGTTTCCTTGTTCAGAATAACAAATATAGCTCTGTTCTTTATCTAAGGAATTAGTTATTTCAATATCAATACAGTCTCCGCCAAAACAACAACCATTGTCATATTGGCCAAAACATTCACTTGCAGATTCACATACAACTCCCCCACTAAGAACACAATCATCCCCTTCATAAATTGGAGCAATACATTCTGCTGCTTCACCTAAACAGCAAACAGAATCCGCGGTTGTATCTGAAGAATTAATAATTGTACCTCCTGAACAAAGAGGCGTTTCACCATAACATAATTGCGTACTGCCAGAAGGTCCTTGATCTTCACAAGGCAAACCCGGACTAATTGAATGAAGACCGCCGAAGCATGCAAGCCAAGGCCCACAAACATCTTTTGGAAAATCACCACTTATAACATCCCACCAAGCACCAGGATTATCACAACCAATTCCTAATTCTTCACATTGTTGATCGCTATTTGGATATTCAGAAACAAAGGAATTTTCATCTCCTGCGAAACATTCAGAAAGACAGTTACCAATATTTGTTTCGGATGCAGAAGCATAACAACACCATTCATTTGTTTCAAGCAAGTTACAATCTACAAATTCGGGCGGATCATACCCTGCGGGTTCACCGGTAGAAAACTCGTGTTCAACACCTTCAGGAACCAATTCCCAATAATTATCATTAAAATAATCTAAGCAGTTAACTTCATCATAACCATATGTTGGGTCGAAAGTATCATATTCATCAACATAATTTAAAGAATCATCTAAGTCACCTAACAAATCGATCTGACCAGACGCATTACAAGCAAACCATTCTCTTGCATTACTAATCAAATCATAAGAATAAATTTCATCTTCTGGCACTTCTGGTTCCGGTTCTGGTTCATCAACAATTATGTCACAAACTTCAGGACAAGAAAGTATGTTTTCAGCACCAAAACAGAGATCTAAACACACACCACCATACACTGCTTGACAAGTTGGGCCCGCACATTCTAAAGCACAATCAACTGGAGACACACATTCGTCTGCAATAGAGATTGAAGATAAAAATAGAACAAACACTACTGAAAGCAAAACAATTATTGAGGGTTTCCAATTTGTTTTTATTTTATCCATAATAATTACCTTATTGTATGTATCCTAAAACTATCTCTTTCTGCATCCCACCAATTCCAATCGCCTGGCGGAGTTATATCAATACCAAAATCTTTTGAGGCATCATAGTCTTTATTACAAAAATATTGTCCTGTTGAGTCAATATAGAAAAAATCTGTTGTGTCTGATAAGGACACTATTTCCCAAACACATTCTGATTCAATACAACTTTCATAATTATTTATGTCTGCACAAATATCTACACATGCACCACCATACACAACGTTACAAAAGCCACTGCTGCAATCAGAACCTGAACAAACAATACCTTCTGGGAGTAAACAGTCCCCATATAATAAAGGATCATCATCTCCACAGCAACCATCTCTGCCATTATTTGAAGATGCATCCGATAAATCTAAAGTATCAAAGTTAGATATTGGTCCTTGATTAGAAGGACAAATTCCTGGTTCTGTAGGATGATCTGGTTGATGCCAGCAATCAGGATCTTGCATGTCAGTTAATCCATCTCCATCATTATCGTTTTCATCGCTACAAACAATTAAAGAATTTCCGAAATCAGATTCGGTTATTGAATTGAATAGAGGAATATCTTCGAATTCCCAATCATTTTCGTGCGTTTCTCCATCAGCTCCTAGCATGCCGTGAGTTCCAGGACTTGCATCATCAGGTCCATCTCCTTTGGAACCTCTTGCACCCCCTGTTGCATAAAGACCGAGAGTTGTAGATGCATCTTTAGTAGTGAATTTGAAATAGGCCAAACCTCCTTTTCCTCCGCCGCCACCGCCACCACCGCCACCATCATCATTTCCTCCGAACGTACCATCATCATCTTTTCCGTTTTTCCCATTTCCACCTTTACCACCACTTGCAAGGATAAATAATTCACCTGTACCGGCAAAATGATTGGCAAAAACATAAATTTCTCCTGCTCCACCGCCGCCACCGCCACCGCCACCGCCCGATCCAGCATCATTATAATCAGTATCTAAACAATTATTGCCTGTCGTTCCAAATCCTCCTGAAACAGATATTACCCCTGTGCCGTTAACTCTTAATATGTCCGCGTATATAGCTAGTTTTGAACCTGCTTTTCCCGCGATGCCACCATTTGAATTTCCACTATTACAAGATTCTTTTTGAGTTCCTGCTACACCGTTTTCCCCGGATTTTCTTGAATCTCCACCTGGTCCGCCGGCACCACCATTTCCTCCATCACTATCCCCAGTACCACCATTTCCTGCGCCTCCAAAATCATCATCTGAGTCTTCCGCATGGGACGCCGCAACATCAATAAAGTCAAGTCTTGCATCGGTTAGTTTTAGTTCATTAAAGAAAAGAATATTGTCTTGTACATTGTAATTGGCTTTGATTGTTTGATCAGTTGTTATTTCACAAGTAACATTTTTATCTGCATATAAATCAGCCGCATACAAACATTCTCCAAGGTTATCGCAGTAAATACCGCCATTGTCGCCACAAGTGGCGCTCACACTTACTGCTAGAATTATAAATATTAAACTAAAAAGTAAACCTCTTCTCCCGAACATATTATTATAAACGCAAGATTTGGTATTTATACTTTTCTATTTAAACTGGCTTCTTTGGCTTCTTTCTTGTTCATACCCAAAGTTACCCCAAAAGAAGTTAAGTCTTTCCATGCACGCATCTCGTTTGGCTTCTTTGCAAAGCTCGCTAGAAACATTCCAACACCATATTTTTGACACAACATCACGTTTTGTTTCATCCTGCCAATAATCATTTCTCGCTTCTTACCTTTCAAAATTTCGTTGAAGTTAAAGGCTATTGAAATTCCTTTCTCTTTAGCCAAAATAGATAATACTTGATTTAAGCCAGAACTTCTATAGTGGTGTTTGTCTTTTTGAAACTGCATTTCCAAATCAAAGACCACATCAAATTTCTTATTCTCAAAATGTTCGCGCGCACCTGTAGAAAAAATGTAATCATATCGAGAACTTACTTTATTCAACATACCAAAAAACAACCTCACAGACGTCTTAATATTCTTTACCCGTTCTAAATTTTTCTTGTCATTTTCTTCATATAAAAATATCAAACCTTTAGTTTCTAACAATTCAGCTCTTTTTACGAATTCTTCTTCATTTCCAGAAGGTATTACAACGTCGATGAACATAGACTGTTAAAATAGAACTCTTTATTTAAAGCTTTTTATGAGTTGACAAGCTTTGCAAATATCTTCTTTTGCTGGTTCATCACAAACAGAACAGTATTGAAAAAAACTTGTCTCAAATTTAATTTTTTCTAACATCAATAAATGCTTTTTCAAGATATTCAATTTTGTTCCAGAATTTTCTAATTCATAATTATTCAATGCGTCGCGAACTTGATTTCTAAATGAATCTTTAATATACAAACACTCATTGAAACTAACTTCAAAACCTTTCAACAATGCGTATGCGGCAACTTCTTTTTCAGAGCAAAAATAAAGTGGTTTAATCCGTTGAACAAAATTTCCAACTTTCTTAGTCATAGGAACAGAGTGCCATAACAAATCAACATTACCTTTCATCAAATTCATTAGAACGGCTTGCGATTCGTCATCCATGTTGTGACCGGTGGCAATTTTACCAAATCCTCGAGCATACTTATTCATCAAATACCTTCGAAAAATTCCACACACAGAACAAGGATGTTGCTTTTGCTTCAACATTTCGTCCAAGGTTTTACCAAACTCTTTTTCAAAAGAATAAATTCTTAATTCAATATTATTCTTAGAACAAAACTTTTTCAAATCAATAAGCGTTTTATTTCTATATCCAAAAATACCTTCATCAATTGCGAGAGCCACAACTTTTTTATGAAATTTTTTTAACAAATACAAAACAGCAGTGGAATCCTTACCACCTGAACAAGCAACAACAATTTTTTCTTTTGGATTAACTAAAGAAAATTTCTTAATAGTTTCAAAAACTTTCTTTTCGAAATAATCAATAAAATGTTTCTTGCAAAATTTAGGCACTAAAAAAACTGCTTTCTCAGAACATTTTGAACATTTCATTTATCCACCTGAAATTACATTAAGTATCTTAATCGAATCATCATCATTAACAGAATCCTCTTCTGTAACTAAAGAGCCATTCTTAACAACTAAAACCGATGTTGGATTAATATCTAAACTTTTCAGCAATACAATTATCTTTCCTGAAAACTTTTTTTCCATCATTTTCTCATCCTTCTCGATAAAAATTTTCATACAACTAGCTAAAACAAACTCTTTTTTAAAGTTAATCTCCGAGAATAACAATATTTAAATATAACTTTCCACAAGAAAACATAAGAATATGATAACTAACTATGAACATAACAACAGATTTGTGTTTTGGTTAGTGATTTCACTATTCAATATCAAGCCTAAGACTTGTTGAGAACTCACATTTTATCCGGGTTCTGAGCAAATCTTTGGGTGAGTAATTCTAAAGACTTGTAACGAACCTGGTTAAAAAAAAGTAAAAAACCAGGAGGTGTTAAAAATGAGCGAATGTCTTATTTGTGAAGAGGTTATAACTAACCCTGTTTGCACAGAGTGTTTGCAAAAAGAAATGGAGACCTGGTTATACGAAACCAGGCCCGACTTAATGGAAGAACTACAGAACAGAAGCTTTGAACTGTTCTTTGATAGAGGAAACACTAATTGTTTGGTGTGTAAGACAGAAATGTCTATATGTCCATATTGTTTCACAGATCATATTAGATCCTGGGTGATTGAGAAATGTCCGGAACTTCTAGATAAATTCAACATTTTTTTTAATTTTCATTATGCTCAGGAAAGTTGGATTTGTTAATCTCAATTAATAGATTAATGCTTTTCTAGCGTCTGAGAAATCTGTTTTTAACAGATTTCTCTTATTTTTTTCCACAGGAAATCAAGGGGGCATATCTTCTCTAAAAATCATGTTGAATAACGAAAGCCTTTATAAAGGAGGGCTAATTTCATTTATAAAGGACGAGTTTTTTTAAGACTATAAAGAAACTTGGGGGATTAAAATGGAAAAATCAAAAAGTGTACAACCAAAACCTAAAAGCGTACCACAACCAAAAAACATACAAGTTGTAAACATCGTTGTCTCAACAAGCCTTGAACACGATATTCCGTTGGAAAAAATGGCCGCGGTTCTTAGCAACACCGAGTATAATCCAGAACAATTTCCAGGACTAGTTATTAGAATTAAAGAACCTAAAACTTCTGCATTGATATTCAGCTCTGGAAAAGTTGTTTGCACAGGTGCTAGGAGCATGAAGAAAGTAGAAGAATCAATACAAAAAATTATTGAAAGTTTAGAAAAAATAAACATTAAAATCAAAATTAAACCAGTAATCAACGTCCAAAACATTGTTGCAAGCGGCAGCATAGGTATGGATTTGAATCTTAACGTTCTTGCAATGAAGCTTGATAATACTGAATACGAACCAGAACAATTTCCAGGACTAGTATTTAAGTTGATGGAAGCCAAAGCAACATTTTTGCTTTTCAGCAATGGAAAGGTTGTTTGCACAGGAACAAAATCTGAAAAAGAAGTCCATATAGCTCTCGATAAATTGATTGAGACCTTAAAAAACGTAAAGTAGAATGGACATCACAGAACAGATAAACAAGTTTCAAGAATTTTTTGAAACTAATTATCTGAACGACTTGCTGGAAAGTGCACAATCAGGTAAAGAATTCTTTGTTGTTGACTTTGGAGATATATCTAAGTTTAGTCCTGAAATAGCTGAATCTCTGTTAGAGACGCCTGAAGAAATTCTTAAAGTTGCAGAATTAGCAGCCAACAAAGTAATTGGTGATGAGGAATCTAAAGAACTCAATATAAGAGTAAAAAATATTCCCCAGTCTAACCACATAAATATTCGAGACATTAGAAGTAAACATCTAAACCAATTCATTCAAGTTGAAGGAATTGTAAGACAAAAATCTGATGTTAGACCTCAAGTTACTAGTGCAAAATTTGAATGTCCTAGTTGTGGAAATCTTATAAATATCTTACAACTAGATTCAAAATTCAAAGAACCAAGTAGATGTTCTTGCGGTAGAAAAGGAAAGTTTAGACTCATCAAAAAAGAACTCGTTGATGCACAAAAATTGGTTTTAGAAGAAGCGCCAGAGGATTTAACTGGTGGTGAACAACCAAAGAGAGTTAATATTTTTCTAAAAAAAGATCTTGTTTCTCCAATATCAGAGAAAAAAACAAATCCTGGTAGTAAATTGAGAATTGTTGGAGAAATCAAAGAAGTCCCAATAACTTTGGCGTCTGGAGGCATATCAACAAGGTATGATTTAATGATAGAAACAAATTATTTAGAGCCTATACAAGAAGACTTCACAGAAATCATCATATCTAAAGAAGAAATGGTTGATATAAAAAAGTTGAGCAATGATCCAAAAGTTTATGAAAAATTCATTGAGTCAATTGCTCCAACAATTTATGGTCATGACAAAGTAAAAGAAGCATTGGTTCTTCAATTAATGGGCGGTACAAAAAAAGTGAGAGAACAAGGTGCCGCATCTAGAGGAGATATGCACATTCTACTCATAGGTGATCCCGGTTCTGGAAAAAGTCAACTTCTAAAAAGAATTTCCAAAGTCGCTCCAAAAGCACGATATATAAGTGGAAAAGGCGCATCAGGTGCAGGATTAACAGCCAGTGTTGTAAAAGATGAATTCTTAAGAGGTTATGCATTAGAAGCAGGCGCATTAGTTTTAACAAATGGAGGGATCTGCTGTATAGACGAACTTGACAAGATGACTACTGAAGACCGAAGTGCAATGCACGAAGCTTTAGAACAGCAAACAATCACTATCTCAAAAGCAAATATTCAAGCAACCCTAAGAGCAGAAACAACTGTTTTGGCTGCTGCAAATCCAAAATTCGGAAGGTTTGACCCATATGAATTATTAGCTAAACAAATCGATCTTCCTTCAACGTTAATTAACAGATTTGATTTAATATTTCCAATCAGAGATATGCCTGATTCTGCAAGGGACACAAAAATGGCTGAGTTCATACTTAACATGCATAAAGATTCGGGCGTAAAAGACGCAGATATAAGTACTGAATTGATAAAAAAATATGTTGCTTATGCCAGACAAAAAGTTGCGCCTCAAATAACTTCTCAAGCATTGAATGAAATTAAAAATTTCTATGTTCAAATGCGAAACAGTGCCACATCAGAAGATGGTATTGTAACAATCCCAATATCTCCAAGACAATTAGAAGGGTTAGTAAGACTATCAGAGGCGTCTGCTAGAACAAGACTATCTGATAAAGTTACACGAAAAGATTCACAAAGAGCAATAGAACTTGTTAGATTCTGTTTGCTACAAATAGGATTAGACCCAGAAACAGGAAAAATAGATATTGATAGAATAAGTTCCGGAATAACTGCTACAGAGAGATCTCATATTTCAATAGTTAAAGATATAATTAACGAATTAGAAAAAGCGATTGGAAAAACAATTCCTGTAGAAGATGTGGTTAGAGAAGCAGAGATTAAAGGTGTTGATTCAAAGAAAGTAGAAGAAGTTGTTGAAAAACTAAAAAGATCAGGAGACATTTTTAGTCCCAGACATGGATTAATATCTAAGATTTAAATTCCAAAAAAATGACCCTCACTAGACAAACAGCCAAAAAATGTATGATTAAAGACATACTTGAAGGAAGATATGTGAGAAGAGAGGGCTGGGAACCAAATTATTTAGAAACAAACTACGGAAAAATTTCTCGAGTAAATCTTATGGGCTTAATCATTGGTGCTGATGAGTACAGTTTAACATTGGATGATGGCTCAGGTCAAATTTCTCTAAGAAGCTTTGAAGAAACAACCATCTTAAAAGGTAAGCTAGTTGGAGACATCGTTCTTGTTATTGGCAGACCAAGATTATTTAATGAACAAAGATTCATCGTTCCTGAAATTATAAAAAAAATTGTTAATCCAAAATGGATTAAGTATAGAAAACTTGAATTAACCCGTGCCAAAATAACAATAAAACCAAATAATGAAGAACAATCTATTTCAGAAGTAAAAACAGAAAGCAATATAACAGACGCTTTAATTAAAAAAATTACTGAGCTTGACAAAGGCAACGGTACAATAATTGAAGAACTCTTCAAATATTTTGAGGAAAGCAAAGCCAACAGAACTATTAATCAACTAATTGAACAAGGAGAAATTTTCGAAATTAAACCTGGCATTGTAAAAGTTATTTAGAATATGATTGGTGTTACATATACTTCTAAAAGTCCCGCCAAGAACAGTAAAAAAATGCTCAACAGCAATAAATCTGCAGAATCTAAAAGTATGTGTTCAAACTTTCTCGTCCCAAAATCGTGTCTTATTACCGCAACAGATATAATGCCACCCGCCAATCCTGCAACAAAATAGGCTAATATTTCTGGAATTCCATGCACAACGTATTTTAGCAGCCCAATGGATATGATCTGAAAGTATTGTCCTGTCCGTTCAAACCCAACTAAAGTTGAATAAAATGCGATGTTTGATCTTATAAAATTACCCATGGCAGCACCAATAACGGACGCATTCCACGAAAGTATAAATATTGCTCCTGAACCATAAAGGAAAGAAAAGAGAACACAAAAAATAAGCACTTTAATATTATTAAAAAATATTTTTACAAAAGAATTAATATCACCTGAAACATAACCAGTAACATTAGGATTAATATTTTGAATCGTTGCTGTCTGAGTTTCAAAAAGAATAGAAACAGTTTCTGAAGGTAATACAACATACCAAAGTGTACATGCCAAAACAATACCTATAAATAATGCCATAAAAACTTTCAAGGCCTTCCCATGCTCTTTCAACAACCATCGCTCGCCCATGTCTTGAAGATCTTTTTCTTCTTCCATTTTAATGGTGTTAAACATTAAAGGTATACATGCCATCACGGTCAGAAATATCATTATTAAACTAGAATAAGATTTAAAAATCCATAAACTGAGAAAAACTGATATTGTACAATAAACAAATCCCAACAATATTAACCTGCTGGGTCGAGTTTCTGCTTTGAAAGGATCTATTAAAGACTCTAAAACCATGAAATTTGAATTCGCTTTATAGGTTTAAAAATTTTTCTAAATAGAAAAAGTTTAAATATGCTCCACCGTTTCTCCAAAACATGAATTATGAAGACATGTTAAAGAAAGGAAAAGAAGAATTACCAGATGTTACTTCGGAAAAAGAAAGATTCAACATACCAAAGGTTCGTGGTCATGTTGAAGGAAATAAAACCATTGTAAATAACTTTACTGAAATAACAAAAGTTCTTCGAAGAAATACGGAACACGTTCTCAAATATGTCTTGAAAGAATTAGCAACGCCAGGTGAAATGAGAAAAAATGCGGTAATATTTGGATCAAAAATTTCTGCATCAAAAGTTAATGAAAAAATCGTTCAGTATGCAGATAAATTTGTTGTTTGTAAGGAATGCGGAAAGCCAGATACAAAACTAACAAAAGAAGGAGAAATTTATTTCCTAAAATGTCAGGCTTGTGGTGCAAAATATTCTTTCTATTCAAAAATATAAAATGTTTATTGTAAAAAAACACACCCACAACAACCAACTATTATTATCAATTATTGATGAAGATTTGATTGGTAAAAAAATAGTTGAAGGTAAAAAAGAGCTCAATCTAACATCTACGTTTTATGCTGGAGAAGAAATGAGTAAAGAAGAAATTCTTAACCTAATCAAAAAAGCTGTTCAACTCAACGTTGTCGGAAAGAAAATTGTTTCTTTTCTTGAAAAAGAAGGACACATAGAACATGTTTTAGAAATAAATGACATTCCTTATGCATTAATAGTTATTAACAAAAACTAACCAAACCACTTACCAAGTCCTTCTTGTTTTTCTTTATCCCTACCAAAAACATCTTCAATTCTTCTTTTTGTTAACTCCAATGATTGCATTAAATAAGGAGAAACATTATACTTTGTTGCTAAACTTATGCTTGGTTCCAAATACTTAACAACCGATCCTTCAGAAACAGTAAAAATAATTCTTCCCCCACACTCTGTGCATTTACCAATTAATGGAGGTCGTCTGTATTTAGAATTACAATCAATACATCTAAATCGTTGTGATGAAAATTTTCTAAGATTTCCTTTAATATCTCTTAAAAAATGTTTTTCGATAACTAAACGTGCAACATCTGTTTTATCAACAGCCCTTATCTTTTCAGCAAGATCCATTTGTCCTTTTAACTTTTCTTGCATACTAGGAAGTAATTTGTAAGCCGAACATAAAACTCCATGATTCAAATCTGTTGTGGAGTGAGTAAAACCATAACTCTCATATTGTCCTGGTGTACCTAAATAATCTCCAACTTGTTTTATATCAACCTCCCACGGCATTTTATATTCCATGGCCGCCTCATAAAATTTAAGAGGATATGAAAATTGTATATCCATGTGAAAAATCATATCATCAACTTCTGCAGGATTAAGAAAATATGTTAGTACCAAAGGAGCATCCATTGTGCTTCCTCTGGAAGATGGGAGATATTTTTGCGAAAAATTCAAGAAAGCGTCCATTAATAAGAAGAAGCAAGATTCATCTCCATCAACATCTCTTCTCATAGCTGCATGAAACAAAGGATGAGCAAAAAACGCTTGTGTTTTTGAAAAACCAATAATACGACCCAAAATGCCTGCTGAAGTGTGTGGTGCTAAACCAACTATGTAGTGTCCAATCAAATCTTCTTTTGATTTTAAATTATAAAATGGTTTTAAACCATAAAGTTTCACAAGCAATTCATCAAGAAATTTTGATATTTTAAATAATACATCATCTGCAGGTCTGTTTGGAGAAATAGGACAACAAGGAATAATGATATCTTGAGGTCTTATTTCTAGTATTTGAGTTTCTTTTTCTAAAGATTGACCATATATATCTTTTAGATAACCCAGGGATTTTGCTTTTTCAACAGAAATACCAATTTCTTTAGGCTTAAAATGAGTTATAGCCAATTCAGAACAATCATATCTTGTGGTTCCATCTTTATTTACAAAAACAGAATGCTTAGCTCTCAAAATCGCCTTTATCAAATGTTCGGGAATATGATCTGGATTAAAAGTGCCTCTAACCCCCTTAATAAGGTCTGGAAAAATATTTGTATCTAATTTTTTCAATAAATTATTAAAAATTGTTTTTATATCAATCTCTTTGTTCTTAAAATTTTTCGCACCTTCTTCTTCACTTAGAATCCTATCAGTTTTTTTACCACATTCATCACACACAGAAAAAACACTTTCTTTTTTACAAGAAGGACAATTATATACTGCAAAGTCAGCAGTTACTTTTCCAATTTGAAAAGCTGATTGAAATGATCTAAACTTACCACCTTCTGCTCCAACAGGGAATAAACCGTGTGGTGAACCAACCATTTTTCGCATCTTGGCTTTCTCAGGCCGACCCATTCTTGCACCAATAAAAATGCCTGCTTTATCTCTTATTTTTAATTCAGAAAATTCATTGATAAACTGTAAAGGTTTCTTATTATCAATATTGTTCATTTTTTGAAGTAAAACATCAATTTCAGAAGGGCTTATAATTCCAAGTTGAATTAAAAGTGCATCAGCAACATCCTTTTCTAAAACAACAAATTCTTTGTTAACTAATAAATGTGGAATTCCAATAAGTTCTAAAATTTTCTTTTCTTCAGAATTATTCAAAATTAATTTTTCATCTCTTATTTCAAACTTCTTAAACCACCCTAATAAAGATTTTAATTGTTCTGAAGACACACAATTCCAATAAAAAATGTGCGAAGGATGAAGTGGAACACCAAAACCTTTAGATAAATCAACTGCCGCATAAAGTGATAATTTGGTTTTTATAGGATTAGAAAATAATTTTTTTAGATTCTCTTTTGAAATATTAACCATCTCAGAAATTTTTTCATAATCAATACTTCCAAACATTTCCATTGCTGATTTTTCAAGTTCTTGGATCCAATATTCTTGACAGTAACCTGGCGGAACTAATCTGTGAGCCCTATCAAAAAAATCTCCATATGCAATGAGAAAATCTCCTAAAAATAATATTTTCTCAACTTGAGACTTATGTTTTTTAGCTAAGTCTTCGGTCTCCAAAAAAATTACCTCTCCACTCTTCAATTTAACTATAGGACCATCAACACTATCACACACAGTGTAAGCTGAAGCTTTACCAGGTCGTTCAACTTTAAGCTGAGTTCCTGTTGCAAGATAATTATTTAATATATGCATCGTGGCCGGATGAACAGATTGACCAGAATAACCCGACACTCTAGAGCGACCATATCTTAACCTAAATGCTCCAGGTCTCATAGGGTGACCTAATACTGGTCTGCCAGCAACCAAGTCTTTGATATAAGTATAATCAGGAGATATTTTACTTGATTTAACTCCTTTACCTTCTGCTTTTGATTTTTTCTGTATGCTAATGAATTCTTCTAAAAATTTCCAGTGACCCAAACCAAACTCTTCAGCCCACTTATTTATTTTCGCCCAAATTTTAGGTGCTTTCAAAGGAATACAACTGCTATGTATTAAACAATAACCACTTCTCATAATATTGGTATTTACTCTAGGAAGATCTTTATAATTAACATTTGAAACCTCATATTTTTCAGATGGCTCTCCAGATACCTCAATAGGTAAATGAGATGTCATAAATTCTGATTCTTCCTTTGAAGGAAAATACTGAAGATTAGTAACATACTCGTGATAATCTTCTAATTCTGCGTGACATCTTTTAATTTCTTTTTCTGTTGGGTCATACTCTTTGTATCCAAATTTTACTCTAAGATAATCTGCAATTACAACAGACCATGCCGCAGCAGTTCCGCCGGCATTTCTTATTGGACCTGAATAATATATACAGAAGTATTTTCCACCACCATCATTCCTATCCTTAAAATCCAAATGTGTAAAACCTTCAAGAGGGCTGCTAACAACCCCCAAAGTAACATATGTAAATCCTGTTCTTATACCAATTTCGATGGCTTCTTTTTCATCTTTAAATTCACAAAATTTTTGTTGAGCAACTTCTTCGGCTATTTTCAAAGCAACTCTTGTATCAAGAATACCATATTGTTTTTCAAGTTCTTCAATTCTTTTTTCCGCGCCCTTATTTTTGATTTGTGGGGCAACAACACTTATTAAACCAATAACTCTTTCAGCCATGGTTTCTGCCAAGGTAATTTCTACTTTAGTAGAAGGATCATATCCTTTTGCTCTGGCCAGATTTGCAAAATCATACGATTTAACACAATCTTTTTTGAGTTGTGCAAAATATTTTCCCATTTCCTTTGAATATAACATTTTAGCGTCCATAAAAATTTATTAATTTGACTTTTCTTGTCTGCAAATTCATAACAAATATTCTACCTGGTTGAGGTTCTAGTCCTCTTTTTTCTTGATCTTCAGTTATGTCAGACCAACAAGAGGTATTTAATAGAGTTATATTTCTATATTCTGAAGCAGATGCACGATGAATGTGTCCCGTTACAAATATATCTGGTATTTTATCAATTACTAAAGGATCTTCTTCTGCATCAGGAATATACATGTTTGATTCGTGTGTTGGCGCAAGATGTCTCTTTTGTAATAAAAATTTCATTATTAAATCAACTCGTTTTTGACCACCTGCATTTCTTATACTTTCAACATTGTTTGCATAATAAATCAAAGAATAACCATGATATAACAATACATCTAACCCTGAAAAATCTTCTGTACTCCCAATATTTATCATTGCCGGATTACTTACAATCGCTGCGTTGGGAAGTTGCCATAAGGCTTCAGCAAAATCATTATAAAGTGGTGGTTGAGGTTCAGCAATTCTTCCAGCATCGTGATTTCCCGGACAAATTATGAGTTTTTTATCAGATCCTATTTTAGAAAGAGATTTTGATAAAATCGCATATTGTTCCTTAATATCTTTTATTTCTAAATCTTCTTCTTGACCAGGATAAACACCTACACCTTCAACTAAATCTCCTGCAAAAAAAATGTATTTAACTTTATTTGCAATTTCTTTTTGCTCTTCACTACCCACAGTTCCATTTATCCAAGCTAAAAATTTATCAAATTCCTTCTGCAAAAACACTTTTGAACCAAAATGAAAATCTCCTAAAAAAACAGCATAACTTTCAATGGGTGCTTTCTTAAATTCCTTATTCATTGGAACATCAGGAAAAATTACTTTATTAGAAAAAACAATGTTTTTCCCTGCAGAACCTATAACGCCTATAACTTCATCTAATACTAAATCTTTACCAACCGTATATGCTTCGTTGTTATTCTTATGTATTAAAACAGATGTCTGTCCTGTTAAATCTTCCAACACTAATATTATATTTTTATTTTTTGTAAAAGATTTTTCCTTAATCATCCCTATTATTGAAACATTTTCTCTTTCTTCCTTAAGTTTTAATTTATTTATAGAAACCAAACCTTCCATTTCTGGTCTCATTCGAATAATTTTTTCCAATGCTTTAAATCTAAGATTAAAATACTTAAAAAAATCTGTTACAACCCTTTTTTTTGGCGATTTATTATAACTATACACAATTTTTACTTTTGCATCATTATCAATTGAGGTCATATTTTGAGTTGATTTCTCAACATTAGATTTGGCATTATCTAATTCTTCAGGGCTTATGAGTATTCCCTTTTCTAAGAGTTCACTTATTTTTTCAGAATGAGTCATTTTTTCTTTCTATTTCTAAAGCATTTTCAAGTATGGATATCATTTTTGGTTTTACACTTTCTGGAACCGAGAGAGAAATTTCTCTTGTTCGACCATATCTTCCTTTTGAAAGTACTTGTCCATTAATTATTCCGGCCATATCCAACTCAGCTATTATATCAGAAACTCTTCTTTGGGTTAAAGGTCTAAGTCCTATTTCATTACAAACCTGCTTATAATAATCATATATTTCACCAGTAAAAATTTTTCCTTTTTGATTTGATTTTTTTAAAATAATCGCATATAGTGTGACTTGAAATTGTTTTGGTTGACTGTTTATTATTTCTAAAACCCTATCTTTTTCTATTTTATCTTCTGCTTCATCAAGATTCTCAATCATAATTGTTTTTTGACCTTTTCTTTCCGCTAACTCTCCAGCCACTCTTAGAAGTTCAAGCGCCCTTCTTGCATCACCATGGTCTCTGGCAGCATAAGCCGCACATTTTTCTATAACTCCAGCTTCAACAATATTTGGTTGAAAAGCAGATTTAGATCTTTTTTTTAAAATATCTTGAATTTGAATTGCATTATAAGGAGGAAATAAAACTTCTTCTTCACTCAAAGAAGATTTAACTCTAGGATCAAGATTATTAATAAATGTCAAATCATTGCTAACACCCACAATTGAAACTTTAGAACGTTTTAATTCAGTATTTACTCTTGTAAGATTATATATTAATTCATCACCTGTTTTTTTTATTAATTGATCTATTTCATCTAATACAACAAGTATTATCCTTTTTTTTTTATCTAAAGCATTAAAAAAAACATTGTACACTTCATCGGTTGGTAATCCTGTTGGAGGAATGGCTTTTCCGAAATGTCTTGCAAGTTGAGCAATTAAACGATATTCGGTATCAGCTATTTTTTTGAGTTTACAATTCAAATATAAAATTTCTAAAGAAATTTTTTTGTCTTCAGAAATTTCTTTCAATTGTTCACAAATATATTTTATTGTTAAAGTTTTTCCTGTGCCTGTTTTTCCATAAATAAAAAGATTAGAAGGTACTTCGCTTTTTAGAACAGGTGCAAGTATGCTTGCCACTTGTTCCATTTGTTCATCCCTGTGATTAATTTCTTCAGGCATATATGATGCTTGTAAAATTCCTTTGTCGAGAAATAATGATTCTTTTTCTAAATAATTTTCAAAATACCTCCCCAATTTTTTTCCCTGCATAAAACTTCCAGAGGAAATGTAGGTTTATAAATATTTTGAGCTCTCATAATATATTATAAAAAATAGATTATTTACTATATGTAACTCACACCCTTGTTTCTCATGGAGATTTTTTTATTTGAATTAAATTATCTACATTTTTTTAATTTAGTATTTTTTTGTTATAGTCGACAAAAAACATTTCAGAACCTTTTTTTGATTAATTTTTTCATAATTTCTTATTATTATATTATTATATTATTGATTTATTATATATTATATTATTTATTTTCAATATAGTAAATAAATAATATAAAGAAAATAAAAAAATAACAAATAAAAAAAATTAAAATTAATCTAAAAATAAAAAAGAAAAAAATATTATCAGAATAAATAATCTCCAAATGAAATAGAGGGGTAACATATCAAAACACAAAAAAAACAATTTATAACTACTGTCCAATAACAAAAAAACAAAAGGTTTAAAAATAACCCTCCATTACCACTCATTCTGACAAACATCAACAAGGTGATTAAATGTTAATTCAAAAAGAATTTTTAAAAAAAATCAAAGATTTCGGATTAAATAGTTATGAAGCAAAGATTTGGACTGCTCTTCTTTCAAGAGGGGTGAGTACGGCAGGAGAACTAAGCGATATAGCAAATGTGCCAAGAAGCAGAAGTTACGACGTTCTAGAAAGTCTAGAAAAAAAAGGCTTTGTAGTAATGAAAATAGGAAAACCAATCAAATATATTGCTATACCTCCACAAGAAGTTTTGTCCAGAGTTAAGAAAAAAATTCAAGAAGATTCAAATTATCAAATGAAGATGTTGGATGAATTGAAAAGTTCTGATATATTACAAGAATTAAATACTTTACACACAGAAGGAGTTTCTCTTGTAGAACCCACTGATATAACTGCCTCTTTTAGAGGACGAGATAGATTATATTCACACATCGAGCTTATGATTAAAGAAGCAGAAACATCAATAATTATTATGACAACAGAAGATGGAATCATAAGAAAATTAGATGCTTTATCACGGGTACTTGAAAAAGCTCATACAAGAGGAGTTAAAATAATGATTGCCGCACCTGTAACTGATAAAACAAAAGTGGTGTTAAACAAAGCAAAAAAATACGCCGAAATTAAAGATTGTCAAACAAAAGGTAGATTTTGTATTGTTGACGAAAAAGAAATAACATTCATGTTATTGAATGATAATGAAGTACACTCTTCATATGATGTTGGGGTGTGGGTTAACACTTCTTTTTTTAGTCAAACACTTATAGAACTATTTAACCTTGCATGGAAAACCATGAAAGTGTTTGCATAAAATTTCTACTCACCTCTTTTTCCCGGGGAGATTCCGACATTCTTGGAATCTTCCACGGTTAAACTTTTTAAATAGAAGTATGTTTTCTTAAATTAATGATACAAACCATTAAGATTATAGGAACATCACACATTGCAAAAGAATCACTATTTAAAATTGAAAAAGAAATAAATTTATTCAACCCAGAAATAATTGCTGTTGAATTAGACAGAAAAAGATTTTATTCTATGATGCACAAACTGGAATCAAAATTATCTATAAAAGACATACGCAGAGTTGGTTTTTCAGGATTTCTTTTTTTGATAATAGGTCGTTTTGTTCAAAAAAAATTAGGTTCAATTGTGGGTGTTGATCCTGGTGCCGATATGAAAAAAGCCATCGATATATGTAAAGAAAAAAATTTGCAGCTTGCATTGATAGATAGAGATATAGATATAACATTGCACAGGTTTTCAAAGAGTTTTTCTTTTAAAGAAAAAATGTTGATAATAAGAGATATAATTTTTTCTCCTTTTTCTCGACAAAAAGTTAATATAGATATATCTAAAGTGCCTGATAAAGAGTTTATTAAAACAATTCTTTTAGAATTAAAAAAAAGATATCCAAGCATGTATTCTGTTCTAGTTCATGAAAGAAATGAGTTTATGGCAAAAAAACTTTTCAAATTATATACTCTTAATCCAAATAAAAAAATTCTTGCAGTGGTTGGTGCAGGTCATGAAGAAGGATTATTTGAAGAATTAAAAAAATTGTATCAATCAAACATCTCATTTTAGTATATTAAAACAAAAAATTATTTAAAACGAAAACTACAGAATTCTATTAATGAGCTACGAGCATCTTTATCGAATAAGGGATTACTTTAGATTTTCAATATCTGAACAAAGACAATTATTAGTTTCAGCAATACTATTTGGATTTATTCTTTCATTCAGACGATGGGGTGGAACAGAATTCAATGCTCAAATAGGGATAAATGCTTGGATATTTGCGTTTATATCAATTCTGATTGTGATGTTTTGTAGTATATCAATGCAAAAAATATTTGCTTTGAAACAAGGATATAGAATGCATTATTCGTGGTGGTTTCCAGGAATATTAATAGGAATTCTAATCAGTTTTTTGACTTTTGGAACTGTACCTCTTATTTATCCTGGCGCAACAAAATTTGAACATATGAAAAGATTGAGATTAGGAAGATTTAGACATGGAATAAACAATTTTGATATGGCCATGGCTTCAATAGCAGGGGTGGTTACAAATGCACTAATAGGTTTGATATGTGGACTGATATATTATGGTACACATAATCCTTATGTATTATATTTTATGCACATAAATTTTATATATGCTTTTTTCACGCTAATACCAATTCCAAAATTTAAAGGATTAAAGTTGGTGGAAGGAGCCACACCGGGTTTGCACATATATTTTTATACTAGAAGACTACACACTTTTATTCTTCTTTCTTTAATTTGTTATTGGGTATTGGTTTCTGCCTCAACAACATTTTTTCCAAGTTTAGGCTTACTTATACTCGCTATGATATTGGGCGTAATAGGAATGTTTTTCTATATGAAATTTGCTGATGAAACAATATAAATTATGTTTAAGCACCATAAAACAAATAGTTTATATATTAGTATTTTTAAGATAAATAATATAAAATGGGTTTAGAAAACATATTTGAAATTGCTCTATTGGTTTTTTTAGTTTTAGGGGTTATATTTTCTCTAATACTAAACAATCTCGTTTTACAATGTTTAGCAATATTTGTTTTTGGTATTTTGGTTGTTGTAGTTTCAGGAATAAAAAGATTAGAGTTAAATTTTCCCTATGTGTTTGTGGTTATAGGATTTATTTTAGGCTATTTAATATCTTCAACACCAGGTCATAGATGGTTGGTTTTAGTGATTTTCTTGGTTGGAATAGTTGTTGGGTTAATTTTAAGAAAAGTTCTAAAAACACATATAGACATGAAAAAATAGGGTTTTTTGTCGGGTTTTCGACTAAAAATTCGAAAGATTTAAATAATAAATATCATTTTTATTGACTAGAAAACATAGTTATGAAGGTGTTTAAACCTTCGAAACTATAGGGGGTGTAAAAAAATGGCTGAAAAAGTAGCAAAAGCAGGAGTTAAAAAAGAAAGTGGATATCTTTACTTCGTTGATAAGAATGGAGACATTTCACGAGCAGTAATGTCAAGAGGCGGCGGAAAGAAAGGAAAACAAAAGACAGAAACGGTTGCAAAAGTTGGCGCCAAGAAAGAATCCGGATACCTATATTTCGTTGATAAAAACGGAGACATTTCACGAGCCAAGATGGCTAGAGGAAGAAAGTAATTTTTTTTTTCTTCTTTTAAAAACATATATAAACAATTCTGAAATCATAATTTTGTGTTAAAAAATATAAAACCCCGAACGTATCAAGAAACCATTTTTAACTCTGCTACGACGAAAAATTCTTTGGTTGTTTTACCAACAGGATTGGGTAAAACACTCATAGCTATTCTTTTATCAACCTCAAGGTTAGATAATTATCCTAAATCAAAAGTTCTCGTATTGGCACCTACAAAGCCCTTAGCAGAACAACATCTTAAAACATTTAGAAAACACATGGATTTGTCTGAGGAACAGATTGTGTTGTTTACGGGAATGGTAAGACCGGAAAAGCGAGCAGAATTATGGAGTGCTGCAAAAATAGTTGTTAGCACACCTCAAGGAATTGAAAATGATGTTATTTCAAAAAGAATACCATTAGCAGATGTTAGTTTGTTAGTGTTTGATGAAGCCCACAGGGCAGTAAAAGACTATGCATATGTATTTATTGCTGAACAATATGAAAAACAAGCAAAACATCCACGCATATTGGCTCTGACAGCATCTCCTGGTTCAGAAATGTCCCAAATAGAAGATGTTTGTGCAAATTTATTTATTGAAAACATAGAAATCAGAACCGAGGATGATGAAGATATTAAATCATATATACAAGAAACGAGCGTCAATTGGGTTGAAATAGATTTTCCAGAATCTCTAAACAATATAAGAAAATATTTAGAGATGTGTTTCAAAAACAAATTACTCCAGACAAAAGAATTGGGTTTTATTCAAGGAAATATCTCTTCTTATACAAAAACATCTCTTTTAGCTCTTCAAGGTGAACTAAGAGGAAGAATTTCTTCAGGAGAAAAAGATTATTCCATACTTAAATCTATAAGTTTATTGGCCGAAGCTATGAAGGTTCAACACGCATTGGAATTATTGGAATCTCAAGGATTAGATCCTTTAAACAAATATATTCAAAAACTTGAATCACAAGCTGTTTCAGGCACAGTTAAAGCAGTAAAAAATTTGGTGAAGGATAATTATTTTATTCACGCAAAAAATAAATTAGAGGAGATGATTAGTAAGGGGTTTGAGCATCCTAAATTAGATGTGCTTAAGAAAATTGTTAGTGATGAAATACAAAACAAAAAAAATGTTAAAATAATAATTTTTTCTCAATACAGAAGCAGTTCATCAAAAATAAAAAGTTTATTAGATGAATTATCATTGAAGAGCAAAATGTTTATTGGTCAAACAACCAGAGAAGAAAAAGGTTTGTCTCAAAAAGAGCAAAAAGAAATAATACAAGAATTCTCAGAAGGTAAATTTAACTGTTTGATAAGTACTTCTGTTGGAGAAGAAGGACTAGATATTCCTCAAGTAGATTTGGTAATTTTTTATGAACCCATACCATCCGCCATAAGAAGCATACAAAGAAGAGGTCGAACAGGCAGATTAGAAGAAGGCAGAGTTATAGTATTAATGACCAAAAAAACAAGGGATGAAGCATATAGATGGTCATCACATCATAAAGAGAAAAAGATGCATAGAAATTTAAGTAATCTGAAAAACAAGTTGTCTGGGTTTGAGCCAATTATTAGAAAAAACAAGAAATTAGATTCATTTGTCAAAAAAGAATCTGAATCTGCTCCGTTAAAAATAATTGTAGATTATCGGGAAAAAGGATCAAATATACTAAAATTATTGGTTAGAGAGGGAATTGAAGTGGATTTGAGACATCTACAAGTGGGGGATTATCTTCTTAGTGAAGATATAGCTGTAGAATATAAAACAAAAAAAGATTTTGTTGATTCAATAATTGATGGAAGATTACTTCAACAACTAAAAGATTTGAGAAAGTATGTGCGACCTTTGCTTGTTATTCAGGGAGAAGAAGATATTTATACACAAAGAAATGTTCATCCAAATGCAATAAGGGGAATGTTATCAACAATCGCAGTTTCTTACAGAATTCCAACAATTTTTACAAAAAATGAAGAAGATACTGCAGGATTATTTCAAATAATTGCCAAGCGCGAACAAGATCCTGAGAAAAAAGATTTTCAAATGCACACAGCAAAACCAATTTCTTTGAAAGAGCAACAAGAATATATTGTATCTTCACTTCCAAATATAGGTGGTGCTCTTGCAAAACCACTTTTAAAAGAGTTTAAAACAGTCAAAAAATTGATTAATGCTAGTGAAGAGCAACTCAAAAAAGTAAATTTGATTGGGGAGAAAAAAGCCAAAAAAATAAGGGAAGTTATAGATATAGAGTATGTTGATGATTAGTTTTCTTCATCAAAAGCCATCAAAGTTTCTGTGCTTTCAATGCCTTCCACAATCAAAAGTTTATTTTGTATAAACTTTTTAATTTCAGATTGTGATTCAAGAACAATTTTTGTGACTATATCATACTGGCCATAAACCTCATGAATATCCTCAACTTCTTCAAAAGTTCTGAGTTTAGAACTAACAATCTTGAGTTTTCCATGAACTGTCTTAATCAGAACGTATATTATTTTCACATACAAGACTTATGAGTCGATATTTAAAAATTTAATCAATTCTCGCATTAAAAATATAAACAAAGCTCTATTTTCTTAATTATGTTCATAAGTAAAACACTAAAATTCTATAAGCGGTCAGACATACAAGAAGCAATGTTGGCTTCGGCCGAAAACAAAGAAATAGCAATCAAATATGGTGAGAGGGGCTTTGGAAGAAGACCTGACGTTTTGCAATATAAATCAGATATTTTAGAACACGCAAAGAAAGGGGCCACTTCGTTTCATTGTTCAGAAGAATTATGGTACAACCCACTGCATATAAATAGAAATATGAAACCAAAAGAAATGGATGATCTTCGAAGCGGATGGGATTTGGTTTTAGATATTGATTGTAAACTTTTAGAGTATTCTAAGATAGCAGCATATTATACTATAAAAGTTTTGAGACATTATGGGATAAAATCTATAACTTGTAAATTTTCAGGAAATAAAGGATTTCACATAGCAGTGCCTTTTGAGTCTTTTCCTCAAAAAATAGGTGGTACAGAAGTAAATAAGATGTTTCCTGAGGCACCACGAAGAATAGCTGCATACGTAAAATATCTTATAAAAGATCATGTCAGTAATGCAATTCTGAAGCTCGAGAAAAACGATTTTGAAACCATAGTAAAAAAAACAGGGAAGAAACCACAAGAAATTATTCGATTAGAAACAAATGAATATGGTGACAAAGTAGAAAAACTAAATGCGGAACCGTTTTTAGATATAGATACAATCCTTATTTCATCAAGACATCTTTTTCGAATGCCATATTCTTTTCACGAAAAATCTCAATTAGTATCAATACCGATCAATCCAGACAAAGTATTATCTTTTAAGAAATCTGATGCAAAACCAGAAAATATAGTTGTAAAACAAGACTTCTTGAATCGAGATGTGGAAAAGAATGAAGCATCAAAACTAATAATTCAATCATTTGATTTTGAAGTAAAAGAGAAAGAGGAATATAAACCAAAACAAGAATGCCAATTTGATGAAATAAGTGAGGCTCTACCAGAAGAACTTTTCCCCCCTTGTATAAAAAACATTTTAGAGGGTTTAGAAGATGGTAAGAAAAGAGCAATATTTGCACTCTCAAACTTTCTTTCAAACGTTGGTTGGTCTGATAAAGAAATTGAAGATAGAATAAACGAATGGAATAAATCAAATCCTGATCCACTAAGAGAGGTATATATTAAAGGTCAACTCAGATATAAAGTTCAGAGAAAAGAGAAGATACCACCCCCTAATTGTGATAATAAAGGGTATTATGTTGATATGCTTGTCTGTAAACCAGATTCCCTCTGCAGAAAGATAAAAAATCCTTTACAATACACAAAAATAAAGGCCAAATCGCTTTCTCATCAAAAAAAGAAGAATACAAAAAAGAAAGATAAAAAATAATTTCTCGCCCACGTTTTCATAACATTTATAAAGGACTTCTTTTTTCGTCAAGACGTTTAAGTTCTAAAAAACTTAAATGATTATAATAACGCCTGGAAAGAACCATTTTCAGTACACTTTAAAGAGAGTATTACTATAGGTTTCTGCCAGATTTTAAGTTTAATAAAATAAAATGCCAACATTAAGAAGACCAAGATTTGGAAGTTTACAGTATTGGCCTAGAAAAAGAGCCAAAAAAAGTTATGCTAGAGTTAGATCTTGGCCTGATAAAAAGGAAGCAAAACCAATGGCATTTATTGGTTACAAAGTTGGCATGACACATATAATGGCTATAAATGAGAACAAAGATGCTCACACCAAAGGCGAAGAACTCGCTGTTCCAGTAACAATTCTTGAGTGTCCGCCGATTAAGATCTGTTCTATCAGATTCTACAACTCAAACAATAATGCTTCTCAACTAAAAAAAGAAATTTTCTTCAAATCCGAAAAAAATCTTAACAAAAAAACAATTCTTCCAAAAGAAAACTCAAAAGATCTTGAGTCAATCAATCCTGATGAATATGATAATATTACTATAACTATATACTCCCAACCCAGCAAAGCAGGTTTTGGAAAGAAAAAACCAGAAGTTGTAGAAATTGCAATTGGTGGGAAAAACGCTGATAAAGTAGAGTATGTTAAACAAAACTTCGATAAAGAATTAGAAATAAGCACAATTTTCAGTGAAAATGATCTTGTAGATATAAGAGCCATAACTAAAGGAAAAGGATTTCAAGGGCCTGTTAAAAGATTTGGAATAGGACTAAAAAGTCACAAATCAGAAAAAGGCACAAGACAACCTGGATCGCTTGGACCTTGGGTGAGACAACAACATATTATGTGGAAGGTTGCTCATGCAGGACAAACAGGATATCATCAAAGAATCGAACACAACAAGCAGATTCTAAAGATATCAGATGATGTTGCTGCTTTAGAAAACAACTTTCATAAATATGGAAATGTTAAATCACAATATATTATGATGCACGGATCAATCGCAGGACCTAAAAAAAGAGCGGTGATTTTGACAACCCCGTTAAGAAATAATATTAAAAAACATCAACTATCAATACAATGAAACTAAAAACACTTAATCTAAATAAAACGGAAACGGGTGCAGTAGAATTACCAGCTCAGTTTTTTGAACCAGTTAGAACTGATTTGATTCATAGAGCATTTTTAGTTATTCAATTCAATAAAACACAACCTTATGGTACTAATCCAAGAGCAGGATTAAGAGCTTCTGCTGATCTTTCAAGAAGAAGAAGAAAATATAGGGGTTCATATGGATTGGGAATATCAAGAGTTCCAAGAAAAATACTATCTAGAAGAGGAACAAGAATGAATTGGGTTGGGGCAGTTATGCCAGGAACAGTTGGTGGAAGAAGAGCACACCCCCCAAAAGCAGAAAAAATATGGGCTAAGAAGATTAATCAAGATGAGAGAAGAAAAGCAATTAGATCAGCAATTGCAGCAACACTTAATACGGATTTAGTAAAAAAAAGAGGTCACCTTGCACCTTCAAATTATCCATTCATAATAGATGACAATTTTACAGAAGTAAAGAAAACAGCAGAATTAATCAAAATCCTGGAACATATTGGTTTTAAAGATGAAATGGATAGATCAAGATCAAGAGGTAGTAAAGGTTTATTATTAGTATCAACTACTAAAGCATTAGATAAATCTTGTGCAAACATTCCAGGGGTTGAAACAGAAGTAGTATCAAGCTTAAATGTTGAGTTATTAGCTCCTGGTGGAGTTCCTGGAAGATTAACAGTATTCACAAAATCAGCCATAGAAGAATTATCAAAGAAAAAATTATTCACAAACGCGATAGTAAAAGAAGAAAAAATAGTCAAAGAGAAAAAAGTGACGGTGAAAAAAAAGGCAAAACCTATTCCTAAAAAGGAAACAAAGCCTAAATCCAAATCACAAACCAAGAAAAAATGAGTATAATCAAATATCCTTTATCAACAGAGAAATCTATTAGACTAATGGAGTCTGAGAACAAATTAGTATTTATAGTGGATATTAAAGCTAAGAAAGGCGAAATCAAGGAGGAACTTGAAAAAACTTTCAAAGTAAAAGTTGTTCAAGTTAGAACACTTATAACACCTGAAGGAAAGAAAAAAGCACATGTCAGATTCGCAGAAGAGTCTCCTGCGATAGATTTGGCAACAAAATTAGGATTAATGTAAGAATAAAATGGGAAAAAACTTAGTACAGCAAAAGAGAGGAAAAGGAAGCCCATCATATAGGGCGCCTAGCTTTAGATATGCTGGGAAAGTAACTCAGATAAGAAAAGATAAAGTTATAGTTGATGATATTATCAACTCAACAGGCCACTCAGCACCTTTAATTAAACTAAAATCAGAAAATGAAGTTTACTTTTCAATTGCACCTGAAGGAATAAGAGTAGGAGATGTTTTAGAAAAAGGATTGGATGTGAATATTAAAACTGGAAACACACTTCCACTCGGAAAAATACCTGAAGGAGTGTCAATTTTTAATATAGAATCAAATCCTGGAGATAATGGAAAATTAGTTAGAACTTCAGGAACAACTGCAAAAATAGTTTCACGAACAAGAACTAAAGTCATAGTTAAAATGCCTTCAGGAAAACAGAAAGAGTTTAATCCGAAATGTATGGCGTCAATAGGTGTTGTGGCAGGATCTGGAAGAACCGATAAACCATTCTTAAAAGCAGGAAACAAGAAGAAAGCAATGGCTGCAAGAGGAAAATACTGGCCAATTGTTTCAGGAGCATCAATGAATGCAGTAGACCACCCATTAGGTGGCGCACGATCATCAAGAAAAGGAAGACCAACTATTGCACCAAAAAACGCCCCGCCAGGAAGAAAGGTTGGTATGATAAGACCAAGACAAACGGGACGAAACAAGTAAAGGTGATTAAATGGCTAAAGAATATTTATATCAAGGGAAAAAACTGGAAGAACTCAAAGAGTTGTCATTGAATGAGTTGGCAAGCATATTGCCTTCAAGACAAAGAAGAAAAATTAAAAGAGGATTTTCAGATGAAGAAAAGAAACTCATTGTCAAAGTTGAAAAGCAAGATAGAGTAAAAACCCACTTAAGAGATATGATTGTCTTACCTCAAATGGTTGGTAAAACAATAAGAATTCACACTGGAAAAGACTTTCAACAAATACTCATACAAGAAGAGATGATAGGACATTACTTGGGAGAATTTGCATTAACAAGAAAAAGAACGGTGCACAGCGCACCAGGTGTTGGAGCTACAAGATCAAGTTCAAGTGTATCGGTTAGATAAAAATGAAATATGGATATTCATGCAAAATGGAAGAAGAAAATGTTGCTAGAGCAATTTTGAAAGACGCAGGAATATCATCTAAACATGCAATTGAAATTTGTTCACATTTAAGACACAAGAAAGTTGCTTATGCTAAGGAGTTTTTAGGATCCGTTATCAAAAAAGAAAAAGCAGTCAAATTCACAAGATTTACTGCTGGTGCAGGCCATAAAACAGGCATAGGTCCTGGAAAATATCCTAAGAAAGCATCAGAAATAATTTTACAAGCTATTGAATCCGCAGAATCAAATGCTATTGACAAAGGATTAGGTTTAGATTTAAAAATAGTGCATTTATCAGCACAAAGAGCATCAACTCCTTGGCATTATGGAAGACAATCAAGGAGAAAAACAAAGCGAACACACATAGAAGTGGTTATTCAAGAAGTAGAGAATAAACAAAAGAAAGTCGCAAAAGAAAAAACTTCAAAGAAGGAAGAAGTAAAACAAGATCAAACAATCCAAAAAGAAATTAAAGAAACAAAAGAAATTAAAGATGTGCTCAAGAAAGTAGCTTCTGAAACTCCAAAAGAAAATATCATAGAAAACAAAGAAGAGCATAATAAAGCACAGAATGAAGTTGTTAATGTACAGGTGCCTGAAAGTTCTGATGTGTCAAACGATAAAACTCTGACTGAATCAAAACAACCAAAAATTCAAGAAAAAGAAAATAAGGAAGAAAAAACAAAATGATTGAAAGAAAATTTATTGCGGATAACATAAAAGAATATAGGATTAGAGAATTTGTAAAGCAAAACCTTGGAAGAGTGGGATTAAGTGATGTTAAATTGCAAAAAACTCCTCTAGGAGAAAAAATCATAATTTCCGCTTCAAGACCTGGTTTGGTTGTAGGAAGAGCGGGTGCAAACATAACTAAATTAACAAAAGCATTGAAAAAAGAATTCAAGCTAGAAAACCCTCAAATAGAAATTGAAGAAGTAAAACAAATTGGTTTGGATGCAAATATTATATCAGAGTTAATAGCAGGATCATTAGAAAGATATGGTTCACAAAGATTCAAAGGAATTGGACATAAGGCAATGGCAGATGTTATTGCTGCTGGTGCAATAGGTGTAGAAATATTAATATCAGGAAAAATTCCTAGTAGCAGAGCAAAAAACTGGAGATTTTACAGAGGATACTTAAAGAAATGCGGAGACATATCTGTTGTTGGTGTGTTGAAATCATATTCTATGGCCAAGTTGAAAACAGGTGTTATAGGAATAAAAGTAAGTATCATGCCATCTACAGTAAAACTGCCTGATAAGATTAAACTTATATCAGAATTACAAGAAGTTGTTGAAGAAGTAAAGCCTGAAGAAGCAGAAGAAATCAAGAAAGAAATTGAAGAAAAGATAGAAACTAAAACAGACAAACCAGAAGAACACAAAAAAGAAGAAAAAGAAATCACAAAAGAAAAGAAAACTTCAACTTCAACTTCAAAGACAAAGAAAACAAAAGAAACTAAAACTAAAACTAAAACTAAAGCAAAATGAAATTTAAAGATTTAAAATCAATGAGTGAAACCGACTTGCAGAAGAAATGCGAGGAAGCAAAGATAGAGCTTATCAAACTAAATTCACAAGCGGCCACAGGAACAACAATAAAAAGTCCTGGTCAAATAAAGAAACTCAAAAAGACTATTGCTAAAATAAAAACGGTACAATCATCAAAATGAGCGATATATGCAACACTTGTGGGTTGCCAGAAGATCTTTGCGTTTGTGAGACAATCGCAAAGGAAAACCAAACCATATCCGTTAAAATAATCAAGAAAAAGTTCGGGAAAAAATATACTGTTATAGAGGGCATAAACAAATATGAGATAGACCTCAAGGATTTGGCTAAAAAATTAAAAACAAAATTCGCGTGCGGAGGAACTGCAAAAGGTGGAACAGTGGAATTACAAGGAAATCACCTTAACGGAATCAAGGAAGCACTCATAACCTTGGGATTCGCGCCCGATACAATCGAAATAAAAAGTTTCAAATGAACAAATTAAAACAAGAATTCATTGGTTCGGAAATAAACATTGTGAAAAGCACAAACAAGTCGCTTGTGGGTTTGCAAGGAACAATTTTGGACGAAACAAAGAACACATTCAAAATCAAAACAACAAAAGGAAACAAAATTATACTCAAAAACACATCAACATTCAAAATTAATAACACAATAATAAAAGGAATAGAAATCATAAAAAAACCTCAAGACAGAATAAAAATGAAGGTGTAAGATGGAAACAAAAAAATCCAAAGAAAACAACACAAAAGAAGGAAATATTAGCCTTAGAGGACGGACTTTCGAAGGAGTTGTTATATCAGACAAAATGCACAAAACAGTTACCGTAGAATGGGAAAGAAGAAGGAACGTAAAAAAATATGAGCGATACGAAAAACGAAGAACAAAAGTAAAAGCTCATAATCCAGACACCATCAATGCAAAAGAAGGCGACAAAGTCATAATCAAAGAAACAAGGCCACTATCAAAGACAAAGCATTTTGTGGTTGTAGAAATAAAAAAGGAAAACAAAGATGAAGCCAATTAAAGGACGCGTAACAAAAGGATTGAATGTAGGATCACAAGTAGAAACTTGTGATAATTCAGGAGCCAAACTACTCAGAGTTATTAGTGTTAAATCTAGCAAAACAGTCAAGGGAAGGATTCCTGCGGCAGGAATTGGTGATTTAATACAAGCATCAGTAAAAAAAGGAAAACCAGAAATGAGAAAACAAGTTGTATTTGCAGTCATAGTAAGACAGAAAAAAGAATACAGACGTCCTTCAGGAACAAGAGTCAAATTTGAAGATAATGCTGCAGTTGTTTTAAAAGATGATAAAGGAAATCCAAAAGGAACTATATTCAAAGGACCAATTGCAAAAGAGGCTTGTGAACGATGGCCAGGAATATCAAAAATAGCTAGTATAATTGTGTGATAAAATGAAAAGCGTATTTTCAAAAACATGGGTTAGAAGCAAACAACCAAGAAAGCAGAGAAAATATGTAGCGAATGCTCCATTACACATAAAAGGAAAAATGGTTCGTGCTCATCTTAGTAAAGATCTTCAAAAAAAATATGCTAAAAGATCACTTAGATTAAGAGTTGGAGATAAAGTTAAGATTCTTAGAGGAACTCACAAAGGAGAAGAACAAAAAATTGAAAGTGTAAACATAAAAAAGACAAGAGTTTACATTGAAAAAATGGATTTAACAAAGAAAGATGGTTCAAAAACAAGAATACCATTTCATCCATCAAATCTCATGCTGACAGATTTAAATTTAGACGATAAAAAAAGAGCACAGAAACTCAAAGGAATAAAAAAAGAAGTCGTTGAAACTAAAAAAACTGAAGTTAAAAAACAAAAAACAGGTGAAAAATAATGCCAAAAAATCATTTGAAAGTACAACATACGCCAAACACTTGGCCAATCAAAAGAAAGAATGCTACTTTCATAACTAGACCTCATCCAGGAGCTCATAAGATGGAACTATCATTACCGCTCAATATAATCTTCAAGAAGTTGTTAGGTAAAGCGAAGACAAACAAAGAAGTAACAAAGCTTCTTCACAATCATGAAATACTCTTAAACGGGAAGAGAAAGAAAGATTACAAACAAGCAATGGGATTATTGGACATTCTATTTATACCTAAGACAGGAGAAAGTTACACTATGTTAATAGGTACCAACAAGAAGTTGATGATGCAAGAAATAGATAAAAAAGAGGCAAGTCAAAAGATATGTAAAATTGTTGGAAAGAAGATTGTTAAGAAAGGAGTTACACAATTAAAAACTTATGATGGAAGAACAATTCTGGTGAAAAAAGACGAATATAAAACTGGAGAAAGCGTTTTGTTGTCCATACCCAAACAAGAAATAAAACAATTATTGAAACTGGAAACGGGAGCATGTATACTGCTTACAGGCGGTAAATATGTTGGTAAAATAGCCTCAGTAGTAGAAATTAAAGCAGACATATTAAGATTTAAATATGATTCAAAAGAATTTGAAACAAAAAAAGATTATGCAATCGTTATCGGAAAAGACAAACCTCTAATTAACATAAAATGAATTCCATGAAAGAAATCAAAATAGAGAAAGTAACCTTGAATATAGGCGCAGGAAAAGATCAAAATAAATTAAAGAACGCTGACAAGTTGCTAAAGAACATTACAGGAATTAATCCGGTAAAGACCATAACTCAGAAAAGAATTGCTGGTTGGGGCTTAAGACCTGGGCTTCCAATAGGTTGCAAAATAACTTTAAGAAAAGAACCTGCAAAATTAATGCTCAAAAGATTACTAAAAGCGAAAGAAAACAAGTTAACAGACAGTTCAATCGATGATTTTGGAAATATCTCATTTGGAATTCATGAGTACATTGATATTCCAGAAGCAAAATATGATCCTGACATTGGAATAATGGGATTACAAGTAAGTGTTACACTCGAGAGACCAGGTTTCAGAATAAAGAGAAGGAAAATAATGAAAAGAAGAATACCTCTCGCTCACAAAATTTCAAAGGAAGACACAATTAATTATTTGAAGAAAGAATTTAACATAGAAATAGGTGAAAACCAATGACCACATCTGATCCAAACAAAGTATTAAACCAGATCAAGGGAAAACCAGCAAAAAGCATTAAGTTTCAGAAGCATAATTTACCTAAAAAAAGGGCGCATGGTAAGGCATTGAAAAAGTGTAGGCTTTGTGGTCGAAATGGTGCGCATATCAACAAGTATGGTCTAGATTTATGCAGACAGTGTTTCAGAGATGGAGCTTCAAAATTAGGATTCAAAAAATATAATTAGGTGAAAAATAATGAGTTTAAACAACCCCTTAGCAAACGTTTTATCGTTCATACAAAACTATGAAAACCTCGGAAAGAAAGAAGTTGTTACCGATAACAACTCCAAGCTAATAAGAGGAGTCTTGGACATTATGCAAAAAGAAGGATATTTGGGTGGATATGAGGAAATAGAACATAGTAGAGGAAATACTCTTAAAATAAACTTGATAGGGTGCATTAACAAAACAAATGTGATAAGGCCTCAGTTTCAAATAAAATTAGATCAATTTGAGAAATTTGAAAAAAGATATTTGCCAGCAAAAGATTTTGGAATCATAATTCTTTCAACTAACAAAGGTTTGATGACTCACAAAGAAGCAAGAGAACAAAAAATTGGGGGAAGGTTATTAACTTACTGCTACTAAAATGAGAGAAGAATTTAAAGTCACCATAAACACACCAGAAGGTTGTCAAGTTAGCATGGATGCCGATAATTTGGTAATAAAAGGTGACAAAGGAGAATTAAAAAGAAAGTTTTCCAATCCACTAATCAAATTAGAATTACAAGATAATAATGTGACATTAAATACTAAAACTTCAAACAAAAGAACAAAGAAGCTACAAAACACCTTCATAGCTCACATAAACAATATGTTTAAAGGAGTGGTGGAAGGACACATTTACAAACTCAAAATCTGTTCCGGTCATTTTCCAATGACTGTAAGTGTTAAGAATAACATGTTTGAGATAAAAAACTTTATTGGCGAAAAAGTTCCTAGAGAATTAAAAATTACTGAAGGAACATCAGTAAAAATTGATGGTACAGAAATAGTTGTTGAAGGTATTGGTAAAGAAAAAGTTGGTCAAATGGCTGCATCAATCGAACAACTAACAAAAAGACCGGGTTTTGACAAAAGAATTTTTCAAGATGGCATATACATAACTGAGAAAGACGGCAAAATAATAAAATGATTCAAGAAAAAGATTTGAAAAAGAAGAAACCAAAGTTTACTAGAACAGATGCTCATAAAAAGGTGAGACTGGGGCAGAAGTGGCGTAAACCTAAAGGCCTTCAGAACAAAAGAAGACTACACAAGCGAGGTTATCTTGGAATTGTAAAGGTTGGTTATAAGAACTCAAGTCAAGTAAGACACCTTGTGAAAGGATTAAAACAAGTTATGATTTCAAATGTTTTAGAACTGGACGCAGTTGATAAGAAAACAGAGGGAATTATTGTCTCTGGAAAAGTTGGTGACAGAAAAAGATTGGTGATATTGGAACAGGCCACACAACTGGGTTTGACTGTTTTGAACTTGAATATTGAAAAGAAAATCAAATTAATAAACGATTCACAATCAACAAAGAAGAAAGAAAAAGAAGCTCGAGAAGCAAGGAAGAAAGAAAAGAAAGACAAAGAGAAAAAAGAAGAAAAGAAAACAATAGAGGAATCTGTTAAAGAAGAAACAGATACAACTGAAGAAGAAATTAAAGATAAGGATAAAAAAGATTTTGATAAAATACTAACAACTAAACAAGCGTGATAATATGCAACTATCAACCCAAAAAAGATTGGCGGCAAATGTACTAAAAACTTCCAAGAAGAAAATAGTTTTTGATCCTGAAAGATTAGAGGACATTAAGGAAGCAATCACAAAAACCGATATTAGGGGTTTACTATCAGAAAAAGCAATTAAGAAATTAAGTAAAAAAGGTGTGTCCAAAGTTAGAGTTAGAGAACATCAAGCACAAAGAAGAAAAGGACTTAGAAAAGGACCATCAACAAAGAAAGGAAAGAAAACATCCAGAATTAGTAAAAAAGAAACATGGATGAAAAAAATAAGAACTCAAAGAGAGTTTCTTTATGAGTTAAGAGCAAAAGAAAAAATATCACGGGAAACATTTTCAGATTTATACTTGAAAGCAAAAGGTAATCTTTTCAGAAGTAAAAGACACATAAAAATATATTTGGATGATCATAAACTGATAATAAAATGAAAAAAACAAAAACAAGAATATCATATCATAGGAAAAAATCCGGCAAGACAAATTATAAGAAGCGATTAGCTCTTCTTAAATCCCAAAAGGACAGATTAACAATTAGACGTTCAAACAAATACGTAATGCTCCAAATAATTAAGTATGAACCTGCAGGAGATAAAGTGTTGGTGTCAGTGTCTTCAAGTGTATTATTAAGACTTGGTTGGAAATACTCTTGTAAGAATATTCCTGCATGTTATCTGACAGGTTTATTGTTTGGTAAAACTGCATCTGAGAAAAAACTAAAAGAAGCAGTTTTAGATCTTGGTTTGCAAACACCAATCAAAGGATCACGATTATACGCAACCCTAAAAGGAGTTGTAGATTCAGGTTTAAAAGTACCTTGCTCTGAAGAAGTATTTCCAAATGAAGAAAGAATAACTGGAAAACATATTTCAGAAAAGATATTAAAAGATTTTGAATCAATAAAAACTAAAATAACTAAATAAAATGGAAGAAACAAACTGGAACCCAAAAACGGAAATAGGATTAAAAGTTAAGAATAAGGAAATTGTAAACATAGATGAAATACTCACAAAAGGACAAACAATTCTTGAAGAACAAATAGTTGATCAACTTTTAGATACAGAAACAGAGCTTTTGCTTGTTGGTCAATCAAAAGGAAAATTTGGTGGTGGCCAAAGAAGAGTGTTTAGACAAACACAGAAAAAAACCAGGGAAGGAAACAAACCAAGATTTACAACCATGGCCGTTATTGGAGATAAAAATGGTCACATCGGACTTGGTTATGGTAAGTCTAAGGAAACAGTTCTGGCAAGAGAAAAAGCCATTAGAAATTCAAAACTAAACATATTTGTTTTAAGAAGAGGCTCGGGTTCATGGGAATCAAGATCATTAGAACCACACTCTATACCTTTTGCAGTTGAAGGAAAATGTGGTTCGGTAATAGTTAAGCTAATGCCAGCTCCAAAAGGAACAGGTTTATGCATAGAAAAAGAATGTGCAAAAGTACTTGAGCTCGCAGGTATAAAAGATATTTGGTCAAAAACATTTGGTCAGACAAAAAACAAAATTAATATGCTAAAAGCTCTTGAAAAAGCTTTGAGACAATTGACTGAAATGAAAATACAATCTGCTCACACACAAACATTGTCAATAACACAAGGTGCACAAAAAGTTGAACCGATTATTGAAGCTCCAAAAGAAGAAAAAATTGAGAAAAAAGATGGTGTTGAAAAGAAAAAGGTTGTAAAAGGAAAGCAAACTAAAACTAAAAAATGACTGAAACAAAAGAAACAAAGACTCAGAAAGTTGAAACGAAGAAAATTGCAATCATACTTATCAGGGGTTTAATTGGAATAACTGTAGATATTAAGGACACATTGTACTTATTGAGAATGAGAAAAAAACATACGTGTGTGGTTGTTGAAAACACACCTTCAAATATGGGTATGATAAAAAAAATCAAAGATTATGTTACTTATGGAGAAATTAATGATGTTGTTCTAAAAGAACTCATTTCAAAAAGAGGAAAACCAAACCACAAAGCTGAAGGAAAAACAAAACCTTTTTTCGAACTAGCACCCCCTAGAGGTGGATTTGAAAGAAAAGGGATTAAGAAAACATTTCAACAGGGTGGAGTTTTGGGTTACAGAGGAAACAAAATTAATGATTTACTAAAAAGGATGATTTAACATGAACAAAAGAACTAAAAGCAGTAGGCAAAGAGGATCTCACACTCATGGTTGGGGTTCAATGAAGAAGCATAGAGGTGCAGGAAGCAGAGGTGGTAGAGGAAATGCTGGTTCAGGAAAAAGAGGAGATGGTAAGAAGCCTAGCTTTTGGAATGTTAATTCAAAAATAGCAAAATTAAGAGCGTCAAAGAAAAAAGGTTTTACATCTCTTAAAAAGCCTTTAAAAACTATCAATGTTGATCAACTAAATAAGTTTGAAAGTACAAATTTGAACTTAACAGAATTAGGGTTTGACAAATTATTAGGTAGAGGAAAAGTAGTTAGAAAATATGAATTAGTTATTTCACAATCTTCAGAGTTAGCAATCAATAAAATAAAAAAAGCTGGTGGAGCTATTTCTGGGTTAGAAAAAAAAGAGGAAATAACAACGAAAGAAGCAGTTGAAACTCAAGATAAACCACAGGAAGCTAATTAAAAATGTCATTACTTGATAAGATAATTTATAATCTGCCTGAGGTAGCTGCTCCTAAACAAAAAAGACTTTCTTTTAAGGAAAAGCTTAAATGGACTCTTATCACACTCATATTATTCTTTGTCTTAGGTTTAATTCCACTATATGGCTTAGGTCAAAACGCACTTCAACAATTCGAATTTTTATCAGTTATTTTAGGTGCAAGTTTTGGAAGTATAATTAGTCTAGGAATAGGGCCGATAGTTACGGCATCAATTGTGTTGCAGTTATTAAATGGTTCAGGAATTGTCAAATTTGATCTAACAACACACGAAGGAAAACAGAGATTTCAAGGAATCCAGAAAATTCTAGCAATTTTATTCATAATACTAGAAGGTTTTATCTATGTAGGAATGGGCGGATTATCTCCGGCCGCAGGAGTGTCAAACGGAATTCTGATATTTCAACTTTTCTTAGGGGGAGTACTAATTATGTTTATGGATGAAGTTATAAGCAAATGGGGTTTTAGCAATGGAATAAGTTTATTTATTGCTGCAGGTGTAAGTCAATCAATATTTGTACAGGCTTTAAACCCACTTCCTAGTCCAAATAACCCTTCAATTGCATCGGGTGCAATACCAGCACTATTTCAGAGTTTAAGCTTAGGAGACCCACAAACAGCCGGTTTAATGCTTGCAGCACTTGTAGCTACGGTATTAGTATTTTTAATTGTTGTTTATACACAATCTATGAAAGTAGAGATACCACTAAGTTTTGGTCGGGTTAGAGGCCACGGAATACGTTGGCCCCTGAATTTTTTCTACACAAGCAATATTCCCGTTATACTTACGGCAGCATTGGTGGCTAATGTACAGCTATTTGCAAGGCTGCTCTATAATTGGGGTTTTCCAATATTTGGTTCTTTCGCAGGAAATACTCCTGTCTCAGGTCTGGCTTCGTGGTTGTATGCCCCTAATCTAGTCGATAATATAATCCAAGGATCATTTACTTTGAGCATGTTAGGACAGGCCGGAGCTTATCTCTTGTTTTTTATGGGTGGTTCAGTTCTATTTAGTTATTTCTGGGTGCAGACTGCAGGATTAGATGCCAGATCACAAGCAAAACAAATAATGTCTTCTGGTCTTCAAATTCCAGGATTTAGAAAAGATCAAAGAGTTTTGGAAAGACTTTTACAAAGATATATAGGTCCACTAACCATAATGGGTGGCATAGCAGTAGGGTTATTAGCTTCTCTTGCCGATCTTACAGGTGCTTTAGGAAGTGGAACCGGAATATTATTAACTGTTATGATTGTTTATAGATTATACGAGGAAATAGCTCAACAGCACATGATGGACATGAATCCAATGATGAGAAGATTCATGGGTAAATAATATGTTTGAAGGAATCCTAAACCCAATATTTGGACCTTTGCTCCAATTTGGATTCTTTTGGGCGTTAGTTATAATGTGTTTTATTCTAACTCTTTTGATAACCTTAGTTTACAAATTTACTACTAATCAAACTCTTATGAAGAAACTCAAAGCAGATATGAAAAATATGCAGAAAGAGTTAAAGAAGATGACTAAGGAAAATCCAAAGAAAGCCATGGCTTATCAGAAGAAGATGATGGATAAAAATATGCAGTACATGAAGCATTCCATGAAGCCTACACTTTACACATTTATACCTATAATTATAATCTTTGGTTGGTTAAATGCAAACCTCGCATTTTTGCCTATTGAACCATACACCAACTTCACAGTTAGTGCACAATTCAAACCAGGAACATTTGGAAATGTAACTTTAGAAGTAATTCCAGGACTAGATATTTATTCAGATGCAACTCAAGAAATACTTTCGGAGAAAATAACTTGGACATTGAATGGTGATGCCGGTGAATATCAAATGGCTATAAACTATAACAATAGAGCTTTTGAGAAAGAACTTCTAATATCTGGAGATGGGTACGCCAAGGTTGAAGAGAAAATAAGGGGTTCGGAACTTACAAGAATAACTATTCATAATAAGCCAGTCAAACCGCTTGGCAGCGTCAGCATACTTGGTTGGATGCCCGGTTGGTTAGGAACATATATTATTTTATCACTACTTTTTAGTCTAGGTCTTAGAAAGATATTAAAAATAAGCTAAACTTTATAAACAGGGAATTTTTTCACATTAAAATGCCAGCAGGAAGTAAAAAATCAGGAACTTTTAGGAAGGTTTTTAAGAAGACCCCGGGCGGAAAAACCGTGGTTCATTATGAACTAAGAAAGCCAAAACAGCATAAATGTGCTGAATGTGGCGCAGAACTAAAGGGTATGCCAAGATTAAGACCTGTTGAAATGCAAAAGCTAGCAAAAACTGAAAAAAGACCCGAAAGACCATATGGTGGTGTTTTGTGTAGTGCTTGTGCAAGGAAAAAACTCATACAAGAAGTTAGATCTTAAGTGTACTGGTGACGGACACTGTTCTTAAGATCAAGGAGGTATAAAATGTTTGAAGTTGGAAATATTTGTATAAAAATTGCAGGAAGAGATTCAGGATTAAAATGCGTAATTGTTGAAGTATTAGATGATAACTTTGTTTTAATTGATGGTCAAACCAGAAGAAGAAAATGTAATGTTAAGCACCTTGAACCTTTGAAAGATTCAATAAAGATTAAAAATAAGGTGTCTCATAGTGAAATAGTTTCTGAATTCAAGAAGTTAAAAATTGATATTAAAGAAACAAAACCTAAGAAAACACCAGAAAGACCTAAGAAGTCTAAGAAAGTGAAGATGAAACCCAGTAATGAAAAGAAGGCATCTAAAGAAAAAACCGCTACAAAAGAAAAACCAAAAAAAGAAGTTGTTAAAAAGAAAGCAGATACTCCAAAACCTTCATTCGAAAAGAAAGAAATAAAAGAAGAAAAACCTTCTAAGAAATAATTATTATTTTTTTATTGCTTTTAATCTTTTTTTAGCTCTTCTTACAATTTCTTCCCAATCTTTTTTGTCTTCTAGATGAGATAAATCACGGTCAAATTCACTTAGAATACATAAAGTTTTAGATTGTTTACTTATGATTTTTAATACTTTGTTCACAGCATCATTTGCATCTTTTGCAGATTCAATTCTAGTGCTTTTTCTGACATCAAGAAATTTACCTGCGATGTCGCCCGCTATTCCACCACTATTTTTTATAGCAACTAAAGGTTTTTCTCTAATATAACCATATGTGGCTTCATTGAGTGTTCCAGCCCCACCATGTACAATTATTGCTCCATCACATGAATTTACGTTAATGGCATCTCGACTCCATCCAATGCCTGTGGCAATTGTAACGTCGGCATATTGGTTTACTTTTTTTATGCTTTCCCAAGGAATAATTCCAATTGTTAGTCCGCCTTCTTTTTTTGCACCTTTCAAAGCTGCTTCCATTACTCCAAGTCCTCCGCCAGTTATAACTATACAATCTCTTTTTGCAAGTTCTTCTCCAACTTTCTCTGCTATCTTATAAGCTTTCTGTGTACAAATTGCTTTACTTGATCCCAAAACTGCTATTTGGAGTTTTTTCACTTTTTCACCTCTGTGTATAAATCTGATAGGTTTAATTCAAATGTTGCTATAGGCATTTCGACTCCGAAGTTTGTGATAACTTGTGGATGAATCTCACCAATATATGCGACATTTTTTTTATTTACACTAATTCTTGCAACTCTTCCTAGTATAAATGAATCATGCTTTGCTTCTTTTGATTCGAAGTTTACATCTAATGCATTCATTAATGAGTCAAATACTTGTTTTATTTTTGTAAAGCCAATATTTGGACCTGCCAGTGCAACTCCAACTCGCCAATTTTCTTCAACCTTTGTTTCTTTGGCTGTATTGGCTTTGAAAGTATTTCCAATTTCAAAAATTCCTTGTGGATATTCTCTATTAGTATTATTTGATAATACTTGCATTAAGCTAGGAGTTATCCAACTTCTTAAGATATCGTGTTCTTTTGAACTTGCATTTTCTAATTCCACAACTTTTGCTTTTAGATTCATCTTGTTATTATGAATTTCTTTGTTTAGCAGATGGTATGATAATGTTTCAACAAGACCTAGACCAACCAACACATTTGCCACTCTTCGTTTAAAAATTTCGAGTCCATCCTCCTCACCTATGGTTGAAACATTTGGTATTTCTGGTATGAATTTGTCATAGCCATAAGCAATTGCTATATCTTCTGCCAAATCTATTTGATGAAGTATGTCTGTTCTATACGCAGGTACAAGAACTTTGTCTTTTTCATATCCATAACCCATTTTTTCAAGCAAAGATTTAATTTCTTTCTTTGATAAATTCATTCCAAGCATTTTGTTAACATAATTAATATCCAAATCCCATTCTTCAGGTTTTAAATCAGGAGTCAATTGTTTTTTTTCATATTGAACTTCCATCTGATAGGCTTCTCCACCCATCTCTATAAGTGAAGTTACAATGATGTTTAAGCATTGGTTTACAGCCTTTAGATCGAATCCACTACTTTCAATGAACACTTCTTTTGTCCTTTCAGTTACTTTGCCTGTTTTCTCAGAATTTATTATTGGTGGCATGGAAAGAATTTCATTGTTTGCATCAATAAATATTGGAAACAAAGCTTTTCCTTCAAGTAAATGTGCATAATCTCTTCCCGTTGGATGTTGACTTAGAATTTGTAAACCAGTCATTTCTTTATTAGATTCTAGTGGTTGAAATTTTATCTCGGATGGTTTTTTTGCCAGATATCTTATGGGAAGTTTAATATCTTCCATAGGATAAATTCCAATTGCTAGTTTTTCCCTATTTCTTCCAAGACTCACATGTAGTTTTTCTTGAATTTGAACGACTTCTCTGATTTTCTCGTCAGTAAAATGAATGTTTTTAACAATTGCACAAGAAGTGTATGGTCTTATTTTCTTAACAGATTTGTCAACCACGACTTTATAATTTTTTTCTACTTTATGTACTTTGAACTGTCTAAGTCCTGTTTTAACACCTATAAAACTTGATAGAGCCCTTGCAAATCCTTGTTCTGAAAGCATATCTGGTCTATTTGGAAATACCTCAACGATTATTTCATCTCCTTCAATCTTATCAAGATCGGTTCCAAGCATGCTAATTCTATCTTTTAATTGATCTAGAGGGAGCTTTTTCCCCATCAATTTTTCCAATACTTTTTTGTTTAGAGTTACTGTTGGCATTTTATCGCATCCAATCTTTTATTTCTCTTAATTGTTTTAAATCGTTTTTGTATAAATCTCTTATATCATTAATTTTGAAAAATTCTAGTATTATTCTATCAAATCCAGGCCCCCATGCAAGAACAGGAATATCTATTCCGAGTAATGGCTTAACGACTTCAGGTCTGAATATGCCTGCACCACCAAGTTCAAACCATTCATTATGAACCGGGTGTAATACATCTATTTCTACACTGAATTCAGTATATGGAAAATATGCAGGTCTAAATCTTGCTTTTTCATAACCCATCTTTTTGAAAAATGCTTTCAAGTAACCTAGAAGATGTCTGAAATTGGCGTTTTCATCAACAACAATTCCATCTGTTTGATTAAATTCGAATAAATGTGACCAGTCAATAGTTTCATTCCTAAAACATTTCCCTACTGAGAAGAATTTTGCAGGTATGCCTTCTTTTGTTAGTTTTGCAAGTGTTTGAGCAGATAAAACAGTTGTATGTGTTCTCAGAACATTCTTCTTTGCATCTTCTTCCTTCCAATCATATTTCCAACCCTTGCTATTTGTTGTCCACCCATCTTCGTGCGTTTTTTTAACTCTACTAACTAATTCTTTATTTGGAAGTTTTCCTGTTCCAGGATTTTTTGCAAAATATGTATCTTGCATATCTCTGACTGGATGATCTTGAGCGGTAAATAATGCGTCGAAATTCCAAAAAGAAGTTTGAAGCATTGGTCCTGTCATCTCTTTGAAACCAAGTTCTAACCAAATATCTTTAGCATATTCAATTGCTTGGCTTACAAAATGTCTTTTTCCTCTGTTTATCTTTGGAACATTTATGTTAACATCATATTCTCTAAAAGTCTTCTTCTTCCAAGAACCATCTTTGAGCATTCCTGGAGTTAATCTTTCAGCATAATTAGCTTTTGAATCAACTTTTTTTGATAATTTTTTCCCTTCAGCGGTCAAAGTTATTTTTTTAATTTTCTTTGTTTCTTTTTTCAATATTCGCTTTCTTTTTATGAGATTGTCAAATGAGAATTTTTCTTCAGGACTAAGATATTTAAGTTCCAATGGAAAATCTTTTTTCAAAAATGTTTCTTCTAAGAATTCTTTTTTCATTAGCTTTTTTCCGTGATCTGTAAGTGATATAATAATTTCTTTATCCTTATCAATGTTAATGGCTGCTTTTTTCTTTAGCGAACCAATACAAATATTTATTTCATCATCTTCTAGTTTCCCCTTATTTTTTAATTCACTAACTTTTGTTTTTCCATTAATTGCTTTTAAGAATCTTCTTTCAGGGAGACCATCTTTAACATATTTTAAACCATTTTCATCCAATGTTATGATGTCTTTTATCTCTTCAGCAATGTTCACTAACTTTTTATTAGATAGCCATTGTATGGCTCTTGTAGCTTCAATTTCTTTTAGTGATGCTTTTTCTGCGAGTTTAGAAATAGTTATGTTGTCTGTAATGTTTGGAAGTGTTTTTCTCTCAAACAAATGCAATTTTTTGATTAGATTATTGTCATCCATATTTTTTAATTAATTATAGATGTAAGTATATAAAGTTTATTGATTGTTGTAAGAATGAAAAAAAGAAAAAATTAAGCCTTGATAGGCTTCATGACTTTCCAGGCTAGATCAAATAAATCTTCGAGCGCTGATGAAAAGAAAGGTGTATTTATCCAAATCCCAATATCGTACGTTGGGTGAACTTCAGAATCATTCATGACCATGAACACCACTTCCTTTCCGTCTACGACAGTAAATCTGGCTTCTTTGTCTGTGTGTCTTACTTCTGCTATGCCTTTCATAGCTTTGGCAGCTTCCATTGATTCTTTTGTTAGTGGAGCGGCGATTCTAATTCTCACACCTCTTTTCTTGACTTCTTCGAACACTGGTTTTAATCCTTCAACCTTTCTCATTAATCCTTGAGCAGTTGTCATTATGGTAACTGTCTTCTCAGCATTTTTTATTGTTAACTCCAAATGGTTGTATAGATTGTGTCTTCCTCTTAGTGAACCTGAAATATCTGATGGTTCTATAAGCTCGACACCTTGTGTGTGTAAAGAATTCAACTCGTTGATTATTTCTGTTTTCTTCAAGTTTTCTAATCTTAATATTTGTGCATCAGCAAGTGTTTTAACATTTTTCTTAACTCTTTCTACAACTTCTTTTGGTGGTACTGCCAAGTATTTGATTGGTTTTCCTATTTTCATTACTACAAAGCCTTTTTTTTCTAGACTTTCTAGAACGTCGTAACTTCTGCTTCTTGGCACATTTGCTATATCGCTTAGTTCTCCTGCCGTACTCACCCCTCTTGAAAGAAGAGCAGTCCAAATCTTTACTTCGTACAAGTTTAGTGAGAAATACCTTCTCAACTTGCTTAGAAATTCTTCTTTAACGATCATTTTTCATTCCTCCTAAAAGTAGGACTTAATCACCCCTTTTTGATATTAAAGACGCATAACTACTATATATATGTTACTATTTTTTACACTTTACCAATAGTCAAAACATAGATTTTTTTTATTTTGTCTTTATCACGACGAAGAATTCGTTTTTCACTTCGAATTCTTTGTAAGTAAAACTTTTTTTATTTATAAAGGTGATGAGCCAATTTCGCTTCGATTTTTCTATTTTTTTTGATCCTCCCAAGCTTATTTTAGAAAAAGAAACTACAATCCATTTACAATTAAGTGTTTCAATTAATGCTTTTGAAATATGTCTTTTTCTTGTTTCCAAAGAATCAAGTGCTTTAAACAAAAAACAAATATCTGCTTCAATATTACCTAATTTGTTTTGTTCCGTAACTAAATCTATAGCAATTGTTTTTCCGTTTATGTTCTTTTTATTGAAGAATTCTTGGATGAACTCAAGATCTTTTTCAGAAATCTCCGAAGCAATATATTTTGGTTTATAACCAAGAAATCCATAGCTAATGGGATTTAGTCCGCAAGCCAAATCCAAAATAGTTTGTTCTTTTCCTGTAATTTCAAATATTTTGCTATATACTTCTTTATAATATGGTAATCTTTCTTTTGTGGATTTGTGTAACTTCAGTATTTCTTCTATGGAATTTTTTTCAAGTAGTTTTTCTCTTTTAGAATAATTTTTTTGTATGAATACACCATATATATCTCTGAGTTGTCGTCTAATCTCTTTCAAAACTATTTTATATTCTTCACTTCTCTTGTTATAATCCTTGGTTTCAAGTTTTTTCTTTAAGTTATGGTTCTTTTCAAGAAAATTTTTTAATTCTTTTTCAATTATTTTTTTATCTAGATTTTGCAATTCTTTCTTTGACATTATGTCTACAATCAATTCTTCCATCTTAGAATTCCAGCTATTCCTGTTAGTGAATCCAGGTTTTTTTCTGCTTCTTCAGAACTAATAATGTGAACTTTACCATCCATTTGTTCACATGAGATCATCATATTTTCAAGTTCCTTATATGTTCCTTTCTCTTTAGAACTTCGCAATAGTTTTTGACTTACTAGTAATTCTTCAACTGCGCCTAATTGAATTTTTTCTTTTGTTTCTTTGATTCCATAGCATGCTTGTTCTTTTGATATATATTCCAATAGTTTATCTACGGCTTTAATCTCTTGTATACTTCTGTTTTGTTCAAGCACTTTTCTAAGCTCATCTCGTTTTAGCACTTCGTTTATTGCCCGTTCATTTGCCTGAGATACTGTCGCACTTACACTCTTCTTCTTAATCTCATCTGGAGTAACTTTCAAGAGTTCTTCTTTCCAGAAACCTGGACTTGCCAAGATGATGTGGTCTGTTTGATTTGTTTTCTGAAATTCAGTTATTTTTTCAATTATTTCTTTATAGAAACTTCCTTTTGAAACATGTTTTTCTTCTTTTTTTTGAACATCTCCTGCCATCTTTGCAATCAGTTTGTATCCTGATCCTATGAGTTTAGCGAAATATGCCTCTTCTCTGTCAAATACAACTATCAAAATGTTTGTCGGCTGATTCTTTGTTGATTCATCAATTCTTTTTAATTGGAATTTTAACCATTGAGTCTTCTGAATTGTTATTATGGAATTATTTTCAAGGTTAAAGCTGTGATGTTCACCTCTTGGAATTTCCTCTGGTCCATCCGTAATGGTGCCAAGAACTCTTAGTGTGGCGCCTTCTGATAGTTCTATTTTTTCCACTTTTATGGCTATAAAAAACTGTTTTCTCACAACTTTTACATTTCTATCAGTATCGTCACCAATCTTTATTTTTCTCTCAGTTCTTCCTTTTATTATATCATCTACGTCAATGATCTGACTCAGAACCCAGAGATCATCTATGTTTTCTATTTTCAGAGTTAGTTCCTGCTTCTTTAATGCTTTTTTTATGATTTTCATATGTTTGTCTTTTATTCTGTATATTTCTCTATTTAAAACCAATAAATTTATATATCTTGTGTGCGATTATTTGTGTATGAGAAAAAGAGGAGCTGGTGGAAATAGCGCAAGTGGAGCAGCCATCTTAATAGTTATTGTTGCGGTTATTTTTCTATTATACATATTAATGCTTCCTCCTGAAGATAGAGCAGATTTATTAGGTGAAGACAATCGCTCCAATTCTGAGGAAATAACTTCTTCAGGTTTTAATAAGACTCTGTTAAAGGAGAATATTGGTCGTTTGGATTATTTGCGATCTGATTATCGGGAAAGAGACTTACCATCCTTTAGAATTTATTCACAAAAGGAAGGAACAATTCTTAAGACTCTAAATTCAGTTTATGTAAAGAATGCGATTGGTGATAAGAAATATTATAATGTAACTTTTGATATTGCTGAAAGATTAACTTCTGAAGTTAAATTATCTTTTAATGTTAAGCGTGCTCGCGGAAGATTAGAATTATATTTAAATGGTGTTGAAATATTTAATGGTGAGCTAGGTAAAGGTTCTCCTAGTCCAATACCACTTCCTTCTGAGGCATTAGATAGCGAAAACACTTTGGTTTTCAAAGTTTCAAGTCCCGGATTTGCTTTTTGGAGCACTAATGAATATTTGCTAGAAGATGTTATGATTACAGGAGATGTTTTAGATGTGTCTAATAGTAAAAGCAGACAATTTTTCTATCTCTCAGATATTGAAGTTTTGAATCTTGATGAGATAAGACTTAAGTTTTATCCTGACTGTGATTCAAGATCTGTTGGTCCATTAATCATTAATTTAAATGGTGAAGAGGCCTTCTTTGGAGTTGCTGATTGTGGAGTTTATAGAACAGTAACTCTTGATAAAAATAGCATATATGAAGATAAGAATGAATTAGAATTTATTGCCACGGAAGGCTCTTACTTGATTGACAGGGTTTCTATTAGAACCGAACTTGAAGAACTTGTCTATCCTGTTTACTACTTTGATCTTGATGAAGACTTATTTGATGGTGATGACTTTGATGACAGTTACAATGTTACTTTGCGCTTGAGATTTGTTAACCATGATGATAAAAGATTGGAATACTTAATTAATGGTAGAAGAAAGCAAATAAATACTGATGAGATTGAATATACCACTTTACTTAATGATTATGTTCTTCCAGAAGCCAATTCATTGGAATTGGTACCAAAAAGCATAGTTGACATTTCGGTGCTGAGAGTTACATTGGACGAAGAAGAATAAAATGGATGGTTCTGACATCAAAGATGGGATTGATAAAGTAAATAATTATCTTAAGGGTAAATGGGATTCTTTAACTAAAACTGCCGAGCAACCTGAAGATTTTCGAAAAGGTCAAGTTCTATTTTTAATGCTTCTTGGGGCAATTATTTATTGGGTTGATGTTTTCTTTCTAGGTGGTGCAACTGCTTCGTTCATGCCAGGTAAGATAACTGTTTTTCTTTATGCTCTTTTAACTCTAATGGCAGTCGTTGTATTCAGAGCAGGAATGCAGCAAATAATGGAGTTCATCATTGTTTCCATTGTTGCAATGGCTTGGCCTCGGACAATATCTATGGTTGTTGGTGGTATGGGTGGGTTGGATAACTTATCTTTTGTTTCTAATACACAGTTTATATCAATATTTCTTACAGCAGTAGTTTTAGTAACTCCGATATGGACTTACTATTTTCTATATGTAAGTCGTCTTTCAACTGATCAAGTTCGTGGGTGGGGTAGAAAATGGGCAATCTTATGTTTTTCAATTGCAATTCTCATAACAATCGTTATGGGCGGCATTGGTACTTTTGCAGGCCCCGCAGATCTTGACTTGGGAGAGGGAGTTAATTATCTAAAAGTTTATTTCTGGGAATATCCGAAAGAAATTGGAGTATATCTTTTCACAATTCCAGGAACCTTAACTTCATATCTTAATGAAACTATGGGTTTGAATGAATTTACTGGGAAGGTGGATCAAAATAAAGATGGACCATTAGGAGTCTATCTTGAAGACCTATCACCTGCCGAGACTATATTTTATGAATATAATCCTGTTGTAATATGGGCATCTCTAAAAGGAAAGAGTTTTGAAGGGTACATCCAAGTTAATAATCGTTGTTACACTAAGAAGGATAAGGAAATTGAATTCGGAGAAATATTTCCTCAAACAGTTGATTTATTTTATGATGATTCTTCAAGTTTAGAGTGTATATTTGAAGAAGGTTTAGAAGATGGTTCATATGTTGTTACGTTTATTTCTAGCTTTGAGTTTCCAACATGGGGATATGTTACTTACACATATGTAGATAAAGATTTGAGACTGGCGTATTATTCTCAGAAAAAGAATATTAATACAGAACTTAATATTCCTACTAAAGTAGAACCGATTTATACGAGCGGTCCTGCTTCAATTGAAGCAAACTTAGTTGATTTACCAGTTAGCATATACTCTGATAGAGATTGGCATCCTTCATTTGGTGTCACATTAGCCAATCTTTGGCCTCAAGGAGAAATTGTTTCTATTAAAAGTTTAGACATGATTATTCCAAATGATCTTTCGCTTGAAAGATGCATACCGACATTCATATCTAAAGAACCAAGTGATGAGGGATATAATACCTATTCGTTTAAACTTCAAAGCCATCAAAATTTATTCTCAACAGTAACTTGTCCGTCAGTTAAAATAAATGATCCTGAGGCTTTTTTAGGAGACAATTTGAAAGTTTCAAGAACCTTCGCGATAAAAGCGAGTTATATTTATACTTTAGAAAAATCAGTTCATATTAAAGTTGAAAAGATAGGGAAATGATGAAAAAAATTTATTTAGTTTTAGTATTATTTGTTTTACTTACTGCCTGTAATAGAACTTTTACGCCGCAAGAAACTAATTATTATACGGGAACAAAAGGGGTTGAGTTGGAGTTTGTGGGTTATAGTCCACCAAATAATGTGTATGAACAAACAACTTTTCCTTTGGCAATTTTTGTTTCTAATGAGGGTGCATTTTCTTTGAATGGTTCGCCTTTTAAAGGATTAATAACTTATTCTTATGACCCATTTTATTTAGCCGAAATAAATGGTACCGCGGAATCAGAATTTGAAACTATAATAATAAATGGAAAATCAGATGGTTTTCCTCAAGGTGATCTTCAGACAAAACTATTACCTATGTTTACCGTTAAACCTGTTTTAGGCCAAAGAGAATCCCCTACAACCGAATTATTTGTTTCAGCTTGTTATCCTTATAATACTAAGCTCGTTGATGAGGTGTGTATTGATACTTCTTCTTTGACAAATGATATGAGGTCAAATGTTTGTAAAGCAGAAAATAAAGTTTATTCGGGTCAAGGCGCACCCGTTGCAATTACAGAAGTTCATGTACAGATGAATCACATGCTTAATAAGATTAGACCTTCATTATTAATTAAAATAAAAAATGTTGGTTCGGGAACGGTGTTGGCGCCTGTTTCTAGTTCAGAACAAGCCAGAGCTTGTGACATTCAAAAAGACAAAAGGGGCGATTGGAATACTGTTAAGATAAAAGCATTGCTTTCTAATGAGCAACTTACTTGTGTACCTGAAGTAGTTCATCTTCGTCAAGGTGAAGGGTCTGCTCGTTGTTTTATGGAATCTGGCGGGTTTGGAGCTGCTTTGAATTATTATGCTATTATGATAGTAGAATTAGATTATGTTTATTTGACCAGTGTTTCAAAAGAAATAACTATTGAGCGTACAGAACTTCCTGATATAGAATATTTATCTTCAAATAATTGTGAATATTGGGAAACAGAAATTGATGGGATTTGCAAGAATAACTGCGAGATATGTTCGGAAGGTTCATCACTTTCATTTTGTAATTCACAAATAGTAGATCAGAACTGGTCCTGTGATTGCGGGCCTATCGAATGTACAACTATTATTGGCTCACGTAAACTAGGTGGCATCGTAGATGGAATTGAAGTAAAAAGTGGAAATTGTATATTTGGTCAGAGCTTTTGTGCGCCTGGAAAGTACTGTTGTATAAAACAATAATTTTAAATATGGAAAGAACAAAAGGTTAACATATGAATAATAAACTATTAATCGGATTTTTTTTGGCTTTAATATTAATATTATCATCTTGTTCGATGTCTTCTAGTGCGCCAACTGATCCAACTACAACTCATTATTATCGCGGATATGAAGGAATTAGAATGACTATTGATCCAGGTTCTCTTCCTAGCACGTTATATTACTATGCAAATGCTCCTGATTCTTATAATGCGTTTTCTGTAGATGTAGAAGTTCACAATGTTGGGGCTTCTTGGAGTAGAGGAGGAATATATGTTTCTGGTCATGATCCATCTTTGATATTTTTGGAGGGTGTTAATGTTCCAAAAACTAGTGGTGGTTTTTGGGAACATTGTCAAACAAGACTTTCAATGGGTGACTGGGATTGGTCTAATATTGCAGGAGTCCTAAATTGTAATTTTGGAGATCATGGAGCATCTTTTACAGGGGATCCCAATACCGATCAAGCAATTGATGGTGTTAGCATAAACAATTTATTTGGTTTCTTTGGGGCTGGAGATGCAATTAATGATTTGTTAAGTCAATCAGAGCTGTTGTCAAGATTGGGTTTAAATGAATTGGGAAATATGGATGTAGATTTAACATGGGATGGTCAAACAGATGCTTACGCTTTTAATTTTGACTTTACAGAATTTGGATTAAACTTAGATGTATTACATCACGGGGCGGCATTAATGATATTAATGGATTCTCTTAGTTTTGATAGATTTAATGGAAAATCTTTTTATTTGGCTGCTGATAACTATGATTATCCTGGCGGAGAATTAACTTATATTTCATTTCCTGGGTATGTTAGAGATACTTGGCCTGCTGGTTTGGATTCAACACCAGTCACATTTATGATTTCATCTTGTTATGCCTACTCAACATATGCAACACCGTTGGTATGTATAGATCCTGATCCTGCATCTCAAAATCAAAAAGTTTGTTATCCTGGACAAGTTAGTTTAGCAGGAAGTCAAGGTGCGCCTGTTGCTGTAACGGGTGTTCATCAAGAAAGTGGTCGTTTAAGTACAACTTTCACAATAGAAATCAGTAATGTGGGTCATGGAAAAGTTATTTATCCCGGTGATTTGGAATTATGCAGTCCTTATTACCCTGGAGCATTA
>JACKQG010000563.1_pt1 | contig 54115 bp, 42 predicted proteins | sample 8237621 | NCBI WGS metagenome assembly JACKQG01 (sample SAMN15677084, study PRJNA649215) | marine metagenome | biome: marine; feature: Black Sea; material: saline water; isolation source: suspended particulate matter (SPM) from the Black Sea western gyre | collected 2013-06-09/2013-06-10 | depth... | reverse complement strand
TGAAGGCGCAGGTCGACGACGGCGATAAACAGAAGGATGCCGACGCGCTCAAGTTTACCTGTCTGCCGGGTACGCCTGGCTCGACCAGCGGAGCAGAGGGTCTGCAGGTCGCCGACGCGGCGGACCTCATAGGGGGGCCGTTGGCCATGGGCCGCACGGGCGACTGGCTGCTGCGCAACAGCGACGTGAGGGTGGTGGTGCGCGATGCCGGACGAATGCACTCCTTCATGGTCACCGAGGGCGGGCACATCATCGACGCGGATCTTGTCAGGGACGATCCCTCCGAAGACCGGGATAACTTCCAGGGCATGCAGGCGCTGATCAACCTCGAGGCCACCCAGGCCACCACAGCGGTGTCGGTGCTCAACGACGGCAGCGACGGCAACCCGGCCATCATCCGCACTTCGGGCCCCGATGACCTGTTTGACGTGCTTACCCCCAACCTGGCCATCTTCCAGGCGGGCAGCACCCTGACCGTGGGTCCCGACACCATTGACAACGACCTGCCGCTGGCCCTGCAGACCGACTACATCCTGCGCGCCGACAGCAATTACGTGCAGGTGGCCACCACGGTTGAGAACCTGGGCGGGACCGACCTGCGCCTGCCCATGGGTGATTACCTCAACGGTGGCGGCGCCGTTGAAATGTTCGCCCCCGGCCTCGGCTTCGGAGAATCGCTGCTGAGACTGGGCGGCGACGGCAAGTCGGTGGCCCCCCAGGGACTCGATTTCATAGCCTACCAGGGAGGCGGCGCAGGCCTGGGTGTGACCTACGGCATCGTCTTTCCGCGTTCGATAGCTACCGTGGGAATAAACAAGTTCAGGGATGGCACCTTTCTCACCGGCGCCTTCGTGCAGACCGGCGTTGCCGCGTGGATACACAGACAGAACCTCGTCGGTTACCTCAACGGTCCGTTCCTGGGCAAGCCCGAGGCTCCCTTCGAGGTGCTCGCCGGCGGCACCAATACCCTCAGGCGCTGGTTCGTGGTTGGCGAGACCGTGGCCGACGTGACCAGGGCCAGGGAAGAACTGTTTGGCAACGCGCTCGGAGCCATACAGGGCACCGTGACCTCGAACGGTCAGCCGGTGGCCAACGCCCACGTGGCCCTAACCAAGTTTCCCGGCAACAGGTGTGGCTTTGCCGGTAGCAGCAACTGCATAAACGTGTACTCGGCAACTCTCACCGACGAGAACGGATTCTACCGTGCCTACGTCGTGCCCGACACCTACGACGTGCAAGTACGCGCCCATGGGATCCCCTACGAGGGCAGCGCCAGCCAGCCGACGAGCCACCCGGTGACGGTGAAGAAAAAGAAAACCGCCGTCGTGGACATCGACTTTCCGCAATCGTCGGCCATACAGGTCAACGTGGTCGATCACAACGGGGCGCCGCTGGCGGCCAAGATCAGCATAGTGGGTTTCGAGGCCAGCCCCGACCCACGCAACCTCGACAGCGTGGCCGGCTTGATCGAAAACCACGGACGCTACTTCGGCACACCATTCGAAGAAAAGGATGCCGACATTTTTGGCGTCGCGAGCACCATCTACGCCGGCATCAGCGGCAGCTCGCCCACCACCGAGCTTGAGCCGGGCAGCTACCACGTGGTGGTCTCGCACGGCGCCGAGTACGACGTGTACGACGAAGCGGTCACCCTGGTCGGGGGAGCTACCACGGTCGTGAACGCGACGGTGAACCGCGTGGTCGACACCGGCGGTTTCGTGTCGATCGACACCCACGTGCACATGATCAACAGCCCCGACAGCGCGGTGAGCCGCGAACGCAGACTGCTGACCATGCTGGCCGAGGGCGTGGATTTCTTCGCCAACACCGACCACGACTTCGTGCACGACCTCGGCGACGAGGTCGCCGACATGGGAGCCAGCGCGCTGATAAAAACAGCGCCGGGCAACGAGCTGACCACGTTCTCTTACGGCCACTTCAACACCTGGCCGCTGGCCGTCGACCCGGCCTCGCCCATAGGCGGTGCGGTTGACTGGGGACGTGCCGGCACCGTGCCGGGCCAGGGATACCCGTCGCTGGGCAGCTACGACCTGCTGCCATCAGAAATCCTCGCGCATTTTGACCCGGCCACCCAGGTGATCCAGATCAATCACGTGAAGAGCCACTTCGCCGACCTGGGCATCGACACCCAGGTCGCCCCCCCTGCTTCCAGTTCGCTGGTCTACGCCTGCACGGCGGGCTGGCGTATCGGCCTGCCCTGCGCACCCGAGATCTGTCGTGGTGGTGCCAACGACGGGCTCGACTGCGCCGACGACACGGAGTGCCCCGACGGTGTCTGCAACGTGCAGGGCCTCGGTCGCGATTGCCCTGCTGACGGAGGTGTCTGCGCACCGTCGCCTGATAACTTGTCGGCGTTTCTCCGACTCGACCCCACCGTGTCCAACCTCTACTCCGACGACTACACGGCGCTCGAAGTATGGATAGAAGGCGGACGCGGGCAGACCGAGACCTTCCTACACGAAAACCTGGGCGACTGGATAGGTCTCTTGAACCAGGGTTTGTTCAAAACCGGTATAGCCGACTCCGACACCCACCAGGCGGCGGTGCTACCGGCCGGTTCGCCGCGCACCTATGTAGCGTCGGCCACCGACCTGCCCGGGGACATAGATCCCGCCCTGCTGGCGCTCAACGTCAACGCCGGCCGGGCGGTGGGGGCCAACGGGCTTTTCATGCTCGTTAACCTCGTTGGTGACGCAGCCGCCACCGCGAGTCACGGGCTGGCCGACCCCCTGACGGTTGCAGCCACGGGAGGCAGCGGCACTATTGAGCTGCACGTCGAATCGCCCACCTGGGCCGAGTTCGATTCCGTCGACGTCTACATGAACACGGTCCCCGACTGCGAAACGGCGCTCAGTTACCTGGGCGTAGCCGAGCGTAAGTGCGACGCGGTACCTGCTGCCACGTTCACGGCCGGCGTAGACTTCACCGTCAACACCACTGTTGGAGTGAGCGGGGCGGGCCAGCGGCTTGAGGCCGACCTCTCCATCCCGGTTACTGTAAGCGAGGACACCTGGATCATTGTCGTGGTGAGGGGTACCGACGGTGTGTCGCGGCCCTTGTTTCCGGTAAACCCCGCCGAACTGGAGCACGACAGCTTCACCAACGTCAGTCTCGGCCAGCTCACCGACTCCGGGGTTTCGCCGCCGTGGAACCTGGGCGAGGGTGGAATCATGGCCACGGCCTTCAGCAACCCGTTGTTCTTTGACTTCGAGAACGACGGCTTGTGCCACGGTGGTAGCCCCTGCCCCTGAAATTCTGCGTATAGCGCCGGGGGCGGGCTGGCGTAAGAACAGCCCCGCTTATAGGCTCGGGCTGCGGCCGCGGCTGACGCGGCCCCACGGAGACCCCCCTATGGCCCTTATGATGTTGTTGCTCGGCGCCCTGAGCGCCTGGTTCACCTGGAATGTTTACCGGCCCACCTACACGGGCGACAAGACCTCGGCGTTGAGTTTCTTTGCCGGGTGGCTGGTGGGCGAGCTCGCCCCTCACAACGTGGCGCTGCAGGCCCTGCTCGCCATGATGCTGGCTTCGGGCGGCGCACTGGATTCACTTTTCGGTAACATCGGCATGCTCCTGCTGCTGGGCTCCTGGGCCGCCCTGCTCAAGGAGTGGTGGGGCGCCACTGAAACGCCCGCGCTGGTGGAGTCGGTACTCAGGCGTGGCCTCGGAGCCGACTACCGTGACACCGTACCCGACGACAGGCGGCAGGCCTTTGACTCCGAGATCCGCTGGAAGCCTATCGCGCGGCCGTTCCCCATTGCCCTGCCCGACGTGGAGCGCGTGGCCGACATACATTACCGGCGCGTGCGCGGCATCAACCTGCGGCTGGACGTCTACCGAAGCCGCTCGGCTCCCTCCAACTGCCCCACCTTACTGCAGATCCACGGCGGCGGCTGGGTCATCGGCAGCAAGAACGAACAGGGACTCCCGCTCATGCAGCAGATGGCCTCGCGCGGCTGGGTTTGCGTGAGCGTTGATTACCGGCTCAGCCCGCACGCAACTTACCCCGACCACCTGGTCGACATAAAGCACGCGATAGCCTGGATACGGGAACACGGCGCCGACTACGGGGCCAACCCCGACTTCCTGGTCGCGACCGGCGGCTCGGCGGGCGGACACCTCGCGGCGCTGGTAGCGCTTACGGCCAACGACCCCGAGTACCAACCCGGTTTTGAAAACGTCGACACCTCGGTAGCCGGCTGCGTACCCTTCTACGGCGTCTACGATTTCACCAACCGCAACTCCAACCTCTACAACCAGGGCCTGCTCAAGGTGCTCGAAGAAAAGGTAATGAAGGCGTCCATCGAAGAAGCGCCGGACGAGTACCGCAAGGCTTCGCCCCTTGATCGCCTGCACGCAGACGCGCCACCGTTTTTCATCATACACGGCGAACGCGACAGCCTGGTGCCGGTGGAAGAAGCCAGGCAGTTCAGCTCGGCCCTCGAAGAAGCCTCCGACGAGAAAGTACTGTACGCCGAGATCCCCGGTGCCCAGCACGCCTTCGAGATATTCCCCTCGTTGCGCAGCCAGGCCGTCATAGACGCGGCCGACCGGTTCCTGGGATGGCTGTACGGCAGCTGGCTGGAGGCGAGACAGGACAAGTCGCCGGCCGCCGATCTCGCCAACGACAGTAGTCCGAGCGAAGAGCCCGCGAGGGTAGAGGTCAAAAAATCAAAAGCGGCCAAGCCCAGGGCCCGCAAGGCGGGCAAGGCCAAGGCCGACGCGGTAAACGGCGGCAAAGGCGACGAAGACCCGGCCACCGACACGCTGCACTGAAACGCGCTGACGGCCGCTCGGCAGCCGGTAAACTCGGCAGCCGGTAAACTCGGCAGCCGGTAAACTCGGCAGCCGGTAAACTCGGTAGCCGGTAAACTCAGCGCCGCAGTTGGTCGATGCGGGCAGCGAGTATGAAGTCGTTGCGGCTCAAGCCACCCACGCTGTGGGTGTGCACGCAGACCTCCACCCTTCCCCAGGCGAGCATGATGTCAGGGTGATGCTGCTCGGCTTCGGCGACCTCGCCCACCCGGTTGACGAAGTCCAGGGCAGTAACAAAATTCTTGAACTCCCAGCTGCGTTGCAGGTGGTGCCCGCCTTGTATACTCCAGCCATCCAGCGCCCCGAGCAGCTGGCCGGCATCGCCCGCGTCCATGGCCGGCGAGCCCTCGGCGCAGGGCGAGCAGTGAGCCGCTGCCAGTTCTTCGGTGTTGCTGTTGTTGCTTGTCATCTCTTCAACCTCCGGACGTACTCCGACGCCGTTCTCCTGACCGCTGAATCGCCGTGCTCATCGGCCAGTCGCTCGACCGAAGCCAGTGCAGCGTCCGAGATGCCGGCCAGCCGCCCCAGGGCCGAAAGAGCCGCCAGCACCACGAGCGATTCCTGGTCGGCCAGCCCGTCGAGCAAGACCGTTTCTTCACCCGCCCCGGCGCGGGCCATGCAGTAGAACGCCATTCGCCTTTGCAGCGGGCTCCCCTCCTGCGAAAGAACACTGAGCAGTTGCAAGGCGGCTGGCGCCGAGGCCAGCAGGCCAGCCAGCTCCACGGTAGCGGCCCAGCGCCTGTCGCTGCGGGGGTCGGCAAGGCCCGTGAGCAAGGCCCGCTGCACCTGCTCCCCGGTCGATACAGCCCCGGTCGATACAGCGTCCGAAGTAGCGGCGCCTGCCAGGCCCGCGCGTGCCAGCGCCAGGGCTGCGGCAAGCCTGCGATCGCCCTCGCTCGACTGCAACGCCTCCAACAGCGCCGCCTCGGCGCCAACGCGGGCGAGCCCGGCCAGCTTCTCAACCAGCTCGAGCGGCGCAGCGCCCGCTTCGTTGAGTCCGCGTAGCAGGTGTTCGGCCTGCGCCGTCGATCCGGGTTCATCGCTCACACGGGCTTTATAGACTCGCCGCGTCCCCCGTCCAAGACCCGCCCGCGCGTTGCCGCTCACGGCAACGACTGCTAACTTGCTCCCAGATGGCTATCAAGATTCCACGCGCGGGCCAGGCGGGACTGTTGTTGTTCGGCGGTCTCGCCGTAGTGCTGGTGTACGGCACGGTACAGATGTCGGAACACAGCTGCGAGATCTGCGTGAGCTACAAGGGCCGAGACAAGTGCCGCACGGTAGCGGCAAGCACCGTGGCCGAGGCTCGGCAAGCGGCAATAATGAACGCCTGCGCCTTCGTGTCTGCGGGCATGCGCGACAGCATGGCCTGCCAGCGCAGTCCTGTTACAAGGGAGAGTTGCGACTAGGCACCCGCGGCCGGCGCTCGACCAGCCCCGAAGAAAAAAGCCCGGGATCTTTCGATCCCGGGCTCCAGCCCTGCCGGCGGACAAGTGGCTGTAGCGAGCCACCAGCCGAGGGACGGCTTGTTAACCAATCAGACCGCCGGAACCGTCGTGGTCGGTGCGATAACCGTCGTGGTCGTCGCGATCACCGTCGTGGTCGGTGCGATCACCGTGGTTGTCGAGGCACCGGGCAGGCTCGTGGTCGACGTACCAGGCATGGTCGTGGTCGAACTTCCGGGCAGGCTCGTAGTCGACGTACCAGGCATGGTCGTGGTCGAGCTTCCGGGCAGGCTCGTGGTCGACGTACCAGGCATGGTCGTGGTCGAACTTCCGGGCAGGCTCGTAGTCGACGTACCAGGCATGGTCGTGGTCGAGCTTCCGGGCAGGCTCGTGGTCGACGTACCAGGCATGGTAGTGGTCGAGCTTCCGGGCATACTCGTGCTGCTGGTGGAACTCGTCGATGTCGAGCCACCACAGCCGCCACCGACGGTCTCGTAGTTGACGCGGAAGTCACCGCTGCAGTTGCCGCTGGCGGAGTTATCTGCCTGGGCAGCTGCCATCGAGAACGAGGATCCGTCAAGGCGCAGGCCGTAACGACCGTTGTCGTTGGCCGTGTTGCCTGACACCGAGGTGCCAGCACCGCCCCTGACCCTGATACCGGTACGCGTGTTACCGCTGGCCGATATGCCGGTCACCTGGGAGTCGCCGCTGGTGCCAGCGCCCACACGGGTCAGTCTCACGCCACCGCGGTTGCCGTCAAAGCTACCGCCCGTGACCCAGAGACCGTTGGCCCGCTTGGCCCTCAAGCCTTCACGCGCCGCGTTTGAGACCGAGTTGCCGTCGACAGTGACGCCGTCGGACCTATCGATGCGTATACCACGGCCCCTGCTGGTGCCGAGAACCTGGTTGTTCATAATGGTGGCGTCAGTGCACTCGCGCAGTCGCACGCCTTCCTCAACGTTGTTCATCACGTTATTGGTCACGGCAAGGCCCGAAGAGCGTTTTGCCCTCACGCCGCGCTCGCCACCGTTGATGATGAAACCGTTGATGGTGACATTGTCAGACTCACGCACCCGAAAAGCGTCGTCATCAGAATCAACCTGCACGATGGCAGCCCCGCCGCCGTCGATGGTCAGGTTATCGACCCTGCGAACGCGTACGCGCCGGGTATATGTACCAGGTGCGACGACGATCGTGTCACCAGCAGAAGCGGCATCAACCGCGTCGTCTATGCGTGAGAATTCTCCAGGCACGTTCAACACGGCAGCCACGGCTACCGAGGGAAGCAGCATCGCCACCATCCCTGTTACTGCAGTTATTCTTGTAATCATATTTCCTGTCCTCCGTTGTTATTCCCGGGGGCAAATCCCCAAAAACGCCCGGGGGGAGCCCTTGTATAAGCAAGAGCGGTGCCACCGACGGAAGCCTGATTTTACGGGGAACCAGCGACCCTGCCCCCATCAGGGGGGTAGCAAACTGGGGCAGCTGCCCCGAGGCTGGGGCAAATGGAAACAGGATCAGCGCTTAAACAGGGACCGAAAAGAAATCGGCCGCGGCTCAGCTGGCGGGGCGATAACGGCAGCGGGTGGTCACGCCACCCGACTGGCAGTCAAAGACCAGCGAGAAGACGTCGTCGCCTATATCCACCGACAGCCGCACGGTACCCTGGCCGGGGTTGGCCAGCAGCCCCAGTCCACGAGCCTTGGCATAAATACGCCAACGCGACGAGGCGCTGTTCTTCAACCGGACCCTGCGCAGCCCATCGACCAGGCCAGCCTTGTCGCGGTACGAGTACCCGGGGGTCATGCCGGCACCAGGCTCCATCTGCGAATCGAGCACGCCGCGGTACAGCTCCACCTGGCCCTTCTCTAACAACATCGTCAGCAGTTCTGCGTCGGGAGCCAGCGAGCCACCGGCCCTGGTGGTAAACAGCGCGCGCAAACGAACCCTCTGCGCTTTGCCGTTCAGCGGATTGCTAAGCTTCAGGACCACCCGTGAGAATGACCTCGACGGGGCAAAATCCGGGGACGCGGGCAGGCACTCCGAACAGCCGTCGCCGGCCGGGTCTATGACGCAGGTGCCGTCGCAACAGTCGCCCACGCCGTCGCCGTCGTCGTCAAACTGGGAGGGGTTGATGGTAAAGGGACAGTTGTCATCGCAGGGCAGACCCATGCTGGCGAGCTCGTCGTTGCAGAAAAAGTCACCTTCCACGCCGCTGCCACTGCCGTCGTCACCAACGCCGTCACCGTCGCTGTCGGTGGCCAGCGCGCCGGCTACCGACAGTACTCGCTGCACGCCCGAAGTGCCCTGCACGATCTCCACGCGCCCGGTACCGTCCAGCCCCACGTCGTCGAGGATCACCTGCAGTCCGGCCGCGCTCACCAGCACCAGGCTCTCGTGGAAGCGATCGCCGTCGGTATCGGGCGAGTGCAACGCAACGGCGCCGCTGGCCCTGAGTCTGAGCCACAATCCTGTAGGGGGCGGGTCAGCCACGTTGCCCAGCGAGTCAACCGGTAGCAGCCTGTAGTTGCGCCGGCTGCTATCGCCGTCGACCAGCAGGCTGGCTGTTTCAACGGGCAGCACCAGGACCCTGCCGCTGCCATCGGCAGACGGTGCCGGCTTGAGCCTGTTGCGAACACCCGGCATGAAAGCAGTCGGGTCGACCTCCACGAACAAGGCGGCTCCTACTGCTTCTCCGCTGAAGACCACGGCCCGGTCTATTGACAACGAGCTGCCGTCGAGCGGCAGAGCAAAGGGGGTACCCACCAGCGGATGGCCGGGAGGGGGAAGCCAGTTGTGACCGGGTTCAAACTTTACCTGTGACGGCAGCAGCGGGTCAGGCGGCGGTGCGTTTCCGTTGCCCACCACCCTGGCCGGATCAAGTGGCGGGTAGAACGGCCAGGCGGTAAACAAGGGCGTGCCGTCAATGAAAAGACTATTGCTGTCTACGCCCGTGTAGGCGCCGGCACAAAGGGCCACAGTGAGGCCGCCCATGCTGGCCGGGGCTCCCACTTGCAGGCCGATGGTACCCTGGCTGCGACCTGCGAGCAGCAAGCCGGTCTGCTGCGCCGCGTAGGCCCAGGCTTCCTGCAATTCGAGCGCATAATCAGCGCTGCCGTCGGAGTCGGTGGGTCCGATGAACCCGTCGCCGTCGAGATCGGCAAAGGCAAACACGGCCACGCCGCGGGCGTCGAGCTCCGAGGAGCTGGCGACGTTACCGGGCAGCGAACCGTCGCTCGCCATTACTGTGAAGGGCAGCAACTGCCCGCCGTCGGCCCCCATGCCACCGGCCGACACCTCTTGCAGCGGCGAAGACGGCGCGGGAATAACAGCGGAGTTCACCGTGCCCACGCGTATCACGAGGTCAACGTCGCCCGTGATCGAAGTATCGATGCTTTCGTCGCCGGTGTTCCAGCGCAGGTCCGGTCCGGGCAGCGCAAGCTCGAGGCCGGGCAGCATGGGATAGGCCAGGCCCGTGGCCGGATCTACCGGGTCGCCGTTGAAAACCTGGCTCGTCGCCGGGCCACCCAGTAGGAGGACGGCAATCGAAGCGACGAGCAGCCTGGGTAAAACACGCCTCACGGATCTATCCCCGCAACTTCAACCGACACACGGTTGCTCACAAATCCACCGTGGTCGGGTACGATCACGTAAATTTCTACCGACACCTGGCCGTCACCTATGAGCGCCGGCAGCGACACCGTGATGCGATGCGGCTCCACGCGCAGCAGCGATGCCTGGGCCGCCGGCAAGGCAGCGGCTTCGAGGTCCGCGATCTCCGAGGGGTCCAGCCCGTCTATCAATGCTGGCAGGCTGCCGCTGTCTGCTCCCTGGCCGTTAACAGGTATCCGCACGAAGTTTTCGCCCTGGCTCACTACCAGCGTCAACGGAAACTCCACCTGCATCAGCGCGTCGAACTCCCAGTTGCCCAGAACGTCGACCACCGAGCCCGAGCCCGACGGCGTGGCCGTAACCCGGCCGATGGCAAGGTTGGGGTCAGTGAGGCCTGCATGCGCGCAGGGGCAGGCCGCCAGCAGTATAACTGCGGCCAGCAAAGCGCTCGTGGCGCCTGTTTTAATAGACAATTCCAAGTCCTGCTCCACCCCAACACTCCATCCAGAAAGCATGGTAGTCAACGGCAAAAACGCCTCTCGACCTTTACACCCCCTCATCCGGGGAAATTTTTTCCACCACGATCCCGGCTCAAACCACGCAGGACCTGCTCCTGGCAGCCTCTGTTGCCTTGTTGTTACTTGTAAAACCGCAGCGGGCCTGACTGTTCACGGAACTTGCATGCAGTTGCTGTGCCAAGTGGGAGAGCCTTTATTTATGGCTCTTTTTGGTTACACTGGAGTGAGTGATTTGCCCCAGTGAGGGATTTGCCCGGACCCATACGGGGGGCTTGAGGAGCTGTCAGGAATATGGCCGACATAATACTGGTTGAAGACGAGGAGATACTGCGACGTACGCTGGCCCGCGCCCTGGTCAAGATGGGCCACCAGGCCCGTGAGTTTGAAACGGCCGAAGAGGCACTGGCGGTTATCTCGGAGGGTCCCCCAGACCTGTTGTTTACAGACAACAGGCTACCGGGCATGAGCGGCATGGAACTGATGACCAGGGTGCACGAGTCGTGGCCGGACGTGGTCATGATCATGATGACCGCCTACGGTACGGTGGAGGACGCCGTGACGGCAATGCGCGATGGGGCGGCCGACTACCTGCGCAAGCCCGTCGACCTGCACGAACTCACCCTCGTCATAAACCGCTGCCTGGAAGGTGCCGGCGTACGTCGTGAGCTCGAGTACTACCGCGAACGCGACCTCTCCGTACCAGAACAGGGGGGCATCATCGGCCGGTCACCGGCCATCGACCAGGTGCGGCAGCTGGTGACCAGGCTCGCGGGCATGAAAAAGGCCGATGGCGAAGGCCCCACCCTGTTGCTCGCGGGTGAAACCGGAACAGGTAAGGGACTGGTGGCGCGGGCCGTGCACAACGCCTCGCCGCGGGCCGACCAGCCCTTCATAGAGGTCAACTGCACGGCGATTCCCGAGAACCTCCTCGAGGCCGAGCTGATGGGTTACGAGAAGGGCGCATTTACCGACGCCAATAGCTCCAAGACCGGGCTGGTCGAAGCTTCGGACGGCGGCACGCTGTTTCTCGATGAGATCGGCCACATGGCCCGCCCCCTGCAATCCAAGCTGCTCAAGATCATCGACGAAAAAATCGTGCGTCGCCTGGGCAGCACCCGCGACCGCAGGATCAACTGCACCATCGTGGCGGCAAGTCACATGGACCTGGAAAAGGAAGTCGCCGAGGGCAACTTCCTCGAGGATCTCTATCACCGCATCAACGTGGTCAACATCAAGCTACCCGCCCTGAGGGAACGCGATGGTGACATCGAAATCCTGGCGCAACACTTCCTGGAACAACACGCGACCGACTACGGCATGGCCGCGCCAAGGATAAGTAACGAGGCCATGCGGGCCCTGGTCAACTACCCATGGCCGGGCAACATCCGTGAGCTCAGCCACACCCTGGAGCGCGCCCTGGTGATGCACAGCGGCGGGACCCTTGAAGTCCAGGATCTCGCTTTTTTTCCGGCTGCCGGTACTCCCGCGCAAAACATGGGCACCGTTGCGACGGCCGACTTCGAGGTTGATTTTTCACAGGGGCCGATCCCGCTGGAAACCGTCGAGGCCAACCTGCTCACCAGCGCGATGAAAGCCGCCGACAACAACCAGGTGCAGGCGGCCAAGCTGTTGGGGATGTCCAGGGATACGCTGCGCTACCGGCTCGACAAGCACTCGCTGCGCTGAGAGCCGCGCGCAGCTGCCACCAACCCCCGGCTGGGTCAGACCAGGGGGAGTTCTACGCGAAAGGTAGCCCCGCCCTGCTCGGCGTTCCCAGCCCTAACCGTACCGCCGTGCTGATCGACGATCTTTTTGACCGTGGCCAGCCCGAAGCCCGTGCCCGACGCCTTGGTGGTGAAAAACAGGTCAAAGATGCGCGAAGCCTTGTCCGGCTTTATGCCCGCGCCGCTGTCGATCACTTCGATCCACGCCAGCTCGTCGTCATGCCCGCACGCGACCCGCACCTTGCCTCCGTCGGGTGAAGCATCGATGGCGTTGGCCACCAGCTCCATTATCACCTGTTCGAACAGCACCTTGTCTATCAGCACCGGCGGCTGCGCGGGGTCGGGCTGGCAGTGGAGTTCAATGGAACGCTCGGTCGCCTTGCCGGCTGACAGGGCCATGACCTCGGCGGCCAGTTTCTCCATCGACCCCGGCGTGAGGCTGGGTTCAAAAGGACGCGAGTAATCGAGCAACGCTGCTATGCGGTCGCTGAGACGATCAGTCTCCGACACTATGTCCCTGAGCGCGACCTGTTCGTCCAGATCGGCGCCTTCTTCCTGTTCGACTTCAAGGATAGCCAGCTGGGCGGCGGCCTTGATGCCCGCGAGCGGATTCCGTATGGCGTGGGCGACGGCGGCCGACAACTCGCCAACGGCTGCCAGGCGTTCTTTCTGCACCAGCAGGCCCTGGGTCTCGCGCAGCTCGATGTTGGTACGGTTGAGCTCGAGGTTGCTTTCTTCGAGTCCGCGGTTGAGCTGATCGATGCGCGAATAGGCCTGCGCGTTCTCGAGTGCCACCGCCAGCTGGTCGCAGACCGTTCGCAGAAGTTCGACGTCGTCGCCGCCGTGATAGCCGCCAGCGCGACGCTGGCCGACCGACACCATGCCCACCAGTCGACCCTCCAGGCGCATGGGTAGCACGAACACGGCGCCCAGTTCGCGCATGGCGTCCTGGACGTCGGATGGGTAGCCATCCCGGACCTGGCGGTCCTCCGCCAGCAGGTCAACTTCGTTCAAGCCCCTGGCCAGCGGAGCCAGGCTGGAGGCAGCCGCGCCATCCAGCCCCGTGCGCACGCCACCCTGCTCTCCGGCCGCATGGGCCAGGCGCCCTCGCCTGTAAACAGCTCCGTCTTTATCAACCGACAGTATGTCGGCACACACCGGCTGCAGGGTTTCGTCCACCAGCTCGAGTACCGCCCGAACCAGTTCTTCGAAGATGAGTATCGAGCTGAAACTGCGCGACGCCGATCTTACCGCCCCCCGGTAGTCGTAGCGACGCCGGTCGTACACCCTGTCAACGAAAGCCTGGATGCGCGCACGGCTGGGGTTACTGGCAAGCAGCAACCCGAGGATGAGTACGCCCTCGGTCACCCGCGAAGCGGCCGCCGTCATGCCTTCGAAAAGATAATCCACCGTGCCCAGGGTCAGGGTATAGATGCCCAGTACCAGGGCCGAAAGCACGGTGTAGACCAAGGCTCGCTTGATCACACGATCGATACCGAAGAGGTCGTGGCGGGCCACCGCGTAGCCGATACTGACCGGGTAGACCACGAACAGCACCGTGCTCAGGTTGACGGGCAAGTCCGCGCCGCCGACAAAGACGGCCGGCAAGACCACGGCCATCGGGGCAAACGCCAACGCGGTGCCGAACAACACCACCTTGGTGCGCTGCCTGACCACCAGGCTGTCGGTGGTGAAAAAATAGTAGGCGTAGAAGGCCGGGGCCATGACAGCGCCCAGCGCTACCGGCAGGTAACTCATTCGCTCAAGTACGAGCAATAGATCGTGGTCGCGAAAATAGAAGTAGTTGGTGGCAATCCCGTAGGCGAAGCCCAGGCCGAGCAAGGCCGCGAACACCCCGTCCTCCCAGCGCCGCCTGATGCGACCCAGCGGAAAACAACTCACGAGGTAGAAGGTAGTGGCTGGTAACAGGTTGAAGAAAAAGAAGTACGGCATCCGCAGCAGGTAACTGCCCTGCATGTCGGCCGAAGCCGCGAGATAAGCAGCCCCGTTGGCACTGAAGAGAAACAGCGCGCGCGCGGCGGGGTCGTCGGGCTTCATGTAGAGAACAACTATGCCCAGGATGAGTAGCGCTGCGGCGTCGAAGTTGAACAGGCCCAGCACCGAGACCCACTCGCGCCAGCCGAAGCGCATCACCTCGACTTCGACCTCGGCCAGCCGTCCCTCTTTCTCAAAAACATAGCTGAGGCTGGTACCGGGGCTCAGCCCCTCCACCATCTCGGTGAGCTCGCGCCCGTTGCGCAGCGTGCGCCCGTCGGCCGAACGCAGCCACGACAGGTATTCGACCCCCGATTCGGCGCCTGTCCAGTTGGCCTCGCCCAGCGCCGGTACGACCAGGTTCTCCCAGACGAAGAACCCGGGAAAACTCTTGCCCACCCGGTCTACCGAAGCGAAAATCGCCATCGCTACCACCACCGAGGCCACGAGAGCGACCAGGACCTGTACAAGGCCCGGCGCGAGTATCGTTGCGAAGCGGCTTTCCTTGCTTGCAGTCATATCGGCCCGCGAGTATCGAGAGTCCTGCCGTGCAGGATTCGAGCACACCGCCCCCACTAGCACGACTGCCGGCGCGATGCCTGGCAGCCGCTTTAGTATACATCACTGCGTTTCCGCCGTTTGACCTCTCGTGGGCGGCCCTGCTGGCACCAGCACCGCTGGCGCTGCTGTTGCTTGATCCGGCCAACCCGCTCAAGCCCCGGCACGCTCTGCTGGCCGGACTGCTGTTTGGCTGGGCTTTTGCGCTCGGGGGCACCGGTGCGTGGATAGCCCAGGCCGCCCTGCGTTACTTTGACCTGGGCGGAGGCGGAGCCGCGGCCCTCGCGCTGGGCTTTACGGGCCTGCACGTGGCCCTTTTTTCCGCCCTGCTCGCGCTTTTTGCCTCCAGACTGCACCCGCTGCCACCGGTTTTGCGAGTGCTGGCTTTCGCCTGTACCTGGACGGCCTGGGACTTCGCGCGCGCCAGCCTGCTGGGCGGAAATCCCTGGGGACTGCTGGGCCAGGCCTTCCACGACGTGCCCGCCTCTTTCGCCCTCATACGCCTGGGCGGTACCTGGTTGCCCGGTTGGCTGGCGGCGGCCTTCGGAGGCGCCCTGGCGGTGGCGTGGATCGAGAATCAACGGCTCGAGCAGGCCCTGCGCTCGGCCGCAGTTGCGGGCGGGGTGCTCGCCGCCTTCGTACTATCGGCCCTGGTCGGACTGCCTGCTGCCGATAAGCCCATGCTCCCCCCGCTCAAGGTCGCCGTGGTACAACCGGGACTGGGCCAGCACGACCTGTGGGATCCCGCGAAAAAAAGCTCGCACCTCGATCTCCAGCTCGAGCTCAGCCGCCGACCCGAACTTGCCGACGCCCGCCTCATCGTCTGGCCCGAAGCAGCTGTACCCCGCTTCTTCGACGCGACCAGCAAGCAACGTGTCGAAGAGCTCGCCAGGCAGCAGAACGCGGCGGTGCTGCTGGGAAGCATGCGCAGCGAAGATCGCGGCGACGGCCGCGCCCATCTATACAACTCGGCCTACTTCTTCGACCCCGCGGTGGGCGAATGGAAAGTCTACGACAAGATGAGACTACTGCAGTGGTTGGAGTACAGGCCCGGTTGGTTGCCTGGCGCCGATCCGCTCGACTACCTGCCGGGCAGCAGGCGCGTGCTGTTTGAACTCGACGGGTGGAGCATCGCCCCGCTGATCTGCTTTGAAGGTGTATTTGCCGGGGCGTCACGGAGCGCGGCGCGCGCGGGGGCAGACCTGCTGGTAAACCTGTCCAACGATTCCTGGTTCGAAGCGGGAGCGGGCCGCTTGCAGCACCTGGCCTTCACCACGCCCCGGACGGTAGAAAACGGATTGCCCCTGCTGCGCTCAACGACCACCGGCATCAGCGTACTGCTGGCCGCTGACGCTTCGCTCGCAGGATCGCTCAGACCGCGTTCGGCGCGCGTGGGATTATTCGTGGTACAGCCGGGGCCTGGGCCAGGGCCTTACAGCCTGGGGGGAGACTGGCTGCCGTGCCTGAGCGTATTGCTCATGCTTGCAGCGCTGGGGGCCGCGGCACAAAAAAAACGGCCGGCGACTCAGGCCGCCGACCGCCAGTGACCGAAGTAGTAGCTTTCGGGGGAACCACCACGACGACACGCAGCCAGGGGAGCAAGCAGCATGCCAATCTGGATGCTGCGGACTCACTGCAAAAAAAACCCAACCGGGGCTACTGGCTGCGGCATATACCCCCGCAGTTCGGTGCAATACGCGCAGTTTGCTGTCCCCCCGAAAGGGTGGGAGCGCGGGTGGCCAAAACTCAAAGGGCTGCGTTATTACCGGGCTGTAACTCAGAAGCCCGCTAGTGGTATGACGTTTGCAGCCAAATACAGGATAGGGGCATCGCACAATGTCTTCACCGCTACCAAAACTATTTTTTTACAGCCAACCCTCCTGGTCTCTCGGTGCCCTGCGTCACAGCCTCGGCCTGGCCGACAGCCTCGGCCAAGCCTTCAGGGTCACTCTCGTGCTCGGTTCCCCCATTCCCGACGGGGTTGTCGCCCCGGCCAACGTACTGGTCAGGGAGCTGCCGCCGACTACGCTCACCGATGACGGGAGCATTGAGACCGTGGACCGACGCCGCGACCTCGATCAGACCCTGGAGTTGCGCCGCGAAAAACTGCTCGAGCTTTTTGCCTCCACCAGCCCCGAGGTCCTGCTCATCGACCGTTTTCCACTTGAGCTCATCACCCTGGCTTCTGAGCTCGTGCCGCTTATACACAGCGCCATGGCCAGCAGCACGGTACCGGTCATGGCCTGCAGTGTTCGCAACCCCGATGACGTGGGCGAAGCGGCCTTCGCCGACCAGGACACGCTGGAACTGCTCGACAGCTGTTTTGACATGTTGCTCGTGCACACCGACCCCGGTCACGTGAGGATTCAAGACCGCAGCCCCGAAGTAGTTAAACTGCCGATACAGATTCTTCACACCGGTTTCGTCGACCTGAGCGAACTCGGAAGCGACTCGACCGCAGCCCCGCCCAACCCGATCCCCGAGCTGCTGGTGAGCGGAGGCAGCGGACATGACTCTGCCAAGCTGCTCAAGCTCGCCGCCCTCGAACACGGCAGGCTGTGGAGAGAAGAAGGCCTTGAGACCAGGATCGTGGCAGGCCCGTCCATATCCAACGAGGACTGGAAAGAACTGCGACGCCTGACCCGCTCAAACCGCCACGTGAGACTGCAGCGCAGCGTCGAGAACATTGTCCCGCTGCTGACCCAGGCCGAGGTCGTGGTCGGAGAGGGGGGCTTCAACGCCAGCCTCGACGTGCTGCAGAATTCAACACCTGCCGTGATCATTCCGCGCCGGCAGCCGGGCGGTAGCCAGGCCCGCCAGGCCCGTCGCCTCGAGCAAGGAGGCCAGGCGGTGGTCGTTGAGCCCTGGCAACTCAACGGTGAATCGCTTCTCAAGGCAGTACAGGAAGCGCGCTACAGTAAACCGCCAGCGCCGGGCTACAACATGGAGGGTGGCAGCACTACCACGCGCATCCTCAGCGAATACCTCGCCCACCGTGAGCCGCTGGACGAGGGGGCCAGGTCAGCAGGCCTGACCGGGACTGGAACCAGCGGCAGATAACGAAATATCCGGGGCCTCGAGCAGCCGATCGGGGTGGGCAAGCAGCTCGGCCAGGCGCTCGAGCGCACGCGCACAGTAGAAGCCATCTTCCACCCTCTCGTCGTAAGTAAACTTGAGCTCGAAGACCTCCCTGGCCTGCAGCTGGTCGTCGGCGGTGACGACGACGGCCTTGTGAATCCGCCCCATCGTTACAAAGATCGGGATGCTGCCGTAGTCGTAATTGTGGTGATAGCAGGCGTCTATGCCCACGCTGCCCAGGTTGGCGACGAAGGCAGAGGCGTACAGCGGGTCGGCCCTCAACATGGCGGCCGGCAGCAGGTTGAGGGTATCGAGAAGACGCACAAGGCCGATGACCAGGCGCAGCAAGGGAGCCGGCAGCCTGAGCAGCAACGATACCTCCTTGTCCGAATCGGTCTCCACTCCCGAGCGACCGCTGGCCGAAGCCGCGGTCAGACCGTCCACCACCGAGGCCAGGCTCTCCTGGGCCTTAAACTCGCGCTTGCGGGTGTACACCGGCGCGTCGTCGTTCATACCCTGCTTGCCCGAAAACGAGATCCACAAGCCCTTACGAGCCCATAGCCTGCCCCCCATCACGAAGCGGTTGAGCCGGGGGCGCTCGTGCAGCGACATGGCGAGCGCCCTGAGCACCAGGTGAAACAGCGTCGCCTGCCGGGCCGCTTCTCGGTCGCGGTTCCAATCGGCCAGGAACTCCCGGAGCGGGGCCACCTCGACCTGCTGGCGGCACAGTACCGAGGCCTGGTTACGGGTGGGCAGGATGAAGGGCAACATGCGTCGCACCGGGTCGAGACCGCCCAGTTTTACGCCGTCAGGACGGGTGAACAGCACCGTTGCCTCCCTGTCTCTTGAAACCCTCGATCCAGCGCTCGCAGTTGCGCAGCGCCAACGCGACGATGCTTTGCATGGGATTGAGCCCCACCGGCGAGGGTATGACGCTTGCGTCGGCCACCGCCAGCCCTTCTATGCCGCGTACGCGGCCCCAGGGGTCGCAGGGTCCGTGGCGCTCTTCGACGGCCATGCGGCAACTGCCCATTATGTGTACTGTCATCAGTTCGAGCCCCTGCGGTGACCGAGGTCGCTGGTCAATCTTTTCGAGTTCGTCTGCTGACTCGAGCAGCGGAAGGTCGGCAAAGGGCAACAACACGCGCTCGGCACCAGCCTCGAATACGCCCTCGGCCAGCAGGCGCACGCCACGGTGCAGCACCTCGAGATCCCGCGACGATAACTTGAAGGTCATCAGGGGCCGGCGGTCAGGTCCCAGGCGAACGCGGCCCTGGCCGCTGTCCTCCACCAGGCAACCGGCGGTCAGCATGTGGTTGTAGCGCGCCATCAAGCGGCCGTGCTCCTCGCCGAGGCCGGGGATGCCCGCCGCCAGTATGCCCGGCGGGACTCCGGCGGCGGCCATGAGTATGCCCTCGTCCATGAAGCGATGGACCTGGTGGGCCTGGTGGGTGCCCACCCAGCTGTCGAGCGGCTGGTCAAACAGCCCCACCACCTTGGCGTTGGGGTGCACGTGCAGGCCGCGGCCGGTCATCGGACCGCGCAGCCGACTCCTGAGCAAAAGGCCCGGCGGGTTGCGGGCGCCCGCCGCCAGCACCACCAGGCGCGCGCGAACCTCGAAGCGGCCCTGCCGACGCCCGTGCAGGTCGACGAAACTACCCGCCACGCCAGCCACGCGGCGACGGTGTTTCAGTACGCGGTCCACCCTGGCGTTGGTTACCAGCTTCGCACCGGCGGCCAGCGCGCGAGGAATCTCGGTGACCAGCATCGAGCGCTTGGCTCCGGTCGGACAGCCGAAGGCGCAGTTGTTCAGCCCCATGCAGCGGTGCATATTGCGCTGGTTATCGACCGGGTCCCAACCCTTGCGACGGGCGGCGTCGGCGAACAGGGCCAAGGGCTTTCCTATGGTTTCGGGATGCTGGGTCTCAGGGGTCAGTATGCGCTCGGCCTGCTCAAACCAGCCCTGCATGCTCTTCTCATCGCAACCGTCCAGGCCCAGCTTGCGATCCCAGTGCTGCAGTACGCGCCCGGGTGTGCGCCAGGACATGCCGCCGTTGATAACGGTGGATCCGCCAACGCACCTGCCCTCGGCAAAGGTTATGGGCGGCTGTCCCAGGATGAGGCTGGTGCCCGCGTCGCGATACATGCGCCGGGCCGACTCCAGGGGGTCGGTCACGAAATCAGCCGTGCGGTAGAGTCCGCCCTCTTCGAGCAACAGCACGTCCAGCCCGGCGTCGCGCAGCCGCGCAGCCACAGGCGCCCCGCCCGCGCCGCTGCCCACCACCACGGCGTCGGCGTGATAGACGCGGGGCGAAGAAAGTCGCGGCGCCAGGTCGAGGCCTGACTCCACGTTGGGGTAGGCAAGCGAGTACTCGGGCGGCAACAGGTTCTGCTCGGACACCCCTGTGCTCACTGCGAAGCCACCGCGGCAAGAAGCCTGGCTCGTTCAAGCGTAAGCTTGTCAGCCCGTGCCTGCCAATCAATGCCCAGCGAAGCCTGGGCCGAGGGATGCTGGTAAAAACACAGCAGCGAGAGCGCCTTGAGGCCGGCGACCATGGCCTCGCGTATGCCGCCGCCGTGAAGCCAAGCCTCCAGTGTGCGCCGCCGTGAGTCCCTGTCGGCCCTGGTAAAGCGTTGCCTGCCCGAACCCCTGGGCTGCGGCAGCAGCAAGCCACTGAACTCGAGCAGGGCCAGGCCCGCGGGCAAGCCCAGCCTGAGCGCCCCGGGTAGAAAGGGCAGAAAGCTCTTCAGCTCACCCAGGACATCGCTGGTGGCGTCAAAATCAAAAGGTTCTTCGTGCGGGCAGAGCGCGTCGATGACGGCCAGCAACACCCGGTCATTTAAACCGTGGTTGCGGCGGTCACGCCAGGAAACACCAGGGCTGTAAGCGGCCACGGGCCGAGTCTAGGTTGGTGCCGTTGCCATTGCCACGACCGGCTGGGCGACCTAGCATGGCGAAGTCAGGAGGTGGGCAGCAAATGGCAGACGACAGGCAGGACGAACTACACTCTATTATCGCCGATGATTCGGCGTCGGCCGTCGACCTCGCAGACTTTTTTAACCGCCTGCCGCTCGAGCGGGCCGTCGCGGCCGCGCGCTCACTGTCGGGCACCCGGGCGCAGGCCCGCGTGTGGGAACAGGTGGCCAGCAACCCCCCGGTGGTCACGAGCGACCTGGTGCCCATCGATCATCCCGCCATGCAAGCGGTTGTTTTCCACGGCAAGAACTCGCTGCCGCTGTTCACCGAGTTTGAGAAGATCTGCTGCAGGCCAGACGAGCAGGACAGCGGCGAGTCCCAGCCCAACGAGCTGTGGGGCTACAACCGTTCCCCCACCATGAAGGTGGTGGGCCCGGGCTACTACGTCACCCACGACACGCCCGACTCAGAGTTGGGAGCCTGCGCCTTTGACTACAACCGCCTGCCCCTGCGCGCCGCCGAAGGCTGGCCGACTATAAAACCCAACGAACGCGGGGTATCGCGTTTTGTTTACAACCGCATGATCGACTACATGCGGCGGGTGGCCGACGACGTATTCATAGGCCTGGCCACCAGGGACGAGAAATCGATGTCGAGCTGGTTCCTGCTCGTGCGCGAACTCTGAGTCCGATTCTCAACCCGGAGTCCGTGCAGCGGCCCGAGGGCCGGCCGTCCAGTCTTGGATACCCGGGCGCTGACGCTCAGCTGGAAGGAAAAAAAACCCCGACAGCAATAAACACGGCAACCATCAATGCACTCTCAATCACTCCAATCCCTCCTCGCCCCCTCCGGCTGTGAGCAAGGATACTGAAGGCAAAGCAGGGGGCGTGCCAGACCACCGGCATTTTTTAGTAGAGTAAAAGCCCGGGAAATACAGCTATTCATTGGTTTTCATAGGCGAGCTTCAGGTGCCCCGGCTGCGATTTCCCCCAGGTTATGGCCAATTGCCCTGCCCCCCGTTCGGGGGCTGTCCGCAAAACTGATATCCAGGGGCGGCTGTTCCCGGTCCCGGGAACCCGGCCGTCAGCCCTGGTCGGACCGGGGGCGGCCCGTCCACAGCAGCCAGGCCGAGCCACCCGAAACGCCCAGCGCCACGGCAGTGTAGGCCAGGCCAAAGAGCAGCCCGCTTTCGTCGGCAAGCGGCGTCATGTTGAACAACACGAGGTTGGCCGCCACGTAGGCCACGTAGATCAGGGCCAGTGGCAGCGCGGCCGGCAGCCGTCGCCACAGGGCGAGCGCGTAGGCCGCTAGATAAAGGCCGAAAGCCGGGCCCGCAATCGAGTTGGCCGTGCCCTCAAGTCGCGTGCCGAAAAGCACGAAACCGACGTCGGGGCTCAACTGCAGGGGCTTGAGAAAATTGGAAACGGCCAGCAACCCGAACAACAGCGCAAAAACCCTCAGCGTCTTGTCTCTTCCAGCTTCAGTCATTGTTTTCCTCCGTCGATCTGCGAACGCGACCGCATCAAGCTATCGCGAAACTCCTTGGTGTACACCCAGTCCTGCCACGGGCCGCCACCCGGCGCCTCGCCTTCCATGGTCATGCCGAGATCGACTATCTCACCGGCCTGCTTGATGCTCAAGGCAGCCTCGAGAGTCTTTTGCACTATCACCCGTTGTTCATCTGCGCGACCGGGGCGGCCGGTCTCGTTGCCCATGGGATAATTGAGAAACGCCGTCCGCGGTGGCCGCACGAGGCGCGTGATGTCCAGGCCCACCGATACCGTCATGGTGGCTATGCCCGCCGCCTCCACCGCCCTTGCAACCAGACCGACGGTCTGGTGACACACCGGTCAAGCCGGCACGAGCAGAAAAAGATCGACCTCCTGGCTGCGCAGGCCATCGAGCAGTGCAGGGATGAGCTCTTCGGCCACCCGCCGATGCGAGTATATGCCTCCCATGAAAGTAAAGGCCGTGGGTGCGACACCGGCTATAACGTCCCGGTCGGCGAGCTCGCGCAGCCGCTCAAGCGGAAACACGCAGTTCGGATCTTTGCGCGCGTCACCCACCGGGTAGCCAAAATGCGACACGCGCAGGTCGCCGCTTTCGCTGTCGGCCGGGATCTCGCGAATGCTGGTGTCGTCGCTGAAGTGAAACGCCTGCTGCCCCTGCAGGTGCACCCCGCCCGAACCGGCGAGGGCCACGCGGCACTCGGCCAGCGGCCGCGACAGCGGAGTCCAGGGCACGGGCTCCCCGCTGTTGTCGACCCAGCGGTAAGCCGGCAGCGGTTCGTAGAGCTCACGCGTACGCCCGACGTAGTCTACGGTTTTCAGACTTCGCCCCCCAGTGACGCCATCAGGTCGTAGGACGCGCGTTCGGAGTCCTCGCCTTCGACACCCGAGGGAAACACCGCCGGGTAAAAATCAGTGGCGCCAGCGTCGCGCACCCTGTTGATGGCCTCCTTCACCTGCCCGGCATCACCCACCAGGGCGAGGTCAGCCGGACCGTCGGCTCCCTCCTCGTCCATGCAGGCCCTGTAGACCGGCAGGCTGCCGTAGATGGTAAACAGTCTCGCCGCCTCTTCGCGCGCGCGCGCTTCGTCGGAGGTCACGCAGACCGGCAACGACGCTATGACCCGGGGCGCGGGCCGCCCGGCGGCCGAGGCCGCGGCGTTGAGCACCGGCGCGATGTTCTTCTCGATGTGCTTCGGACCGCTCATCCAGGTGAGTGTGCCTTCGCAGAGCTGGCCGCAAAGTTCGAGCATGCGCGGCATGAGCGCGCCCACGAACAAGCCGAAACCCACCCCCTCCTCTACCTGCAGGGGCGCGTTGACCGTGTACTGGTCGCCCGTGTAAGCGCAGTTGCCGGTGTCCGACAGCGAGCGCAACACCTCGAGATAATCGCGCATGTGGCCGATGGGCTTGTCGTAGGTCAAGCCCAGCATGTCTTCGATGACCAGCTTGTGACTACGCCCTACGCCCAGCGACAAGCGGCCGCCGCAGGCCGCGTTGACGGTGGCCGCCTGCTGGGCCAGCGAGTGCGGATGCCGCGGGTAGGTAGGCACCACGGCCGTGCCGAGCTCTATGCGAGAAGTCTCGCGGCCGGCCAGCGCCAGCACCGTGAGCGCGTCGAGCGCAAAAATGTTGGCCAGCCACGCCGACGCAAAACCGTCGCGCTCGGCCTGTACTATGCGCTCTACTGCTTGCTCGAGAGTGGACTCTCCTCCACCGGCAAATATTCCTATCTTCATCCTGCTTCCCCCTCAGACTCTTTCTATGACGGTGGCTATGCCCATGCCGCCGCCTATACACATGGTCACCAGCGCCGTGGTCGCGTCGCGGCGTTCGAGCTCGTCGAGCGCCGTACCCATCAGCATGCCGCCAGTGGCCCCCAGGGGGTGACCCAGGGCAATGGCCCCGCCGTTGACGTTGACCTTGTCGCCGTCATAGCCGGTTTCCTTGAGAAACTTGAGCACTACGGCGGCGAAGGCCTCGTTGACTTCCACTAGATCGATATCGTCCCAGGTCATGCCGGCCTTCTTGAGCGCGAGCTGCGATGCCGGGGCCGGCGCGGTGAGCATTATGACCGGCTCGTCGCCCATGGTGGCCATCGATACAACGCGCGCACGCGGCTTGCTGCCCGGATGGGCGGCCAGGTAGGCGTCCGAACACACGAGTACCGCCGAGGCACCGTCGACGATGCCGCTGGCGTTGCCCGCGTGGTGCACGTGCTTGATGCCGTCCAGCTCGGGATAAACCGACACCGCCTTCTGGTCAAAGCTGAGTTCGTCGCCCTTCTGCACGTAGTCGCCCATCTGGTCGAACGACAGGGGCAGGGCAGCCAGGCTCTCGGCCGTCGTGCCTGGTCGAGGGTGTTCGTCGCGGTCGAGCATGACCTCGCCATCGGGGTTGCACACCGGCACCATGCTCGCGGCGAAACGATCGTCGGCCACGGCCTGCTCGCAGCGGGCCTGGCTCGAAGCTGCCCACTGGTCGCAATCATCACGGGTAAAGCCCTCGCAGGTGGCAATGAGGTCGGCCGAAATGCCCTGCGGCACCAGGGGGTGCAGCTCTCGAAGCGCCGGGTTGTGACCGTCCAGCCCCGACTTGTCGGCGCCCATGGGAACCCTCGACATGCTCTCCACGCCGCCGCCCACCACGAGATCCTGGAAACCGGCCGCGCAGCCCATCATGGCAAAGTTGACGGCCTGCTGACCGCTGCCGCAGTAGCGGTTGAGCGACACGCCGGTTACTTCCTGCGGCCACTGCGCGGCCAGCACCGAGTGCCGGGCGACGCAGCCACCCTGCTCACCGGTCTCGGTCACGCAGCCCACGACCACGTCCTCGACCTCGCGCGGGTCGAAGTCGCTGCGTTCGGGAAGCGCCCTCAGGCAGGTTGCAAGCAGCTCCTGGGGGTGGGTTTCGTGCAGGCGGCCCGAGGACTTGCCCTTGCCCCTGGGCGTGCGGACGGCGTCAAGAATATAAGCGTTTCCCATGTCTTGTTTGATCTCCTTTGCGGACCCCTGGTCCTGCTCTACCGGCGCTGCGCCCCCCCGGTCGAGCCGGGGAATATACTCGCGCGGCGACAGATATAACAGGGCCGACTACGAGTGTTTATCCAAGCGCAGAAGCTGTTTCCAGTCTCCGGGGCAGGGCAAAGCGCTATTTGCTCTTGCGAAACACCCCGCGTGCGTTGTAAATACGGGCATGCCGCACAACCGTCGCCCAGCGTTTGGCCCCCGTCGCATTGCCCCAGCGCCCCGCCTCCTGGGTACACTGGCGCTGTCTGTCTCACTGCTGCTTGTTGCGGTGCCTGTATTCGCCCAGGGATCATACACCCTGTTCGAGTCGGTACCTGTTCGCCCGCTGGCGTTGTCGGCCGACGGCACCCGGCTGTACGCCGCCAACACCCACGACAACCGCGTCGAGATCTTCGACGTGTTGGGCGACGGCAGCCTGGCCCGTGCCGGTGTGGTAGCGGTTGGACTCGAGCCGGTGGCGCTGGCCGCTCGTGGCAACAACCAGCTGTGGGTATCCAACCACCTGTCGGACAGTGTCAGCCTGGTCGACGTGAGCAACCCCGCCACCGCGCGAGTGGTGGCCACGATCCTGGTCGGGGACGAGCCGCGCGACATCGTGGTGGGTGGCAGCGCGGGCAACAAGATCTTCGTGGCCTGCGCGCATCGCGGCCAGGCCCTGCCCTTTGATCCGCAACTCACAACCCCCGGCGTAGGCCGCAGCGACGTGTGGGTCATTGATGCCGACACGCCCTCCGCGCAAGCGGACGTCGTGGTGCTGTTCGGCGACAAGCCGCGCGCGCTGGCCGTCACGCCCGATGGCTCGACCGTGTACGCGGCCATACTGCACTCGGGCAGCCAGACGATTGTCATACCCGAAGTGCTGGTCACACCCAACGGCGGTGCGGCTTCATTTCCGCCAGGCTCAACGCCCAACCAGCCCGAGACCGGGCTGATCCTCAAGTTTGATGGCTCGGGCAACTGGCTCGACGCCGACGGCCGCGACTGGAGTTCTTTTGTGCCCTTCGACCTGCCCGACCAAGACGTGTTTGCCATAGACGCCGACTCCGACCCGCCGGTTGAAACCGGCTTTGCCACCGGGGTGGGCTCCATGCTGTTCAACATGGCCGTCAACCCGGCCACGGGCGACGTTTACGTCACCAACCAGGACGCGCGCAACCACGTGCGCTTCGAGCCGGTGCTGCGCGGCCACATCGCCGAGCAGCGGGTCAGCATCATAAGCGGCAGCACGCCGGCGGCGGTTCACCTCAACCCCCACGTTGACTATTCCACCAGCCCCGGCCCGCCGTCGGAACGAGCCGACAGCCTCGGCATGCCGCTCGACCTCGTCTTCAACGCGGCGGGCACGCGGGCCTGGATAGCGGCCTTCGGTTCAGGCCTGGTGGGCGAGATAGACGCCACCGGCACCGTGACCAATCGCATAACCGTGGGCGCGGGCCCCGTGGGAGTAGCCCTGCACGAGGGGCACTCGCGGCTGTACGTGCTCAACCTTTTTGACAAGACCATATCGCTGGTGGACACCGGCAGCGCCAGCGAGCTGGGCACCGTGGCCCTGGGCTACGACCCCGAACCGGCCAGCGTGCGCGACGGCCGGCGCTTTCTCTACGACACCACGCTCACCTCGGGACACGGCGACAACTCCTGTGCCACCTGTCACTTCTCGGCTGACATGGATCGCAAGGCCTGGAACCTCGGCGACCCCTTCGGCCAGCTGGAGCCCAACCCCAACCCGTTTCCCATCATAGGCAGCGGCGATCCCTTTCACCCCGCCAAGGGCCCGATGACCACGCAGAGCCTCAGGGGCATGGACGGCGCCGGCTCCATGCACTGGCGCGGCGACCGCAACGGCGGCACCGGCGATCCGCTCAACGAGGACCTCAGCTTCAAGCAGTTCAACGGTGCCTTCGTGGGCCTCATGGGCACGGCCCTGCCGCTCACGGCCCAACAGATGCAGGCCTACACCGATTTCATCCTGCAGGTGCGCTACCCGCCAAACCCGGTGGCCAATCTCGACGGCAGCCTCACCGCCCAGCAGGCCGCCGGGGCCAATCTTTTCGTGAACGGCAACCACGACGTCATCGCCACCTGCGAAGGCTGCCACAACCTGCCGCTCGGCACCGGTGGATTTTCGACCTTTGAAGGCGAGTCGCAGGAATTCAAGGTACCCCATCTTCGCAACGCCTACGACAAGCTCGGCGAGTTCAACGCCGCCGGACCGCAGGTGGCCGAAAGCGGATTCCTGCACGACGGTGCCATCCCGACGCTCTTCGATTTCTTCGCGGCACCGGTGTTCCAGGTCAACGACGTCGAGCAGCGCCAGCTCGAAGCCTTCATGCTCGCGTTCGACACCGGCCTGGCCCCGGCCGTGGGCCAGCAGCTGACGGCCACGCCCACCAACCTCAACTCCCAGGCCATAGTTGACCGCATAGCCCTGCTCATTGCCCGAGACGAAGCCGGCGACTGCGAGCTCGTGGCCAGGGGAACGCTGGCGGGCGAGCAACGCGGCGCGCTTTACGTTAACGGCGGAACGTTTTCCCTCGACATCAACGGCGAGCCGGCCATGGCAGCCGACGACGTACGGCTTCTCGCGACTGTCGCCGGCCAGGAAATAACTTACACCTGTGTGCCCCCCGGCTCGGGCACGCGCCTGGCCCTCGATCGTGACGAAGACGGCTTCTTCGACACCACCGAAACCCGGGCGGGCTCAGACCCCGCAGATCCCAACAGCACGCCCCCGGCACCGCCCGTGTGCGGCGACGGCGTGCGCGAGGGTGCAGAAGCCTGCGACGGCAATGATCTCGGCGGACAGACTTGCATCGGCCTGGGCTACTCGGGCGGCGCGCTGGCCTGCGCGGTCGACTGCAGCTTTGACGAAAGCGGCTGCACGAGCCCGCCCGTGTGCGGCGACGGCGTGCGCGAGGGTGCAGAAGCCTGCGACGGCAATGATCTCGGCGGACAGACTTGCATCGGCCTGGGCTACTCGGGCGGCGCGCTGGCCTGCGCGGTCGACTGCAGCTTTGACGAAAGCGGCTGCAGCAGTGCCAACGGAGTCTTCCACACCAGGATACTGAAGGCTTCGCGCCTTAACCGCCCCCCCGGACAGCACAAGATCGTGCTCAAGAGCGATGCGCTCGACGGTAGCGGGGCGTCGTTCACGCCTTCAAACGAGGATTTCACGGTACTGCTCGAGGTAGGCAACGTGGTTGCCATCCAGACGACCATCGACGCCGGCGATCCGGGCTGGCAACTGAGGGGTAGCAAGTGGCGTTGGAAAGCCCAGCGAGGGATTCCCCACGCTTCGGGCCTTTCGAGGGTGACGCTGGGAATTTCGGGCAACCCCTTCAAGGTCAAGATCATCGCCAAGGACACCGACGCGAGCGGGGCCACCGGCGTGTCGGAATTCGAAATAACGATGACCGTGGGCGACGATTTCTGGACGGGACCGACGCCGCCCTGCGCAACGTCTTCTAACGGCAAAACCCTGCGCTGTCGCTAAGCGGAAGTTTTCGGCCCGGCAGGGGTGTGCGCTTCAGGCAGCCGTGCCGAAGCCTTCGGGCGCTGTTGCCTGGACCGACTCGCGCGCCTGCACGCGCTCGCGCCAGCTGTCCAGCGCCGGCCGCTCGCGGTCACCGCCCAACTGAAAGCCGATGCGCGTCACCAACTCGGTGGGGTAAAGGCTGAGGTCGGCCATGCTGAACTTATCGGTGGCCAGCCACTCGTTATCACTGAAGTGCTGCTCGAGATCGTCGAGATAGCGGTTCCACCGCGCCGATTGCTGCTCGATGACACTCTCGTCGCGCTTCTCGCGACCGTAGAACAACATCGACGCCAGGCGCGCCAGCGGACGACTGCGGTTGAAGTTGAGGTCCACTATCGCCGACCTCACCGCCGCCCGCTCTATTGGGCCATCGCCCATGAGGGGTGGCTCGGGATAAAACTCTTCGAGGTACTCGTTGATGGTCATCGACTCGGCAATAGTGGTGTCGTCGTGCACCATGACAGGCACCAGGCCCCTGGGCGAAACCTCGAGAAAGTCTTCCTGCTTGTCGCGCAGGTCGACCTCGAAGGTTTCAAACTCCACGCCCTTTTCGTGCAGCACGATGCGCGAGCGCCACGCGTAGGGGCAGTAGGTGGTTGAGTAGAGCTTGATGGCCACGACGCGCAGACCGTAGTGGCACCGCTCCCTCGACACAAGACCCACGCGGCATTACAACTCACTCTATGCACAATCGGAATGGCCACGCCCGGCGCCAGGGAGGAGCACAACCACCACCGCCGTCGGCATGGGCCGAGGGCCGGCTCGTGGCGGGCCCGCTTTCAGGGCTCATCGAGCGAACCTACCGCGAAGACATAGACAAGGGGCTGCGTGTAATGGACGAGGCGCTCAAGGCCGCCGCTGAAACCGCCGGGCAACAACAGTAGAAAGTAAAAGGAGAACTACAAAGTGGACGAAAAACTCTACCCGGCCACCTGGGCACAACGGACCCCCGACAAGCCGGCCTTCATCATGGCCGACAGCGGCCTGTCGGTCAGTTACCGCGAGCTCAACGAACGCAGCAACCGCGTGGCCCAGCTGCTGAAATCCATGGGACTGGAGCAAGGCGATGGCATAGCCATCTTCATGGAGAACAACGATCGTTTCCTTGAAATCTGCTGGGCGGCGCAGCGCAGCGGGCTTTACTACACCGCCATCAGTTCGCGCCTTACGGCCCCCGAGGTGGAATACATAGTCAACGACTGCGGTGCGCGCGCGTTTTTCACTTCGCGGGCCAAGGCCGAGGTGGCTGGCGACCTGGTCGGCAAGCTGCCGGCCGCGGAACGCTCGTTCATGGTTGGCGGCGCAACAGGCGGCTACGAATCCTTCGAGGACGCCGTGGCCGCACAACCCGCCACGGCCGTCGACAACGAGACCGAGGGTGCCGACATGCTCTACTCCTCGGGCACCACCGGCCGGCCCAAGGGCGTGCGCGTGCCGCTGCCGAACAAGCCAGCAGGCACGCCCAATCCGCTCGTCGGCATGGTGACGATCCTGTACGGTTTCTCGAGCGACGACGTCTACCTGTCGCCGGCGCCGCTGTACCACGCCGCGCCGCTGAGGTTCACCATGAGCCTCCTGCGCTTGGGCGCGACCTGCATCATCATGGAAAATTTTTCCGCCGAGCAATCGCTGGCGCTGATAGAAAAATACCGCGTGACCTGCAGCCAGTGGGTACCGACAATGTTCGTGCGCATGCTCAAGCTCGAGCAGGGCGAACGCGACCGCCACGACACTTCGTCGTTGCGCGTGGCCATACACGCGGCGGCGCCCTGCCCGGTAGCCATCAAGGAACAAATGATCGACTGGTGGGGGCCGGTGCTCTACGAGTATTACGGCGGCACCGAGGGCAACGGACTGACGGCCATCGACAGCCCGCAGTGGCTCGCCCACCGTGGCTCGGTGGGAAGCCCCTTGCTGGGCGAGCTGCACATCGTGGACGATGACGGCAAGGAACTGCCCACGGGCGAGACCGGCATGGTCTACTTCGGCGGCGGCGGCAAGTTCGAATACCACAATGCCCCCGAAAAGACCGCCGACGCGTACAACGATCAGGGCTGGTCAACGCTGGGCGACGTGGGCTACCTCGACGAAGACGGCTACCTCTACCTCACTGACCGCAAGGCTTATATGATCATCACCGGCGGGGTCAACGTGTACCCCCAGGAGACCGAAAACGTACTCATCACCCACCCCGGGGTAGTCGACGTGGCCGTCTTCGGCGTGCCCAACGAAGACTTCGGAGAAGAGGTGAAGGCCGTCGTGCAGCCGGCCGACGTGGACAGCGCCGGCCCCGAGCTCGAGGAGGAACTACTTGCCTTCTGCCGCGAGCGGCTGAGCGCCATCAAGTGTCCGCGCTCGGTGGACTTTGAAGCCGAGCTGCCACGCCACCCCAACGGCAAGCTCTACAAGCGCCTGCTCAAGGACCGCTACTGGGGTAACAGCAACTCGCGAATCGTTTAGCTCGCCTGCCGGGCTGTTTAAACGCCGGGCTGTTTAACCCCGGCCGTCAGCTGTCGTGCGGCAGGCCGAGCAGGCGCTCGGCGATGACGTTGCGCTGGATGTTGGGCGTGCCGCCGCCTATGACCGTGGTCGGCCACGACAACGAATTTTTCTGCCAGCGCCCGCCCTGCACCGCGCCGGGCGACTTGCCGGTGAGCACACCGTGACCGCCCTGCATGTCGCAGGAGAGCCGGCCGGTCTCCACGTCCATCTCGGTACGCAGCAGCTTGTTGACCGAAGTCTCGGCGCCTATGGGCTCGCCGCGCAGCTGCTTGGTCAAAAACCTCAGTCCGTTCAAGCGCATGGCCTCGATGGTGGACTGCATGCGCGCGAGTCTCTGGCGGATGCCGGCATCCTCGATGGCCGGCTTGCCATTGAGACGGCACTGGCCGGCCATGCTCTTGAGATCGTCGAGGTTGTGGTGCAGCGCGGTGACCTCGGCAATAGAGCTGCGCTCGTTGGCCAGCGCGTGCTTGGTGACGTCCCAGCCCTGCCCCTCGGCGCCCAGGCGGTTCTCGACCGGCACCCGGACGTTGTCGAAAAACACCTCGGCGAACGGGGTCTCGCCGTTCATGGCCTTGATGGGCCTTACCTCCAGGCCTTCTGAATCCATGGGCACCAGCAGGCAGCTTATGCCCAGGTGCTTGGACGCCGTGGGGTCGGTGCGCACGAGCAGTATCATCCACTGCGCCCACATGGCCAGCGAGGTCCAGATCTTCTGGCCATTGACGACGTAGTCGTCGCCGTCGCGCTCGGCGCGGCATTGCAGGCTGGCAAGATCGCTGCCCGAGCCGGGTTCGGAGTAACCGGTGCACCAGTGTTCCTCGGCCTTGAGTATGGGCGGAATGAAGCGCTTCTTCTGCGCGTCGGTGCCGTACTGGATGATGCCCGGGCCGACCCAGGCAAGGCCCATGTAAGACAAGCCCAGGATGGGAGCGCGCACGTCGCCGCACTCCTGCTTGAGTATCATCTGCTCAACGATGCCGCCGCCACTGCCGCCGAACTCGCGCGGCCAGGAGAAACCCACCCAGCCTTTCTCGTACAAGGCCTGGTTCCAGGCCAGCAGCTTGGGCAGCTTGTCCATGGCCGACTCAACGTCGGCACCGTCAGCACGAACGCCCTCGCTGTCGTGGTGCTCGGCGAGAAACTCGCGTACTTCGCTGCGAAACGCTTCTTCTTTTTCTGTAAACGAAAAGTCCATGTTACTGCTCCGTCGCTGTCTCTTCGGGGGTGCTGTTTCTAGAGCCCCTGGGCCGCCAGCACGCGCTCGCGCTGGTAGTCGGGCGAGCCCATGAGGTTGCGACACAGGCGGCCCCGCTTGTAATAGAGATGGGCATCACATTCCCAGGTATAGCCAATGGCTCCGTGCAGCTGCACGCCTTCCTCGCCGGCCCGGTCGAGCGCCTCAGCGGCCCACTCCTTGGCCATGGCGACGCTGCTGGCTGCGTCACCAAGATGGTCTACCGCCCACGACGCGTAGTAGGTAAGCGACCTCGCCGACTCGGTGGCCACGTAGATCTCGGCAAGACGGTGCTTCACTCCCTGGAAGCGACCGATCGGGCTACCGAACTGCTGTCGCACCTTTGCGAACTCCGTAGTGAGCTGCAGTGAACCGTCGGCCGCGCCAACCATCTCGGCACAGAGCGCGACCAGGCCTGCGTCCAGCGCGCGCGCCAGCAGCGGCCACGCCTGCCCCGCTGTTCCCAGCCGCGAGTCGGCCTCCACGCGCACCGAGTCCAGGCTGACGCGGGCCGCGCGGCAGGTGGTGTCGATGAGTTGCAGCGGCTCCACGGTGAGGCCCTCTGCGGCAGAGTCGACCGCGAACACGCTCAGCCCGTCGCCCTCGCGCGCGACCAGCAGCAGCTTGTCAGCCGACTGCCCCCAGGGCACGAACATCTTCGTGCCCGACAGCGTCAGCCAACCGTCGCCGTCAGCCGTGGCCGTGGTGGCCACGCCGTCGGGGTCGATGACGTCGCTGTCTTCAAAAAACGCGAGCGTCACCACGCTCGTGCCCTCGGCCAGCGGCGCCAGCAACTCGGCTTTCTGGGCCTCGCTTCCCAGCAGGTCAACTGCGCGCGCGGCGGTGGTAACGGCCAGGAACGGCGAAGGCAAAAGCGATCGGCCCAGCTCCTCGGCCACCACGACCACGTCTTCCCAGTCCAGGCCCAGTCCACCGGCCTGCTCGGGTACGGCCAGGCCCAACCAGCCCAGCTCGGCCATCGACGCCCACATATGCCTGTCAAAAGCGTCGTCGCTGTCCATTAATTCGCGAACCCTGTCCATCGGGCAGCGCTCGTCGGCAAAGCGGCGTACCTGTCGGCGCAGCTGCTCCTGTTCCTCGCTGAATCCAAAATCCATAGCCGCGTTTTGTCCCACGCACCTTTACTTGATGCAAGGCGTCACCTAGTATCCGGCGATACTTTTTGCGGAGGAACACTGATGTCAGAGGATAGATTTGGACTTGCAGGGCGCACTGCGCTGATAACCGGAGCGGGCGGCGGACTGGGACGCGAGCACGCACTGCTGTTCGGCAGCCACGGGGCAAACGTGGTCGTAAACGACCTCGGTGGCTCGCGCGACGGCTCGGGCGCGGGCAGCGAAATGGCCGACAAGGTCGTAGAAGAGATCAAGGCCGCGGGCGGTAACGCGGTGGCAAACTACGGCTCGGTGTCCGAAACCGAATCGGCCCAGGCCATGGTGCAGACCGCGCTCGACGCCTTCGGTTCGATAGACATCGTGGTCAACAACGCTGGCATACTGCGCGACAAGAGCTTCAAGAACATGACCGAGCAGGACTGGGATCTCGTGATCGCGGTGCACCTCAAGGGCGCGTACAACGTAACCAAGGCAGCCTGGGAGCCCATGCGCGAGGCCAAGTACGGCCGCGTGGTGCTCACCTCTTCGGCCTCGGGCCTGTACGGCAACTTCGGGCAGACCAACTACGGCGCGGCCAAGGCGGCGCTGTGCGGCCTCGGCCAGGCGCTGGCCGAGGAAGGCGCCAAGAACAACATCCACACCAACGTCATCGCACCGCTGGCCTTGAGCCGCATGACCGAGGACATCATGCCCGAGGCGATGCAGGACCTCATCAAGCCCGAGTACGTGTCACCGTTGGTGGTGTACCTCTGCGCCGAGAGCTGCGAAGACAACGGCCAGATCTACGAAGTGGGCGCCGGCTGCTACGCGCGCGTGGAAACACTTCGCGCCAAGGGCTTTGCCGTCAAGCCCGACGGTCCGATCTCGGTGGATACCATCGCCGACAACTGGAAGGCCATCAACGACCCCACCGGCGGTGAGATCATCCACTCGCCCATGGAGTCGACCATGGCCTCGCTCAAGCACGCGTCCTAGCGGGGAGGCCGCTTCACTCCAGGTCCATCATGCGGGCGAGGATCAGCTTCATGACTTCGTTTGAGCCCGCGTAGATGGGCATGGCGCGCACGTCCATGTAGTCGCGCGCTATGGGATACTCGGCCATGTAGCCGTAGCCGCCGTGCAGCTGCACGCAGTCGTCGGCCACCCGGCAAGCCATGTCGCTCAGCCACCACTTGGCCATCGACACGCGGCGGGTAATGTCGTCGCCGGCCATGAACTCGTCTATCAACGAATCGATAAACGTGCGGCCGATCTCGATCTCGGTGGCGCGCTCTACCAGCTTGAAGGCGTTGTGCTGGAAGCTGCCGATGGATTTGCCGAACGCTCGCCGCTCGCGCACGTAGGGCAGGGTCTTGGCGAGGGCCTGCTCGCCCGCGACCTGGGCAGCCACGGCTATCATCAGCCGCTCTCGCTGGAGGTTTTTCATCAGGTAGGCAAATCCCTGGCCGGGCTCGCCCAGCAGGTTGTCGGCCGGCACCCGGCAGTCTTCGAAAAACAACTCGGCGGTGTCCTGGCAGTGCTGGCCCATCTTTTCGAGTTGCCGTGACTTAACGAAACCAGCCGACCCGCTCTCGACCACGAACAGGCTTAACCCGCGCGCGCCTGTCGACTGGTCGGGCCCCTCGTCGTCGTCAGCAGCCGTGCGTGCCACGACGACCACGAGGTCGCACTCCATGCCGTTGGAGATAAAGGTCTTCTGTCCGTTGATGACCCACTGGTCGCCGTCGCGCACGGCGGTGGTAGCAACGGCCGCGAGATCGCTGCCCACGCCCGGTTCGGTCATGGCAATGGCCGACACCATCTCGCCCGACGCGCAGCCAGCGAGCCAGCGCTCGCGGTTGTCGGCCGTGGCGTACTGGTCGATGTAGGGCGCGGTGATGTCGGCGTGCACCGACACGCCCGTCTGCAGGCCCATGTGACCGGTGCGGCCGAGCTCCTCGCAGACCACCACCGACATGGCAAAGTCGGCGCCCGCACCACCCAGCGCCGGGTCTACCCAGGGGCAGAGATAACCCTGCCGGCCCATGGCCAGCCAGAAATCACGCGGTACGCGGCGGTCTTTTTCCCACTGCTCAAGCCCGGGGGTTACTTCGGAGGCTAAAAACGCTCTCAATGCCTGCCTGAACGCACTCACTTCTTCGGTCTGCCAGTCGGCTCGTCCCATGCCTGACAACATACACCCGCGCCACGGCAAGGGGGAGTGGCGGCCGCGCCAGGCCCGCCAACCGCCGCGCAAAGATCTTGGAACGGCTCAGCACATGCGGCAGAATCAGGTCATGAACTACCAGGGCGAACCGGTTTATGTTGGACGTGATTACGGGGGGCGCGACCTCGAGCTCAGCGCCGAGCTCTGCGGGTCTTACCGCGACGCACTGAAGGCCAACGATTCGATCTACGCCGACTACGTGCCGGGCCTGTTGCTGCATTCGGAGTGCTTCGAGGACCTGTCGTGGTACCTCGCCAATATATACGGCAACCTGCACGCTCGCCAGCAGTGGGAGATGTACCGCGCCGTGGCGCCGGGCACGCGCGTGCACACGCGAGCGTTCATCGCCGACCGCTACCGCAAGCGCGACCGCGACTACGTGGTCAAAGAAACCTGGGTGCTCGACAGCGAAGGCCGCCTGGTCAACCGCGGCATCACCCACCAGAGTTTTCTCGCCGAGACGCAAGACGAGGGCATGGTCGTGGACCGCGGTCGCGAAAAAAAAGCCGGCCGCAGTTTTGAACAGACCGACACCGGCTTGCGCAGCTTCGAACCGCTCGAACGCCTGGTGGACGAGCGCATGTGCATGGCGTTTTCGGGGCCGGACCTCAACTACCACACCAACGCCGAGGAGGCACGCAAGCTGGGATTTCCGGACATCGTGGTACAGGGAATGATGTCGACCTGTTTCCTGTCTGAAATGCTCACGCACGAGTTCGGACTGGGATGGCTCGAGGGTGGCCGCATGGACGTGCGCCTGGTCAACGTGCTGTGGGGAAACGAGACCCTGGTGACCGGTGGGCAGGTGGTTTCCGAAGCGCCCGAGGCCGGCCGGCGGCGGCTGCAGTTCAATCTCTGGGCCGACAAAAACGACGGCACCCGCGTTACGGTGGGTAACGGATCAGCGCTTATTGACTGATTTTCGATCAACCGGGCTACTCTTTGTGCAAAATCGGGGGTTTGCCCAGCAAAAACAACGATTTTTCCTTGACGTAGCTCGCCGAATCCAACTAAACTTGGCGATGGGTGAGGGGTGATTCCTGCGCCCTACTCCCCGCAAAAGAGGAAAAACATGAAAAAGCTTGCCGCCATTCTCACCACCTTGACGATCCTGTGCGTCTGGACACCGTCGGCCCCGGCCCACGATGACGAACACCACCGGCTCGACAGCAGCGGCGTGAAGTTGAAGGCTCCCGCAGCGAAGCCCGACAAGAAAAAGTTTGTCTACAAGACCAAGGGACAGCTTTCCATACACGGCCCCTACCCCGACCCCACGGTCGAAGCCTCCTACCTTGTCATACGTGGCACCGGCAGCAACGCGGGCTCAAGCGGCGTCATACCGCTCGACGCGGCGCGCTGGTCAGGCATCAGGGGTGGAGAAAGCGGCTGGAAGTACAAGGGCGAACACCGCCTGCTCAGCTACGGCGGCATCAAGAAAATTATGGTCAAGTCGGGCAAGGTCGGCGGCAGCATGAAAGTGATGGCCAAGGGCAAGTGGTTCCCCTTTGACCTCGTGGGTCCACAGGACAGCCTCGAGCTTTCGCTGGTCATCGGTGCTGAAACCTGGTGTGCGAACTACGACGCGGCCGACCTGCTGAGCAACGAGGCGGGCAAACTCAAGGGCAAGGCCTCGGCCAAACCGGCCGACTGCCCGGCGGTTTGCGGCAACAAGCTGCTCGAGATCGGTGAGCAGTGTGACGACGGCAACGCCGATAACTCAGATACCTGTGACACCGCCTGCATTGGCTGCGCGGCCAGCGAAGTAGAGTACAACAACACCTACGAAGCCATACAGGCACTGGTGTTCGACGCCTACGACTGCAGCAACGATCTTTGCCACGGCGCTACCGGGGCCTCGCTGGGCAACCTCGATCTGCGGGCGTCGGCGGGCGCGGCCGCGCTTGTCAACGTGCCCTCGGCCACCAACCCCGGCGTCTCACTGGTGTTCCCCGGCGACCAGGACCTGAGCATGCTCTACAACAAGATCGCGGCCAAGACGCTGTCGCCCAACGGGCCGGTGGTGGGCGGTAGCCCCATGCCCTCGAACGCGATGACAGTGACGGCCGAGCACCTCGAGGCCCTCAGGCTGTGGATACGCGGCGGCGCCAGCGATGACGGCATCGTAGAGGGTACCGCCGAACTGCTCGGGAGCTGCCTGCCTCCGCCTACCCCTAACAAGGTACCGCAACCCCCCGTACCCGACCCGGCCGACGGTTTCCAGGTGGCGCAGCCGGGCTACTTCCTGGCCGCGCAATCAGAAACCGAGGGCTGCATTGCCAGTTACTACGACTTCAGCGCACCGGGCCTGGTGCCGGCGGCGTCACTGGTCGACTGCCCGAACTTTGCTACTGGCACCAACGGCCACGGCACCAACGCCGGCAAGTGCCTGGCCTGGAGCGGCCAGACCCTTTACCAGGACGCGCAGTCGCACCACAGCATCGTGCACATCTACGGCGGTGACTACGACTGGGACGACGCCGGCTGGGGAACCTGGAGCTGCTTCGGGGGCGACAACGACACCCTGGCCTGCGACCCGACAACGGCCGACCCCTGCCCCGGCGGCGGGGTCTGCGGCGCCCCGTTCCACGAGGGCGTGGCCTGTCTCGCCCGCGACGGCTTCGGCCCGCCCGACTACGGCTTGTTTAACAACAACGCCCCCACCTGGTCGGGCTCGCAGGAATCGGTCAGCACTGTAGATTTCCCCAGCGGGGTGTTCAGCACGCTGCCGCTCAAGGGCGTGGTCATCTGGAACTCGCACGCATTCAACCTGACCAACGACGACATGAACCTGGAATCGTGGATAAACGTGGACTACGCGTCCACGCAGACCTGGCCGGCGGCCGGGTTGTTCAACGACACGTATATATTCACCCAGGAAGTACCGCCGTTTGAGACCCGCGAGTACTGTGCCACGCACACGTTCGAAGAGAACACCCACATGTTCAAACTGGGTTCTCACATGCACTCGCGCGGCGTGAGATTCCGTTACTACGCGCCGCCGCAGACCCCGTGTGGCAGCGGCCCCGACGCGCCCAACGGGACGGGCACTGATCCCAACTGCCTGCCGGGCTCGCCCGCCGACATAATGTACGAAAGCTTCGACTACCAGGACGCGTTGGAGATCAACTACGATCCGCCGCTGGTGTTCAGCGGCTCGGTGCAAGATCGGACGGTAAAGTTCTGCGGCCTGTTTGACAACGGTGGCATAGACGAGTCGTTGCTCAAGACAATAGAAAATTCACCCGATGCTCCCCAATCAGCCTTCCAGGGCTTTATACCCGGCGGCCCCTGCGACGCGGCCGACGCCTTCTGCGTTGGTGGTCCCAACAAGGGCCAGGCCTGCCTGGGCGACGACAACAACTGCCCCAACTCGGTGTGCGACGCCTGCACCTTGCTGGGTGGCGTGACCACGGGCGACGAGATGTTTATCGCCACGGGCAACTTCTACCTGCCCTGAGGGACAGCGCTGGTCCTAGGACTTCTTGTCCGGCCGGCCGCGCACGCCGTCGCCGGTGCCCTGCCATGGCCGGAGCAGGACCTCCTGCGCCACCGAGCACACCAGGCGCCCGTCGTGGGCGAAGATACTGCCGCGCGCCAGGCCGCGCGCGCCCGAGGCAGACGGCGAATCTTCGACGTACAGCCACCACTCGTCGGCCCGGGCATCGGCGTGAAACCACATGGCGTGGTCAAGGCTGGCCGACATCACGCGACCAGTGGCCCAGTGCAGGCCGTGCGGACGCATGACGGTTGAGGTCAGCGTGTAATCCGAAGCGTAGACCATGGCACAGGTGTGCACGCGCGGGTCGTCGCCGAGGTCGCCGCGCACACGCAGCCATACCATCGTGTTGCAGTCCTCGCCCTCGCTGGGTTGCCAGTCGGGAGGGTCACAGAAACGAATCTCCACCGGGCCCTTGCGCGTGAGCCGTTCGAGTATGGCCGGGTTGGCCTTGTCACCCAGGAGCGCGTGCATGCGCTCGGCATTGCCGGGCAGCGACTCGGGATCAGGCGCCTCGGGCATGGTGAACGAATGTTCCCAGGCCTTCTCCGGCACCTGGAACGACACCGCCATGTTGAATATCGCCTTGCCCTTCTGGTTGGCCACCACGCGGCGGGTCGTAAACGAACGGCCGTCGCGTATGCGGTCCACGTGGTAGACGATGGGTACGGTGGGATCTCCCGACCTCAGAAAATAACCGTGCAATGAATGGGCGCGACGCTCGCCGTCCACCGTGCGCCTGGCCGCCACCATGGCCTGGGCGGCTACCTGGCCGCCGAACACGCGCTCGCGTCCCACGTCGCCCGGGGGGCTGAATCCGCGGTAGAGATCGAGGTCGAGTTCCTCGAGATCGAGAAGCTCGATGAGTTCGTCAAAGCTTTCAGGCACGTCGTGTTACCACTGGGTGCAGAAACCGTTGTCGGGAATGTCGATGGCGCTGCGATCGGCAGAACAGATGGCCCTGCACAACGAGAACACCTCGGGCATGATGAAGTTCGCGTAGAACTTGCCCGACATGACTTTGCCCGCATAGAAATCGAACTCCTCCTGGCTCTGGTCAAAGTCCTGGGTGCGGGCTCCCTCGGCCACGAGCGCCGCTTCGAGCAGCAGGTGGCACACGGCCACGTGAGACATGGCCTGCATGAAAGGCGTCGCGTAGAGCGTAAGCTGGTCGAGTTTGCCCTCCATCATGTAGCCCACGATGGCGGCACCAGCGGTCTGCAAGCGCTCCGAGGCTTCGCCCAGCAGCTGGGTCTCGGCGCCTATGGCCGGGTCCTGGCTGTTGGCCTCGACGAAGTCGGTGAGGTCGCCCGAAAAATCCGCGAGGTCCTGGCCCTTGCGCCCCCTGAGCTTGCGCACCACGAGGTCGAGCGCCTGTATGTGGTTGGTGCCCTCGTAGATAGAGAATATCTTGCTGTCACGCAGGTACTGCTCAACCGGGTTGTCCTTCACGTAGCCGGCGCCACCGTACACCTGGATGGCGGTCTCGCACACGCGAAAACCCTGGTCGCTGCAGTAGGCCTTGACGATGGGCGTGAGCAGGTCGACCTGTCCCTGGTGGTAGGCGGCCTGGTCAGGGTCCTTGTCCCTGAGCACGTTGACCCAGTCGAGGTGCAGCGCCATCTTGCCGGCTATCGCCCGCATGCCGTCAATCTTCGACTTCATCTCCAGGAGCATGCGCCTGACGTCGGAGTGCTCGATGATACTCACGCGCGGTGCGTTGGGGTCCTTGAAGGCCTTGACCGAAGCGCCCTGCTTGCGGTCGCGCGCGTAGGCCAGGGCGTTGAGGTAGGCGGTGGCCGCGACCGAGTGCCCCTGCAGGCCCACCGACAAACGCGCGCCGTTCATCATCTTGAACATCTGCTTCATGCCCACGTTTTCTTCGCTGCCGCAGAGGTAGCCTACGCAGTCGCCGTCGTCACCGAAGTTGAGCACGGCGGTGGCCGAACTGTTGATGCCCAGCTTGTGCTCCAGGCTGGCCGTGATCACGTTGTTGTTCTCGCCCGAGCTGCCGTCTTCGTTTATGACGTCGCGCGGGACTATGAACAGCGAGATGCCCTGGGTGCCTTCGGGGGCTCCTTCCACGCGCGCGAGCAGAAGGTGGATGATGTTCTCGGCAAGGTCATGGTCGCCGCCCGATATCCAGCACTTGCTACCCTTGATCAGGTAGCTGTTGCCGTCGATGTGGGTGGCCGTGGTCGTTATGGCACCCACGTCGCTGCCCGCGTGCGGTTCGGACAGGCACATGGTGCCGCCGTAGCGCCCGCTGGTCATGCCCTCTATGAAACGTGCCTTGTCGTCGTCGGTGCCGAAGTGCTCGATCAACTCCATGGCACCGTAGGTGAGCCCGGAGTACATCGTAAACGAAATGTTGGCGCCCATCTGCAGCTCGCTCAGCATGCCCAGCACCGCCATCGGCCCCTGGAAACCGCCGGCCTCCAGCGACACCGAGAAGTTGGGCAGGCCGAGTTCCCAGAGCTGCTTCCAGGCCTCCTTGTAACCGTCGGGGGTGGTGACCACGCCGTCCTTGAGCGTGCAGCCCTGGCGGTCGCCAGACGAATTGATCGGGCCCAGCACTTCATTGCACAACCTGAGGGTCTGCTGCATCACCTGGTCGCAGTCTTCGCGACTCATGTGCTCGTAGTACTCGTGCTCGAACAGTTCCTGGGCCCCGAGGTGTTCGTATAGCGTGAACTCCATGGAGCGCAGGTCTGCCTTGAAGAAGTTGATGTTAGCGTCTGACATGAAGGGTTCTCCTCGTGCCGGGCAAGACGGTCATCGTCCGGCGGATGCCGATACTGTTTCAGGCGGGTGCCTTTTTCAAGTGCAACGCGATGCGTCAGCAGAGCGTCAAGCAGGCCAGCGATGCGTCAGCGGACGTCAGCCGCCTTGCTGTCGCGCCTGCTGCGAGCGCGGCCCTGAGAGAGCTGCAGGTCGCTCAGGCTGGTAACGGTCTGGCTGCCCTGCCCCGCGCCGGTGGCCGAGTAGGTGATGCGGGTGCCGGCCGGTACCGATTCGGTGAGCCACACGTTACCGCCTATCACCGAGTCTTCGCCCACCACCGTTTCGCCACCGAGTATGATGGCACTGGCGTAGATCGTCACGCGGTCTTCCAGGGTCGGGTGACGCTTCACCGTTGTTATGACCTGGCCCTTGTCGTCGCGCGGAATGGTGAGCGCGCCCAGGGTCACGCCCTGGTAGATCTTTACGTCGTCGCCGATGACAGCCGTCTCACCTATGACCACGCCCGTGCCGTGGTCAATGAACAGGCTGCGGCCCACCGTCGCACCGGGATGCAGGTCGATGCCGGTAAGAGAGTGGGCGTGTTCGCTCATGATGCGCGGAATGAGCGGGACACCGCGCAGGTAGAACTCGTGGGCTACGCGGTAGACAGTTATGGCGTCGATGGCCGGGTAGCTGTAAATGACTTCCTCGGCGTTGGTCGCCGCCGGGTCACTGGTCACGGCCGCCTCGACGTCCAGGTGAAGCGCGTCCCTCAGGCGGGGCAGCTCGGCCAGCACGTCGAGCACCGCCTGCTCGCCGAACTCGCGGTCCTGGGCTGCTGGCTCGCCGCCCCCCTCTCGCTGGTAGGCCACCGCGCGCGCGATCTGCCGCGACAGCATCTCGTAGCTGCTGTGCAGGTGCTCGCCCAGGTAGTGGCGAAGGTTGTTCGAGTTGAGTCGCCGCGTGGAGTAGAAGCCCAGGTAGATCGATGAGACCACGTGGTCGAGCGCCTCGATAATCTTGCGCTTGTTGGGCAGCGCAGCGCTCTCGAGGCTGTCGATGGTGCGACCGCTGTCGTAGCTCGCGGCAAGCGAGTCGATTATCGACTCGAGCCTGCGGTGTCCTTTTTCTGCCTTGGCCATGATCACGCCCGCACCCCTGGCGGGTGCCGAATGGTCGAGTATACGCTATTGCCCCAGCCAGGGTAACGCCGTTGTTGAAACAGCCTGTTTCAGCCTGGCTGTCGTTGGCCTCAGCCGGGGCGTGAACCCGGCTGCACCGCGAAGACCACCTCGCCGTTGTCTCCCGGCCTGAGCGCGATCCCTATTCCCCTGAGCGAAATCATTTCGACCGAGGGACGGTAATCCACGGCCAGCTCGTTCACCACGTAGCCCGGGGCGGAGGGAGAATAGTCGCGCAGTATGACGCGGTTGCGTGGCCCGTCTATGTGCTGCACCGGGCCGGCCCAGACGATGTCGAAGTTAAGGTTGCCCTGTCCCGGTTGACGACGCTCGCTGACCTCCATGTCGAACACGCGACGTGATGTGTCGAGCGCCACGGGCAGGTCTATGTAGTCGAGCTTCTCGCCCACCGCGGGGCCGGTCGCCCCGGGCAGCTCACCGCGGTCGCGGACGTTGTGTTCCCAGGCGTTGAGGTCGCGCCAGACCAGGTTGCGTTCCTGGCGCAGGCGGCCATCGGCGTCGACCACGAGAAAAAAGCTTCCGTCGCGCGCGTCGACCGACACGAGGTACCAGGACTGGCGGTCTTCAAAAATACGGCCGGCAACCAGGTGTCCTTCGCCTTCGACCAGCTTGAATTCGTTGAGAGGACGACGAAAGCAGTCGTCGGGCAGCAGCGCACTGTCCTTGTTCTCGCGCGTCATGCACTGCGGCGCGAGATCAAAAAGGGCCCGTGCGATGGTGGTCTTCGACACCAGTACCGAGTCGCGCACCTCTGCGAGCGTTTCGCCGGGGGCGGCTGCCGCGCGGCGACCCGCCGTGTAGCCGAGCACGGTCTCCTGGCTGACCACTTCGGGCACGCTCACCATCATCCGCGATCTCTCGCCGCTAAGGGTCATCCCCTGGCCCTCGTTGGGCACAACCACCGTGTACCAGGACTTCACCGTGCAGCCACCGCTGGCCGACAGGACGGCCAACGCGGCCACGCTCACAATCACTCGCAGGCTCTTTCTCATTTCTTCAGCTCCCCGTGACGGCCCCGGGGGCGGTCACCGATGAGACCAGAATTGCCTCACCCGGGGCGAGACAGGAAGCCCCCCTTTGCGCCGGACTGTTCACGCCCCGTCCACGGCGTTCTTTTTCGGCCCGGCACGCGACCGCCAACCAGCCCGCACCCCCCCGGGCGGGTGCCACCCCTGTGGGGGTGAAGGGGTCAGTTGCCCTTGTCTTTAAAGCGCGAGGCGCTGTTGGCAGCCGCCGGCGTGGTGAAATCAGCCTGCCAGCAGCTGCCCGCGCCGTTGGAAAGACGCGCGGCTACGGCGCTGTCCTGGGCCAGCGGCATGGCGGGCAGGTCGATCGCGCCGCCGCGGGCCTTGAGTATGAACTTCGTCCTACCCTCGTCGCCACTCTTGAGCATGAACTTCTGCACGCCGCCGGCCGCGCCCGCACGGTCCTTGTACTTGAAGCCCTTGCTGCCCAGCGTTTTCCAGCAGGGACTTCCCGCGCAGCTGCCGCCAGCGGGGATGGTCGTCTCGAGCGCCGTCTGCCAACTGCCGGCCGACTGGTCGTAGACACAGAGCGTGTAGGGAGTGACCAGCGTGGGGTCGCCCAGCGCGGCGAGGTCGTGGGCCTCGCCCGATTTCCATTTCAAGCCGGCCTTGTCTCTCGAGCTGCCATCGCGGTTGGAAAGATCGAACCTGGCCGCGTCGATTTTTACCGGTGCGAAACAACCCGCGGCGGGCTCGGCAAGACCAATGCAGGCGCCCGCGCCGTCGCAACTGTCGATGGCGCTGCAAGCACTCTCGTCATCGCAAGCCACGCCAGCTGCGTCCCACTGGCAACTGGCCGAGCAGCAATCGCCGTCGTCGGTGCCACCGTCGTCGCACTGCTCGCCCGCTGTCAACACCGAGTTGCCGCAGGCAGTGAACGTGCAGTTGGAGTCGCAGCCGTCACCGTCCACCTGGTTGCCGTCGTCGCACTGCTCGCCGGGGTCAACAACAGCGTCGCCGCAGCCCACCTCGTCGGCCCCGAGGTCAACGGCCGCGCCCGACACCCGCGTTGAGCCGTCGATATCGGTCTCGCCCACCGCCGCCGTGAAGGCCGGGTCGCCCGCGTCGCGCGCCGGCGACGAGCCGTCCAGGTGCAGGTCGCCCGCCGCCGCGTCGAGGTACAGGGGGTCTGCGAACAGCGAATTGGCGCCCTGCCCGCTGCCAGCTACAAACGCGTTGAAGCCCGCGTACGACGTACCCTGCCAGTTAAACTCGGCAGCCGCCTGCCCACCCGGCGCGTACCACAGGTTGTAGTCGAGCTGGTTGCCCACCGCCCCGCTTTCGGAATAGATCAACACGTTCTGCGAGGTCGACGAAAAGACGTTACCGCGCACCGTGTTGTTCTCGGCAAACTGTATCCACAACTCGCCCAGGCCCTGGCCCGAGGTGTCGTTGCCGTGCGTGCTGTTGTTGGTAAAGCTGTTACCGTTGGCGCGTCCCACCGAGGCGGCGTAGCCGCCGAACACGAGGCCGGCCTTGTTGTTGCCGTAGATAAAGTTATTGCGCACGGTGATACCGGTGGTCACCGTGCCCGCGTTCTCGGCGGCTATTTCTATGCCGAGATCGCAGCCGCCCACGATATTGCGCTCTACCAGGATGTCACGGCCACCGTCCACGTAGATGCCGCCGGCCCAGCCGCCGCCGTAGTTGGAGTTGGCGCGGTAGACCTCGTTGCCTCGGCACACACCGTTGCGCGTCACCAGCGACGGGTCGGGCTGGATGTCGGTCTCGCCGCCGATGAAGTCGATGCCGATGTTGTTGACGTCGCGAACGATATTGTTGGTCACCTCAAATCCGTCGACGTTGCCGTTGAGCGTAAGCGCCTCGCTGTTGGCTGGCTCGCAGTCGTAGATCTCGTATGCCGCGTTCTGCTTGTAGCTGATGGGCGTGGGCTCGGTGGCGTACACGGTGATGCCCATGGCGTGGTTGCCGCGCATGTCGTGGATGATGTTGTCGAGCAGCTCTATGTGCGAGCCGCTGCCGGTTATGCGTATGCCCGAGCAGTCGCTTACCCCCAGGTTGTTGCGTATCTCGAAGCCCTCCACCCTGACCCAGCTGCGCGAGGGAAGCAGGATCATGTCGCAGCCCGCCACTCCCACGCCGTCGAGCACCGGGCGGGCGCCGGGGGCGGCTGTGAGTTCTATCCAGCCACCGGCCTGGCTGCCCGACGACGGCAGCACGAGCTTCTCGCTGTACACTCCCGCGGCTACCTCCACGCGATCGCCGGGGCCGGCCACATCGAGTGCCGCCTGTATGCTGGCGTAGGCCGAGGGCACCGCCAGGGTCGCCGCCGCGGCATCGTGCACCGCGCCGGGAAAGACCGCGCCCACGAAGACCGCGGCCAGGAGCGCCGCGCCCAGTAGCGCCCAGAACTTGCCTTTGACAAGCCTTCTCACCCGACCACGAGTGTCGACTCTTAGCCCGCCTGCGTCAAGGTAAAAAGGTGTGGCGCAGCGAGATATCGGCCGAAGATCTCCCGACCAGCAGCTCTACCGGCTCATCGGGCAATACCCACTCACCAGCGTCCGGGTCGTAGACCTGCCGCGCCTGGGCGTCGACCACCATGGTAACGGTGGCGCGTTGGCCGGCAGGCAGCAGCACCTTCTGGAAGGCCGCGAGTTTTTTCGGTGGCCGATCGACCGCCGATCCAGGGAAGGCCAGGTAAACCTGCAGCACCTCGGCGCCACTCACGTTGCCGCAATTGACGAGCGTTACGGTCACCGTCCAGTCATCCGACCGGGTGTCGACTTCCAGCTCGGACAACGAAAACTCGCTGTAGCCGAGCCCGTGGCCGAAGGGATAGGCCACCGGTAGCGCTTTCTGTTCAAACAGCGAGTAGCCGTGCAGCGGTCCGTAAGTTGCGCTCTCGGCAAAGGGGAGAAACTCGGGCAGGTCAGCGTCGGACTCGGGAATTGTAAACGGCAAACGACCGCTCGGATTGGCATCGCCGAACAACAACGAGGCCAGCGCGTGCCCTCCTTCCATGCCGCTGTAAAAAGAAAACAGGATGGCAGCAACCTGCTCTCGCCAGCTGACATCGACAGCGCTACCTCCAACGCAGACCACCACGGTGTGCGGCTGCACGGCGGCCACCTCGGCTATCAATGCCTCGTCGCGGGCACGCAAGCGCAGGCTCGTGCGATCGCCGCCGCCACCGATAAACTCCAGGCGGCGCGCCGCTGCTTTCTTCTCCGGCTGCAACACGAACCACTCACCCTCGTCGGCCCAGGTCAGGCCCACGACCACGACTGCCGCGTCCACGCCCTCGGCCACGACGCGGGCAGCGTCGGTATCCTTGCCGTCGGCAAAAACGACCTCGCCGCCCTGCTCCTGCATGTAACTCGACAAGCCCTCGAGCGGAGTCACCACCCGCGGGGCCGCGACCGCGGAGCTTCCCCGGTCGCCGGTGTTCTCGAGCGCGGCCAGCTGCCCGAACACGCCCAGGCGGCGCACGCGGGCCGGATCAAGTGGCAGCACCCCGTCGTTCTTGAGCAGCACCATCGACTCCTCGGCCACGCGCCGGGCAAGCCTCACGTGATCATCGCAAGCCAGCAGCTGCGCATCGTAGTCCTCGGTGTCGGGCGCCAGCGCGTACCACAAGCGGGTGCGCAGAAGCGGGTGCACGCGCGCGTCGATGTCAGCCTCGCTCAGCTCACCGCGCCTCAGCGCTGCCAGCAGCGGCTTGCCGTAGCGCACGGGGCTGGGCATCTCCAGGTCGAGGCCCGCGCGTATGCCCTTGACGCCATCGCGCACACCGTGCATCCAGTCCGAGGTCACGAAACCCTTGAAGCCCCAGTCATCGCGAAGAATGTCAGTGAGCAGCTCGCGGCTGTGACCGCAGTACTCGCCGCGAAACTTATTGTAGGCGCTCATCACCGAGGCCACCTGCCCCTGCTCGACGATCTTGCGAAAATGCGGCAGGTAAACTTCGCGCAGCGAACGCTCGTCGACATTCACGTCAACATAGAAGCGCGAGTTCTCGATACTGTTGAGCGCAAAGTGTTTCACGCAGGCCATCACGTTACGCGACTGCAGGCCACGGGTGAGCGCCAGGCCCATCTCGCCCAGGTGGTAGGAATCCTCGCCGTAGGTTTCCTGGGCGCGCCCCCAACCCGGGTGGCGCAAGAGGTTCACGCAAACCGCGCCCGAATAATTGGCGCCCGACGCGCGCAGCTCGCGGCCCATGGCCATGCCCACCTGCTGCTCGAGGGCGGGGTTGAAGGTGGCCCCGCGAGCCATGGTGACCGGAAAGCAGGTCTTGCCCCGTCCCACGCCCACGCCCCTTGGCCCGTCGGCAAAGGCCAGCGGCGGAATCCCCAGGCGCCGATTGTAACCGCTGTACGCCAGGGGGACTCCGTGGCCCAGCAACAAGTTGGCCACGTAGCGAAACGAGAAACGCCGCGTCGACAGGTCGCCCGAAAGCTGCGCCAGCTTTTCGCCCAGGCTCATCTGTTGCACGAGGTCGGTCGCGATCGCGTCGCAATCGTCGGGGCAGCTCACCGGCGGAAACAAGCCGGGGTCGGCCCGCGTCTCTATCCTGCGGTAGTGAACAGCGGTCCACAGCAGGATGGCCAGCGAGCAGACAGCCAGGAGTACAACGACAACAAGGGTGTAAAGCACGAAGCCGAGCTTATGTCGGAACCCTGCGCGAGGCCAGACATTTTGCGTTCGACTGCGGCCGGGCAAGATCAGCCGCGGCAGCCTCGGCCCTGCAAAAACCGTCAGCGCTTGGCGATAAGCGGAAAGGTCCAGGCAGCCCAGGCCAGGCTGCCCACGAGAAAGGCTCCGGCAGCCAGTCCAAGCCAAGCGACAAAATGCGCAGGGTCGACGCTCACCATCACGCGCCCAGCCAGTGCCAGCGCCAGGCCGCAGGCCGTTACTACCAGCATGGGCGGGTTGCCCGCGAGCTCGCCCGGTCGGCCGCCGTGTCCGAAAACAACCTGGCTGGCCACGGCCAGGGCGAGCATGGCAAAGCCGGCCAGGAAAACCACGTGCAGCATTGCCGCCCTATGCGCCGGGAAAACAGCCAGCGCCGCGTAGCCTGCCGGGATGGCCCAGGCCGCCAGCCACAGCAGGCGGCGATGCAGGCCGGGCGCGCGCGGCAGCGCCGCTATGCGCCCCACGCGCAGCAACACGACAGCGGTCACCAGCGACAACGCCACCGCGCCCGCGCGTGGGTACCACAGGCCGCCCACGAAAGCGGCTAGCAGAAGCAGGGCCGCCAGCAGGTGGCCGGCCCTCTCTCGCCTGTCGCCGGGCGTGTCGCCGGCGTCGGGCGGCGGCTGCCCGTAGAGAAACATGGGCAGCACCAGCGAACCCACGCCGCAGACCAGCGCGATAAACATACCCTGCAGCACGAGCGCGCGGCCGAGGTCGTGCAACCACAAAGCGCTGTCACCCAGTATGCCGTAAGCGCCTATGAGCAACGCGCCGGCCACGCCCGCGAACAGGGCTACCGGCAACCAGACGAAAGCGTTTGGAGGCCGCCGCTGCCCCAGGCGTCCCGACAAGCGCGGCAGCACGAAACCGGCCATGACCAAGAGGCCCACGGTCCACGCCCCCTGAGACAGCGACAAGCGCCCGGCCCAGGCCAGGGCGACGGCCGCCGGCAGGCAGGCAGCCACAACGGCGATCTGCCAGGCCTCGGCCGGCGGTGCGGCGGTGCGACGCGGCAGCATGGTGAATAAGAAACCGGCGGCGAAGCAGGTCATGAAGCCCTCTACCTGTGCTATGGCGTGAAACACCGGCCGGTAGTCGGGCAAGAGGGCGAGCCAGGACAGTCGCTGGGCCTGGTCGGCCGGCAGCGATTCGACGGCCAGCGTGACCGCGTGCAGCAGCCAGTGGCCCACGCCCGCCCAGGCCAGCAACAGGCCCAGCGGAAAGAAAATTCGAAAAGGCTGTTCGCGCAGAAAATCAGTGGTCGTCATTGCGTCACTTTTTCACGGCCAGCCTCCCCTGCAAACGCCACCAGCAGCGCGAACTACAGAAACACGGTGGTCAACGCCATCGCCCGCCCGGTGCCGAGTGCGGTGCGGCGTCAGGCGATCTCGAGGCGCTGGTCGTAGAGCAACTCAATGCGCGCGAGCTCGCCGTCGAGCCAGCAGCGAGCGGCGGGCGACAACTGGTCCACGGGCAGGTGCAGCGAAACCGGCTGGCGCGAAGCGCCCTGCCAGGTCACGCCCAGCAAGTGGCCGTCGTTTTCGACACCGTCGAGACTCCACTGTCGCGGAAACTTTTCTATGGCGTGAACGATGGCGTCGCTCTTGACCGAAAAGGCACGGCCGCGGGCCACGAAAGCGCAGCCCCCGTGGGCAATGCAATTGGCCAGGCGGGCCCTGCCGGCCAGTGCCCCGGCCGCCGGGCCTGCGTTGGCCTGCTCGATTTCTGCAAAAGTAACCTGGCTGTTGCGATTGCTTCCCATGCTGACCTCCCTCGTGCTGACTCCCTGGCAACGGCTGATGACACAGCAGTAATAAAGATACGCCCGGCCCTGGCTCAAAAGCCGAGCCAGCGGGCTGGCCGCACAACGGGCATCGGGATTGCCCGTAGCCCTGACTTTATGCTTAAACAGTCGTTATTATGGGCATGAGCACCACCGACCGGGCCGTCCAGCTTTTCCGTGAACTCATGGGCCGCGGACCCGACCAGGCGCTGCAGCCGGTGTCCATGCACTCTCTGTGCAGGCGCATGGATTGCTCGCGGCCGACGGTCAAACGCGCGCTGCAGAACCTGCGCGACATGGGCCACGACATACCGTTTCACGCCGAGACCAACGGCTACTACATCGAGGCGAGCAGCGAGCACGCCATGCGGGCCATACCCATGCAGTTCTCTGGCGCCGAACTGCGAGCGCTGCTCGCCATGCACGAACTCGTCAGCCGGGTGGAGCCCGACCTCAGCGATCGGTTTACCGCACCGGTAAAGGAACTGGTCGAGCGCGAGCTGGGACGCGACCGCAGCCAGGTGGACCGCATACGCATACTGGGCGTGGGCAACAGGGACACGCCCGAAGACACCTTCGAGACACTGGCCACTGCCACGCTTGAGCGCCGCCGGGTGCACATCAAGTACCACGCCCGCAGCAATGACCAGGAGACCCAGCGAGACATCTCGCCGCAACGCCTGGTGAGTTACCGCGGTGCCTGGTACCTCGACGCCTGGTGCCACATGCGAGAGGACCTGCGCATGTTTTCGCTCGACTGCATACTCGACTACAGCGTGCTCGAAGAGGCAGCCACCGATGTTGATGATGAACACCTCGACGACCACGTGAAAAGCACCTACGGGATCTTTCCGGGCGCCGTCACGGGCACGGCCGTGCTCAGGTTCAACCCGCACCGCGCCCGCTGGGTGGAGGGCGAGTGGTGGCACCCCGAGCAGAAAGGCCGCCGCCTCGAAGACGGCAGCTACCAGCTCGAGGTGCCGTACGGACGCAGCGAGGAGCTGATGATGGACATACTCAAGTACGGCCCAGACGTGGAGGTGCTCGGCCCGCCCGGCTTGCGCGACGAAGTCGCCTCGCGTCTGAAAGCAGCTGCCGGTAGTTACGGGGGCTGAGAGTCAGGATCGAACCCTGCTGTTGAAAGCGGCGTTCAAATGACCAGCAGGTTAGCCCGGTGAGCACCTCGCGCCGCGGCAAGTGGAATACCCTGGTCAAAAGTAACCAGCCGCCCACCGTGGCGAACAGCCAGCGCAAGAAGATAGAGATCGGTGAGTTGTTTCGGGCCGTGAATTCGGCTGCGGTCAACCACCTGCGGATCAAGCAAGCTCAGGTCATCAGGCCAGTATTCGTGTACGGGGCCCATCCCTGCTCAGCGTTGTCGCCAAGCCAAAGCCTGGCCTGCCGGTGCATGGAATGCTCCGAATCCAGGAGGGAAACTAATACGTTAAGGTCGAGGAGTGCGCGCATGAACTCAGTAAGCGTCTTCTTCGCGCAGACGATTTATTTCCTGGTTCGTGACCACCTTGCCTCCCGGCGCAAATGGCCGAAAGCCGTAGAGAGATTCTGTTTGCTCTTTCCCCGCAGGAGGATCGGTCAGGCCTCGGCGGCTGAGCCTGGTTTCGGCGTCTTTTACTATACAATTCCGTTCACAGCCGGTAACGGGCTGAATCCCGCGGCGCGGAAATCCAGCCGGCCCGGTCGCCGGCCGGTCCCGCTCAGACCACGAAGGGGTTTATCGGGTCTATCCCCTCGAAGCGGCTGAAATCTTTGTCGGCGGTGTAGATCCTCCTGACCCCGTGCTCACGCATGAGCACCGCCGTCCTGAGATCGAAAAACAGGCTTCCCGCGGCACCGTGAACCGAAGCAGCAAGGTCAGCGAGTAACTCCCAGTGGCGTGGGCCTGCCCTGAGTAAGCGAAAAGCGTCCACGGCAAGCAACCGTTCCACGAAAGACAGCGCCTGCCCTGCTCGCAAGGGAGACTTCATTACCCGTGGGTGGGTACTGACACGCAGAAACTCGTAGACGATTCCCTCGGTCAGATACCAGGGCGCCGGATCAGCTGCGGCGGCTTGGAGCATTCTTCGCGCGACCTCCTGCTCTGCCGCGCCCGAATTGGCAGCGTAGACGAGGACGTTGGTGTCGACCACGCCCGGCGCGGCGACTTTGCCGGAGTCCTTTTGCAACGCCTGCCCTGCCCGCCTCTCCGGATCAGTCATCGGCCATCAAGCGATCGAGGGCCTCGCGGTCGGCTATATCTACCTCCGGGGTGCCCATGTCGAAGCTCGGCAGGTCCAGGGGCCAGGGCTCTCGCGGCTCAAGCCGGCGCTGCACTCCTTCGACAAGCAGTTCGCCCACGATGGCAGTTACGGTTCGGCCCTGCTCGTTGGCCAGGCGACGCACCCCTTCCATGCAGCCGTCTTCAAGGATGAGCGTAGTCTTTTTCATATCTGTAAGCATACATATGGCAGATTGTCCTGTCAAGATGATTCCCTCCTCCAGCGGCCGTGCCCGCGACCCATATACCGTAAGCCCGGCGGGTCTTTACGGCTACGACAGCCATGTAATTGAACGGTGGTGACGGGCCCGGACAGGCCCCGGGCAGGCAGCGGGTCGAGTGGCTAAGACCGAGGAGTTTCCTCGTAACGCCACTCGTGCAGACCGCGTTCGACCTCGGGAAAATACAGCGCCAGCATGATGCTGCGGCCGGGCTCGAGCTGGGACAGCAACTCGCCGTAAGCCTGCAGCTGGTCCTGGTAGTGCTCCTTCTTTTCAGCCAGGTACTTCTCGCGCGCAGCGGCCTTGTCCAGGCCGGCAAACTCGCCTTGGCCAAACGGCACCCGGCCGGTCTTGTAGTCCACGATCCAGCGCACGCCTTTTTCTACAAAGCTGCGATCGATGCTGGCCGAGGTAATTTCTGACTGGCCTGACACCTCGGCCACCATCGTTAGGTCCCACTCGTAGCGATCGTCTTCCTGTCTGCCCAGCAGCCAGCGGCCCTTGTCGTCGGCCAGCGCAAGGTCCAGGGCAGCTGTTGCTTCATCGGTAAGCGTGTCCAGTCGGTCGGGCAGCACGCCCTCGGCCGCCAAGGCCTGCCTGATACGAGGCTTCTCTCGCTCAAGTCGCTCGGTGTCCCAGCCCTCCATCGCGTCGTGGCCGATGCGCTCGAGCCACTTGTGCACCACGGTGCCTTTCTGCAGCGCGCTGCGGTCGGTTGTCATGGCCTCGGCGTGTATGGGCTTGCCGGTTTCAGAAGGTCGGCGCAGGCGCAGGCTGTCGGCCACCGGCGGCGGTGCTGCGGGCAAGGCGAAGTCAGCGCGCAGGCGGGGGAGGTGGTGGCCGGGAACAACGTCATCGCCGGCGGCGGCGTCTAAGGTCACGCCCCTCTCCCCG
>JACKQG010000562.1_pt1 | contig 54154 bp, 36 predicted proteins | sample 8237621 | NCBI WGS metagenome assembly JACKQG01 (sample SAMN15677084, study PRJNA649215) | marine metagenome | biome: marine; feature: Black Sea; material: saline water; isolation source: suspended particulate matter (SPM) from the Black Sea western gyre | collected 2013-06-09/2013-06-10 | depth... | reverse complement strand
CAGGGGGGGGGGAGGGGGTCAGGCCGCGGGATGTGCTGAACGGCATGGAAGAGGCCGAATGGTCTTATTGGGGGGGGAACATCGTTCAGGGGAGCGATCAGACCTAGCCCCTGCTCGTCTGCCGCTGGCGGGAAGATTCCCCCAGGGGCCACATGGCCTGGCACCAGTCCGGGGTGGTGCGAGCCGTTTCGAAAAACCGCCTCGGCCCTTACAAAGTTGCGGAAGTCATCGGCCCGGGGCATAACCCGGAAGTTTATCAGTTGAAAGACGGCCGTTACGTTTGCTACGTGATGGGAGTCTACTACCTAGGCACTACGATTGCGGGGCCCTGGGAAAAGAAAGAGTTCGAGTTTGACCTCCGGGATCGCAAGATCGTCGCGAATCTGTCCAATATGAGCTTCTCACAACGCGAGGACGGTTCGTACTTGATGGTCAACCGGGGAGGCGGGATGTGGGTTAGCCGCGATGGGCTCTCCGCGTGGGAACAGGTGACGCAAGGAAGCAATTACCCCAAAGTAAAAGGTCGGTTCGAAGATCCTGTGCTTTGGAGAACCAAGGTCCAATATCACATGATCGTCAACGACTGGCATGGTCGCATTGCCTATCACCTTCGATCTAAGGATGGCGTGCATTGGAAGGTCGACGCGGGAGAAGCCTACATGCCCGGCATCGCCGTGTCCGAGGATGGAAAGGAGGACGAATGGTACAAGTACGAACGCGTCAAGATGTTCCTGGATCAGCATGGGCGCGCAATCCAGGCGAACTTCGCCGTGATCGACTACAGCAAGTGGGAAGACAAACCGAATGACATCCACAGTTCCAAGAACATCTCCATACCTTTAGCCACCGGCCGTCTTCTGACGCTCCTCGGCGACGAGCAAATTGCCGAAGACACGAACGAGATTCGGTTGAGAATCGCTGCGGAGCCCGACTTTGATCCGCACAAGGATATCGACCTGGATTCCCTGCGATTCGGTGCACCGGAAGAAGTCGACTTTGGGCGTGGCTCTCAACTGTTGAAAACCGAGCAGGACGGCAAGGACCTGATTGCCGTATTCTCAGGCAAAGGAAGCGGTTTCGCGGATCACAACTTCACAGGCAAACTCTTGGGCCGAACGTCGAACGGCAAATTGCTCTTCGGTTACTGCCGACTCCCGTGGGTCGATTACAGCGAGCCGATACTGAGCGTGCGTCGCCCAGAAGTAATCAAGCTGGAGGGGAAATACGTGTTGAAAATCGAAGTCTCCAACCATGGCCAAGTGGCATCTGAGCCGTCAGAGATTCAAATCGAGGTGCCCGACACGTCCCCCGTGACCGCGGCTTGCCCGGCCCTGCAACCATACAGCAAGGCAAGCATCGATGTGACTCTCCCCGAGCAATTCAAGGCCGGCCGAGCCTACGATCTGGAGATCACGACGGGTTCACACTTGCAGCAGCCCACGGTATTCACTGCGAAAAAGGTGAAGTTCCGATGATCGCAACATGCACGTTAAGGAGTATTCCATGACACGAGATGGATCATCGTTTTGCCCGAAAGCTGCCGGCCCAGTGCCGATGTCCCTGAGAACCATGGCGGTTCTCCTTTCGCTGGGGCTCGGATTGATGCTGCAGGCGGCAAGGGGTGAGGAAGCCGAGTCACTTTTGGTCGAAGTCGAGAGCTTCCCGGAACGTGGTGGCTGGGTCGTGGACCAGCAATTCATCGACGTGATGGGATCGTCGTATCTCCTGGCTCACGGCTTGGGCAAACCATGCTCGAACGCTAAGGCCACTGTCGAGTTTCCCGCGGACGGAAACTATCGCGTCTGGGTGCGAACGAAGGACTGGGTGGCCGAACCCGAATGGGCACCCGGACAGTTCCGCGTGTTGATCAACGACGAACCGTTGGACGAGACATTCGGGACGAAAGGCGATGGTAAATGGATCTGGCAAGACGGCGGTACGGTCGAGATCGGCGGGCAGAAAGTGAGCATCGAACTCGATGACCTCACGGGCTTCGATGGTCGCTGCGACGCGATCCTCTTCACGACGGATCCGAACGCGAAGCCGCCGCAACAAGCGGGCGAAGCGATGAGATTTCAAGCCAACGGAACCAAGCAACTGCGCAGTCAGCATAGAAGCCCAATATCCTGTTCATTGCGGTCGACGATCTGAATGACTGGATTGGCTGTATGAAAAGGCATTCGCAGGCCCTGACTCCGAACTTGGATCGGCTGGCCTCTCGGCGAGAAACAGCATTGGGGCAAGTGGACCGGATGGGAACGTTCCACCAAGGTGCCGCTGATCATCGCTCCGCCGAAGAAACTAGCCGACCGCGTCGCTGCCGCCGGATCGCGCTACGATCAGCCTGTGGGTCTGATCGATGGAGTGACGCAGGGACGATTTGGGCCGACCCGTCGTTCAACATTGGGTAACAGGCTGGCGGTGCCCATGCATATGGGGTTATAAATGCGAGGGTTATAGATAGGAGCAGAGAGCAAGAGAATTGAAACAACTGCTGCCGTGCGAGATCGGGCTCCAGGAATATCACGGCTGGATTCACAACCTCTTCATTTATAACCCCCCATTTATAACCACCTCCTTCACAACCGCACGTTTCCAACTGAATCTTCGTCCCAAACCCTGTTGATCGACTCAACCAAGGAAGAACAATGCCACAGCCACGAGTCAAGTTCTGTTTGTGGATCGCATCTGCGTTTCTCGCGACTTGCCCGGTCTACGGCGATTCGTCGAAAAGTGATTGGAAAAGGCCGAACTTTATTTTTGTGCTCAGCGACGACATTGCGCAAGGCGACCTCGGATGCTACGGTCAGAAGCTGATCAAGACGCCGCGACTTGATCGAATGGCCGCCGAGGGAACGCGTTATCTTCAGGCGTATTGTGGCACTAGTGTTTGTGCCCCCAGTCGATCTTCGTTCTTCACCGGCTTACACACCGGCCACTGTCCGGTCCGCGGCAACTACGAAGTTCCTCCCGAAGGACAACTGCCGCTGCCGGACAAAACGGTCACGATTGCGGAAGTCGCCAAGAGTGCCGGCTACTCAACCGCAACCTTTGGCAAATGGGGTATGGGTTTCTTCGATTCCAGCGGCAGCCCGCTGAATCAGGGCGTCGATCACTTCTTCGGCTACAACTGCCAGCGTCACGCACATTCCTACTTTCCGACGTATCTGTACGACGATGCTCAACCGATCGTGTTGCCTGGGAACGATGGCCAGACGGTTGGCGAAACCTACGCGCAGGAACTCATCCAGAACGACATGATCAAATGGGTTCGCAATCATGCCGATCGGCCATTTCTGCTTTTCTATGCCATCACGCTGCCTCATGGCCGGCATGAAATAGACGACTACGGGATTTACCGCGACAAGCCATGGACGGACAAGCAGAAGGCGTACGCCGCGCAGGTTACCCGAGTCGATTCGGATATGGGAGAATTGGTTGACACGCTTCGCGAACTCGGTATCGCGGAAAACACGCTGGTTGTTTTCTCTGGTGACAATGGCTCGTCATTCAACCCGCAGTCCGAAATCGGAAGGGTGTTCGATCAAGCGAGCAATGGTCTTCGCGGATTCAAACGGGGCATGTATGAAGGCGCGCTTCGGCAAGCCGCATTCGCCTGGTGGCCGGGTACGGTTCCGGCGGGCCGCGTGGACGCACAGCCCTGGGCGTTTTGGGATCTCATGCCGACGTTTGTCGAGTTGAGCGGAGCCACGCCTCCGGAAGGGTACGAAACGGACGGCATGTCTCTGGTTGAGTTTTTGAAAGGTGGCGACGCGCCAAAGCGGGACTATTTCTACTGGGAACTACATCGGGGCAACAAACCAGTTCAAGCCGCGCGATTTGGCAACTGGAAAGCGGTTCGCAACGGCATCGACAAGTCCATCGAAATCTATGACTTGACCGAGGATTCTGCCGAGTCGAACGATCTGGCCAAGTCCCGTCCCGACCTCATCGAGAAGGCACAGAAGATCTTTGACGAGGCCCATCGTCCCGATCCCAACTGGCCGCTCGACGGACGCACCGAGGCGCACATCAAAAGCGCCGCAGAGGCTTGGAAGGTCAAGCGTTGGCGCGACGAAACAAAGTGGATTCCTGACAATGCCGTAAACCAAGTGAAAGGCTGAACAATGATGAGATCTCAAAATGTGTTGCCATGTTTCGTGCTGTTTTGTGTCGCCATGCCGGTCTCGTTGGCTTCGAACGCGATGGCCGAGGAGGCCTCGGAGAAGACCGCGAAAATCCTGATCGCCACGGGCGTCGAGTACCACAACTGGCGCACAACGGCGCCTGTGATCAAGGAGCTTGTGGAGAAAGACCGTCGACTGTCGGTCGATGTGTTTGAAGACATCATGAAACTGGGTGATCTCGACTTGAGTCCGTACGACGCGGTGATCATGCACTTTCAGAGCAGCGACGAGGGAGTTCCGGGACGCGCCGCGTTCGACAACATGAAGAAATACGTCGAAAACGGCGGTGGCCTTGTGATGGTCCACTTCGCGTGCGGCGCGTTCCAAGAGTTTCGTGACGACTTCGAGCAACTCGCCGGTCGCGTTTGGATGGGGAAGACGAACATACCGGCCGGTCGTCATCAGCACGATCCGCGCGGAAAGTTCACCGTCAACATCACGGACGTCGCCCACGCAATCACGCGGGGCTTGGACGACTTCGAGACGACGGACGAACTGTATACCTGCCTGATCGGCGACGTCCCGATCCAAGTGCTCGCGACGGCCGTATCGAGAGACGGCAAAACGTACCCCATGGCGTTCGTACTCGACTGCGGCAAGGGACGCGTATTCCACTGCGCCCTGGGACATGATCCGGTCGCATTCAAGGCGAAGAACGTGGCGGAGATGTATCGGCGCGGATGCGCCTGGGCCGCTCGTCAAGATCGACTAGGAGAATGAACATGAGCATGAACCGAAGAACGTTTATTCGTGTTGTTGGCGGCGTTAGCCTGAGTTCGACAGTTTCCTTGCCCTACGCCTTTGGAGTCGGGAAGGCGGCGACGGCGACTTCCGGTGTCCTGGTGGAAGCTGCTTCGTTTGCGAAACCGGGCGGGTGGAAACTGGATACGCAGCACTACCAACAGATGGGTGGTTGTTATCTGCTTGCGCACGGCATGGGAAAACCCGTCGACAATGCCTCAACCACGGTCAAGATTCGCCAGTCGGGCAAATGGCATGTTTGGGTGCGGACTCGGGATTGGTGCCCGGGCGACTGGCAGGCGCCCGGTCGTTTCAGAGTGCTCGTGGACGGGGTGCCGCTGAAACCAGAATTCGGTACGGAAGGCGAAAGGTGGCATTGGCAAGCAGGCGGTGCCGTCGAAGTCTCGTCGCCGGGCGAGATCAAGGTGGAACTGAAAGACCTGACCGGCTTCGATGGTCGTTGTGATGCGATATTCTTCTCGAAGGAAGCTTCGCCTGTTCTCCCTAACGACAATCTCGTCGAATTGGCCGCCTGGAAGGATCGTCTCGGTAGGCGCGCTGGTAAGGAGATCGAGGAGCAGAAGTTTGACGTCGTCATTGTGGGCGGTGGAATTGCCGGGTGCGGTGCCGCGCTCGCCGCGAAGTACCAGGGGCTCAAGGTCGCTCTGATCCAAGACCGTCCGCTATTCGGGGGCAATGCCAGTCAGGAAGTTCGCGTCCATACGATCGGCATTCCCGGCAAAGGGTCCGCGATTCTGGGGACCATCGACACGCCCCACTATCCGAACGGGCACGCAGATGCGATCGAAGCTCAGAAGAAACGCGAAGCGACGATGGCCGCCTCGGAGGTCGATCTCTTTGCCCATCACATGGCAATCGGCCTGGAAAAGGTCGGCGACCGAATCGCCAGTGTGGAAGCACGGGAGGTGCCCACTGGGATCATCCGCCGATTCCGGGCTCCGGTCTTCATCGATGCCACGGGCGATGGCTGGCTTGGCTACTGGTCCGGGGCCGACTATCGCTATGGACGTGAGGCCCACAGCGAGTTCGGAGAAGCATGGGAGAAACACGGCGACCTGTGGAGCCCGGAGACTCCCGACAACCGCGTCATGGGCAGCAGTGTGCTGTGGAACTCGGAAAAGACTGACGAACGGTCGAGCTTCCCCGACGTGCCTTGGGCGATGCCTGTGGCGAAGGAACACAGTGCAATCAATGGCGAATGGTATTGGGAGTATTCCGACAACGATCTTAACCAGGTCGACGATGCCGAACAGATTCGCGACCACGTGTTGCGCGCCATCTACGGCTCGTTCGCCAATGCGAAGAAAGATCCGAAGCATACCAAGGTCGCGCTCAAGTGGGTGGCTTACGTTGCGGGCAAACGGGAATCGCGACGGCTGATGGGCGATTACATTTACACGATGCGTGACATGATCGAGCGGCGCCAGTTTGACGATGCCGTCGTGGAAGAGGTCCGCGATGTGGACTCCCACTATCAGCTAGTACTGACCGGCTCTCCGTCGGACTTCCTCTCGAAGGCACTTTTTCACGATACGGGAGGCACCTACTACATTCCCTTCCGCAGCCTGTATTCCAAAAACGTCAGCAACCTGATGATGGCCGGACGCTGCTTCAGTTGCTCTCACATCGGCCTGTGTGGACCTCGCGTGATGAAAACGTGTGGGCAAATGGGCATTGCCACCGGATACGCCGCGGCGCTATGCGGACAACACCGCGTCACACCGAGAGACGTCGGCCAGGAGCACATCAAAGAACTGCGCGAGTTGATCGGCTATACGTAAGCGAAACCTGTCCTGCTTTGACGGATAGTGGCGGCTGGAAGCCACCACCACGGGCGACTCGCGGGTACGTGACGTGACGACAGTCTCGGCAATGCGGCCCAAATCGTCAACAATAACGCCTGTACCGTCTACCTGCCCCAGGACTGCATCAGCAATCCGGGCAGTTGACTTCCCACGCACGGTGCCAAAGCCCACTTCAAGCATTGGGTTGACTATGAAGAATCTAGTTATCCTCTTCGCGTCCGTTCAAATCGGTTTCGTCCCAGCGGCACGAACGGTGTTCGCGGGCGAGCCTATCGTCCCGGACGCGGGTAGGCCGAACGTGTTGCTCTTGACGGCTGATGATCTGGGGTACGGATCGTTGGGAGTGACGGGATGCACGATCCAGGGCATCACTCCTCATCTTGATCAACTGGCCGCTCGCGGACCCGTCAATCACGCCTTGATGAGCGATGCGTAGTGCTCGCTGGCGTCGAAGATGCCGCCGCTTCGAGCGTAGAAGTCGTCGTCCAGGTGGAACAGCCCGTCGGTGACGGCCATCCATGGGGCCCCATGGCAAGGGTGATAGGTCTGCAACGCGGCCCATTGGCTGTAGTTCTGGTGCCCGTTCGTCTCTACCACGCCGATCTTCATGCCCGGCAGCGGGGCCAGGCGGCACGCGACGCACTTGTTCCAGTCCACCAGGATCGGCGGCACGGTCAGATCGGCACAGAAACACGGCACGTTCGCCTCGTGTGCCAACTGCGCCATCTTCAGCGAGATGCTCATGGTCTTGGCGATCGGCTTCAACGCGATCGCACCGTAGCCCATCTGGATCCGCTCGGCCGCGTCCTTGTCGGAGTGGGCACTCTCGTCCGCCGCGATCCGAACACCCAGGTCGCCCACGTCTTCGTGGTACTCCTCAGGGAACGGCTCCTCGATGATCATGATCTGCTCGCGTGCGCCGATCTTCTCTGCACGGTCGATGAGCCGCCTGAGCCGGTCTTTGGTGTCGTATCGCCCGTTGGCGTCGAAGTAGTAGGGGATCTTGCCGTCTTCGGTATGCGGGATCCGCTTCCCACCGACCGCTTTGTGGATTTCTTCGAGCCGCGCCATGTCCCATGCCAACATCTTGTCCTGGTCGCCATCGCCGTCAGGGTCGGCCCCGATCTTGACCTTGAGGAAGAAGTAGCCCGCGTCGACCTCCGAGACTACCTCGTCGATCGGGATGGCGTAGGTCATCAGCGGGATACACGCGAGTTCGCGATGCTTGTGGGCCAGCGCGGGCCGATACGGCTCGGGCACCATCTCGTCGAAATCGTCGATTCCGTTCTCCTGGGCGAACAGTTGCCACAACGCGTTATCGACCGACACCAGCGCGTTTAGGGAGAACGTCAGACGCAGGTCGGGATTGCCGCTGACGGCCTTGCCGTAGGCGTGTACTTTGGGCAGGATCTCGTCGACGACCTCGATCGGCGAGGTGAACTCCATGCCGTCGAGCAGATGCAGCGCGTATTCGCTCATGGCGAACATCACGGCATGTCCGCCGGCTTCGCTGTGGGCGGCAAAGACCGATGCGTCGGACCACAGGATCGACTGGGCCCCCAATCCCAAGCCCAGATGTCCTTCCTGGCTGCGCAGGCCCACCACGGTCTGCCACGCGCCGTGGACGTACCCGCCCTTAAAGCCGAAGGGGCGAATGAACGGATCACGCTCAAAGTTGCAGTCGGTCTGCGTGATGCGGATGCGTTTCATGTGTTCTCCTGAGAGTGGACGCGTCGACGTTGTCATGAGGCCCGTCGTTCCAGCTCGATGCGACCGCGAGGTGAATGGATACCCATTTTCTGAGATCAAGCCAAAATGAGACTGTAGCAGAGAAATCGGGTGTATTCTACTCCGCTCGAGACTGATGTAGTGTCTGGGCAGTGAGCTGACGCCCCAACGCTTGAGCGTCGTGTATGTCAATGGCAATGCGGGCGACAGACCGCGCAAGAATGAGACACGTCGCCTACCTTGCAAGAGTTTTCTGTCGGAGTTGAGCTGCGTTGGGAAAATCCTTGGCCACGCGGGCCAGCAGGGCGTTGGGGTCGTTTTTCATCACGTAGACCTTCATTCGCCATTGCTGCTGGGCCGAGGGTTCGTTCGCCGGCATCCAATTCGGGTTGTTGTGTACGCAGTGGAAATACGCCCGCCACATCAGCCCTGCCGAATCATTGGCCACCGCCGCGAGATACTTCCCGTCGCGTGAGACAACGCCGATGACCGGAGTAGTAAACCGGTCAGGGCTGTGTCCGACCCGGTGGCGCATTTGAAGCCCGCCCTGCTGAAGCTCACGGAAATCGAGCAGCGTGAAAGTGTCCCGCCTTACCTGTTCGCCGTCCTCCCATACGTCGAAATTCGGACTGGACTCATAACACCACATCTCGCACGTGAATCCAGGCACGTCCGCGAATGTGACTCTCACGCCCGAGCCGGCGTGACATTGCCGTCACCATCCACAATGCGAACCACAATCTGACCGTCAGCGGCAACACACTGGGGCTGGACCCCAGCCGTATTCAGCGTCAATAGAGCAATGCTGAATGTTCCGGTGAGAGTAATGAAATACTGCATTGTGTTGTTCCTCGTATTGATTTTGATCAATGTCGTAGGTGAGCCCAACCTGCTTAGAGCTTCTTCTCTTGGGCAATACGGTTCATCGTCGTCCTCAGCATGGAAAGTGTTTATGACCGATCATCCGTTGTCCGTCAACTTTGGCTTGCCTTCTTGATCGCCAGAGCTTCCGACGTCGACGGACCTGCCTCTCAAGCAGTCGGTCCTTCTCAAAGCGCACCGTGGCAGTATCTCAAGCCACTGACATGCAATTCTGGGTGGGAATGCGTTTCCGCGTAACGATTCTCCTCGATGGTCTTCGGACGCGCCGGCATCCGAGTGTTTTCCGGATGTACTTCGCTCCTTATCGTTCCTGCCCTTTCGACGCATCGATGGATGTGACCGAGGGAGCCATGTGTTGGTTCCGACCCAGGAACTCGCCGCGATAATCGGTCGGGTGGGAATCAGTTTCCGCCGCCAACCGTCACTCCGCAAGCAAGCCCCCGATAACAATGAGGTTGCCGTCCGGATCCGCCGTGTGCATTTCACGCATACCCCACGGCATATTCGTAGGTTCGAGTTCCAGCACGACGCCGGCGGCTCGAAGGCGCGCGGCCAGCCTGTCGACGTTTTCGGGTGCTCCCGCCATGATGTGAATGCAGCCACCCGTCGAGCCGCGCCTCGTCTCAAGGAAGATGCTCAGTGGGTGCGTGGCTTCCGCGTCGAGCCGAGCGAAATGTGATTGGTCGGTCACCGTATCTGAATGTTCCGAGCCGGCGAAGGCAAACACGAGTTTGAAACCTAGCGTTTCGTAAAACGGTAGTGCGCGAATGATGCTCGTCACCCGCAGGCTCGGTATAATCGAGTAAAGCTCGACATCCATGGGCTATCCTCGGAGCGTGGAATGCTTGTTTGTATTCCGCAACGACCGGAGCTTTCCGGCACTGGGTAGTCCTTACACACGACTCGACGGCGAGCAATGGGCAACTGTCCAGCGAGCAGTCTCGTGTGATGAGTTTGTGTCTAAGTAGGCAGGAGGTTAACCTTACGTGAGCAGCACAACGACACGTCGTGAGTTTCTCAAGACGGGTATCACTCTGGCAGCCGTGCCATACTTCGTTCCGGCCCATGTGTTGGGCGCCGGCGGCGCTACGGTCCCCAGCGAGAAGATCGTTCTGGGCTGTATCGGGGTTGGCAGCATGGGCGGCGGCCATGTGCGGGGATGGCTGGGGCAGGAAGACGTGCAGCTCACGGCCGTGTGCGACCTTCGTCAGTCCTTCCGGCAGAAGGCCAAGCTGGCCGTCGACCGGAAGTACGGCAGCCAGGACTGTGCCACATACCACGATTTTCGCGAGCTGTTGACCCGGCCGGATATCGACGCGGTCTGTGTCGCGACGCCCGACCACTGGCACGCACTGATCGGCATTGAAGCGGCCAAGAACGGCAAGGATATGTACCTGGAAAAGCCCGTCGACGTGCATGTCGCGGCGGCCAAGGCCCTTCGAGCGGCCGTGAACCGGTACGGCGTGGTCTTTCAATTCGGGACGCAGCAGCGGTCCAGCCAGGCTTTCCGATTGGCATGTGAACTGGCCAGAAACAGCCAACTCGGCAAGCTGCACACCATCGTGGTCGGGTCGCTGCCCGGCCTGACTTTTCCGAATCAGCCAATACAGCCGGAGCCCGACCCGAAGGTATTCGACTACGACACGTGGCTGGGCCCGGCCCCCTGGGCGCCCTACACCTTCCAGCGATCGGCCTCGCGGGCGGAGGGCACGCCGGGCTACTGGATGCACATTCACGACTACGGTCTCGGATGCCTCAGCGGCGCCTGGGGCATCCACCACATCGACATCGCCCAATGGGCCAACGGCACCGACGATACGGGTCCGCTCGAGATCGAGGGCACGGGCGTGCTGCCCGAGGACGGGCTGTGTGACACGGCGCTGACCTGGCGTGTCGAGCACATGTACGCCAACGGCGTCAAGATGCTGCACATCGACGCTAAGCACACCATACGCGAGTTCCCACAGTTCGAGAACCGTACGCTGGTACATCGAGGTTGTGGAGTGCTCCTTCTCGGCACCGACGGGTGGGTCCTGGTCTCGCGAGGCGGGATCGACGCGTCTCCGAAGTCGCTGCTCCAGGAAACCTTCAGCTTAGATGATATCCGGCTGCCCGTGAGCAACCATCACAAGCGGAACTTCCTCGAATGCGTCAAGAATCGCCTGCAAACCGTTTCGCCGATCGAGGCGGCCGTGCGCTCTGACACGATCTGTCACCTCGACGACATCGCCATCCGCACAGGCCGCAAGCTCCACTGGGACCCCGCCAAAGAGCAATTCCTCAACGACGAAGCAGCCAACCGCCTCCTATCTCGCCCCATGCGCAGCCCCTGGATCCTGTAGGGCAGAATCGGTATCGCCCGTCCGACTTCAAATGTGTCACGAGAATGTCTCCCCGCTGGATCGTGCCGTCAATCACGCTTTTCTCCCACGCTTCGTCACGATGGAGGTACTCGACTTTGCCGTGGCCACTGTTGATGAGAATCCGTGTCAGACCGTCGTTTCGAACGTCTCCCAATTCCTTTGGGATAATCGCAATCGAAGTTGTAGTCGCCTACGGCGATCACTGGCACGTCCTGCGACCTCGCCCACTGGTTCAGCTTCTTGGACCGCGTGTGTGGGCCGCTCGCGCTGCCGCGGTAGAGGTGGTTGACCATGAACAGGAACTCCTGCTCTGTCTTCTTTCCCCGAAAGCGCGCAACCAATGGCGAACGCACGCGGCCGCCCGGGTTGATGTCGTGAAGCTCTTGGACAGAAAGCTTATCGAGCCGTGTCGTAGATGATGGCCAGCCGGTCCGCCCTTCCTGTGGTCCCGACGATCCGAGCGAAATCAGCGTTCTCGCCTTTCTCAGCGGCTTCCTTGAACTCTGGGTATTTCTACATAAAGGTACGCAAAGTCTCGTAGAAATCACCTGCTGCTAGGCAACTATTCGCCCGTCTTGGCACTATGGACAGTTGTCACCGGGCTCAGGTAGGGCAGCTGTCGCTTGTTCCGACTGCCGAACTTGACCGCCTCGCACTCCGTAGGTGTACAGCAACTGAAGGATCGCGAAATTGCGCCGACCCGCGCGGGTCTTGCGGTTCACACTCCGAAGCGTCTGCTGGGCCTGTTGATCGGTCAGGCCACGTGGAACGGTGGCCAGCTTGTAGGTTCGGAGCGTGGGCACCGCCCGGTCCAAAGGTTGCCGGATATAGCCCTGATGCGAACAAAACCGGAAGAAGGTCCGCAAGGCCGACTGCATGGAGTGGCGTGCCGAGCGGCCGATCCTCTTGAGCGTAAGACAGGGAGAACTGCTCGACTTTCTCGCTGTTCAGTTTGGCCAGACCTTGTGGCATGGCTTGCGGGCCAAGCCACTGCAAGAATTGAGTGAGGCTATGGGCTCGCCGCTCAAGCGTCCCAGGTGCTGCATGCTGATACGCCCATCTTTTGGTACAAGCCGGCCGAAAGCGATAAGTACCGAGTAGTCTACGCGGACTCGAGCGTCAAGGAAGTGTCGGCGGAAAACGTGCCCAAAGAGCGGGCGTCGAGCGGGGACACATCGCCCGACGGTTCGACCCAATGAAACCGCAAGAGATGACGGCCCTATATTGCATTCAGCCTTTGTGCCAAATGCCCACAGTCTGCGAGACAGCCTCATAACTCTGTCGGGCGGCGACCTGTCTCGATTTTCACCGGTTGCGAGCGCGCTATTTCGGTTATTCGAGACGCATCCCTTTGTCGATTGGGGCAGCTCAGTTTGAACGTGACGCACGAAACAGGCAGTTGCCAATCCGCTTCGGATCGGCACACCGAAGCAGAGTCAATTTGACCCGCGACACCGATGATGCCCCACGCAGTACGCGCGGCCGAAATGGTGATATCCCGTATTTCGGCACGCCTTGCTAACCCAGGTGGGCGTGACCTGAGCGCCCCAGCGATTTTCTGCACATCGCACATGTCGACAACACCGACGCATCGAAACTGTAGGAACCATGCCAGCCAGGTTGCTTTGTTGACACTTCTCACACCCCTCGGCTCAGCCACGCGATTCGGGTAGCAAATCAGGTCGCACCTGGTGCACAATGGCCAGAATGGCCCGGTCAAAGTCCTTCAACCCGACTGGCGTGTCAGCCGGTCCTGTATCAAGGATCTTGAACAGACCTAGCATGCCCTGATCGAAACGCAGTTTCACCACCTCAATGGATTGGCTTTGCTCTAAAGGGTTGCGAGCAAAGAAGCAGCCGTCCCTCATAGCTGCAAGATCCTCGTCCTTGTATTGCTCGATCACGTGCTCCGGAGTATCTTGCGGGTTCACCAGATGGTACCGCTTGGCCACAAGAATCTGTTCGATAGAAATGCCAAACGTCTGGGAGAAGACGTTGTTGGCATACGCGATAGCCTCGCTGCGGCCTTGGTACTCTGCGTACCACACGGCCACATCGGCTTGCCGGTCTAGGAACTGTCGAGCTGATTCAATGGTATTCATATGCTGCATGCCTCCCGGCCGCGCGCGGAGTAAAAGTGATGCGTCGTTCACTCTCCGTCCTTCTTAGCGCCCTCAATCAGAGCCTTTATCTTGTCTACGCTCTCTTTCGCGCCTCGGATAACGACGATGTCCAAGTCGTCTACGTATTCCAATTGCACCCGAGTAGGTTTCCCGGGCTTCCCGGTCAGCGCCGCTCGTCTGTGTTCCAATATGGCTCTTGTCAACTCGATTCGAAGGCGCACCATCTGACACTCGACCTTTCGCATCTCAACGCGAATCGCTGCCTGCTTCAGCTCCAACTTGATGTGCCCCACTTCGCGCGAGTCCCCTTGCTTCTCTGCTGCTTCGAGGTGCGACTTGATCTTCTCAAGCTCAACTGTTGCTTCGTCCACCGCTAGCTCTGACATCTTGAGTTTCAGCTCATGCATTTTCACCTCAACCTCGGCTTCAACGACTTCGAGCCGACATCCACTTGCCCGAACTCCGGAGCGGCCCGGCTCCTGGGAGTAGACGCACAAGCAAAGCAGGAAGCAGGACATAGCAGCGATGGACGGGATGAACTTCGTTCTGGTCATGGGATGGCTCCTTGAAAACACGGGGATGGGACTGGTGCTTAGCGATGTAATCGATTCTAGTGCCCTTGGCCGCGACCACAAGACTCCAGAGACCGGTCGAGGATCGACTGAGAGTGCCACCAAAGGCATGGACCGATTACACGTCTCGCCTAATGTGATCCGCCCTCGGCGGCAACCTCATATACAACCAGTGACGACGGCACCGCGAGTGGCCGGTCGTGGGGATGGGGCCGCGCGGGAGGCATCGTTACCTCCACAATGGCTCGTCCGTTTTGGAACTCAAGTCGCGATGGGGTCGCTTGGCTATAGATCAACGGGGATTGACCTGCCCGTACCGTGCCGTCCGGAAGACGAGGCGTGTAGGGCGGTATCGGCACGAGCCTGCCAGGGACACTGGTCAGTTCGACATTGACTCGGCGCGCTTGGAATGCCTCGTTGCTGATACTCAAATAGCGGCCATCCCAAATCACGGCCAGACCTTGAATCCCCGTGTGTTACTTTCTCGCTGGGAGGCGTTCGTTGACGTGGCCGTTTTTCCATGCGAAGATTGGTCGGTCCGTTGGGTAGATGGGGAGTCTTGACATGGAACACCGTACACGATTGCTCGCGGCCCTCAGCGTACTCTGCGCGCAGGCAGCGCTGCTCGCGGCGCCACCGCATCAGCCCCAGTCGCGGCTTCATACGACGTTGCACATCAATTGGGTGGAAGAGGCGCCGTTCCCGTGGACCTACAACGGCGGCGTTGTTGGACGCATCGGCGACCACGTCGTCCACATCGGCGGCTTCGGCAGACAAGTGCCGGACCGGCTGAAGCAGAAACCTGGCTACTTCGACGGCTACCACCGCTTGCTCGCAATCTGGGACGTGACCAACCATCGCTGGGAACAGGCGGAGCCACTGTTCCCCGGCACAGCACGCGCCTATGCCAACTACGCGACGAGCGATGGACGTTATGCCTACGTGCTCGGCGGCCAAAGTTACGTGGCACCATACTGCTTCCGCGACGTCTATCGCTTGTCCAGGGATGCGCAGTCCTGGAAATGGGAACGCCTTCCGGACATGCTCATGGACACGGCCGATTTCGATTGTGTCGAGGTGAATGGCAAACTCTATGTGCAAGGCGGCGCCAACTATGACAGGACCGGACCGCACCTGGGCTGGGATTCCGAAGTCGGCGGCGTGGGCAAACATCTCGAAGCGCTTGACCTGAGCCGTCTGCAGGAAGGTTGGAAGCGTCTGCCGGACATGCCCGGAACACACCGCTCGCACCATGCTGTTGCCGCGGTAAAGGGCAAGATCTACGTTCTCGGTGGCGTAGCGAGCGTGGGCGGCAAACAAGCGAGACACTGGAACAATGTCGACAACTGGCGTTACGACACGGAACGAGGCACATGGAAGCAACTCCGCGACCTGCCCTTCCCCTGCGGCGGCTGGTCGGCCAAGGTCTTCCGCGATCGCTATGTGCTGCTGTTTGGTGGCTTCTACGGCAGGCACGTTCTGGCGCTTGATGGTTCAACCCGCGAGGCGTATGGCTGCGACGAGGCCGCCTTCTCCAACCGTGTGTTGGTGTACGACACGGCGACGGATACGTTCGCCGAAGCTACGCCCATGCCCAAGGCCGTCAACGATACGCGACTCGTCTGGCTCGACGATACGACCGTGGCCAACATCACGGGCGAAGTCCCCGGCGGACGCATCCCGTGCGTCTTCATAGGCAGCATGGTCGAGGAACACGGGTGACCGACGGCGTCGTCTGCGCCGGGACGCCATAAACGATCAGATCTCCCGCCCGCCGGTTCTTCGTCTGTTGCCCAGTCCGTACAACGGAGTGCTAATCGGTTCAGCGGCCTTCACTGTAGTTCCCGTGCACAGAAGAATCAATGGACGATCAGTGACGTGTCTGCATCAAACCTCGTGCGGCGCACCTTGGCGGCCGCAGAACACTCCTGCCTTGGGGCGATGGGTGGAGGTCGGCCTGCCGTTGTCCCAGCACAGGGTCAATCTGGGTTTGTTGGACGCGCCGCGATCCGAACGATTTCCCATCGATTTTTCTAGCCCCGCGTCGATCGATTTCAGCGAAGCAGATATCTGCAACTTGCTAAATCCAGGCGGTGTGTCTCACCGACGCAGGTATTGCGCAATCAAAACCTGCGTCGGCATTTCGGACCTCAGGCAGGATGAGGTCACTCGGCTGAGCTGAGTCATCGAGGTTGGCGCTGCTCCGATCGCCTACGGTGCTGATTCTCCACCCTGGGTCGTCCGCGCCTCTTCGGCCCTGATCTGGGCTTGCCGTTTGTTGCACGCCGGGATGCCAATGATAAGGGCGAGAGGAATGAACAGAAACAGCAGGAACGCCCAAAGCTTATAGGGATGCGGCAAAGCGTATCCCAGACCGAAGAACAGGCCCCCAAGCACGGCAAGACCCACACAGGTCCATACGCCGACTTTCACCATGAAGGCTCGTTCTTTCGGCCCATTGGTGTTCCTGATGCTGCAGTAGCTGCCGAAGGCTGCGCCCAGCGCACCAACGATTGCACCAACAACACCGCCCCACTCGTTAAAGAACTCTTGGATGTTCATGAAAGTGCTCCTTTGTTTGGTGACTGGTTGACACTTTTGCCTTCAACGACTGACCTTCAGAATTACGGTTGCGCCCGCTCGCCGCAAGCGCGACTGCATGTATCCCGTGGTGGGCACGTCGACTTGTACGTGCAGGCGTCGAATGCCGTGGTCCACTTCCACCGCGTATCCCACAAGCCGATGCGTCAGGTTCTCTCCACCGGCTTGCACCGAAGTGACCTGAACACTCCGGACATCCTCCCACTGTTCAGGCAGCTCGACGCGAACGAGGGCACGGTCGTTGAACTGTTGTTTGTCCGATGACAGGTCCGAGTGATACGTGTCGGTAAACTCGCTTTTCAATTCCGTGTTTACCAGCTTTGCCGTAATTCTGAGCTGATCCGAATGGACTGCTGCCGTGGATGTCTCAAACGGCGGTTCTGTAAACGCATCCGTCACGATGAGCGCCGGATCGCCGAACAGCACACGTGCGGCCGTTCCTTTCAGCATGATGTCGCTGGGCGTCCACTGCGGAGAAGGCATGCCGTCGGTCAACCGATCAAGTGGCGGAAGCTGGCCGCCGTTACCGAGAATCACTCCGTTGTGCGTGTGCCGCATCACGTCGCCGAGCGAGGCGCCACTGTATGCCATATATTCCATTTCTTGATAGACGGGGATACCGTGATCCGCGTGCAGCGCCGCGAGGTACGCGATGACATCGTTTTGCAGCAGGTTGAGACAGAAGCAGTCGTCGCTTGCCACCGTTTGCTCACTCACGGTTCCATTTCCCGTCCATTGCTCGAACCAACGATGCGTCACACCGGTGTAGCACGCGCCATTGAAGACGACACTCGTCGGCAGCCGCAGTTCCTTCGCCTGTCGGCCGCTCAGCCCGTCGACAATCCGGTCCGGGTAGCCATGCCCACCGAAATGAACGAGCCCGGCATCCTGCATCGAGTCCAATCGCTCGTCGGTAAAGGCATGTGGCCCGTGCGAGATGCTCGCCACCGCCGGCAAGGACGTTGAAGGTCGGAAAACCAGGATGGCGGCCCCGGTCAGCTTCAGCCGTTCGTTATACGTTCGCGGCGACACACGCCGTTTGGTCGCGCATCACTGGCTGACAATGCCTTTGGCTATCCGCGTCGCGTCTTCCTTTGATGAGCCACTTGAAAGGCCAAGGAACAGGACGCCATCGGTAAGTGGTCGTCCCGGATAAAACCCCCATGAAAAGGTCAATTCTCCATCGATGAAGAAAGCCATGTGTTTTGATGGGGACCCCTTCCATTGTCCCTTTTGAGGTGCCAGATCGGCGGACAAGAGAGCCATCTTCTTCGTGCCGGCGTCGTTGAACTTAATTACGACTTGCCAGAACCCGTGATCATCAACGGGCGTAGCAAATCCCCACACGAAGAAGCCCAGGCTGAGAAGCAAAAAGAACACGCCGGGGACGCCCGACGACCACCGCTTGCTGCGCCAGCCTTGCACGAAAATGAAAACAGAGAGAACCAAGCAAACGGTCCCCCAGAACCAGATATCCTGACGCTTCTGTCTTCCTGAGTATGTTCCTAAGATTGGATTGAAATACACGCCAGTGCTGGCGACGTCGTCGTTGGAAAGCTCCACTTCCGGCGACACATAGAACGTGTGGTCCTCCTGATGCTCCTTTAGGGTAGTCGGTTCCCAGCCCTCAACCTTTTCTGTGGAGGCCCGTCGCACTTCGAGTTTCAGGGCGGGATTTCCAGAGCGTTGAAACTCCGTTCCCGGCCCGGTGCGCAAAGCGAACCCCAGGCCAAATAACAAGCCCAGGAACACGACAAGACCCACCCAGGTCCACACGGCGACTTTCAGCATGAAAGGTATTTCTTTCCAGCCATTGGTATTCTTGGCGCCGCAGTAGCCGCCTAAGGCTGCGCCCAGCACACCAACGATTGCACCAACAACACCGCCCCACTCGTTAAAGAATTCTTGGATGTTCATGAAAGTGCTCCTTTGCCTTAAACAGATCTATTGCGTCGTCCCATCCCAAATGATTACTGTGCCCTCCGTGTCCGCCGAAGCGAGCAGGCTGCCATCCGGGCTGAACGCAACGCTCTGGACTGCGCCCGCGTGCCCGCGAAGTGTCAGCACTTCCTGCCCGCTGCGGGCGTCCCAGATCTTCACCGTACCATCGTGACTGGCAGTCGCGATCCGACGGTCGTCGGGGCTGAAGACCGCGCGAGGAACGACACCCGTATGGCCATCGAGAGTGAACGCCCAGTGGTCGTTCCGCGACCAGTTTTTTCCTCGAATGTTCGAGGGCACGTCCCAGACGTTGACCGTATTCTGAGCGCTGGCCAGGACGAGGCGCCGGCCATCATGGCTAAACCTTACACTCAGCAGCCCCCCGACTTGAGAGGAAAGCGAGCCGAGTTCCTTTTTGCCGTCGGCGTCAAAGAAGTGAACGACTTGGTTCGAAATAGCAGCGGCAAGCCTATGGCTATCTGGGCAGAAGGCCACGCTTTGCGGAAAGGGTACGTTAAACCTGTGAAGCTGGTTACCGGACTTGGGGTCCCAAATCGCTACCATGTTATCTTCGCCGGCCGTGGCCAATAAACTCGAGTCAGCACTGACGGCGACGTCGTAGACCGCACCATAGTGCGCTGGGATCGAATGGATCTGCTTCCCGCTGGGCAACTCCCAGATTCTTAACGTTTGATCTGAACTCACCGACGCCAGATAGGAATCGTCGGGACTGAAGGCAATGCTGCGAACCGTGTCTTCGTGCCCTTTTAACGCGGCGCGGCTTACTCCGGTCTTCGCATCCCAGATCTTGATGGTCCGATCCGCACTGGCCGAGGCGAGTCGGCGGCTATCGCGGCTGAAAGCCACGCAGGTGACGGCGCCGTCGTGCTGACAGACGATGTGCCCCTTGGGATCGCCGGACATATTCCACAGCTTGATTGTGTTATCAACGCTGGCTGAGGCGAGCAGGCGTCCTTTGGGACTGAACGCCACATCGATGACATGTTGACTGTGTCCGTGAATCACACGCAGCGTTTCGCCATCCGTCACACTCCAAATCCTGACGGTGCCATCTTGGCTGGCCGATGCGAGCGACTCACCATCCGCGCTGAACGCGACCGCATGAATCGCACCACGGTGTCCGTAAAGTGAGTGTTTCGCGACGCCGCTTGTCATGTCCCAGATTACGACTTCATGTTCATGCGCTACGGTTGCTTGTGCAAACATGCCGTCGCCGGAAGCCAGGTACTTGCCGTCCGTGCTGAACGCCAGGCTCCCCACCCTTACCTTGTGCCCGAGAAGGCTCATCGTTTCGCGACCGCTTGTGGCCTCATAGATCTTGATCGTGCCATCAGCACTTGATGCCGCCAGCCGATCTTGGTCAGGGTGGAAGCAAAAAGCCGCCCCCTTAAATATGTGGCTCGCGTCCGGCAGCCTATGGATGTGCTCGCCAGTTGTCGCATCCCAAACCTCGATCGCGGCGCGTCTTCCCATCTTGAAGGAGTCCGACGCCAGCAGCTTGCCATCGGCGCTGAACGCCACGCGCAAGAGCTGCGTGGCATCGGAGCGCAGCGTCAGCAGTTCGCGTCCGGTCTGCGCATCCCAGGTCCTGACGACCGCGGCTTGGGAAGGCCCGTACTCCGAGACCGCTGCCGCGATTTGCCGGCCGTCTGGACTGACTGCCACACCAGCGACATTGTTGTTGGCGCCATGGAACGCTTTGATATCGAGTAGCAAATCTCCCGTCGCCACGTTCCGGACCTTGATCATGCCGCCGCCGCGCGTCGAGTGCGTCGAGACAATGCGCTCCCCCTGAGGGCCAAACGCAATACCGTTCCCGGCCGCGATCACGCTGCGCGGATGGAGAGTTTCGTTGACGAGGAAAGTGTCCGCGCGCAAGGTTCGGTGATCGGCTTCGCAAACTCGATTCAGGTAATCCCATTCCCAGCCACGGAGGTCAGGCCGACAGGCGTGAAGGACTTGTTCCGCCTGACCGGAGTTTCCCGCCGACAATTCGCGATCGACCAAGGCAATTCGGTTGAAATAGAGCGAAACCTCGGTATTTTCCCGCTGGGTTTCCGCGCTGCGCCATTGCCAGAGCACCGCGGCAAAACCGACAATCGCAACCATCATCACCACCCCGATCAGTCCCAGGATCACGCTGGTCAACAACGCCACTTGCGGCCGGCGCTTCACCCACTTGACCAAGCGTTCCGCACCAGTGATCGGTCGGGCGAGGATCGGTTCATCGGCCAGCCATCTGCTCAAATCCGCTTGGAGTGCCGCCGCCGAATCGTAACGCCGACGCGGGTCTTTCTCCAAGCACTTCAAGCAGATTGTCTCCACGTCGCGCGGGATTTTGGAATCTAGCTGCCGTGGCGAGACAGGGTCATTGTCGAGCACTTGCAACAGCGTATCCATCGGATTGGAGGCTTGAAACGGCGGTCGGCCCGTTAACGCGGCGTAGAGAATCGCACCCAACGAATACACATCCGCGAGCGGACCCACTTCGCCGAGTCGTCCCGCCGCTTGCTCCGGCGGCATGTAACTGGGCGTCCCCAGGATTTGGCCAGTGGCGGTCAGATTGCTGTCGCCTTCGACTTTCTTTGCCACGCCAAAGTCGGTCACTCGCGGCTGTCCATCTTTATCGATCAGAATGTTGGCAGGCTTGAGGTCGCGGTGGATGACACCTTTGTCGTGGGCGTACTCAATCGCATCAGCAATTCTTCGCACAAGTTCGGCGGCTTCTTTCGGGGGTAGTGGACCGTCGGCGATTTGCGCTGCGAGCGAATCACCTTCCACCAAACCCATTGAAAAATAGTGGTGACCTTCGTGCTTGCCGACCTCGAAGATGGGCACGATGCCCGGATGGTCAAGCTGTGCGGCGGCTTCAGCTTCGGTTTGAAACCGTTCGACATCAGCCTCGCTGGCAAATTCGCCAGCCAGGATCATCTTCAGTGCGACAATACGATTCAGCCGGACTTGGCGAGCCTTGTAGACGACACCCATCCCACCGCGGGCAATCTCATTCAGTAGCTCGTAATCGCCAAAGTACTTAACCTTGGTGCCGATCCGAGGAGCGTAATTCGATGGATCGCCGCCATTTTCGCTCGGCGGAATCGTGGGAGCATCCGCCGCAGTCACCGAGGAATTGATCCGCGTCGCGTCGTCCGCTGATTCAGCCGCTGGATCATTCATGCCGGCCTTCAGCAGGCACTTCGGACAAACGCCCGCCGGTGCGTCAGACGGCAGCTCGGTCCCGCAATCCGGACAGGTTTTGTTTGTGCTCATGGTTGTCTCCCAGGTCCTTCATAGTGTATTGACGGAAACTCCGGAAAGCGCAACCAGGTTCTTCCCTTAATCTGAAAACGTCACGAAGAGATATTGCACTTCGCTGTCGATATCTTCCGCTGACGAAACGGTTTGTGCGATTTCATCTCGCAGCAACTCGCGGTAGCGGCCGCGCATCCGGCTGGCCGCCATGCGAGCCGCAGACTCGCTGAGCCCCAGATCGACGGCGACCGTCGCGTAAGACGATTCGCCTGATCCGCCGATGAATTCCTTGAGGCAGTGGAAGTGCTGCCCCTTCCCACTCCGTTCCATCTCACGTTGAAGTCGATTCATCACGCGATTCAACAGCGTGACGGCCCACTGCCGTTCGTAGATCCGTTCGGGGGTGAGTTGGTCTGACACTTCACTCCAACTTGAGTCCTGAGACGCGAAGTCGAGCGAGTGAGCTGAGGAAACACCACCACGTTTCTGCGCCTTTGCTCTCTCCCATTCTTTGGATAGGAAGTGTTTGAAAGCCGTGATCAAGAACGCTCGAAATCGGCCACGTTCGGGATCAGCTTCCGCCAGGTAGTGTTTCTCAAGCAGTCGCTCGAAAAAGGCCTGAGTCAGGTCTTGCGCTTCATGGATGTCGCTAACACGACGCCGTACGTACGCATAGAGCGGGGGCCAATACGCCCGGCACAACTTTTCAAGTGCCCGATCCGATTCAGCGTTGCCACGCTCTCCGGCGGCGAGCACCAGACTCCAATGTGTCGTCGCGAATTGACCTGCGGATCGTTTTTTGGAATCGGTTTGTTGGTCGTCGTATTCCATAACCAGCATTATACGTTCGCGCAACGCGATCCACAGCGCATCGCCCACAAACGACAATGCCGAACGCATTTCGAGACTGGCGGGAAGAGTATGCGCATCACCAGCGTCAAGGCTCGACGAAGGGGCTTGATGAATTGCACGTTGGGCGATCGGAACCCAGGAATCGTGGCTACGGAGAGCGAAAGTCAAAACATCGCCACACGATAGACCGCGGCGGGGCGTGCGATGCTACAATAGTTACCGCCCGCGAGCCTGGATTAGTCTGTGGCTCAACCAAAATGGGAAGAGTCGGTTCGAGGATCTTGCAACAGCGCGTGAATGAATGCCAACATCACATGCTAACGCAGTATCGAGAGACGCGTATCATGCAAACCTGGCTTATCTACTATCCGCAGTTATTGACACCAAGCACGACGACGCCAGCCTACGACAACTATGGGCAACTCGCGGCGGCTCGGACGGTTTGGGAGGAGGAGACTGATGCGAAAGAGACTGTTCATTCTTGCTTGCTGCCTAATCCTGGCGGCACTGGCGGCGCAACGTAACTTGCTGGCGGGGCAGGGTGATTCACCTCGGCCCAACATCCTGATCATATTCACTGATGACCAAGGATATGCAGACCTGGGCTGCACCGGGTCGAAGACCAACAAGACGCCGCGCATGGATCGGTTGGCGAAGGAGGGAACGCGGTTCACCAGCTTCTATGCCCAGTCGGTCTGCGGGCCTTCGCGTTCTGCATTGCTGACCGGTCGCTATCCCATGCGCAGCCGAGGCTGGAGCATGCCGGCCGACGAGATCACGTGGGCCGAGCGGATCAAGACGGTCGGATATCAGACTGCCTGCATTGGAAAGTGGGATGTATCAAATCGCAAACCAATAATTGAACGCATGCCCAATGCGCAAGGTTTTGATTACTACTTCGGGGCTCTGGGTGCGAACGATAACGGCACAGTTGCTTTCCACGAGAACAACGAACCTGCCGGCAGTACAAACGATATGGGCAGTCTGACGCGACTTTACACGGACAAGGCCATCGATTTCCTGAAAAACAAGCGTGACAGGAACAGGCCATTCGTCCTGTATGTCGCTCACACCATGATGCACACCATCATTGACGCCTCGCCTCGATTCAAAGGGAAATCCCAGGGCAGTCTATACGGTGACGTAGTCGAGGAGTTCGATTTTGAAACGGGGCGGTTGCTGGATGCGGTGGACGAGTTGGGGCTCAGAGAAAACACTCTGATCATCTACACCACGGACAACGGTCCCTGGAACCAGCCCGCGTATTACAAGACGAAGAAGGGACATCCCGAAGGGGCCATCTTCTGGGGCGATGCCGGGCCGTTGCGAAACGGCAAGGGCTCCTGTTACGAAGGCGGTTATCGTGTCCCCTGCATCGTACGCTGGCCAGGGAAGGTCCCGGCAGACAGAGTGTCCGATGCCATCTTTGCCACCGTCGACTTCATGCCGACGTTTGCCAATCTGGCGGGATTCAAGGTACCGGAAGATCGCTCAATCGACGGTGTGGATCAGGCGGAATTGCTGCTGGGTAAGAACGATGAGGGTGCGCGCGACAACTTCCTCTACCTCAACAATGCAGTGCGCCAGGGCAAGTGGAAATACCTGAGGGCTCAGCACAAGGTCTTCGCTTATGCCCAGGACGTAGAAAGGAAACAGGTCGAAGAGCTCTACGACTTGGAGGCGGATATTGGCGAACGGAATAATCTGGCCGCCGCGTATCCGGAGAAGGTGAGTGAACTCAAGAGAGTGATGGATACACTTGCCCAGGAGGAGTGACTTCGCGTTTCACTCCGGGAGGCAGGCTCTCCAGCCGGCGTCCAGTAGGCTGCATCAACAGAAGCCCGCGGTGAAAAAGGAACTAGCATGACAACTGCGAGAAGAACCTGGTGGATTGGCTTGTTTTGCCTAGTCGCCTCGTCCAACGTTTGGGCTGATGATGGCCCGATGACGCTGTGGTACGACAAACCGGCGTCGCAATGGGTCGAGGCGTTGCCGATCGGCAGCGGGTCGATGGGCGCGATGGTTTTTGGCCGGCCCGCGAAGGAGCACCTCCAGTTGAACGAGGACACCGTCTGGGCCGGTGGACCCGAAGACTACATCAACGCCAAGGCAAGTCCGGAGGTCTTGGAGAAAGTCCGTCAATTGCTTCTTGACGGCAAGCAACGTGAAGCCGAGCAGGTCGCGCGGGACCTGATGAGCGAGCCGCTGCGGCAGATGGCTTATCAGCCGTTCGGTGACCTGTTCATCGAGTTCCCCAATCACGAGGAGGTAAGCGATTACCGCCGCCAACTGGACCTCGACTCCGCCCTGGTGTCGATCACGTACAAACACGAAGGCGTCACGTATCGGCGAGAGATCTTTGCCAGTCATCCCGATCACGCGATCGTCGTGCGTCTGACAGCAGACAAACCTTGCGCCGTTTCGTTTCGCGCATCGGTGACCAGTCCTCACGCTGAAATTGTCACCAACAGGATCGACGCAGAGACACTGGCAATCCGGGGACGCGTGGCAGATTTCGACTACAAGCGGATCAAACAGGTGATTCCCGGTCGGTTGAAGTTGGAGGCGCGGTTGCGCGTCGTCGCCGATGGCGGAACGGCGAAAGTGACCGACGAAGCGGTGCAAGTCAACGGAGCCGATGCCGTCACACTGCTCCTGGTTGCGGCCACGTCGTACCGGAACTACCAGGACGTGAGCGCCGATCCGACCGAACGCTGTGCATCGTTCATGGAGAAACTCGCCGGCCGAAGTTACCGACAACTGAGGCAGGCGCATACAGACGACCATCGCCGGCTGTTCCGCCGTTGTTCGTTGGATCTTGGAACATCCGATACGGCGGAATTGCCGACCGACGAACGTCAATCACGACTGAAAGAGCATCCGGACCCGACGTTTGCAGCCTTGTTTTTCCAGTACGGTCGATATCTGCTGATCGCATCGAGCCGTCCCGGCAGCCATCCAGCCAACCTACAGGGTATTTGGAACGACAGCCTCACGCCGCCGTGGGAAAGCAAGTACACCACGAACATCAACACAGAGATGAACTACTGGCCAGCCGAAGTGACGAATCTATCGGAGTGCCACGAGCCGCTGTTCGACATGCTGCGTGACGTCTCGATCACCGGCGCAAAGGTGGCTCGCGAGCACTATGGAATGGACGGCTGGGTGCTGCACCACAACACCGATGGCTGGCGCGGTGCCGCAGCGATCAACGCAACCAACCACGGCCTGTGGCCCACCGGCGGTGCTTGGTTGGCCCAGCATTTATGGTGGCGGTACCAATTCACCGGCGATGTGGACTTCCTACGCGACACGGCCTATCCGTTGATGAAACAAGCGTCGGTGTTCTTCCTCTACTGGCTGATCGAGGATTCCCGCGGCGACAAGAAGTGGCTGATCAGTGGACCGAGCAACTCGCCAGAAAACGGCGGCCTGGTCATGGGACCGGCCATGGACCACCAGATCATCCGCCACCTCTTCAGCAGCACGGCCGAAGCGGCGGAAATCCTCGAAACCGATGACGACCTGCGCAAGCAGCTTGTGTCCACCGGCGCCCGCATTGCCCCGAACCAGATCGGTCGGTACGGCCAATTGCAGGAGTGGCTCGAAGACACGGACAATCCGGAGAACAAGCATCGACACGTTTCGCACATGTGGGGTCTGCATCCCGGTGACGAGATCACACCGCGCGAGACGCCGAAACTCGCCGACGGCTGCCGCGTCGCGCTCGAGCATCGTGGGATGGGCAACGTCGGCTGGTCGCTGGCGTGGCAAGTCAACTTGTGGGCTCGCCTGGGCGATGCCGAGCGCGCTCACCAGGCGCTCGACAAGCTGCTGGCCGATAACATGAACCCGAACCTATTCGATCAGTGTTTTTCCGGCCGCCCGTTGCCGTTCGAGATCGACGCCAACTTCGGCGGCTGCGCTGGCATCGCCGAGATGCTGTTGCAGAGCCACGCCGATGAAATCCACCTGCTCCCCGCCCTGCCAGAAGCCTGGCCAGACGGCACAGTCCGAGGGCTCTGCGCCCGCGGAGGCTTCGAAGTGGATATCCAGTGGGCCGACGGGAAACTGGTTGAAGCGAGTATCAAATCCCTGCTCGGCAACACGGCAAGAATCCGCATCGCCGGCAGCGACGCGGTTCACCTCCTCCAAACGGAGAGAGGCAAAACGTATGACGTCGGGCCGAAGCTACCACTGGAACAGTAATGCGGAAACCTACTTCTCGATCGGCCATGGTATGGGCAAGGCCATGATCGAACTGTTTAATGACAAGTGAATAGTCTTCGCGCTGTGGGCACTGGTTGTGGCCGGTCGCTGGTTGTGGCCGGTCTCCAGACCGAGCCACCGACCCGACCGAAGGTCTCCGTTGCACTCTGGAGACCTGCGGTCATGCGGATCCCGCGGTCGGGAGACCGCGGGACAACTGCCCAAAGTCTTGTGACTCCGGCTACCCCTGAAATTCGAGTTTGACACAGCACTTGCCCCGAGCGGCTATTTGCACCAAGCTAGGAGTTCCGTATGGAAGACGGCACAATCTCCACGATTGACACGATCATCGTTGTGGCCTACCTCGTAGGGATCATGGCGGTCGGTATCCTGGCCGGTTACAGGAAGAACACGTCCTCCGGTCAGTTTTTTCTTGCGGGCCGGTCGCTCCGGTGGCCCATCATCGGCACGGGGCTGTTCTGTGCCAACATCTCCACGATTCACCTCGTCGGCCTGGCTTCGTCCGGTTACAAAGACGGGTTGGTGATCGGCAACTTCGAATGGATGGCCGCCTTCTGCCTGATACTGCTGGGGATCGTCTTTGCGCCGTTCTATTTCCGCAACAAGATCAGCACGCTTCCGGAATACGTCGAGAAGCGTTACGGCACGGGGGCGCGGACCTTTCTGGCCTTCATCTTCGTGATGTCTGCGCTGTTGGTCCACATCGGGATTAGCCTGTATGCCGGGGCCATCGTCCTGGAAGAATTCTTCGGGATCCCTTACGTGGCTTCGATTATCGGCATCTCGGTGATCACGGCTATCTACACGATCATCGGCGGCCTCAGGGCCGTGATGATTACCGACGCGATCCAAGCCGTGCTGCTGCTTCTCGGCGCAGCGATCCTGACCTTTGCCGGAATCCAGATGCTGCCGAGCGTGGGCGTCGAGTCTTGGGCCGACTTCAAGGCCGCCTGTCGGCCAGACCAGCTCAGCATGGTCCAGCCAATCAAGGACGCAGCCGCGCCAGGCAGAATGGGACTTCGCGAGTTCTCCTGGTACTCGATCCTTTTCGGCTATCCGATTCTCGGCATCTGGTATTGGTGTACCGACCAGACGATTGTGCAAAAAATCCTTGCCGCTAAGACCGAGAAGGACGGTCGGGACGGAGCGATCTTTGCCGGTTTCCTGAAAATCCTCCCGGTCTTTCTGATGGTGCTGCCAGGCGTGATAGGTTACGTGCTCTACAAGGAGAAGATTGGGGACGACAACAACACCACGCTGATGGTGATGATGAAGGAGCTTCTGCCGGACGGTATTCGGGGCTTGATGGCGGCCGGTCTGCTGGCAGCCCTGATGAGCACGATCGAGGCCGCGTTGAACAGCACGGCCACGCTCACGGCCGAGGACATCGTAAAGCGTTTGCGACCCGACACGTCTGACGCCACGTTGGTGTTGATCGGTCGGGTCACGGCAGGCGTGGTCGTCGTTCTGGCCATGCTGTGGTCAACGCAGGGCGGAAAGTTCGACAGCATCTTCGAAGCCATTAACAAGATACCCATGGCGTTTGCACCGGGGATCACGACCATATTCCTTTGGGGAGTATTCTGGCCGCGAGGCAACAAGCAGGGCGCCATGGCCGCATTGCTCTTCAACGTGGTCATCGGCTTGGTCTACCTGGCCATCGACATTCCGCTGATCGGTACCGAGCAGGTCATTGCTAAACGCTATGGCATCCCGTTCATGCAAGTCGGGTGGTATCTGTTCCTCATGTCCAGCGCGGTATACATCGTCGTTAGTCTGGTGACCCCGGCGCCGTCCAAGAAGCAGATCGACAGTCTCTGTTGGACCAGACCGCTTGACGCCCTGCGTGGCAAGATGGAAGGCACGCTGACCGATCCTCGCGTCATGGCGGCGATCCTCTTCATCATCATGGGCGTCCTGTACGCGATCCTGCATTAACCAATTCTCGACGGATATGAATCAATGAAGAAACAGTCTCGTGCAAAGGCGTCTCCAGTGTACCCCTACCGCGTGGCGCTTGCTGGCGGGTGGGGGGATCATAACTTTGTGAATTTCCTTGCAGACGGATACGTCGTTGTCGTCCAAGTTCAACCGAACACTACGTTTCACGACCGATGCGGCATCTGCTCAAGCACTCGGCAGATCCTCATGCAGAAATACCCGAAGGGCATTCCTGCCAACATCGACAAATACGAGTTGGCGACCGAGCTGTACTATTGGGAAAACACACGAAAAGTGCCGATCGGCGGGTCCCAGGACGCCTGGGGATCCGTGTATCCGGGGGTCAGTCTCCTGCACTACGACTTCCGACATCACAACGGCGTAATACCCAAGACGGTGACCTCCATTGTGAACCAGCGCACCGCAAAGTGGTTCGAGCGCCATTTCTGGATTGTGGATTGCGTGGGCCCGCGACCCGAAGGATACAACCCTTTTGATGGCGGTCGATTTGCCACCAAGCAAGTTGCCGAGCAGCTTGGGAAGTCCGGACAAGATTGCTTTGCCGCAATCAAGAACCGAGATGTGGAAACGCTGGGAGCTTCGTTCAACCAGTGCTCGTCTGCTTGGAGAAAGATGCTGCCTGCCATTTTCGAACATCCAACGATCAAGGTGCCCGTGATGCAGCGGCTGCGTTACTACCAGCGCAGATATGCTGGCGCCATGCCCTCAGGCTGTGGCGTCGGGTATATCTACGTGGCGTCCTCGGAGCCCGTTGAGGGCGGATTTCAGGTGAAGGTCAACCTACGTTGAGTTGCGTAATTCGAGGGTACGTGTTCTGGGCCGGTCTCCTGACCGGCCCAGTAAGCCTGACCGCAGGTCTCCCGCCCAAAAAACTCGGAGACCTTCGGTCATAGGTGCCTCGCGGTCGGGAGACCACGAGACAACATAGCGCGTCCCAAGATTGTGTAACACGATTTGGATTAGGAAGAGGCCATGCTCAAAGATAATTGTTACGCAGTGGTCATGGCAGGAGGCGCCGGGACTCGCCTCTGGCCATTGAGCAGCAGGGATGTGCCCAAACACTTTTTGAAACTGTTTGACGGCAAGTCTCTGATTGAACTGGCCGTCGGCAAGCTGCGCGGACACATACCTGATGATCGCATCATTATCTTGACGAACGTCAAGTATAAGGCGGTAACGCAACAGACCCTTCCCCAGATACCTTCGGAGAACTTCGTCTACGAACCCTGTCTGCGTGACACGGCCAGTGCCGTTGGACTTGCGGCTACCGTGCTAAAGACAAGGTGCGCGGCGGCAACCATGATTGTGTTAACCGCGGATCAGATCATCGAACCCGCCGACGGGTTCAATACCGCCATCGCTAATGCAGCGACGTTCCTGGAGTTGCACCCAGATCAGTTGGTGGCCTTCGGAGTCGAAGCCGCCTTACCCAGCACGCTGGTTGGCTGGCAGAAGTTGGGAGAGCCCATGGACTTTCCGGGCTGCGAGGTAAGAAGGATCGCAGCTTTCACGGAAAAACCCGAACTGGAGATCGCTCAGCGATACATGGACGAAGGGGGATACTGCTGGAATTCCGGACAATTCGCGTGGAAGGCGGAAACGATACTGACGGAACTCAACACGCACTTGCCGGAGGCTACTCCCTTGCTCACGCAAATCGGCCAAGCTTGGAATACGCCGGCACGCGAACAGGTCTTGGGCGAGCTGTTTCCCAAGATGCCGAAGGGCTCGATCGATTACAAGGTCATGCAGAAGACGAGCAATGCCTGCAGCATCCTCCTCCCCTGCAGTTGGGAGGATATGGGGACCCACGCAGCGCTCGCAGAGAAACTTGGCGAGAAACGCGATAGCAATCTCGTCATGGGCAAGGCAGTGGTTCCGGGAACGGAAAACATCGTCTTGGCCAATACAGACCAATGTGTCGTCGTAGCGTCGGACAATCTCATGGTTGTCGTAACAGACAGCACCGTGTTCGTTGGAGATCGGAATACGGACATGAAAGCTGTGGTCGAGGAGGTTGCGAAACATGCACCTGAGATCGTTTAGAACAGTCTACTTTTCCCATTTTGCCCCCACATCTGCACTTTCTGAAAAACCGCTGATGAGCCCTGATTGACGCTGATGTCGGATTTACGTACTTCCCATTAGCGTTCATTAGCGTGGATCAGCGGTTTAACAGCCTTTGCCAATTGGAATCATGCAATGACGCGTCACGTTTGGACAAACTGAATGTCACCTACTCCGATGACCACGGTCGAACTGCAATCAGTCCAAAGAAGCAATCCATTACACGACAGAAGAAAGGCAAACAACACATGATGAAAAACAACCGATGCAAAACGGTGTTTTCCCTCGCTACGCTGTTAGTGGCGCTGCTCACCCTGCCTGCCGCCGCCGAAGTTCCCGACCAACTGCCCGACCCGGACGGCAAGCCCGCTGATCGGACGAAGCCGGTGAAGGTGTTCATTCTCGCCGGGCAATCGAATATGGAAGGGCACGCCCAGGTGCGTACCTTTGACTACATGGCAAGGGATCCCAAAACTGCGCCGATCCTCAAAGAGATGCGCAATGCTGACGGTACGCCGCGGGTATGCGAGAAGGTATGGATCTCGTATCTCACCGGGGACGGCGATGAATACAACGGCAAGCTGACGGTCGGATATGGAGCCAAGGGGAGAGAGGCCAAGATCGGCCCGGAGTTCACCTTTGGCATCTACATGCAGAAGCTGCTGGATCGGCCGATCCTGATCATCAAGACCGCCTGGGGCGGCAAGAGTCTGCACACCGATTTCCGGCCGCCAAGCGCGGGGCCGTATGAATTGAACCAGCCGCAGGTGGACCAGTACACGAAACGCGGCATGGATCTCGACAAATGGAAGGCGGATAAGGCGAAGGCGACAGGCCACTACTATCGCCTCATGACCGACCACGTGAAGAAGGTCTTGAAGGACGTCAAGAAGGTTTATCCTGACTACGACCCGAAACAGGGTTACGAGCTGGCCGGCTTTGTTTGGTTTCAGGGCTGGAACGATATGTGTGACGGCAGCACCTATCCCAATCGGAACCAACCGGGCGGCTACGATCTATACGGCAAACTTCTGGCGCACTTCATCCGCGACGTGCGCGAAGATCTCTCAGCGCCCGAGATGCCATTCATCATTGGCGTGATGGGCGTGGGCGGAGTTCAGGAAGAACCCAACTATTTCAGACAGGCCATGGCGGCCCCGGCCGCCCTGCCCGAATTCGAGGAAGATGTCGTGGCCGTCCAGACGGCACCGTATTGGGATGAAGCCCTGGTGACTGCGAGCGCAAAGAGAGGCGTGCTCAACAGGATACTGGATACAGCGCATGCTCTTTCTGAAGACGGCAGAATGGATAGGGATACGCCGGAGTTCCCGGGTTGGCATGCGATAGGCACCCCAGAGCCCGAAGAGCGGACATGGGCCCATGTCTCCTTCGATGTTAAGCAGGAGACAGACAGGCTGGACAAGAGTGAGACGAAGCGATTCCGTGATGTGGCCCTGCCTGCGGGAATGGAGAAGTGGTACACGCCCACGTTTGATGACAGCGGGTGGAGTCAAGCCAAGGCACCGATCGGTACCGGCGCCTGGAAGCATCGTCGTACAACCGTGAAGAACAAATCGGATTGGGGTGACGGTGAATTCCTGTCGATGCGCACGAGCTTCGAGCTTGATGCGGTCGACTGTGAATCGTACCGCCTCTGCATATTGGCAAGGCAGGGCTTTGACGTCTACCTGAATGGACACAAGATCCACACTTACATCTGGTGGAAGACGCAGCCATATTATCGAGCCATCATGCTGACAGAAAATGAGACAAAGCACTTGAAGAAGGGCGTCAACGTGTTGGCGGCGTACGCCAACGTTCATTACGACAAGAAGACGGCTGAGCCTTACGGATCCATTGATCTTTTCATCGAAGGGATCACCCGCGAAGGCAGGAAGCAGCTCACGCAAGCGTTGGAACAAGTGTTCTCGTCCGAGGATAGAGCCATCGCCGATGGTGCCTCAAACGCCGGATACCATTATATGGGGAGCGCCAAGATCATGGCCCAGATCGGCAAAGCGTTTGCCGAGGCGGTCAATGAGATCAACGCATCCGCAAAGTAATTAAGGCGAACAAATGATCGAACGATTGCGTTATGCCGTCCATTGCGCGGGAGTAGCATTGATGAAATGATGAAGACTTTTGCTCCCATACTTCTCGTGGTCCTCGCGCCAACGGCTTCAGCCGCCGAGCGCCCCAACATTCTCCGCATCATGGCCGACGACTTGGGCGCGGAGAATCTGGCCTGCTACGGCAATTCGGTTTACTCGACGAGAATCCTGACACCTTTGCTCCCTCGCTGCGGCCCAACATCGTGATTGTCTTCACCGATGACCAGGGTTTTGCGGACGTGAGCTACCACGACAGCACGAAAGGGACTATGGTAGCGGCGACGCGTGCCTTCGCGTTATGCTAAGTTGTTACGTTTGTGTCTAGATTGGACCAACATGACTAGGAGAGCACATATGTCGACACAAGTATCGCGAATTCCTCGGCGTCGCTTCTTGAAGACGACGCTGTCGGCTGGGGCGGCGGTGGTGGCGCCACAGTTGATTCCGGGCACCGCCTTGGGCAAGGACGGCACGGCACCGGCCAGCGAGCGGATCACCGTCGGCGGCATCGGCATCGGACGACGCGGCGGATATGATCTCGGATGCTTCCTGCAACAGCCGGATGTGCAGTTCCTGGCCGTCTGCGACATCAAGGCCAAACGTCGCGGCGAGGTCAAGGCGATCGCCGACCGGCATCACGGGAATCAAGATTGCGACACCTATCGCGACTTTCGTGAACTGCTGGATCGCGACGACATCGACGCCGTACTGATCGCCACCGGACCAAACTGGCATTGCACGGCCTCGGCCTACGCGGCCCGCGCCGGCAAAGACATGTACTGCGAGAAGCCCTGCACCAAGAACGTCGTACAGAGCCTGACCCTGCTCGACACGATGCGTCGCACTGGACGCATCTTCCAGGCCGGCACCCAGCGACGGAACCTGCCGCACTTCGCCTTCGCCTGCGAACTGGCGCGAACCGGGAAACTCGGCAAGCTCAAGCGAGTCTATGCTCACCCGATGGGCATGACAGCCAGGATGAGCGGTTGGGGAAAAGCCGAACCCGAACCACCCAAAGAAGAGGTCGATTGGGACATGTATTTGGGCCCGGCTGCCTGGCGACCGTACAACAAGGCAGACTTGAACGGCTTCCACTTCGAGAAAGGCGGCGGGCTGGTCGGCGGCGGCGTGCTGGAATGGGGTTCCCACTGCGTCGATCTTTGCCAATGGGCCGTCGGCGACACGGATGCCCCGGTCGAATACAATCCGCCGGAGAACAACGAGATCATCTGCCGGTACGAAAACGGAGTCGAACTGGTCCTCCGCGAAAAAGGCTGGATCGGTCTTGGTTCGTGCCCTGTGCGTTTCGAAGGCGAGACGGGTTGGGTCGAAGCGGGCGATAGCGGCAAGCTCGTGTTGAGTTCGCCCGAGCTGCTCGCCGGAAGAAAGGTGGCCGAAATCGGCGGCTACCCGGCCACGTTCCACGTGCGTGATTTCCTCGACTGCGTCAAGACACGCAATCAACCGAAGACGAACGCCAAAGCGGCCTGTTACGCGCACATCGCGTGCCATGGGGCCAACAACGCATTGTTCCTGGGACGTCAACTCAAATACGATTCCAAGACAACCGAGTACATCGACGACCCCGAGGCGAATCGTCTACGAAGCGAAGCACTCCGCTCGCCGTGGAGGATTTAGTTTCCCGTTGAACGAACGCCTCACGGCAATGCGTTGAAACGAGTTCTTTACCACAAAGCAAATCTAAGGATTACCCCCATGCGTATAACTCGATATTTCGTAAGCTGCATCGCGCTGGCCGCGGTGATGGCCGCGAACCTCTCGGCTCGGGCGGCCGACGAACAAGCACTGATCGCCGTACTCCAATCGGCCGATTCGTCGAAGCCCGACAAAGCGATTACCTGCAAGAAGCTGGCCGTCTTCGGCTCGAAAGACGCCGTGCCCGCGTTGGCCCCGCTGTTGAACGACGACGAGTTGATCTCGTGGGCCCGGATCGCGTTGGAATCGATCCCCGGACCCGAGGCCGACGAAGCATTGCGCAATGCGATGGGAACGCTTGAGGGTCGATCGCTGATCGGCGTGATCAATTCCATCGCTGTTCGTCGCGACGCCGGCGCAGTACCCGGATTGACCGAACGGTTGAAGGACAAAGACGCCGAAGTCGCCTCGGCGGCGGCCGTGGCGCTGGGCAAGATCGGCGGCGAGCCGGCGATCAAGACGCTTCGGCAATCGTTGGCCGGCATGCCCATGGCGGTCCGATCGGCGGTGGCCGAGGGCTGCATCCTGGCCGCCGAGCGTCTTCTGGCCAATGGCAAGTCAACCGACGCGGCGGCGATCTACGACGAAGTCCGCCAGGCCGACGTGCCCAAACAGCGAATCGTCGAGGCAACCCGCGGCGTGATTCTCGCCCGAGGGTCCGAGGGCATTCCGCTGTTGGTCGAGCAACTCCGCTCGGATGACAGAAAGATGTTCCAGATCGGTCTTATGACGGCCCGTGAACTCCCCGGCAAAGCCGTGACCGACGTCGTGGCGGCCGAGATGGCCAAAGCCACGCCCCAGCGCAGCGCGTCGCTGTTGTACGTGCTGGCCAACCGGGGCGATGCGACCGCGTCGCCCGCCATGGTGCAGGCAGCCAGAAGCGGCCCGACGCCGGTGCGAATCGCGGCGATCGGTGTGCTTCAGAACTCGGGCAGCGCTTCGTGCGTGCCGACGTTGCTGGCGATTGCGCTCGAGGACGATGCCGAAATTGCCGGCGCAGCCAAGACGGCGCTGGCCGAATTCCCCAACAAGGAAGTCGACGCTAGTATCGCCGCCCAACTGCCCAGGGCCGAAGGCAAGATGCTCGTGACGCTGATGGAAATCGTCGGCCAGCGGCGCATCGCCGCCACGCCGGCTTTGATCGAGGCCCTGGATGCTGCCGATGCGACGGTCCGGCAGACTGCGCTGGCGGCCCTGGGCGAAACGATTGAGCTGAAGGACCTTGACGTCTTGATCTCGACGGTTACTTCTCCGAAGAAGGCCGAAGATACTGCGACCGCCGTCAAGGCGCTCCGCGCCGCGTGCATTCGCATGCCGGACGGCGCAGCGTGCACAGGAAAGCTCGTCGACGCCATGTTGCGCAGTCCGATCGCAACAAAATGTACTCTCCTGGACATTCTCGGTGCCATGGGTGGCCCCGAGGCGCTTGCGGTGATCGCTGCGGCGGGGAAAGACGTCAGTCCGGAACTCCAGGACACCGCCACGCGGCTGCTCGGCGAATGGATGAATGTCGATGCGGGGCCAGTTCTGTTGGACGTCGCCCAAAACGCGCCCGTCGAAAAGTACCGAATTCGTGCAATTCGCGGCTACATCCGTCTAGTGCGCCAATTCAACATGCCGGCCGCGCAACGGGCCCAGATGTGCGCCCTGGCGCTCAAGGCTGCCGAGCGTACGACCGAGAAGAAACTGGTCCTTCAGGAAGTGATTGGACTCGACAAGTACGCGAGCGCCGAAATGCTCCAGTTGGCGCTGGAAGCGAAAAAGGACCCTGCACTGAAGGACGACGCCACACGAATCTCGGCGGCGATCGCCAAGAAGCTCGGGCGAGACTGAAAGACGCTGCTTGAAATGAGCCGCAAGCTAATGAAAGAGTCGACCCGTGATGAATCACGGGTCGACGGGAGACCTTGAGATTCTATTGCCACGCTCCGCGCCCCGTGAGAGAAGAGGTGTCAGGCTGGCTGATCCTGACTGCCCGCTGCCGAATCACGTGGCAACGAAGACCACAACTCGCCCTGAAATCTACGTGCCAAAGCGATAGGAAATGATGATGAAGCAACAAGCATATTCCCTGGTAGCGATGGCCTTGGTCATAACCCTGTCCTTGAACGCGGCTTCCCCGGCAGCTTCAGAATCCTTGCCGGTTCCAAAACGCGGATTCGTCAGTTCCCGGCCGGCGAAAACGTGGGAGGAAGGACTCATTTGCGGCAACGGCACGATCGGCGCCAATGCCCTGAGCCGTCCGCTCGACGAGCGGGTCATCTTTACGCATGAGCGTCTGTTTCTGCCGATGGGCGCTCCGGTCATGCCTCGCGATCAATCGGCCCGTCTATTCGAGATCCGGCGGCTCATCGACCGGGGACTCTACAAGCAGGCCTGCGGACTCCAGTTCAATCTGTCGGGACAGGACGGCTTCATGTACCCGGATTATTTCGTTCCGGCCTTCGACCTCACGATCCGCACCGAGGCGGAGGGCGAAGTCCGCGACTACGCTCGCTCGGTGGATTTCCAGACCGGCGAGACGGTGGTCCATTGGGCCGACGACCGCGGAGTCTTCGAACGCCGCATGTTCGTTTCACGCGACGCGGGAGTGGGGGTGCTGCTGTTCACCGCACCGAAATCGGCACTCGATTGCCGGCTCGCGTTGGAACCGCGAGAACCGAGCGACGAGTTCAATGCGGATTCCGACATCAACAAGCGCTCCGATCAGGTCTTCAAGGAACACGTTTCCGACATCAAGAGCACGGCGGGCGACTCCTGGTTGACCTACAGCAACCGTTTCACCAAGGTCTATCCGGGCAGCATCCACGCGCTCGAGAGTTACGCACGGGTTGTGGCAACGGGTGGGACGAGCGAGCCACAGGACAATGGCGCGCTCCAGGTTACCGACGCAGACCGCATCTTGCTGTTCGTCGATATCCGTTTGCTCTACGATCCAGAGAAGTCGATGATGGAGGAAATGAAGCAGTCCCTCGACGAGCTTCCCTCTGACTACGCCAACCTTTTGGACAGGCACACGAAGATCCACGGCGAGCTGTTCAACCGGATGCGTCTGGACCTGGGCGGCGGCGCTGACCACCAGCGGACCACCGAAGAACTGCTGGAGCTGTCGAGTTACGAGAACCCGAACCGAGCACTGATCGAAAAAGAGTTCGATGCCGCCCGCTATAACATCATCTGCAGTACTGGCGAACTGCCGCCCACTCTGCAGGGAGTCTGGGGCGGAACCTATGTTCCTGGTTGGGCCAGCGACTTCACCCACAACGGTAATGTGCCGTCTGCCATCGCCTCCTACCTGATGGGCAACATGCCCGAACTCATGCTGGCCTACACGTCCTACATCGAGTCGATCGCCCCCTGGATGGAGATCAACGCGAAGCACCTGTTCGGGGCCCGCGGCGTCGTGCTGCCGTCACGCTCGACGACCCACGGCTTCAACAACGCTTTGAACGCAAACTTCGCCGGCGGCATGTGGGTCGGCGGCGCCGGCTGGGCGGCCCACTTCTTCTACGACTACTATCTCTACACCGGCGACCGTGAATTCCTCGCGAACCACGCCCTGCCGTTCATGGAAAGGGCGGTCGTGTTCTTCGAGGACTACCTTTATGAGGGCCACGACGGCAAGCTCGTCTTCTCCCCGACCCAGTCACCGGAAAACACGCCGGGCAACTCGAACTCACAGGCGTCATACAACGCCACCATGGACGTCGCGGTGGCCAAGGAACTGCTGCGCAACACGATTGCCGCCTCCCGTGAACTCGGGCGCAACGAGGACAGAATCCGCACCTGGGAAAACATGCTCGCCAAGATGCCCGACTACATGATCGATGACAACGGCATCATCAAAGAGTGGCTTACGCCCCGACTCGAGAACAAGGACAGCCACCGCCATTCCTCGCAACTCTACCCGCTTTTCGATGGCATGCCGGAAGAGATTGCGCAAAGCCCTGAGCTGCGGGCGGCATTCCGCAAGAGCATCGAGTACAAGCTCGACAAACATTGGAAAAACAACCAACGTGGCTTCATGTCGTTCGGGCTGGTGCAACTCGGCCAGGCCGCCACCAGCCTCGGCGAAGGGGAACTAGCCTACCATTGCCTCAAGCATCTCGTGAATCGGTTCTGGCTCAACAACCTTGCCTCGATGCACAACCACCGCTCGCTGTTCAACATGGACATCAGCGGTGGTATGCCGGCCGTAATCATCAAGATGCTGGTGGCTTCCGACCTCGGCAGAATCCGATTCCTGCCGGCGCTGCCCGCGGCATGGCCTTCGGGCCGGATCGAAGGGGTGCTGTGCCGAGGCGCGATCGAGATCCAATGCTTCGAGTGGGACGGGAACCAGATCGAGGTCACACTGAGTTCGACCAAGTCGCAGACCGTCGTACTGGAACTGCCCTCCGAGATCGCTCAACTCTCCATCACAGGCGGTGCCGCGAAGGCTAGTCCTGCGGATCGCGCCAATCAGCGCACACTTACACTTCCGAGTGGACAGTCGGTGGCGCTGTTGATCAAGCTGAAGTAGCACGCTGGTCCATCGAGTTTCGACTGCTTTCGGGCTAACCGTGACTGGGGAAAGCAATGCGGTCTAAGGTATGCCTCGCCCTCACATGACGCTCGGTGGCAGAACGCCGGATGAGCGGAAAGCAGTATGACACCGTGGCGCGCACTGCGGTGCGGTGCGGGTGGCTTTTCATGCTGACGACGGGGCAGAACAGGGCCATGTAGTCCGGCCGGCCGCTGAATCGCTCGACGAGGTCCTGCGCATCGGCCTGGCCCGTGTCGTAGTGCGTCGCCAGCGTCGTGGCCACGTGGCCGCCGGACGAGAACGCCACGACCAGCACGCGTTGAGGATCGATGCTCCACTTCTTCGCGTTGGCGCGGATGGTCCTGACAGCCCGCTGGGCGTCCTGTAGCGGGGCCGGGTGGCGGTAGCCGTGCACGGGCAGGCGGTATTTCAGGGAGAAGAACCGCACCGGACGCGTGCGGAAGAAATCCCAGAACGTCCCGTAGCCCGAGATGTGTTTGTACCCCCCGCCGGGGATCAGCAGCACGGCCGGGGCCGGACCCTCGGCGTCCGTGGGTGGCGGGAACATCTTGAGCGTGGGCGTATCGTTTTTGTCGTTGCCCTTGGCCCCCGGCGCACCGTCGGGCCAGAGTTTCACGTCCTGGCCGTACACCGACCCCGCCGCGACGGAAATGGCCAATGCCACCGCGCACGCGAGCAGCAGCAGAGGACGGGCGCCGCGGACGAAGCCAGTCCCCTTTTCCCCGCCAGTTCCCATTCCCCTGCCCGTCATCTGGTCGTCACTCTTGATTAGAAGCAACATTGTTGTGTAGTACTCCAGACGAATGTGCACGATCACCGAGCCCTCAATCCAATCTTCTCACAATACTCGGTGACTGCCTTCGCCGATGCGGAGGGGGGCCTGGCCGCCAAGCGGCGACCATGAACAAACACGGACTCGCCCTCCTGCAACTGGTCGAGTCTTGATTTGATCGCTTCGAAGCCCTTGACCGCTGATCCGGCAATCTCGTCGTCCGTCTTGATCCGGTTGGTGCCGACCATCAGACAGTAGAAGATCGTGCCGTCCTGTTCCCAGATGTAGAGTTCCCAGGCCTTGAACGACGTCTTCTTGGCTATTGTTGGGCAAGGGAGCAATTCCGGTGCCGGATAGGAAGGGATGCCGAGAACAACGATGAGCGTGTCAGGTTTGGTGCATTGCAGGTAGAACGGATCAGGCATCCGGCCAGATACCGACACTAGCACGGGAGTCTTTGCGGCAAGACGCTTGAGGGCTTCGTCGCGACCAAGTCTCCTGCCCTTCAGATCCAGAACTCGGTTCTGAGCGTTCTCGCTTAGCTGTGTTGCAGGATGGTATCCCATCTGGAGTGTCAGGACAGCTTCCTCGACAGTCACCTTGAATTCCGGCCACTCGAGTTTTGGTCGTTCTTCACCGACGACCTCCCAGGCCACTTTCGGAACGACCAACTCAATGGACCATCTGTCGCTGTCAGCTCGCGGAGCCGAAGAAGCAATGGCAGCCGCGGTGCCGATGACTGGCGGGACATCCTTCGGAAGAGACACCGGACTTTCCGCATCTGCAACCGCGCAGAAAACGGCGACCAGTAGGCTGACGATGGACGACTTACTCATGCTAACTCCCTTCCGGAACAGCGCTGCGCTCGTTGCGGCCTATGGATCTCGTTCTATCTTTTCTATTGACCGGTCTCAGGATCCTCCCTGCCCAGCGTCTTGAGCCGATCGAGGATTTCGACCGCTCGCTTGGCCTCCTCTATCTTGCGGTACTCCAGGCGCTCGGCGGCCTCCTGTTGCATTGCCCGACTCTTGCCGCGGTCCACCAGGCTCTCGGACGGATCTTCGCTTTCCGGCCAGTCCCACTCGTCCGTGCGAAAACTCTGCAGCGGCAACCACTCCTTTCCGTTGATCTTCAGGTTGCCCATGGGACTTCTGGCCCATGCATACCGGACGGCCACGGGCTGCTTGACCAGCGGGCTCCACACAATAGCCTTCGTGGCATCGAAGTTCTTGTTGGCCACGTTCCAGATCCCCACGTCCTTCTTCAGCGGGTACGCAGCGTGGGCCATGTAGAACTTGCCCGACTCGTCGGCGATCGAGAAGCCCCGCGGAACAGTCGACATATCGTCCGGCATCACCGGCTTGTCGAAGGTCAACACCATGCGGTCGCCTTCCCGCTCGGCGGAGACCAGCGAAGCAGTGTCCCAGTCGATCTCCATGCCGTAGAGCTTGTTGAGCGCCCAGCGTGCCGCCCGGACACCGTGCGCCCGCTTCTTGTGGGGATGAAGTCCCGGTATCTGAATGTCATACCCCGGCAGGAAGGCCGTATTCGTGGGATCTTCGAGTTCGCTCAGCCCCAGGCGCTGGGCCTCCCGGATATAAGCGCCCGGTGAAACAGACCACGTCTCGAAGTTCTCCCGCGTCTGGGGAATGCTGCCGGCGCAAAAGCCGATGATTCCCACCGGCAGTGTCGGGTCGCCAAAGTCCTCACGCCAACCGTCGACCATCAGTTTCACGAGGACGCGATAGCGCTTCGGCCGGCAGCTCGTTCCCATGGCGTTGTTGTACCCTTGGTGAAACAGCACGCCCTTGATGTTCAGCCCCTTGAAAACGCCGAACATGCCGTTGTAGCACGCGCCCGCGTCACTGGGGCTCCGCCCGGGCACGTTCCAGGAGCGGAGGTCTTTGCGGGTCGGCCTGGGCGGCAACATTTCCTCGGCCACGCCCTTCTCTCGCTGCTGGGCGACGTCTTTCTCCCATTTCTCGACGAGTTTCTGCACGGCAGCATCCCAGTCGAACTCGGCCCGGCTCTGTTCGACCGAATCCGCATAACCCGCCGCCAGCGGGTGGTCGTCGAACTTGTGGCGGGGCACCAGGCTCTCGATCGACGCACCGCCCCGGGCGTTATCGATGATGCCGATGGGAATCTGCAACGCCCGCTGCAGCCTTGATGCAAAGGCGTAACCGATGGCAGAGATTCCGCCCGCGGTTTCCGGTGTGCAGACATTCCAGCCTTCGACCTTGTCGTCGGGCAGGTCCTCCTCGAGTGTGTACGACTCGTTGGGCGCGATGCGGATCTGACGCAGCAACGGCAGGTGCGCCTGAGCGCGTTCCATATCTGCCTGCAGGGTCGCGTTGAGTCCCCAGGCCATGTTGCTCTGGCCGTTCATCACCCAAACGTCGCCGATGACGATGTTGTCCATCTCGATCGTTTCATCGCCCGAGGTAACGGTCAGTTTCTGACCGGTGGCGTTGGCCGGCAGAGCGGGAAGGTTCACCTCCCAGCGGCCCGACTCGGCGTCGGCCGTTGCTTCGGCTTTCTCCTGGCCGAAATCGACGGACACCTTGCCGCCCGGCTCGTTCCAACCCCAGATTGTGATTGGCTTGTCACGCTGGATGACCATGTTGCTCGAAAAGACGCGATGCGTCTTGAGCGTGCCGGCGGTTGTCCCCGTGCACAACGTGATCGTCAGCCAGAGCGACAACCAGAGAATGAATGGCCTGTGACGCATCTCCGTTTCCTTTCCGTCTGTCTCCAACTCTTGATTGTATTGTCCACCGGGGCTATTGCTGCAACAGTTCCGCCATGGCCTCACCCATCCCAAGCCCGACATTCATGTAGGTCTCGGCATTGCCGCCGTACTGCATGCCGGCGTACCATCCGATCGGCTCAGGCTCAGCGTCTTTCTCCCAACGCAGGGGCGACTGCTTGTAACCGGCGTAGGTGTAAACCGTGCCATTGTCTTCGAACTCGTAGGACTCGCTCCCCGGCGGCAGCAGGTCCCAGCCCAGGCTCCGGTTACCGATGCAGCTCTTGAGAATCAGGACCGGCTCGTCGAGCAGGTTCCCGACATGGTGGCCGATCCCGATCTCCGGTCCGATGGCTCTGCCCGTGATCGTCATCCATTCGTTGTTAAAGAGCCTCATGTTGCCGGTGCCGCTCCCCATGACGCGCACGTTGCGGACATCCTTTCGCTCGGTCCAGTTGCCCTCGTCATCGACCAGAAACGGGTAGAGTTTCTCCGACTTGGTGGCGTGTTCGAGGGTACCCGGCTTGTCGGCGCCGCTGATCTTGCCGAACCCAAGCATGTTCGATTGGCCCAGGAGGATGAAAACCTTGACCGGCTTGCTCAGATCGGCCGGCTTGCCGTCCGGGTCGGGCAGTTGATTGGGGATCTCCGCCGCAGCAGCGGGAACGACCAGCAGCGCCGTCACGAGAGCGACGATTAATAGCACTGTCCTGGAAGGGTAATTCTCTTTCATCGTAGTCTGCCCTTCTTGTTCATTGCGTTCGCCGTTACTCGCCACTCCATCCATCCATCATCTCAACCATCGCCTCGGCGAAGCCCTTGCCGATCTGGGCCATGATCTTGGCGGAGCCCATGTAGTGAAAATCGAAGTTGGAAGTACTTTCCTTAAGGATCACCAGCTCGCGCGGGGTAAAGGTCTCGGCATACAACTCGTCGATGGCCGCCGTCCCTTCCTCGCGACTCATCTCTTTTTCCTTTATCGCGTTGTTGATGGCGTCTCTCTTCTCCTTGATTGTCTTCTCTTTTCCCCTCAGCGCGACCACTTCCATGTCCCAGTACATTTCGGTCAACACGGCGGCGACGTCGCCTTTGAACTCGGGCAGGGCAGCAGGCGCGGCCATGGCATTGCGGAAGTTGCGATGAATGCCGCTGTAACGCTGCTGTTCGGGTGAGTATTTCTCGATGGGGCCCCCGACGCCCATAACACCAATCACGAACGGCATCTTCGGCGCCGCGAGGTCCTTGCGTACGTCGCGAATGAACTGCGCCAGCACTTCGCTATACTGGTCATAGCCACCCGGTTTATCCCGATTAGGATAGGTGCCGCGATCGACCATATCATTCCAGCCCTGGAACCAGACAAAGCCCGCCAGCTCGTAGCCTTCTTCGGAATCGTAGTCCGGATACACCCGTTTGATGTCCGCCAGGACCTTCTTCACATGGTTGGTCATCAGGCGGTAGTAGTGCCCCGTCGCCTCCGCCTTGGCGGCTTTGATCGCTTCCAGATCCTTGCCCTGCTTCTTGAAACCTTCCAACTGTGATTCGTTGAATTCATACGGTCCGGCGTTCGGCGGTCGAAAATCGGTGTGCACGCTCTTGCCGCCCCAGGCGGTCTTGATGATCAGGATCGGCTCGTCCAGCAGCTTCTGCATATAGATGCCGAAGGTGAACTCCGGTCCGATCTTGGGGCCACGCGCCTTCGCGCCAAAGCCCGCCGTCAACTTTCCAACCTGCTCCTCCTCGGCACAGCCAATCGACGAGATCCATACCTTCTCGCAGACTCGCGGGGTGCCTTCGGCATTCACCATCTCCTTGAGAATCGGTGCCGTCTTCGGGTCCATGCCAATGACGTCAAAGGTTCGAACGTGAGCATGCCCCTGCATGTTGGATTGCCCAGCGAGAATGAATACCTTGAGCGGTTTGTCTTGTGCCATTGTGACCGCGCCGCAAAAACCAATCAGTCCTGCTGTAAGAACTGAGAATGCCAATAGTCTCTTCATGTCTTCTCCTTTTCATCTTTCCATCTTCAGGTAAGGCTTCATCGACCCGCCCCTTTGTGGGCGTCAGCAATCTCCTGGACCTGCGGGTAGTTGCGGCCCGTTTCGTTGAGGACTTCACGCGTCTTCCAAAGTCAGGTAGTCAGGTAGGCCGGACCAAGCGCAGCGCCGTTCCGGCATCGTCAGTATAACCACACGGCTCCAACCATCCCATGGCCGAAGCCGCGTCGCTGCGCTCCTTGATCCGGCCTACGTGCTACGGTCTAACTCCGCTAGAGTCCTCACTCGATCTTCGCTTGACGAGCGTGACGGGCCGATTCCGCCGCCCAGATCGCAGCAAGCTCCTCAACCTTCTTCGGCAACGTCTCGGCCAGATTCTTCAGCTCCAGCGGGTCCTGCTTCAGGTTGTAAAGCTCCCAATTGAATTTCTTTCCCTTCTTTTCTGCGACGATCTTCCAGTCGCCGCGACGCAGCGCGCGGCCTCGTGCGTGGTCGAAGAACATGGATTGTCGGCCGGCGTGGTCTTCGTGACCGAAGGACGCTGCGAATGATTCGCCGTCCATTTTGATTGGCTGGTCAGTCGGCGGAGTCTTCGTTACTTCGAGCACGGTGGGCATGATGTCAACCAAATGCGAGACGCCTCGAACCAGGGCGCCTTCACGTTCGATTCCCTTCGGCCAATGCGCGATCATCGACGTGCGAATTCCGCCTTCGTGGTCGAATTGCTTGAAGTAGCGGTACGGCGTATTCGACGCATTTGCCCAGCCGTAACCGTAACTCTGATAGGTGTCTTCGGGACCGGGCATGATCTCGGGCAGATTCCCTGGACGCATCTTTCGGCCGTCGCGAGTCTTCTCCGGCAGGTAATCGCCTTTGCGATCCGGCGCGTATTCGACATGACATCCACCATTGTCGATGGTGAAGAAGACCAGCGTATTCTCAAAACGATTCGTCTCCTTGAGCATGTCGAAGATTCGGCCGATGCCCGTGTCCATAACCGTGATCTGAGCGGCATAGACTTCCATGCGTCGCTGCTGCCACTGTTTATGCTCGGCGTCTTCCCATGCCGACACATTTGGATGCCGCGTCGACAGCGGAGTGTCCGGCGGAACAATTCCCAGTTGTTTCATGCGTGCCAGCCGCTGCTCCCGCAGCTTGTCCCAGCCCATGGCATATTCGCCTTTGTACTCGGCGATGTCTTCTTCACGTGCATGTAACGGCCAGTGAGCAGCGGTATAGGCGACCGACAGATAGAGCGGCTTGTCGGCCTTTGCCTCGCGAATCATGCGGACGGCTTCGTCGCTGATCGCATCGGTGAAGTAGTAATCGGGATCATCAATGGCTTCCCGTTCAACGTTTTTCCGGTTCCGAGTCAGATGAGCCGGGGCGAAAAAGCTCGCTGCTCCGCCGAGGATTCCGTAGAACTCGTCATAGCCACGATCGACCGGGAACACGTGATACGGCTTTCCCGCAAGATGCCATTTACCGGACATCCGCGTCTGATATCCGATGCGTTTGAGCGCTTCAGGCAGCGTCTCACAACGCCGATGCACCGCGCCCGCGACCATCGAAGTCTTGTGGTAGACGCCGGTCAGCAATGCGGCCCGAGAAACCCAACACATGTTCTCGCTGTAGAAGTTCGTAAAACGCAGACCACCCGTGGCGAGCCGGTCGAGGTGCGGCGTACGAATCTCGCCACCGAAGCATCCGATGTCCGAATAGCCCATGTCATCGGCCATGATGATCACGATATTCGGTCGGCTGGCCGCGTTGGCGAGTGAGCCGCTCACAAACAGGGCGACAACGACTGCAATCCAGGTCTTGTTCATAGTTATTGCTTTCGAAAGTTGAGGCTTGTCTAACGCCGAGCCGGCAAGGCACTGTTGTGGGCGGGTCTCCCGACCCGACCACGTTGCTGACCGAAGGTCTCCCCTTTTTGCCATGATGGAGACCTTCGGTCGATCGGGTGGGGCGGTCAGGAGGCCGCCCCACAACTGCGGTGTTTCACTTCTTGAATTGGGTCAAGAGTTTGATCATCCCCTGGCCAAGCGATTCGCCGACGAGCATATAGGTTTCGGCGTTGCGGTTGTAATGGCAGCCGAAACTCTTGGCGAGTTTCGCTACGACGGTGATTGCTTGAACGATCCTCACTTCAGTTTCTCTGCCGCGCCGGTGCCGAGCTGGGTAGCGATCACTTCGAGGCTCTTTGGCCACTGGTCGAATTTGATGCTGAGGGCACCGTCGATTTGCGGTGTGCCGATTCCTTCCACCAAGGAAGCGGCCGGCTGGGCGTAGAGGAAGGGGACCTGCTCTTGGCCGTACGTCTCGGCAAGGCTGGCGGCGTAGACCTCCAGCGACGGTGAATACTTCGAGACGTCCTCGCCGATGTTGTCTTTACCCGGGATCCAGGTCACGCCGCGGACTACGAACGGGGTTAGCGGACTGATGCAGAAGTTGTACGTATGCGTCGCGGTCTCGGTGCGGCTGGCCCATTGGTTGTAATAGGGCTCGGGGAAGGCCGGCGCCTGGTCCGCCAGTTCCGTGGGGATCTCCTCGCCCGCCTCCAGCAGAGCCGCCACCTTGCGGTTATACTGCTTGACGGTTTCGATGTACGCGACGACGGCTTTTTTGCAGACATCGGTGTTCGGGTAGGCGAGGTTGAGGTCGTCGCGCTCCTTTTCGAAGCCGGTGGACTTCCGCATGCCCTCGTAGGAAACCCAGGTCAGCGGCGGGTTTTCCGCACCCAGCGTGACGATACCGACGGGCACCCCGGGCTGCTGGACACGGGAGGCGAAATGGTAGGCGACCACGGATGGCGGATTCCCGACTTCGTCGAAATCCGCAGGCTGCCAGGAAGCCACATACTTGCCGCCGCCGATCTCCATTCTCAATTTGCGCGGCGTCCGGAAGCGCCGGGCCTTGGTCTTGATGCGGAACTCGCGGACCAGCGGCAGGGCTCTGGACGAGACCGCTTCGCCTTCCTTTGGCCGGATCAGTTCACCCGACAACTGACGAGAGCCGGTCATGATCCAGACATCACCGACGAGGACGTCCCGGATTGTGCGCGCCTCCCCGTTACTGCAGTGAATTTCAAGATCGCGTCCCTGGCTGGAGGCGGGCATGGGGTCGAGGGTGACACGCCAGCGTTCGAATTCATCGACCGTGGTTTGCTTCTTCTGATCACCGAAGGCGACGCGCATCTCGGTGCCGGGAACCCCGTGTCCCCAGACGGGTACGGGGAGGTCGCGCTGGATGACGGCGTGATCGCGGAACAGAGTTGCGGGGAGCAGGTAGGTCTTCTTGCCCCACTTTCTCTCCGCATCGGCCTGGGCGGCTGCGACGATCTCCGGATCGTCCTCGTTGAACATCTGCTGGCCGTCGAAATACGCGAAGGGGATCGCCGGCAGCCCGGCGCGGTTGTAGAGATTGGCACCGATTGGGCTGGCGCTGTAAGCGTACTGCACGCCTTGCGGCTGCGGGACGGCCTTGCTGGTCACCTCGACCTCGTCGCCATCGATGACCGCTTCGGCCGGATGCCAGACCTTGTCCTTGCCGGCGAGCCGGAAGTGCTTCAGCTTCTCACCCGGCGTCTCGCGAGCCGGTTCGACGTAGGCCGACGGGTCCTTTTGGTAGTCGGCCTGCATGCCCTTGCTGGCGACCATTAGGCTGCCGCCGGCACCGCGCTGCTCGAACTGCACGCGCACCTTGTTGCCGTCGACCGTATACGACTTGAAGATCGGCCCGGCATAGGGAATGTCCTTGTCGTATTCATGGGCCAGCGCCCAGCGGGCGAGCCGCCTGCCTGGGTCGAGCTTGTTGAAATAGTGAATGCCCGTGGGGCGGGCGCTGTTAAGGTCGTGTTGCGGGACCATGCCGACGTTCTTCGCACGCATAAAGAAGAGAGTCTGGGCCTCGCGGATGTCGGCGAAGCCGACGTTGTTGGGATCGGGTTCACCGTAGCATTGCATCTGGGTGAAGTACAAGCGAAGCTCGGGCCGCCCCCAGTTCTTGCGCCAGCCATTAATCAGCGCCTCCATCTTGTCGGCGTAGATCTTGCCGTCGCCAGCGTTGCTGGTTCCCTGGCACCAGATGGCGCCGCGGATCGCATAGGGGACCAGAGGCGCGATCTTCTTATTATACATTCGCGCCGGGCCCTTCCATTCGTCGGCGATCCCCGGCAGCGTCGGTCGCGGCAGGGCGGAACCGCCGCGTTTGATCAATTCTTCGCTGTCTTTCTGCCAATTGCGCAGGTCGTTATAGAAATCCTCGTGCGCTGCCTTGCATTCCGGCGTTCTCGGGTCGCTCTGGCGCATCTTCAGCGCAATGTCCTGCAGCTTAGGGTGCGGGGCGAAGCCTTCGTAAGCGGCCCATGTTTCGATCGGTGTGGCGCCATGCGAGCTGCGCAGGATGCCGATGGGGACCTTCAGTTCCTCGTAGAGCGTCCAGGCGAAGGCGAGCGAGAGGGCGGAGAATGAGCCGGCCTGCTTCGAACTCTTCCAGCCGTCTGCCGAGGTCGCGCGCGTGCAGGGGAAGATGGCCGAACCAATATCCGCGGCGTATTCCCGCACCGGATGTTCTTCCTTCGAACGCTGCAACGTTCCGGCCAGGTCTCGACACATGGCCTTCCCGGCAACCCATTCCATATTCGACTGGCCGGAAGCAAACCAGACCTCGCCGACCAAAACACCTTTGCAGGCAAGTGATTCGCCACTGGATGAGGTGACTGTGAACTCGCGCCCGTCAGAGGAAGCCTCGAGAGGATCGAGTTCAACCATCCACTTGCCTTTCTTGTCGGCTGTGGCGCTCTTGGTCTGGCCGGCAAAAACAACGGTCACCTTGCTGCCCGGCTTGCTCCAGCCCCAGACAGGGACGGGCATCTGGTGCTGCAGAATCGCGTTATCGGCGAACGGGGCGCCCAGCTCGATGGCAGGCTTGGGTTTCTCGGCGGGCGTTTGCGCGGCGCCCTTCCCGACGAAAAGTAAGAGCAACATGGCTGCCGCGATGGCGAAAACCGTCGCTGTCCTGGTTGGTCCGTTGTTCATCGCTGCCGTATCTCCTGTTCGTTGTTCGAAGGCTATCCCGTTCCCCGTTGTGGGCGGGTCTCCCGACCCGGCCACGTTGCCGACCGCAGGTCTCCCATCCGCGAACCGTCGGAGACCTACGGTCGATTCTGTGGGGCGGTCAGGAGACCGTCCCACAACAGGTCGAAGGCTATCACGTTCGTGACGGCCTCGGGTGTTAAAAGCGCCTGACTACTTTTCTTCCCTAGTAGCGGTCCTCCAAAAGCCAATTCTATCGGAGTTGACCGAGGATCGGTAGAATGACGAACCGTACGAAGGGAATGCCTGATGGTGCTGGAGAGTATCGGCAAACAGTCTCGGAGTCGTGCATTCGCGAGATATTGGATTCTCGTTGTCTTTCTGGTTATCGCAGCCACTGTCTACGCCGATGCGCCCAGCCGGGAAGATGCGGTCGCCGAGATGCAGCCGTATAGCGGGGACTACGGTTCGCGGATGACGAAGTCTTCGACCGGCTTGCCGTCGCGGATTTCGATGGGATCGCTGACGGCCAGTACGGCGGCTGCGTTCGAGCTGCTGTGGTCGTCTTTCAGTGTCAGGCGGTATTGGCCGTCGCCGAGATGCGGGAGGTTGATTAGACCGTTCCCGCAGGGGTGCACAGGCGAGTACGAGGCTTTGGCGGTGTCCCCGTATGCCTGAAGTTGATCGAGTTTGACAAAACGTCCCTTCAGCAGACGCCCTTTGCGGTCCAGGATTTTGCCCGTGATGCGGCCGGTGGGCAGTTTGAACTCGATGTCGTCGCGATCGCTGGCGATATCGAACTTCTTTGTCACCGTCTGATTCGACATGTAGCTATAGCAGCCGATGGTGAGTTCGCCATCAGGCACGTTCAGCAACTGGAAGACGCCGTCTTCACCGGTGTGGGTGGATGAAAACCGGTTCTGGGCTCCGATGGTCGTCCTGACGTGAATGTTGCGCGCCGGCTGGCCGTCGCATGTAACGCGGCCACGCACGCGCCGCCCTTCGTCCAGCACGATGCGGTGGGTGACCGTTTTTCCCGCCGTGATGGGGACGCTCAGCCGCATATTCTCGTCTAGCATCCTCTTGGGATCGGTTAGGACGATATAGTGTTTGCCCGCCTTGATCCCTTTGACCAGAAACCTGCCCGCGGCGTCCGTCTCGCCGGTCGGGGCGTTGCCCACGGGGCCGAATCCGCCGCTCCGGACCGTAACGCCGGGCAGGGGACGGCCACCCTTGTCGACGACTTCGACGATCAGATCACCCCAGGCCTCCTCACGAATGGTCAGAACCACCTCGGCCTCCGTCTGACCGTCGGCGACCGTGATCTCGGTCTTCGGCAGCGACTCGCGCGACGAGCCTTGGTCGACGGGACGGAGGGTCAGTTTGTAGACGCCGGCCGGGACTTTGAACTGGAAGCCGCCGTCGGCGTTGGGGATCGCTTCTCTGTCGAAGTGGAATCCGCCCTCGCCATGCCCACCGATCAACACGCGGGCTCCGGCGACGGGTTTTCCTTGTGCATCGACCAAACGCCCCCGGATCACACAAGTCGGCACCGGCAGCACGACCTCGGCGCGCGTCGAGCCGCCGGGCGCGACCTGGACGCGGCGTAGGACTCCGACGCCCGACGGCGTCGAGATCCAGATTCTGCCATCGCCCGGCGGAAACGCTTTCAGTGCGAACTCGACCTCGCCGCCGCCCGTGATTCGCTGTTTCGGCAGGACCAGCCGCGGGCTTTCGAGATAACCTTGAACCTCGTAGTCCACCACCGGCTCGCCCGAACTCCAGCGGACGTTGCCGGTCACGACGCCGTTTCGAGCCATGACGACCGTCAGGCCGCTGAATCCGTCGCCCTCTCGCGAAAGGCGCAGGCCTCTCCCAGAAGAATCGGGCTCGGGCGATTGGATCGACCAACCGTCGGCCCCAATCCGGAGAAACGCGGCGCTCAGGCTTTCGTCGACGGGGATGCTGAAAAGCCCGTCGTCGCCCGTGACGGTCGGTTTGACGCCAGAAATCGGCACGTTCGCGCCGTACATGTAGCCCAGGCCAACCGTCACGCCGGCTAAAGGCTGCCCTTCGACATCCACCACTCGGCCCGAGATCGAGGACGCCGCGCTCTCCGGCAAGACAATCTCGATGGATTTGGGCACAGCGTGTTCCTCGACGGTGATGTCTCGGATCAGCTTTGCTTGGCGGTGCGGCCCAATGACGCCGATGGAGAATCGCGACGTCACGGGCTCCGTGGCGTAATGGCTGATCCGCAAGTCGTTGGCGTTCTCCCGTGCCGCGCGGATGGCCCATTTGCCGTCCGCGTCCGACATGGTCATTCCCAATTGGACGACTGAATGGAAAAAGACCTTGGCGTTGGACAGGTTCCAATCGGGCATAAACCGGCGATACCACGTCTTTCGGGCGTCGCCTGCGAAGCAGACGACCCGCGCCGCGGCCACCGGTTGGCCCGCCGAGTCGATGATCCGGCCGCTGAACGAAAGCGGCTCGGCCGGCACAAGCGTGACATCCAGATCGAACTCCTTGCCGGGCGTTGCCTCCAGTTTGAGTTCCTGGTGGTGGAAGTACCGGATATTCGGCTCGGGCTTTGATGGGGGCGTACCTTCTGGCGAGACCAAGATGATCGCCCCGGCGGGTTGACGGCGAGGGGCAAGGATTTTTACGGGAAGAGAATCGGCCTGATCCGTGCTCAAAGCCAAACGTCCCAGGTCAAACCGGCCGTCATCGTCGGTGATGGCATCGCCGGATCCACCGGGACCAGCCGCGCAACTGACGCGTACGCCAGCGACCGGTTTGCCGTCCGGATCGCTAACGGTTCCTCGGACGCGAATCGTGCCCGAAAGCTGGACGTCGCCCAAATCCAACGTCTCGCCTTCGATGGCGCCCGTCAGCTTGATCTGGGCGAAGCCGCCGCCCTCGGAGACGACGACCAACGTTTCGGTGAGGCGGCCCGTGCGGATCAAGAATCGCCCCTCCGCATCGGCCTGGGCACGTAGGTATTGATGCTTGCTGTCCATGTCCCAAAATGCTTGGATGCCGGCGAAGGCGCCGGCGGCCGGCTGGCCGTCGTGTCGCAGCGCGCGGCCGACGATCGTGGTCATGGGTCGGAGGCTAATCTCGCGGAAGCCCTTCCGACCGGCAGTCAGCGGAAACTCCGGCCGCTCCAGGAAGTCCCCGCGTGTCGGCGGTTCGTAGTGAGTGTCCGAGGCAGCGCCGGCTTCGTATTCGCCCGGCGGCAGGCGGTCGAGCGAGAACCGGCCCGCGTTGTCCGTGGTGGCGGTGCGCGCGAAGCCGCTGCAAAAGGGAGGCTTGAGCGTCACGGTGCAACCGCCTATCGGCTTGCCGGAGAGTTGGTCTTTCACGACTCCCGTCAGCCCGGCTGGTGGTCCCAACGTGAAATCGACGGACCGATCGCGGTCGCGGACCATTTGATACGGCGAGATCAGCTTGGCCGTTTCGGCGTGCATGATGCCTTGACCCAAATGGCCGGCAACGACGATCCGGTAACGGCCTTGGGCATCCGCGCGAACCTTGGCACTGTAACCGTACTCGCCGATCAGAACCACCGCGGCGCCGGCGGCTGGTTCCCCCGAGTCGGCGCGGACGATGCCGGACAGGTCGTGACGCTCGCGTGGTTCGAGCTTGAGAACGATCTCTTTGCCGGTTCCCGGTGAAGACACCGGAATCTCGCCACCGCGGCCTTCGACAATGACGTAATACTTGACGTCGGCCAATGGCGCCGCGATGTCGAATCGTCCTTGCTGATCTGTGCGGACCCGGACTGTCAGCGCTTCCCGAAGTGGATGCTGGTGGAATGTCACAAGCGAGACCTCCACGCCCGGCACCGGTTCGCCTTTGTCGTCCACAACA
>JACKQG010000561.1_pt1 | contig 54185 bp, 38 predicted proteins | sample 8237621 | NCBI WGS metagenome assembly JACKQG01 (sample SAMN15677084, study PRJNA649215) | marine metagenome | biome: marine; feature: Black Sea; material: saline water; isolation source: suspended particulate matter (SPM) from the Black Sea western gyre | collected 2013-06-09/2013-06-10 | depth... | reverse complement strand
TTCTTAATTGGTAATTTACCTCTCTTAGGGTGTCTGATAAAATGTAGGAAGATCAGACCAGATTATTAGGAGGAAAGGATATCCGTCACCCTATTATTATTTATTTTATTTTAATAATACCATTTTCTTAACACTATTGTATTCAGGAGTTGTCATCCTGTAGAAATAAACACCATTTGAAAGTGGTACTCCAGAGATATCCTGAGCATTCCATTTAATGCTATGATAGCCTGCTTCCAATTGTCCGTTCACAAGTTCAATTATTAATCTTCCTTGTAGATCAAATATAGCAATTGAAACTTTTGCATTATCTGGAAGATCAAAATTAATTGTGGTTTCAGGATTAAATGGGTTTGGATAGTTCTGAGCTAACTTATAATTCATAGGCACAAAGCGTACTTCATAGGCTAACTCTGCACCTGATCGATCGACAATAATGATATTAGTAATACTTTGAATATGTTCTGTCGTAAATAATAAACCATCATGAATTCCGTGACCATCCATATTCAATATCACTGTTTTCAATGATCCATTTATATAATTGGTAAAATACTCATGTCTAGAATCAATCGTAGTTACATCAGGTAAATCAAACTGAATACCTGCAATATTATTTTCAGAGCTTATAAATACCTGATTGCCCTGTACTTTAATATCCACAACAATATCTGCTTCTGCTTTTATCATAGGCACATCCAATATTATAGATACCATTTCAACAATATCTGCAACATTGATACTTTCATCCATATTCATATCTGCTACTGCAAATTCTATTATAGACGGTGTCAATATATCCAAAATGTAATTAACTGTTTGGAGAACATCGATAACATTCAAAACACCATCAAATGTAACATCTCCTACTGGAGGTTGTGCATTTAAATTAAATGGACTTAGAACATCGCCCACATTAGAATTTGAGGCAAAAGTAGCACCTTCATATACAGACCAAATAATATCTTGATTTGCTTCAAAAAGTTTAAAATAAATGTCTTCTTCTGGAGTATTTGAATACACCATTAAGAAAGCAGAATATTGGTCCAATGCTTCAATGTAAATTGGCTGAGTAACACCTCTGCATTCTTCAACCATTCCATTATCAGTTTCAACAAGTGTAAATGCACCAATCATGTCGGTTTCATTAGATAATGATAATCCATTTACAAGTCCAGTTGCTGTCATGGTCATACTATGTTCATATTGATTGACATTCACATTCCAACTTGGTGCATTCTCTGCAAGAGGAGCTTGATATATTTCGTCTTGCATCTCACTATCACGGTTGGAAAGTTCAAACGGATAATTTAAATCACCAGCCCATAAAGATTTTAACATGTATCCCTGTTTCGGTGACATATAATTAAGTGATCCAATCCAACCAAATCCTTCTACATATTGTGCAAAACCAAATTGACTTTTAACAATATCTCCTGTAGCAGAGTTTAAGGATTCAAGTGCATCATCAACAGTCATGCTATATTGAGGTTGAAAACCTACCCAATTCCAACCTGTCACCACATTAATTGTGTCCAATTCAACATTGACAGGATATCCCACCATTTCCATTTCATCTGAATTTGCTAAACTTATCAAATACATTGATTTATTTGAAAACTCACTTAATGGACCAACCCAACCATATCCTTCTACATATTGTGCAAAAGAAGTTTGATTTTTTATTTGATCACCTCCAGCTGGATTCATGTTTGACATGATATTATTTAAACTCATATCAATATTCTCAAGATTTAGAGAAAACCATGTAAAACCTGCAGGATAGTCTAACGAAGTTATCACTTGACTTGTCGCAGTGATGGTTACTGGATTCGTTGGAGTACCATGTGATGCATTTGATTCAAAGGAAAAGGATTCTTCAATCCAACCCAATTCAGTACAAGCAGATGCATCCCAAACTCTAAATGATAAATCTTCTCCTGAAGTCTCATTTGAGTAAATTGTTAAGAATACTTCATACGGATGTGTCCCTGCTAAGTCTTCAAATGCTTGAATATAATCTACTCGTGCAATACCCCGCAATTCATCACCTACAAATACACCGATAATATCATAACCATCATCTGATAATTCACCTTCAGTCGATAATGTTGCTGTGATACTCATTGTATATTGATAATCGGCGGGGTTTAATGACCATTCAGGTTCATAACAAAGTTTACGAATATCTACAATCATGGGTTCATCACCCATCGTACCGGCAGCATAAAGCGTTGTTTGATAATGTCCAAAGTCTAAACCTTCAACCAAACCAATAGATATATCTTGTGCCGACCCTGGCGTAATTGTTCCTGTCATCGGGGCAACTTCTAACCAATTTGGCAATGATATTGCATCACCGCTTGGGATTGCTCCTTCTCTCCCAGCGATCATCTCGTACGACCTGTTTGATCCACCATTATTAACCAATTGACGCTGAGTAGAATATTCATCATCTACCCAAATCACAACATTGTCAATATTGGTTCCAGACCATTCAATCGGATTACGATTTACATAGAATTCCCATACCACTGCTTCGTCCCGGGTATTTCCATATATATCTTGCAGATTATGAATTTCGGCTCTAAATGTTTGGTTTTCTAACCACACATTTGCAGGAGCAGGTTCAACTGTTACGGTATTAAAACCACAGGTAAAATCAAAATCTACAGCCATACCATTTACGGTATTCCATAATTGGATATCACCAGCACCTGGATTTATTTCACCACATTGTACATTTTCATCAAAAGATGCACCAATGAAATCATCGGGTCCAAGAATACCACCAGCCGGTTCTGGTAAACCAAATACTGCTGGTGCGGACCTATCGATAGTACCTGTTACTGATGCTGAAGTACCTGGATATTTACCGCCACCGCATACCGCCTGAGACCGTAATTCATACTCTCCATCTATTACAATATTTGGGCTGACATTAAATGGCATCAATACATAATCGTCAACTAAATCTTCAGCAAGAACAGATGCGGCTGTAAACCAATCACCTGAACCCGATCTGTATTGTAAATCCACTGAGATTAAATTTTCATCTTCAGGATCATAACCATCAATAGTTACCCATAAAGAATCACTACCATGTGAACCATCAATTAACCAACCATCTTCAATATTGGCAATATTAGACTCTGAACATGGTTCTTGGAAATGAGCTGAAATTAAAATACTTCCAGCATTAAGTGTATTTGCACCTAAATCAGCTGCAATGTCACCTTCACATGGTGCATGTAATTCTAAGTAAATATCATCAAATTCATAGCCAATTGCACCTCTATTAACTTCTACAATAATTGGTGTATTGACACCCGGTTCCAACCAGAACCATTGCCCTGCTCCACCAAGCCATTGACCATTTACAGTAATTTCTGCACCATTTAACGATGCATTTTCAGACATTAATTCATAATAATTCGCTTCGCCTGTTGCTGAAGCATTAATTAGATTAATTTCAAAAACAGCAGGTTCATCGGGTGGAACATCTACTAATAAAGGAACAGCTACTTCCATTTCAGCAAGGTGTCGTTTCATTGTTCCATATTCCCATGGGCACATTGATTGACCACCAACTGTTTTAAATACTGGCATTCCGGTCCATGTATCAGCTAATACTTGAAGTAAAAAACCGTCACCAGGATCATCATCATCTAAAGTATATCCAATTTCAATAGAAGAGGTATTTCCCGAAGAATTAGTATTAGATGTACTTCCTGAGATAGTTCCAGTAACGGTTCCTTCAGCTCCAATACCTGCAACTTCACCACCTAAAGTAACCCATGTAGATTGTTCAAATTCCGCAACAAACTCTGAGGTTGATGATGTTGTTGTTTCATTAATATAGGAATATTCAAAAGTTGCTCCAGCGTCATAAGCTATATAGGTATCACCTACACCACCGTCTTCTCCTATTGCAAAATCCGGAGAACTAAATGCTGTTTCCATTAAATTAGAATCCCAATCAATAACAGATTCCCAATAGTTATAAGTATCTAATGATGTTGAATCTCCTTCTAATTGCCATGTCATCATTGCATTTGGCATCATTACATTTTCAATATAAAATCGAGATAGAATAAATGTAGAATGTACTCCACTTTGACTCATAGAAACTGTTGTATCAATCTCAACAGAACATTCTTCCATATTAAGAATACGAGCTAATCCCATATCAAAGGATTTTCCTCCTCCAACATATACTGTTGCATCATTTCCGGTTAATAAACCATCACCATAGGCCGTATAAGTTTCAGAAGTAGTGATGCAATTCTCAGTTTCTGTTGCTGAGGTTTCTGTTGCTGAACCTGACAAACTTGACCCTACATCAAATGTAACACCAACATCTGTTATTGTACCACCACCCGGTGTTCCAACAATTATAGATTGGTTAGTACCAAAAGAACCGACAGCTTCAACTGATCCACCAACACCCATATCTACCGAATATGAACTCGAATTACATACAGTTCCACCTGCGGAGAAATAAGTAAAACTTCCGTCTCCCGGTGGAGTTCTTAGCACCATCCATGGCCAAGAGTTCGATTGAGTTTGAAAATTTGCACCTGGAATTTTCTTTGTTCCTTCTAATAATGCCCAAATTTCAGTTGTTGAGCTTCCACCACCCGGTCCCGCTACAACAATCGAAATATTTTTCTGGTATGGATGATCACCACCAGAAACCATATTTGGCGTTTTTCCGGAAAATGTTAATGGTACAGATTGTCCTGCATATTCTCCTGCAACTGTTCCAGTATAAGAAGTATCAGAAATATTATCAAATATTGCAATATCAAAATTATCCACACGACATGTATTTTCACCATAGCGTTCAAATACATCATAATCAATTTGATAATATTTTCCAGCTTGAAGGATATATGGATACTCTCCACATTCATTTTCTTGTACAACTGCTTTTACCGCATGAGTTGCTCCATCTATCTCCCTCATTTGCCCAAATTCGGCTTCTACGGGAGCACGATATACAAAATCTCTAAATCTATTAGAATGTTCCATACTCATTGAATCTGCAATGAAAAACTCATCTATTGATGGATTGGGATGATCAACACTTAGATTGTAAATAAGTGGTGGTAATGCAGAAGATTCATATTGCCCATATTCATCTACAATAATAGTTTCTTCCACGCATCCATCTACTGGCCTAAATGTAACTTCTATATTTCCTTGAGATGGTGTAATTGGGTGTGCACATGTACCACCTGCTACGGTTCCAGAACCAACTCGAGAAGTTCGGTCATTAAAATATAATCCCGTAATGGGCTGAACCATCATTGGTAGTTCTATCAATGGCGGTAAAAATTCATGTGTTTCACCCGAAAATACATTATAATAATTTGGTGTTAAAATTTTACCTATTGAGCCCGGCTCAATGTCCACTGTAAATTTTCCATCATCGGATGTATATAATGGTGGAATTAAAGAGGTACCATCTACTAAAATTTCGACACCGCCATTAAAACATGCTGTATTTTCATAACGCACATAGCCAGAGACTGGAATTAAAGATTTATCTTCAAAACTTACTTGGTCAATTGATGTACTACTTTGGTTTAAGGTTGCTTGGCGACTTTCGGGTTCATACCAATGGTCGAAAACTTCATTCAATGGTATGTCCATTGACCATTCAATTCCACCTTCAAGCGTTCCAGCTGAAGTTCCCACGGTATTCGTAGTTAAAATTCCAATACCATCATTCATTTTCCAATATTCTACCAAACCGTATTCATCACCTTCTAGAAACTGGTTCATGGTGCCACCTATTTGGTCATAATTACGGGCATAATCCCATTGACGGAATTCGTCCAAACGACCAAAATAGTAATCGGTATCTAATGAAGATTTACCAAATGAGATATTGGATTCTGAATCATAAGAAGATTCAACAAAACTTTCAGCGTCCACTTCAGCATCTACATAGAGGGTTAAATTTCCACCTTCATATGTTACTGCCCAATGATGCCATAAGTTATCATCCACTACTGAAATACCAAACAAATCTACATCTAAATAAGTTGCAGACAAAGTTCCACCCGATGCTTTTACATTTAAATGGTTCTCTCCTGTAATTGGATCTACTGCAGAAAAAATTGTATGGTCTCCGTTAGAACTGGTTTTAAACCAGCCTTCCATTGTATAATCACCCGTTAAATCAATCCGTTGACCACCAAAACTTACATAATCATCCACACCATCGAGTTGTAATGAACGTCCAATTGGAGATGCCAAAGATGGAGTTACAGTAAAGGTTGTTCCGCCTGCATAATAAATACCCTTGATGGCATAATCACCTTGTAAATTGGTTAATGCACCTTGGAATACTGGCGCAATATTTTCATCACGATCCACCCGACATGTTTTACCATCACGGTCATTTGCAGTTAAATCAAAGATTACATCACCTTCAACTTCATCAAATTTAAAGTATGCAGACAATCCATCTTCTTCTCCAGATAGGGTAATATCCATTACATTTAATAGATTTTCCCATCTTCGAGCATAGGACCAAATTCTAAAATCATCCATTCGTCCTGTATAAAAATGACGCGGATCTCGTGGTCCATGTTTACCTAAAGTCATTTCTAACTTTGCGTTAATATCAGTTGCACCAGAACCCTCACCTACCAATGCACCATCAATATACATGGTCATATCACTTGCTTCTTTTACCACAGCTAAATGATGCCATTCAAAATCATTCGTATAAGAATTCACGGTTTTCATACTCACACCATTGTGAACCCAATTTACTTGTCCACCATCTGTAAGTTCTATTAAAACACGATTATTCGTTGAATTAGAATCTACTGCACCAAACAACGATTGTTGATTTTGAACAATTGACCGGAACCAAAGTTCTATAGTATAATCATTTTCCATACCAGTAAATTGACGATTAGTGTTAATATCGCTGTCAAACCAATACACATAACCATCACCATCAAATAACGCAGACCGACCTAAATTAGGTGTTAATATAACTTTTGTATCTACCATCGGTGTTCCACTTGGGGTTTCAATATGACCCGTGATAATTCCATTGGGATTCAAAAATCCCACATTATCATCGGTTTGGCTTTCACCCATTGTATTGGTAACCGTTACACCATAGGTATAATACTCACCTGGGAATACATTAAAATCCTGATATTGTGTTTGAGTTGCAGGTAATGTCGTCAAGATATATCCATTACGGTAAACGACAACTTCATCACTTGTGACCGGTGGTCCGGAAAAATCGCCTTCAATATCCCAATCAAGTAATACCATATCCTGGAAATCGCCGTCAGACGCTCTTAATAAGGGTGCTTTGGGCTCCGTTAAATAATCCGCATAAAAACCAGCAGACATACTGTATTGAGAATAGTTGGTACTATTTTCAGCAATTATTGGTTGCCCTGCTATAATGATCGCATTGTACAAATTGCTACTTGTTTCAAGCATAGGTGCATAGGTTCGCGTATGCTTATGCACCGAATATATAGGTTCACATAATCCCTGCGCAGAAAGCAATACTGGCATCACCCAGGCAACTCCCAAAAGAAACAATAATTGTTTTCTATATTTTTTCATAATTACATCCTTTCAAATCCTATATGGGATTTGGTATAAAAGTTATCTAATTCTATCGAATACCACGGAAAATAATGGATTGTACATCTAAACCACCTGTTGTGCTCACACTAAAAAGTGAATAATCAGGAGTTAAATTACTTATTGTTAATATTATTACTTTGTCATAATACTTACCAACTTCCCACATTACATTTTGACCTAGGTAAAGATCATCAGTAGGTAAATAAAAAGTGTTATTATTATTATCAGTAATAAAGGTTACAATTATAGCACTATAAGTACTTTTTACACTTTCCCAGGTAGTACCTGTTTCATAATACACCCCTTCTGTAAGATTGTAAAATAAATTATCTTAGGGAGTATCATCCTGCCAAATAACGTCCAATCCCTGTCTTTTGGTATTCGTACCATGAATATCACCGGTTACGGTTAGTCCACCACCAACTTCAACATCGCCAGTTGTAATAACTGAATTTGCACTTACATCACCAAAATTTTCAGCAGTAATGTTCGTTGCAGAAACCGTACCTGCAGCAGATAAATCATCAACGGCAACATCACCACCGGCAGTGATAGTACCTGCAACTATTAAATCATCAGCAGAAAGATCACCCGTAATTGTAGCATCACCAGCAACAGAAGCATTTCCGTCGGCAGACAAGTTACCATTAAAACTACCATCACCAAAACCGCTGACAGTGGCAACAATTGCACCGCCACGCTGAATAATTAGGTCACCATCACCATCGTTGTTATTATCCATTTCAATAATTGAGCCATTTGGTGCAGATAAGGCCGCTGCAGAACCGCCCTGCGCCGTATTCAGAATGGAACCATCAGAAAAATAAATAGCTCCGGTAAAATGCATATCAGAGTTTGCATCTACTCTAACGCTGGCTCCCGAATCATTTTCAATGGTCAGCAAATCCTGATCGCCTGCGGCATTAGCAGCGGGTTTGATATGCAGACCTGCATCGGGCTCAGTCGTACCCACACCAATATTCCCCGAAGACGGGAAAATATTATCCACACCAAAAACAGCCATTGCTGCCGGTGCGTTGGTCAGACGTAAACGGGGTTCCATTTCCATTGAACCCTGTACAGACACACCCACATAATACTGCACACCAAAAGTCAGGCCACTCATCGAGTTGATGGATCCTAACTCCACGGCAAATACACCATGAGAGATCTGCATGTCTTCGTATGTTTCTTCCCAGAGGGCTTCCCCACCGACATCCATATCATAAATGCGGAAAGTCAACTGGTACTCTCCATCGTTAACCGTACGGCCCAGTGGATCTCTTAACACACCCTGAAGGGATACGGTTTGTGTGAATGCAAAAGCGATAAAAGCTGTAGCAATTGCAAGTTTATTGATTGATTTTATTCCGAACATGTCTGTTCCTCCTTGTTATTGTTTTCTTTTTTATTGTTATCAAAATTATCTAAAACTTTCTTGATGACTTTAATCTGGGCATCTACGCGCTTTAAAATCTGGTCATTCTCCTGTTCAAGATTCTGTTTTTTTATTTTTTTTTCTGTTATCATATTAATTCTTTAATAATTTTTCCATAGGTTATTTTAATTTAAAATGCCAATACATGGAACTACACAAAAACTACACATTTTCATTTTTTCAAAATCCTTCGAGGAGTAATTCTCTAATTTCCACATTATCATCACTAAAATTCATTGTCAACCTCTTAAACTCCCAATATCATCTGCACCAGCAAAACCACATCAATAACATTTAACAATTGATCACCATTCAGATCTCCAGCGGTTATTTCATTAATTGAAGGATTTGAATTATCTAGAATAATTCCAATCAAAATGACCACATCTACAATATTGATAACTCCATCAAAATTTAAATCACCAACTAAACCACATCCTTCCGGATAAGCTCCCAAAAATTCATTCCCAAACCCCAATTCCGCCAATTGACTGCCCGGATTTAAAAAATAGTTTCCATTATCTGCATCACAGAAATCGGGTTCCACGGTGTACCAATGAATCCCGCCATAACCACCCTCAATGGTGGAATAATTCGTATTCAATTCAGCATTTTCATATTCAAATAACTGCTCGCCTTCTGGTGCTGAATTTCCCCAAATAATACAATTCAGAAATTCCACTCTTGAAGCATCATCTGAAGAAGCCCCACCGCCCCACGTATTTGCATGATTATTAATGATGGTGCAGTTTTTGACTCTGGCGTATCCGCCACCCCAGGATGAGACTCCACCACCTCTTGCCGCAGTATTGTTTTTTATCAGTGAATATTCAATGCGTGCAAAATTAGTATTATTCTCAAAATAAATTCCTCCGCCCTGTCCAATTGGTGCAGAACAATTTTGAATGATCATATTACGATACAATACAGATCCCTGTGCGAATATGCCAGCACCATTCCAGTTAGCACTATACCCATTTTGAACCGTAAAACCATCGATAATGGATTTGCCGTTGAAATTATTCCTAAAGCAGCGTCTTACATTTTCACCGTCAACAATGGTTTCCTGTGGTCCATATTTTGCAAAAAGATAAATGCTCTTATTTCCCAGATCAACTACATCGGTATTTGTAGATGTATAAACACCTGGTAGTACAATGACACTATCAAAGTCTGCTGCCATGTTCACTGCAAATTGAATCGTTTGTAACGGAAATGTTTCATTTCCTGTGCCGGTCATATCACTTCCACTAGAAGAAACATACCAGGAATTGCCATTAAATTGATCTTCTTCCAATTGCGATCCTAAATTCTGCTGGATCAACTGTACAAATTCATCGGGAGCTACTACACGTACATTATTATTCAACTCATTTGCGCAATTAACCACATCTTCAACTGTTCTTGTCCAGACATGTACCGGTATCAGGCTGTATCCGTTTTTTGAATTTGGGTCTGTAGGCAGTGAATTAATATATGATGCGAGACTTGACGGAGTTTCAAATCCTTCCCAAAGATTACGCCTACCGCCAATCACCGGTTTTCCATTCAACCAGAAAATATCACCATCAAGATCAGAATAATCCGAAAATCCATAATAAAAAATGGCTTCAATATTGTGTTGTAGCAGATAAGGAGGAAGTCGAAGTTTGTCTAAATTATTACCCAATACATTGACGATATTTAAATCGGCTTTTGCCATGTATAGATTAGTGATATCCGCAAAATTGGCAACATCTGGATACCCATCCGGGAATATATATCCCATTCCCGATGGTCCAGCGATAAAATAATCTCTGCCCGATTCTGTGTTCGATGCATGTTCATATAGGTAATTCATAATATTGGGTGCTAGTTCGCAGAAAGCAGGAGAAATAGTCCAACCCAAATCAATTTGGCCGCGGAAAGGACTTGCATACCAGTTTTCAGAAGTTGCAAAATCATTCATCAAATATTGCAGATTATCACCATCACTCATCAAAAAACAAACGGTATGGGTATTTTCCACGGTTTCAATTTCGTTATCCTCAATCTGATGTAAATCTGCTTCCAGATTTGTAAATGTAGATAAATTGATGGAATAATTGGCGGCCTGGGTCAAAATAGAATAAAGTGAATTATTGTAAATGAAATCAAATTCATCAATATTACTCCAACCTAGCACAGGTGCACTGGGAGCCATAGAAGAATAAACAGAATTGGTGAGCCAACTATCAGGCGGATCGTTAAAATGAAAAGCATTAGAAAAAATCGAATAATCCGCCAAATGCAGAAATTTATTTTCCTCCAGTATGATGACGAGTTCCTCATTGAACTCATTACCATAATTGGAATAAACCCACCCTTCATCTAGGTTTCTTACATCATGAATCAATGGAATTCCCAATTCTTGAAATACTGGTGCTGTTACTGATGTTACTACAACTGCATTGGATACTGAGCACATTGAAATCGCTGCATTAGTGCTGTTATCATTCAAATTGCAGAAAACATACCCCTCAATTACATGGTTAAAATGGGAAATTATTTCAGAAAAATTATTCAATGAATAGTCAGGGATGACTACGCCAGAATTAACCAGCTCGTCCAGCCAATGGATTGATCCATTTCCGCGGATTCTGTAAATCTCAGGTTTTTCTCGGGCAAGCAATCCCTGAAGTGATTCAATTGTGAAAATCTGGTGTTCATTAAAATTGCTATCACTAAAAATATATAAAGTATCCGGAATGGTCGAAACGGGATAAGGACTGATGTCAAGTCTGTGGGCAGATTGGCAGAAAAGTAAGCAGCAAAAAATTGCAGTCAAAATATATCTATAAATAAATATCGTTAAATTCATTTCAAAATCTTCTCCGTATTGTGGTAAAATTTATAAACTCGATTTCTTTTTACTCTTTTTATATCAATGCCTTTTATGAAAATTAATTGAATTTCATATATTTGCAAACTACACAAAAACTACACTATACAAATTATTTTTTCTATTTCAAATTGACTACTAATTATTAATAAATTACCCTTCATTTTAAAATAGTACGCTTGAAAAATCAGCGAATCAATAGTTTTAGGTCAATGTATGGAAAAGGGAAACAGAAATAACGAATTACGAATTAGCTATAGTGTAGTGAGATGGTCATGCAATTGTCATTTATATTCAATCATTGTCTAATCTCTAGGTTCTGACATTTTTGTCAAAATAATTGTGTCAAGAAAAAAAATGAAGAAAATTGAAAAGGTAACAGGAATTGCAAATTACAATGACGAATTTCTACAACCAAATTACAAATTTACTATATGATTAAAAAAAACCAATCCAAGACAGCAAAAGACGCTGAAGAACTCCTAGAAAAAATTGAAAAATTAAACAATGAAAATAATTACCCGGAAGCTTTGGAAATTGCAGAAAAATGTGAGACTATTTATACCAATTTAAAAGAAAAAGGGAAATTAAATACCACTCATTTCTATTTAGGTGAAATACATCTGTATCTCAGCAATTTTGTAAAATCCCTAGAATACTTGTCTCTGGTTTTGACCTATTTTAAAAACCAAAAAAATTATAGTGAAATTGCTAAAGTTAATAATTTGCTCGGGCAATTATATTTTCGCATACAAAATTTTGATAATTCTGTCAAATGCTTTCAAAGGTCGAAACGATATTATGAAAAAATTAAAGATGAAGAACAAAAAGCGCGCCTCATGAGCAATCTAGGAATTGTTTACAAAGAAAAGGGAGAATATAAAAGTGCTAAACGTTGTTTTAATCAATCACTCGAAATCCTTAAACATAAAGATGACCCGATGGATTTACTCCCTATACTCAATAATCTAGGAGCAATGGAAAGCCTATTAAAAAATTATGATATAGCTTTAACTAAATATAAGGAGGTGTTAGACTTGACCCGGAAACACCGGCCGGAATCTCAATTGCCCATCATTTTAAGCAATATCGGCAGTTGTTATGGCAAATTAGGAAATGTGAAAATGGCAGAAAAATATTTATTCGAATGCAGTTCATTATGTGAAAAGTATAAAAATAAAAACTCCCTTTTACAATCCTATCTTGGTCTTGCTAAAACGTATGAACTTAATAAGTTATTCGAAAAAGCAACTGAATATTTTCAAAGGTATAATGACCTCAATCAGGAAATATTAAATCAAAATATTATACATCAATCTGATAAATACCAGACTCAAATCAATAAAATTTCTACAGAATTAGAAACGGAACGTAAAGAACGGAAAATTGAAAAGCTGAATTATAAGCTGGAAAGTTATAAACGTGACCTGACAACTAAGGCAATGGTCCTTGCAGAACGAAAAGAGCTTTTAAAAGAAGTGTACCAAACTCTCCTACACAGCAGTACAATATCCGATAAGGAGATGAGAGGTCTTATAAATAAATTGAAAAGCAATACATCCAGCAAACTGGATTGGGAAGAATTTGAGCGCTGGTTCAATGAAGTTCATACCGATTTTTATAAAATATTGAAAAATATTTATCCGTCACTTTCCCTGCGCGACCAGAAGTTTTGTGCATTCCTAAAACTCAAAATGCAGACCAAGGACATTGCTGCATTAACCCATTTGAATCCGCGTACAATTGAAAATTACCGTACAAAATTACGCAGTAAGCTTGGTTTAAAACCAAATCAAAATCTGTATGAATTTCTCGATGGGATTTAACATAGAATTAGGAATTGTTAATTGTAAATCAATTTTACTTTTAATTTTATTTTAAGCTTTACAAACATTACCAAAATTAAAATGAATTAATACTATTTTTTTAACCGATTGAAGTAATACTCTCATTGCAGTTTATCCTTTAACCTCGGAGCAGTGACCTACTTATAATACATTAAACTTTACAAAAATGAACTCTCTCTATAAGATTGACCTAGTAGTCCGTTCTGATGGAGGTATTTCTTCTCATTTATTGTTATTACAAATAAATTACTCCTCTATAGTAAAACATCGTAGATTTGAATACCGTAAGATTAATGTATGACAACAATCAGCCAAGAGTCATTAAATCCTGGGGAAATAATTCGAAAATGCCTCCCTAAAAATAGAGGCTTTAAAACTATTACAGATAAGGAGTTAATTCACACCATGATAAGACTTGGTTTTAAAACACTTAATTAGGTATTTTTGGTATGTAATTTATTGTTGTACTTATTACTTGGATCTACCGTATTAAAATTGATCAATCTTTTCTTTATAATCTTAAGACAAATATCTATTTTCTATTCTTCATTATAGGTATAAATCCCGCATTTTTAATTATCTTTTTTGTAGAACTTGATGAAAAGCTCTTTAGAAGAGGATTTATTACATCATTATTTTTTTGAATGGTTTGTAAATAAAATTGATGTGCAAAAGGATATTCTCCAGATAAAATATTATTATATAACGGAATTGCGATAAAATCTTTTTCAGGATATGCGATAGATAGCATTTTAATTTTTGTAATTATTTTAGGTAAATCAGAAACTCTTACAAATCCTATTCCATTAAAATCATCTAAAATACTTACAATCATTGAATCTGTATTATCAACTTCTATGGCTAAATCAAAGAATTTATCATCTTTCAAAACTAAACTTTTAAATAAATCACCTATTTCATTTTTTTGAATATAGGTAATTATCTGAGTAGAAAATCCACCAACTTCATCCCAAAACTGTATATCTCCAGTAAATGTTTTTCTTAATTCCATCTCCTCTATAATCTCAACGGTATTACTATTATGTACCACCGCAATCACACCATCTGCACCAAGCAATGCTTGTCTTGGAATTAGTCCACTATCATATAGTTTTAAAGAATCTTCTTTTGTAAATTTTTGAGAAGAAATACAGGATTCAGTTTTATTTTCTAATAATAAATCTACACAATTAAATTCAGCCGAATATTCAAAACTATATTTATCTGTTATATGTGGATCTAAATTATTAACTACCGATTTCATAAAAGAAGACGAAGTAGAATCAACTGAAATATTTGATTTATTAAATTGATCTACAATTCCACAGCCTGTGAAAAATAATATAATAGCTATCTTCTTAAAGATTTTTTCATTTTTGTATATTATAATTTTAAAATCAGTTAAAACCATGAGTTAATTTTACAAATTATTTAATTGAAGTTTTTTGAGCGGAGATAACCGTATTATTTAATAGCATCGTAATTGTCATTGGGCCAACACCTCCGGGTACAGGAGTAATTGAATTTGCTTTTTCTATACAATTATTAAAATCTACATCACCCACAAGTTTATATCCCTTTGGAGAATTTAAATCCTCAATTCGATTTATTCCAACATCAATAATGTTCACATTTTCACTGATCATTTCTGAAGTTATATATTTAGGGACACCTGTAGCAACAATTAATAAATCGGCTTGTTTTGTAAAATAAGATAAATTTTTTGTTCCTGTATGGCACATTGTAACCGTAGCATTTCCTTTTCGTAATTTCTGTGAAAGTAAACCAAACATCGGCTTTCCAACAATATTACTTCTTCCAACTATAACAGCATGGCATCCATCTGTTTCAATATTATAAAAATCTAATATTTCAATAATTCCATTTGGTGTGCAAGGAATAAATTTAGGATGACCTTCAAAAAGATGTCCAATATTTAATGGATGAAAACCATCAACATCTTTAAACGGAGAAACTGCCATCAATATTTTCCGAGTATTCATACTTTTAGGCAGGGGCAATTGAACTAAAATCCCATGAACTGAAACATCTTTATTAAGCCCCTCAATAATTTCAATTAAATCAGATTCACCAAATTCGGCTGGTAAAGCATAGGTTTCAGATGCACATTCCATTTTATTGAATGCTTTTGTTTTACTATTAACATAAACTTGAGATGCTGGATCATTCCCTACAATAATTACAGCAAGTTTTGGTACAATATTTCTTTTTATTTTTAATTCATTAATTTGAGATGTTAATTTTTCACGAATATGCTTACTAACGGGTTTACCTTTAAGTAAAATAGTTTCATCCGAAATAATTGTATTCAACGCGTTTCCAATTCAGAAATTTTATGATCAATAAATTCAGTTATAGCAATTGTTTTTGATTCCAATTTATCAATCGCCTCATTTTTCACTTTCATTGTCGAAAGATATTCATCCGTAACATTCATAGCCGCGAGTACAGCGATTCTTAATTGTGAGGTTGTATCAGGTGAAGCATTTTGTATCTCAGTCATTCGTTCTTCAACGATTTTAGCTACTTTATGAATATATTTAGAATCAGCACCAGTTCTTATGTTATATTCTTGCCCCATTATTGAAACTTTTATTGGTTTAGTTACACCCATAATTACCTCCTATTATCTTTGAATTGCTCCATGTTCATTTTCTAATGCACTAATAATTTTCTGAATGGTTTTATCTATAATTTTATCATTCAATGTCTGTTCATTCGATTGAAATTTAAGCGAATATCCCATACTTTTTTTATTATGCCCTAGTTCTTTACCTTCATAAAGATCAAATAGTTTTACTGTGGTTAATATATCTCCACCAAACTGTTTAATCGTAGAAGTTAATTTTCCTGTTGAAATATTTAAATTTACTAATAATGCGATATCTCTTGTAACTATTGGAAACTGAGAAATAGCTTTATATCTGTGTATATTTTTTTCTGAAACTGAACTTAATTTTTGTAAATCACCATCAAAAATAATAACATCATTATTAATATTAAATTGATTTAACATTTTTTTTGATATTAATCCAATTATACCGATTCTTATTTTTTTATTTTTAATTTCAAGAGCATATTCAAAACCTAATGCTTCTGTTTCTTTTACTTTTAAATTTTTACAGCCCATCTTTTTCAATATAATAAACACATCTTTTTTGGCTTGGTAAATATCAAATTGAGGTATTTGTCTCCAATGTGGATTTGCATTATCATACCAGACCAGGCCAAATGCAGAAGATTCAACTGAGGTTGTTTCTTTTGCTTCCACTTTTTTATGAATTTGACCAATCTCTAATAATTTAAATCGAGATTGTTGTCTTCGCTCATTAATAGAAACAGCATTTAATAATCCGGGGATTAATGAATTCCTTAAATAAGCCATTTCTTGACTTAAAGGATTTGAAAGTTGAATACTAGGTTGTTTAGAAAATAATTGACATAATTGTTCAGAAATTAAACTATTAGAATAATGTTCTAAAAAACCATTTGATGCTGAAATATCTCTTAACTTATTAAATGATAATTGCTCATCTTTAATAAATGTATTGTAATTGGATGTGAATGAAAATTCTTCAGGAATATTATCATATCCAAAAACGCGTGCAACTTCTTCAAATAAATCAACTTCTCTTTCTAAATCATTACGGTATGATGGTACAACACAAAGATAAATATCATCTTCTTTTTTATATGAAATATTCAATAAATCAAATATTTCTTCTATTTCATTATTTTTTAAATTAATGCCTAAAAATCGGTTACATTTTCGAGATGAAAAAGAAATTGGAGGAATAATCTTTGATTTAATACCAACATCGATAATTCCCTTTGTAATTTCACCGCCAGCAAGCTCTTCAATCAATAATGCTAAATGATTTATTGCAAATTCAATTCGCTCAATATCTGTATCTCGTTCAAATCGCTTTGAGGCATCGGTCGAAATATCTAGAGACTTTGCACTTTTCCTCACAACTTTTGGATCAAAATATGCACATTCGATTAAAATATCAGTAGAGTTTTCATTAATTCCCGAATCAAAACCACCCATTACTCCAGCAAGGGCAATTGGTTTTTCTTGATCACAAATTAATAAATGATGTTCTTTTAATTCAATTTCAGATTCATCTAATAATTGCATTTTTTCATTTTGCTTTGGAAATCTTACAATAATTTTATTTCCAGTTATTTTATCTAAATCAAAAGCATGCATTGGGTGACCACAATCCATCATCACATAGTTCGCCAAATCAACAATATTATTAATCGATTTTAAACCGATAGATTGAATTCGATTTACAAGCCAATCTGGTGATGGTTCAACTTTTACATTTCTAACAATTCGAGTTGCATATCGTGGACAAGCATCTTCATTTTCAATTGTTACATTTATTAAATCTTTAGTATTTATATTAGATTCATTAATATTAATTTCTCGTTCAGAAATTTGAGATTTCTCTAAAATAGCAATTTCTCTCGCAACACCAATATGACTAAAACAATCGCCTCTGTTGGGTGTCAATTCAAAATCAAAGTTAACATCATTTGAAGTTTGAAGATATGATATAAAATCAGTTCCAATTGGCAATTCAGTATTAAGCTCCATTATTCCATCATGACTATCACCTAATCCCAATTCTTTTTCAGAACAAATCATACCATGAGAATCTTCACTTCTTAATTTTGTTTTTTTAATTTTAAAAGCTCCAAAATCAAGTGTTCCACCTACTTTAATTACAGGAACTTTTAATCCTTTTCTTACATTCGGAGCGCCACATACAATTTGAACAACTTCATCATTACCAATATTTACGTTGCAAACTGAAAGTTTATCTGCATTGGAATGTTGTTTTTTTTCTTCTACAAACCCAATAACAACATTTGAAAATGGATATTTTTGTTTTTGAATTATACATTCTAAGCCTAATGCTGTTAATCCTTTTTCAAGCTCTAAAGGCGATTGAGTAATTTCAATATAATCTTTTAACCAATTTAACGAAGTATTCATACAAATTGTCCTAAAAATCGAGTATCACCTTCATAAAATAACCGAATATCTTTTACTCCATATTTTAACATTGCAATTCTTTCTATTCCCATTCCGAAAGCATATCCTGACCAGTTTTCAGGATTATAATCAACCGATTTAAATACTTCAGGATCTACCATACCACAACCTAAAATCTCCAACCAACCTTCATACTTACAAATATTACACCCTTTTTGATCACAGAAAAAACAGGACATATCCATTTCTGCACTCGGTTCTGTAAATGGAAAATAACTTGGTCTAAATCGTGTTTTAACATTTTGTCCGAACATTTCTCTTGCAAAATGACTAAGCACACCTTTTAAATCAGCAAAGCTAACATTTTTATCAATATATAATCCTTCAACTTGATGAAAAAGGCAATAACTTCGAACACTTATATCTTCATTTCTAAATACTCTCCCAGGGGCAATAATTTTTATAGGTGGGTCATTTTTTAACATTGTATGAATTTGTGTATTTGAAGTATGAGTTCTTAAAACCACACCATCTTTTACATAAAATGTATCTTGCATATCTCGTGCAGGATGATGTTTTGGAATATTTAATGCTTCAAAATTAAAAAAATCAGTATCTACTTCCGGTCCGTAAACTGTTGAAAATCCAAGTTTAATAAAAATGGAATTTATTTCATTTAATGTATGAGTTAATGGGTGAATTCCACCTATTAAATAAGGGTCTTCAGGTAATGTTAAATCACCATGATTCATATTTTCTCCATTACTATCTAATGTTTTTATATATGATTCAAATTTAATTGAAAGCGATTGGCGAAGCTCATTAAGTATTTTACCTGCATTTGGTTTATCTTTAACAGGGACATCTTTAAGAGTAGAAAAAAGGTCTGCAACCAGACCTTTTCTTCCTAAATATTTGTCTTTAAGTAATTTTATTTGATGGGCATCATGAGGCAGTCCCTCCAATTCTTGAAGGAACTGCTCTCTGATTTCTTCTGCCCTAACGGCAATGTGCATGTATGTTCTATCCTAAAGATTTAATAAGTGCAGCAAATCCATCAGAATCATGCACAGCCATGTGTGCAAGTGTTTTCCGATTTAATTCGATATTTGCTAATTTTAGCTCATTAATAAACTTAGAATAACTCATTCCATGTTGGCGTACAGCAGCATTAATTCTCGCAATCCAAAGAGAACGAAAAGTTCTTTTCTTATTTCTTCTATCACGATATGCATACTGTAACCCTTTTTGAACTGCATCTTTAGCGGTACGGAAATTGGATTTACGTGTTCCAAAATACCCTTTCGCTTGTTTGATGAGTTTTCGGTGCCTACGATGACGAGGCACACTACTGTTTGCTCTTGGCATGATTCTCTCCTTATGTTTGAATCAATTTCTGAATTCGTTTTGACATTGCTGTCGTCAAAACACCACCCTTACGGAGACGCCTTTTCCGTTTTGGGCCTTTACGGGTTAACAAATGTCTAGCACCTGCTTTGAACCGTTTTAACTTGCCTGAGCCAGTCTTCTTGAAACGCTTTGCAGCATTTCTTTTGGTCTTCATTTTAGGCATCTTACTCTCCTTATCTTATCTTGGACTCATTATCTGAGTCATCCTTCTACCTTCCGTTTCTGGGGCCTTATCAATTTTAGCAACATCTTCAAGGATTTCAGAAACTCGCTCTAAGAGCTTAAATCCTACATCCATACGCGCCATCTCTCTTCCCTGAAACATCACAGTAAACTTTAATTTAGCACCATTTGCTAAGAATTTCTGTGCTTTTGTTAATTTAGTTAAAAGGTCATGGTCACTAATTTGTGGCCGTAATCTAATTTCTTTTAACTGGACAATATGCTGTTTCTTTTTATTGAGCTTTTTCTTCTTTTCTAACTCAAATCGATATTTTCCAAAATCAATTATTTTACAAACAGGCGGGCTAGAATTTGGCGAAATTTCCACTAAATCTAAACCTATTTGCTCTGCTTTTAAAAGGGCTTTCTCTATCACAAAAATCCCGAGTTGTTCACCCTCTGCACCAATTACCCTTACGGTTGAAGCAGTAATTTCATCGTTTTTGTGAAGTTCTTTTTTACCTTTCTGATTGATCGTATCTTTTTCCTTTATCTTTATTTGAAATTTCTTCCGATAATTCTATCGTTAATTGTTCTAGTGAAATTGCACCTAAATCTCCTTGATGTTTCCGTCTTACTGAAACAGTGTCAGAATTTTGTTCTTTTTCACCCACGATTAACATAACCGGAATTTTCATTAATTCAGCATCTCTAATTTTTGCACCTACTTTTTCAGCTCGCCGATCAAAATCAACTCTAATTTCATTATCATATAAGCTATTATAAACTCTTTGAGCATATTCAAAATATTTTTCTGATATTGGAATAATTATAACTTGAACGGGTGCCAACCAAAGAGGAAAATCTCCTCCAAAATGTTCTATCAAGAAGCCCACAAATCTTTCATGTGTACTTAGTGGAGCACGATGAATACATAAAGGAATTTCATCCTCTCCCTTTGAATTTGTAAATGTCAAATCAAATTTCCCAGGGACAGCAAAATCAACTTGATTTGTTGCCAATGTAAATTCTCTACCTATTGCACTCCATACTTGAACATCAATTTTAGGACCATAAAATGCAGCTTCGCCAGGAACTTCTACAAAATTAAACTTACCTTGAATAAGTGCCTCCCTAACAGCACTTTCTGTTTTAAGCCAAAGTTCTGGTTCATTTACATATTTTTTACCAAGTCCTTCTTTATTATGAAGGCTTAACCTCATTTGATATTTTTCAATTCCAAAAATTTCAAAATAATACATATACATATTGCATACAGCAATAAATTCATCTTTAAACTGTTCTTCAGTACAATAAATATGAGCATCATTCATTTGCATACTTCGAACTCTCATCAAACCAAATAATTGTCCTGATTTTTCATACCGATAGCAAGTTCCATATTCTGCAAGTCGTAAAGGTAAATCACGATAACTTCTTGGTTCTGCAGCATAAATTTTATGGTGATGTGGGCAATTCATCGGCTTCACATAATAATCAAAACCGTCCATTTCCATTGCAGGGTACATTGAATCTTTATAATGAGATAAATGGCCTGAGCGTTCATACAATTCACCCTTTGTCAAATGTGGAGTCCGAACGCGTTTATAACCTGCTTTATGTTCTGTTTTTTTTGCTAATTCTTCTAATTCGTCAACTATTATTGTTCCATTTGGCAACCAAAGTGGAAGTCCCGGTCCCACCTCTTCATCAAAATGAAATAATTTTAATTGTTTACCAAGTTTTCGGTGATCTCTCTTTTTAGCTTCTTCAATTTGAAATAAAAAGTTTTTTAAATCTTTTTTATCAAACCATGCAGTACCATAAATTCGTTGTAACATTTTATTAGATTCATCGCCACGCCAATAAGCACCTGCAGTTGATAATAATTTAAAATATTTCAATTTTCCAGTTGAAGGAATATGAGGACCTCGACATAAATCTATAAATTCACCTTGAGAATATGCAGTTATTATTTCATCTGAACTTAATTCTGAAATGATTTCCATTTTATAACTTTCATCCAATTCAGAAAATTTATCTAAAGCTTCTTTTTGTGTTAATTCCTGTCGTTCAACATTAAAATTAGATTTAGCCAATTCTTTCATTTTAGCTTCAATTTCAGGTAAATCTTCTTCTGATAAAAATTTTGGAAAATCAATATCATAATAAAATCGATCTGATAATGCAGGCCCAATTGCAATTTTTGCTTCAGGATATAATTCTTTCACTGCCATTGCTAATAAATGAGCAGTACTATGCAATAGAATTTCATGGCTTTCAGGGTCTCGAGTTGTTAAAATCTGCACGATACTGTCTTCTGTGATTGACTTTTTCAAATCAACAATATTGCCATTAATTTTAGCAGCTATTGAATTTCTAAAAAGACCTTCACCAATAGATAATGCAATATCTCCTGGGGTGGTCCCAATTTCAACTTTTCGTTGAGAATTATCTGGTAATGTAACTGTAATTTTACTCATAATATGTAGTCGATACTAGATTCGAACTAGTGGCCTCTACGATGTCACCGTAGCGCTCTAACCAACTGAGCTAATCGACCTGTTAATTTCCCATGGAAAAAACAGCCTAAAATTTACGAATTTTGCACCACATGAAAAAAAGGAAATTGAAAGATATATTGACACTTTTATAAATACTAATTAAAAATTATATTTTCCCTTATTTGTATTTAGCAAAACTACTAATTAAATATTTCACTTAATACTGAAAAAAATGGGGTCATTTTCAATATTTTCAAAAGGATAATCAATATAATTTCCCGCCCACTCAATATAGTTAAATAAATTATCTATATTTTTAACTTTTGAATAATAATTTAACGCAATTTTTCGGTGACCTTGTAAATCATTTATTTTACCTAAAAGTAACCAAGTATATCCAAGCAACCAATCCATTTCCATTTGATAATTATTTATCACCCAATTACAAAGTTTCTCAGATTTATCTAGTTCATTATTTAAAAAATAATATAAGGCTAAATTATAATTAAGTTTTATTTCACATTCATTTTTTTGAATATTAGGATAATTAAAATGTTTCGTCATTAATTCAGGAAGAAGTAATTCAAATTCATCTTGCTTATTTAATCGGATTAATGATTCAGAAAAGAAGTAAATAAAAAATGGATGATCCGGGAATGATAAATATAATTTTTCAGATAAATGAAATGCTTTTTCAATATCATTTTCAAAATATAAATATAAATATAATAAAATGGTACTGGATTCAATCCAGCTATATTTTGATAATTCGGCAGATAATTCAAGATGCTTTATTCCAAGATTTCTATTAACTTCAATACCAAATAATTTTGCCATCCATTGAACAGGTTTAGACGAAATTGATGCATAATATTCCATTAAGCCAATTGGCATATAAATATCATTTAATTGAGGATTTAATTTTTGAGCATATTTAATATTTTCATGCCCCTTATATGCTGAATAAATTACCCCAAGCCAATCTTTTTTTGCCAAATCTACCCGAGCTCTTAACCCATAGCTAGATCCTAAATAAAGATAATATTTTGCTGAATCAGGATTTTCAGAAATTAATTTTTCATATATTGGAATTACATCCTCAACTCCTCTATAAATAACAGCATAGGATGAATCAAACCCAATATTAATTTGAGTATCTAACCATTTTGATGCAATTTTAACAAAATATGGAACAGGATGTTTTGGGTTTATTGAAATTGCAGAATCTAATAATAATATAGAATTATCAAAATGATAATTATATAATTCATTTATTCCCCTAGTAATTATTATTTCTTCCGAAGATTCCGCAAAAATAAAATTTAGAAAAAAAATGAAGTAAACCCCTCTAATCAATTTTAATTAAACTTTATTTATAATTTTTGTCATTTGCTCAAATAATGAATTTGATTGCTTAATTTTCATTTTATTTAATTCTTCATAATTATTTTTAGCATCTAATTCCCAGGATTTAAAAAAATCTTTATTTTTGATTTCATTTATAATTTTTTTCATTTCTATTTTTACTTCATTAGAAATGATTCGATCACCAACTTTTAATCCACCAAATTCGGCGGTTGTACTAATTGCATTATACATTTTATTAAATCCAATTTTATGAAATAAATCAACAATTAATTTCACCTCATAGAAGCAAACAAACCACGCAACAATAGGTTGATATCCAGCTTCAACAAGAACATTAAAAGCGGTTTGAATTAATTTAGGAATCCCTCCACATAATACAACTTGTTCTCCAAATAAATCAGTCTCGGTCTCCTCTTGGAATGTGGATAAAAATGCACCTGCTCTTGTACCTCCAATTGCTTTACTATATGCTAATGCAATCTTTAATGCATTTCCTGAAAAATCTTGGTGAACTGCAATTAAATTGGGCACACCACTATTTTTTTTAAATGCCTCTCTCACTATTTTTCCAGCTCCGCTTGGTGCAACCATAATGATATCAATATTTTTAGGTGGATTAATTTTTTTATAATAAATATTATATCCATGAGAAAATAATAATATTTGATTTTTACTTAATAATCGGTTTATTTCAGAATATAAATTTGCCATAACTTCATCAGGTATTAAAAATGATATAATATCCACCAATAATATTGCTTCTGGAATTAACATTGGAGTTAAATTTTCATTTTTTACTAAATCCCATGATGTACTATTTTCTCTTAATCCAATGATGACATCTATACCAGAATCTGATAAATTTTTTGCCTGAGCACGACCTTGATTACCATAACCAATAATAAGTACTTTTTTATTTTTAATTATTTCTAAACTAGTATCTGAATCATAAAATATTTTAGAATTTTCAAGAGAAGATTTCATTTAATTATTTATTCTTAAATCTTATTTTAGGTTGAATAAAATTAATTAATACAGGAAGCAATGTCATTGACCCTGCAAGTGCAACAATTAAAATAATAGTGGCTAAAATTCCAAATTCATGATTAGGAACGAACTGTGAAAAACTAAATACAATAAACCCAAGTCCCAAAATTATTGTTGTATTTATAATTGCTTTTCCTGTTGTGAGTAGTGTTTTTGAAATTGCCTGACTATAATTATTATAAATTTTATACTCTTTTCTAAAACGAGATAAAAAATGAATTGTATCATCAACTGCAATTCCCAACGCAATTGAAAAGGTCATTGCAGTTGATGGCCTTAATTTAATTCCTAAATATCCCATCATTGCTCCAGCAACCATTAAAGGAAGAACATTGGGTATAATAGCTAATAATGCTAATCTTTTTGAACGAAATAAAAATATCATTGAAATAAAAATAATTGTAAATGCAATTAAAAAACTTACTGTAAGGTTTTTCACTAAATGCCTATTTGTTTTTAATGCTAACAATGTACTTCCCGTAACTAATATATCTACCGATTCTCCAAATATTTCAGATGATAATTGTTGAATTTCATTTTTTAATTCTTCACCTCGACTTGTTGCAATATTTGAAATTCTTAATGTTAATCTTCCCTTAGAAAAATCATCATTTAACAAATTAATTGGTGAATCAATAGAATAAATTAATGACAGTGCATCATCTTTACTTTTTGGCAATTCTCTTTTTTCTGTACCTATTTCTTCATTTAATATTTTTAAATAATCAGTATAAGAAATTATAGTACCAATATCATTTAACTTTTCTATTTCAGACTTAAATAAATCTACTTTAATTAAATTCAAGGAATCTATAGCAAATTTTTCAGATTTAAAATTTAAAACTATTTCTAAGGGTAATGTACCACCAAAATGTTTTTCCACAAATTTCATATCATCAAATAATTTATTTCCAGGCTTTAAATCATCCATTATCGTTGAATCATAATCCATTTTAAAAAGACCAATAATAGTAACGATAAATAATACACCTGAAATTGCTAATATTTTTTTTGGATGATTTTCATTCCATTTATTTAATTTCTCCGCTGCCTGAAACCGTTCACCAACAATTAACCTTTTCACATGTTTTTTATTAGGTGTATCTATCATGCTCAATATAACTGGAATAATAATAATGGTAAGAATAAATAATAAAAAGACACCAATTCCAAGCATAAAACCAAATTCTTTAGTAATTCTAATATTTGTTAACATTAGCGAAAAGAAACCAATTGCAGTTGTAAAACTCGTTAAAAATAAAGCAGCACCAATTTCTTTAATTACTTTCACAAGTGCATCATTTTTATTTAATTTATTTTTTAAATTTTCATGATATTTGATTAAAATATGAATAGCATCCGACACACCAATTATCATTAATAAATTAAATACAAGATAAGTAACAACATTTATTGAAATATTTAATAATGCCATTATTCCGGCCACCCAAATTAAGGTAACAGCAATTGCAATTAAAGGTAGAATAACCCCTTTTATTTGTCGGAATAATAAAAATAAAACCAATGTTACAACAATAAAAGCTATTGGTAAAAATATTCTACGCTCATTATTTACAAATTGAATATAACTTGTTCTCATTACAGGTATTCCGGACCCATGCCATTTATATTCAGTTAATTGATTAATTGTTGACTCAATTTCATGAATAGTAATTTCTCGGGAATCATGATTATTTATATCATCTTCTAAATTAATAATAATCGATGCCATTTCACCATTATTTGAAACTAATCCCTGACTATATATTGGATGTTCTTTTATCCACTGAAATGGGTTTGGAAAATCATCAAGGAATTTTTCATTATCAAGATTACCTAAGCTCAACACAGATTCTACACCATCAATCAATTCAATATCAGAAGATAATTCTGCTATTTCATTTAGTGATTTATTAGAAAAAATATTTGGTGTTTCATAAATATATATTGCAATATCATCTTCTCGTGAAAATTCATTTATAAAATCAACATATAAATCTCTATCAATATCATTTTCAGGGAACATCTGCTCTAAGGAGAAATCGACTTTTAGTTTATTTGTTGAAAAAAATGCATAATAACCAAATAAACTAGTAATTATAAAAATTAATGTTAATACATAAATTGGATATTTAAGGATTCCATGAGTAAAAATGTTTATAATATTTTTCATATTCATTAAATTGTAAGTTTTTAAGTTGAACCCAACAATATTAAAATAGCCCCAATTGAAGCAATTATTATTGCAATTGTTTTGCGTGGTGTAATTAATTCATTCAAAAATATACGAGCAAGAATTAAAATAAAAAATGATGCTGTTTGATTTAATATTGCAGCAACAGATGCTTTTGTAAGTGCCATACCTATAATCCAAAATGAAATACCTAAATAAGTTGAAAAAATTGTTCCCAAAAATAGCGGTTTCCAAATAGACTTATTTGATAATATTTTAATTAATTTTGATTTTGGAATTACAAAAAAACTAATCAAGATAGGTACAATTGCTCCAGGTATCATTCTAAATCCTGCAATCCATAATTGATTATTTACACCATTCATTTTATTTAATATGGGTTTTATCCATACAATACAAAATGCCATGAGTGCCAAAGCAATAACACCAACTAATATACCAAACTTTAATCGCTTTCTTTCTACAGGTATATTTCTTAATTTTATTGAAGCAAAAATTATTGAACCAATAATTAATATTCCACCCAGTATTTGTATTTCAACTAACTTTTCACCCAGTAAAAAAAAAGCAAAAAGAATCACAAAGGGGCTATACATTATATCAACTAATGCTGAAATTCCAGCACCAACAATATTTAATGAGTGAAAAAATAAAATATCTGCAATTCCTAAACCTAAAATCCCACTTACAATTAAAATGGTTATATCTTGATTTGTGATTCCATTTGGAATGCTAAATGGGTTTCCTCCAAATAAAAAAATAGTCATAAATAATAATATAAATCCAATTGTATTTTTTATTGCATTTAATAAAACTGGAGGAATTCTATCTCCAATTTGCTTAAAAATTATTACAGCACATGCCCAAAAAAAAGCACTTAATAATGAAAATAATTCACCCATTATTTTTGGCAATAACTATTGTAAATCTTCAACCTGATAACGAATTAAGGTAATATATTTATTAGAATCTCCTTTTAAAAACATTCCAGGACCTTTTATATAAACTTCTTCATGATCGCCTAAGTGTATATAACCTTCATCTGAAATATAATTTTTTAATAATTTTACAGTATTATTAATTTGACTATAATCACCATGATGAAGAACTTCTGCAACTTTTTCATATTCCCACTGAAGTAAATTAATTCCCCTTATACTTTAAATAAAACTCATCTGGTAATGATTTTACTTTTTGATTTAATTTAATTGCATATTGACCAATCCACTGCTCTCTTGGCAATTCAATTGATGTTATCCAGCGAGCAAGCGGGGGATTATTTTCTAAACCATATTCTCGTTTTATACTATAAAACGCTTTATATAATATAGAAAATGCAATTCCAGCTGTTTCATTGGGATCACCTTTTATTTCAAAGACAAGCATCATTTCATCAGAGTAATTATTTATTGATGGTTCACTAAATTTATCATAAGATGAATAATTTTTCTCGCATCCAATGAGAATTAATAAAGAAATAAAAATAGTGTTTAATTTCAATTTAATTTCTCTAAACATTTTTTTATTCTATTAAAAGTACGCTCTATATCATTATCTAATCCAATTGAAAACCTTATTATTCCAGGACTTAATCCCATTTTATTTTGTTCATCTTCAGGAATTTCAGAAGACGTACTACTTCCTGGTAAACTGAAAAGAGTCTTATAATACCCTAGACTAACTGCCAAATACCCAATTTTTTCATTTTGCATTTCTTCTAATATAAATTCCGCATTTTTCAAACTTCCAACATCAACTCCAAACATTCCTGTAAAACCAAAATCAGCATTCATTATTGTTTTCATTAATTTATGCTGTGGATGTGCATTTAATCCAGGATAAAAAATATTATACCCAAGTTTATCTAAATTTTCTGAAATAAATTTAGCATTTTTACTATGCTGTTTCATACGAACATGCAAAGTATTCAAATTCTTTAATATACTAGATGACCTAAAACTATCCAAAACAGGACCAAGAAGCATTGTCATACCATTATTAATATCTGTTAATTCATTAATAAAATTTTGTGATGCACAAATACACCCCGCGACACAATCACTTGCACCATTAATATATTTAGTCATACTATGAATTACTACATCTGCACCCAATTTATATGGAGTTACAACCATTGGACTAAAAGTATTATCTACAACTAATTTTAAATTATTTTCTTTTGCAATATTACTTAATGAAGGAATGTCCGAAACATCCAATAATGGATTAGATAATGTTTCACAATAAATTAATTTAGTCGATTCATTTATGCTTTCTTTCAGGGTTTCAAGATTTGTAACATCAATAAACTTTACATTTATACCAAACCGAGGGAGTATATTTTTAAATAATGCCCATGTACCACCGTAAATAGTTCTACTTGAAATAATTTCATCGCCATGTTTGCAAATTTGGAGTATCGTACAGGCAATTGCACTAATTCCAGAGGCTGTTACTTGAGCAGATTCTGTTCCTTCCATTTTTGATAATGCTTCAGATAAATATTTATTTGAGGGATTCCAATGACGACTATAAAGAAAACAACCTTCAATTTCATGGTCAAATAATTCATTCATGGTATCTGGTTTTAAAAAAGTAAAAGTAGAAGAATCTGTAATTGAAGGATTAACGCCTCCAAACTCTCCAAAAACATGATGGTCTTGTATTTCTGATGCTGGATCAAACTTCATTAAAATCTCCTAAAATATAATTTATTGAAATGCCAATGGTGTAAAATTAAGGTTATTTATATTTGAATTTATATTGTAAATAAAAAAGCCTCACAATGTGAGGCTTTTACTTTTATCATTAAAATACTTTATAATGACTTTACAAGTACAGAATTTAATCTCTTTACAAACCCTGCAGGATTTTCTAATTTCACACCTTCTTGCAATAATGCCTGTTCATAAAGTAAAAATGTTACATCATCAAATGATTTACTTTTGCGCATTTCAGTTAATTTATTAACAATTTCATGATCTGGATTAATTTCCAAAATTGGTTTAATATCTGGCATTCCTCCAGACTGTCCCATAGCCTTCATTATTTCTTGCATTTGTGAAGTTGGATCATTTTCATCTGCAACTAAACAAGATGGTGAATCACTTAATCTATTAGAGACTTTTACATCTTTGACTCTATCACCTAAAACCTTTTTAATTTTTTTAATTAATGGTTTCACTTCTTTTTCTTTTACTTTGTCTGAATCATCCTTTAATTCATCACCAGCATTTGATCTATTAACCGCCTTTAAATCAAATTCTTTATATTTAGGAATAACTGGCATAATAATTTCATCAACCTCATCATCCAATAAAAGTACTTCAATATCTTTCTTTTTATACATTTCTAATAGAGGTGATTGTCGTAATGAAGATTGATTTTCACCAACAAGATAATAAATTGATTTTTGTTCCGATTGCATTCGGTCAATATAATCTTGTAATGAAACAACTCCATCTTCTTTTGTTGATTTAAACCTTAATAAATCAAGTAATGTATCTTTGTTTTCATGATCTTGATAAACACCTTCTTTGATCATTCGACCATATTCATTATAAAACTCTGAATATTTTGTTTCATCTTTTGCAATATTTTTGATTTTATCAATTATTTTTTTTACAGAGTTTGATCTAATTTTTGCCATTACTCTATTTTGCTGTAGGATTTCTCTACTCACATTTAATGGTAAATCAGATGAATCAATAATACCTCTAACAAATCTTAACCAAGTTGGAAGCAATTCTTTTTCATCATCCGTGATAAATACTCGATTAACAAATAATTTCACACCTGGCTTATAATCAGCTCTGTATAAATCCATTGGAGCTGTTTTAGGAAAATAAAATAATGTTGTATATTCTAATACACCTTCAGCTTGACTATGAACCCAATCCATAGGGTCATTAAAATCATGAGAAAGTGATTTATAAAATTCATTATAATCTTCATCTTTTAATTCAGACTTTGATCTTTTCCAAAATGCAGTTGCTTTATTTACTTGCTCTGTTTTTTCAGTTTTACCTTTTTCTTTTCCATCATCATCATAATCTGTTTCATCAAATGTTAAATTAATTGGAAATGCAATATGATTAGAATACTTCTTAACAATTTGTTCAATTTGCCATTTATTTGAATATTCCTTACCTTCTTCATTTAAATAAATTGTAATGGTTGTTCCAACAGTATTAGACTTAACTTTCTCTAAATCATATCCTGATTTCCCATCACTTGTCCATTTATTTGCATTTTTTTCTCCCGCCTTTAAACTGATAACTTCAACCTTATCAGCAACCATAAAACAAGAATAAAACCCAACACCAAATTGTCCAATTAAATTTGAATCTTTTTTATCATCACCTGATAATTGAGATAAAAAGTTTTTAGTTCCTGACCTTGCAATTGTACCAAGATTTTCAACTAATTCTTTCTCATTCATACCTATTCCAGTATCAGATATAGTTAATGATGGATTTTCTCCTTCAGAAAATTTTATATTAATTTGAGGATCAAATTCAATAGAATTAAATTTTTTGTCAGTTAATGTGAGATGCTTTAACTTATCAAGTGCATCAGATGAATTTGAAATTAATTCTCTAAGAAAAATTTCTTTATGAGAATATAATGAATGAATAATTAAATGAAGTAATTCACTTACTTCCGTTTGAAATGTATGTTTTGGCAAGATTGCTCCTAATTATATTAATTAATTAATTTTAAAAATTATTACAACAATCATTCCATGTTAATAAATGACTGACATAATGACATTATAAAAAAAGTAACATTATTTATTTGCAGCTTTTATTCCTTCATCTTCATCAACAGATTGAAGAAGAATAAAGCCGATTAGAAACATTAAAAACACAACAGCAATACCATATCTTTGAGAATTAAATATTTCAGTAAATATCCCTAATAATAATGGCCCAATAAATGCAGTTGCTTTTCCACTAAAAGCAAAAAAACCAAAAAATTCATTTTCCATTTTAGCTGGGATAAATCGTGCCATTAAAGATCGACTTGCAGATTGATTAGGCCCAGAAAATATACCAATTAATACTCCTGAAAGCCAAAAGAATAACCTTCCAGTAATTAATGTTTCTCCTAAAATAGGTAAATTAAGGCTAAATAAATCCTTATTAGGAACTGTTACAGCAATAACACATGCAATAATAAGCCCTAAATTACTTAATTGAATTGTTTTTTTACCACCGATAACATCATCTAAAAACCCAAGACCAAAAGCACCGAGTCCCGCAGTAACATTTAATACAATTCCAAAAATCATTATTTCTTGAAAAGTAAAATCAAAAGTTCCTGCAGCGTAGATTCCACCAAAAGCAAAAATAGTCACAAGTCCATCATTATAAAATAATCGAGCAATTAAAAATTTAACTAATTGTTTATACTCTTTAATGTTTTGGAATGTATGAAATATTTGTCCAAATGATTCCTGCCATAAACTTTTTGTAAATTTTGTTTTTTTTGTTTCATTTTTCAAACCTAAAAATACAGGAATACTAAAAACTAAGAACCAAAGAGCAACCATTAAATTGGTTGCCCTTATATGCTCTCCTCCATCTTTTGTAACCCCAAAAGCAGGGTTTTCTGGATTTATAAATAAAACCATCGCTAATCCTAATGCAATTAACCCCCCCACATAACCAAATGACCATCCATAGCCAGAGACTCTACCTATTTTACTTTTAGGAGCAATATCTGGCAAATATGCATTGCAAAACACACCACCCATTTCAAAACCTATATTCGCGATTATAACCCAAAATAATGCTTTAAATACTTCACCTGGAAGAGGGAAATAAAGTGCAAAACTTCCAATTATACACACGTAAGTCCAAAACATTAAAAAGAATTTTCGGTATCCCCCCTTATCTGCTATTGCTCCCATTATAGGTGATAAAATTGCAACAGTCAATCCGGTAATCGTCATTGCTCTAGACCATAACGCAGTACCAATTATTTCATTTTCAGCAATTACTTTTGTAAAAAAAGTACCATAAATAAAAGTTATTATTAATGTGGTAAAGGGTTGATTTGCAAAATCATACATTGACCATGCAAAAACTCTTTTTTTACTATATTTCCCTATCAAGTTACTTCTCCATATTAATTATAAATTAAATATTTTGATCTTTGTTTATTAAATGTTTGTTTATCAGAATTCCAAGAATTCACTAAGGAATAAATATCCTTTTTTTCAATAATCGTTTTTCGTAATTTATCTGATCCATAAAGCTTGTCAATAAAATTTGTATCTAAAAATTTAAAGTTATGTGGATAAATATTATTAATAATTGAGAGCAATTTTATTACCGCTTTTAATGGATTATTTTTTTTATTTACAATTTCCATTTTAAATCCATAACAAATTTTATTTTCATATTTTGGCCATTTAGACATTTCAGGTATTGAAATCGGCGTAAATTTAGTTTTCTCTAATTTTATTCCATGTAAAATATTAGAATCTAAGTTTACCAATATTGAATCTGGATTTAACCAAGGTGCGCCGAAATATTTAAACGGATTTAATGTTCCCCTTCCTTCGGATAAATTTGTACCCTCTAACAAACAAAATCCTGAATATAATTTTGCTGTTTCTAAATCTGGAATATTAGGAGAAGGAGAAAGCCAACCTTTAATTTGTCCATTATATTCTTCATTTCTCTGCCAATTAATAACAGGTATTACTGTTAATTCTGCTCTAAATTTTTTATTTGCCCATTGTAATTCATTTATCATTATTGCCAATTCACCAATACTCATTCCATGTAAAATTGGTATATGATGCATACCGACAAAAGATGAAAACTCCTCGTTCAATATTGGTCCATCTATAATAATTCCATTTAATGGATTTGGACGATCTAAAATTAAAACTGGAATATTAATATCTGCACATGCATCCAAAATATAAGTTAATGTACTAACATACGTATAATATCGTGAACCAATATCTTGAATGTCAAATACCATTAAATCAATATCATTTAAATCATTTGACGTTGGTTTTTTATTTTTTCCATATAGACTAATAAATTCAATACCCGTTAACTTATCTATTCCTGAATTAACATATTCTCCAGCACTCAACTTGCCTTTTAACCCATGTTCAGGGGTAAATATTTTTTTAATATTTACTTCATTTATGGGATTAATTAAATCTAAAATATGTGAATTTTGTCTATTTACACTTGTGTGATTTATTACTAAACCAATATTTTTATTTTTCAAGAAATTAAAATTTGAATGTTGAAGAATATCTAACCCCGAATATACATTCATATCATTAATTTTAATTTGTTTAGGTATATATACTTTAGAAGATTCCCAACAAAAAACAAATGTAAAAAAAACATTAAATAAAAATAAAAACTTATACACTAAGTTTGGCTTTTATTTTTTCAACTATGATTGCGATAATAAACCCAATTAAAGCGGAAATTAAAACAAACCATGTCCATGCAATTCCATATTTATCGAGAAGAAATACAGTAAAAATTGAAGTGATTAATCCCAAAAGAATACTAATTTGATTTTGAATTAAATCAGTTTTAAGACATAAAAATAATACGAGCAATCCACCATAAGTAAATGATGCAATTCTAAAGCCGACAATTACAATGGCTTTATCACTTTCGTCAAACATCAACGCAATCCCCATTAATACAATTCCCCAAAAGACGCTTACAACTCTCATTTTCGAAATTTGATTTGATTTGACTTTCATCCAATCAATAATCGTTGAAGATGCTAAAGAATTCATAGATGAACTTAATGTTGACATCGCTGCAGATAATACCCCAGCAAGAAGCAATCCTCTTAATCCTGAGGGAATTACTTCTAAAATAAAAGTTGAAAACTCTCTATCTTTTTGTATTTCCATTCCTTCAAAATAAATAAAAATCAATGAACCTGCCAGTAAAAATAACCCAAATTGAAAAAATACAAATATTCCACTTCCAATCATGGCTTTTTTTGCAGACTTTAAATCTTTACATGATAGACATCGTTGAACCATCATATAATCTGTTCCATGGGATGCAAATGAAAATATAGTCCCACCGATGATAGCACTATAAAAATTCATTGAAGTAAAAATAGGATTTCCTGAGAAATTAAAAATTTTTATTTTTGAAGATTCAAATAATTGGGAATAAATAAATGAAATATCAAATGATGCAACAACTAAGGAGATTACAATAATTCCGCCTGATAAATAAATTAAAAATTGAAGTGCATCTATCCAGATTATTGTTTTTATTCCGCCTGTGATAGAATAAATTAAAGTACAACCCCCGATTACACAAACAGCAATTGGAATATTCCAACCTGTAATTACCTGAATTATTACTGCAGTTGCAAGATAACGAATTCCATCTGCAAAAATACGAGTACATAAAAATAAGCCTGATGCTGTTTTTTGAACTATATGACCATATTTTTCGCCTAGTACTTCATATATAGAAACAACACCTTCTTTATAATAAATAGGAAGTAAAAAATAGCTCACTAAAATTCGGCCCAAAATATACCCTAAAGATAATTGCAAAAATGTCCAATCTCCTCTGTACGCAATTCCAGGTACACTTATAAATGTTAATACTGATGTTTCTGTAGCTACAATTGAAAACATCGATATTTGCCAAGGTAAATCTCTTCCACCTAAAAAGAAATCATTCGAAGTTTTATTTTTGGTGAATTGACTTAATCCTACAGCTATAAATCCAAATAGGAATATGACAATTATTGCAATATCTAAATTACTAATTTAATAACCTTTTTATTTTTTTGACTTAATAATTACATCATTCAAATCATCTAGTCGTTCAACTAATCTTTTTATGATATAATCTTTGAATTTTTCGCGGGTTTCAGATTCTAAATGGTCGAATAAGTCTTTATCAATTTTAAATACTATGACTAAATTATTTGCAATAATACTTGCCGTTCGCTCTGTATTTGTTAAAAATGCATACTCACCAAAAAAATCACCAACAGTTAAGGTTGCTAATTCAATTTCCTTTTTACCTTTTACAACTCTAACTTCACCTTCCACTATTATATAAAATGCATTTTCAGTACTATTTTCTTTTACTAAATATTCATTTTCTCTAAATATTAGGAATTGAGTCTTCATATCGATAGTTTTTCTTTTCTCATAACTTGAGAACTGTTTAAAAAATTCCAATCGATTAAGAATTTCTAACATTTTATTCCAATCTAAATTTCTGACAACTTCCATTTATATTAAATACTTCATTGTTATTTACTTCAATTTACTATGAAGTGTGTTGGCAAGAAAAATAGTATTTTGAGAATTTAAATTTAATATATTTATTTTACTTTCCTTTTTCCCACAATGCACAAATTGCACCAGCAGGATCTTTAATTACAATGTACTTTCCCATTGAACCAGTATCAATTGGTCCACGAAGGATTTCACCATTATTTTTCTTTACAAATTCTATTTTTTCTTCAAGACTTTCAACACAAAAATAAACCATCCATATAGGCGGCATTTCCTTATTTATTCCATTGGCGTGACAAATTCCTGCCAATGTTTCTCCATTTATAGGTGAAATCATATTATAATCCGAATAATCACCCATTTTATGTTCAGTTGAATTCCATCCAATCGTATTAGAATAAAAGTCTTTTACTTCATTTGCATTTGGAATTGTTAAATCAAACCATAATGCTTTTCCAATATCTTTATTTTTACTCATATTTTTTTCTATTTTACTTTTTAAGATAAAATTAAATTTACAACTGCTATAATATCTAATACATTAATGATATTATCTTCATTTAAATCACTGTATATAAATTCATTATCTGAAGGTATCATTTGTTCTAGAATTATATTGATTATTAATATAATATCTGTCACATTTATAACTCCATCCATCGTGGGGTCACCTAATAAAATAGGATTCCAATTCAATTTATAAGATGAACATCCATAAGTACCCACAATGAGTGTATGAGAAGGATTATGAAATTTTAAATCAGTTATCGGTACCGCTGGTAAATTATTACCAAAGACGCTCCATTGTAATCCACCATCACTTGTGCCAAATACACCTGCATCGGTTCCTACTAATATATGTGAATTTAATCCAGGGTTAATTACTATACAATTCACAGGAAATTCAGGTAAATCACCTTGAATCGAAAACCATGTCTCCCCTAAATCATCTGACTTAAATATATGTGACTCTGATTCATCCCATCTAAATCCTGATATTGTAGTATAAATTGTATTTTCATCAATCGGATCAAATTCAACTGAAGTAATCCACCTTTGTGGCAATCCATTAGATATTTCGTTCCATTCACCTTCATTTACTGATAGATGAACTCTCCCATCATCTGAACCTGTAAGAAGTAAATTAGGAATTAAATGGCTTTGTGCTAAACATGTAATAGTATGATAACTTGATCCATCATCACCTTGAGTCAAATCTTCACTAATACTATAAAAAGAATTTCCCCCATCGATAGTTTTCCAAACTCGGTATGTCCCTACAATTAAGTGCTCTGGATTATTTATATTCATAAAGAATGGTGTAGACCAATTTTTCCGATCATCTCTAAATTCAAATCCAATACTAGACCAACTAGCACCTCCATTTACCGACTTTCTTATTTGCCCCCATTGATATTCTGAATAAATAATATTCGAATTTTCTGGATGAATTTCAGAATAAAAACCATCTCCACCTAAAATATTTTCCCAATGATCTATAATTCCATCACCTCTATTTGTACCATTATCTTGCGTCCCTCCTAAAACTACATCAGAATTAGAAGGATCAATTTCCATTTTATAAAATTGCGTAAGTGGTATATTATTAAAATGATTCCATGTAATTCCTTCATCCAACGTATTATATAGTCCACCGTCATTTCCTACCCAAATTTTATTCTGTTGAGGTAAAAACTCCATGGCATGATTATCCACATGTATAATATCAGAATTAAAATATCCTGCAATTACCTCCCATGAACCTCCCCCATTTATTGTTTTTGCTAATTCAACACCTAAAGCATAAGCAATATCTGGATTTATTGGGTCAACTCTCATTTGACCAAAATACCATCCAAAACTTCGATTCATTACTTCAAGGTTTTGGTCATTTGTTTGCTGCCATGATTCTCCATTATCAATTGTTTTATATATCCCCATAAATGAATTTTCTTCGTCACCACTCATTTGCTTATCATAGAAAGCATATAATATTTCTGGATTTGATTTGCTGATATCAATTCCAATTCGACCAACAAATTCACTCTGAGGTAGCCCATTAGTTAATTCAACCCAACTATCACCTCCATCAATCGTTTTATATATTCCAGAACTTGGACCACCAGATCGTCGATAATTTAATCCTCTAATGCGTTCCCACATTGATGCATAAAGTATGTTTGGATTTGTTGGATGTTGAACTAAATCAATTGCTGAAGTTGAATCTGTAACAAATAAAATATTCTCCCAAGTATCACCACTATCTTGTGATCTATAAATTCCTCGATGAGGTCCCGGTGAGAAAAGACTACCACACACAGCAGAAAATATATTATTTGAATTTGAATAGTCAACTATAATTCTTCCAAAATACGCAGATTCGATTAATCCAGATTGATGCCATGATCCACCTCCATCAACGGATTTATATAGTCCATTTCCTGGAAAACTAAAACTTGATGAATTTGCCTCTCCAGTACCTACATAAATTATATTTTGATTATTATTATCAATAGCAATATCACCAATTGAAATTACGGGAGCATTTTTAAAGATATGAGTCCATGATTGTGCATTATCAATCGATTTATATATTCCACCAGATGCAGAACCAATATAAATTGTATCGGGAGCATCCTCATGTATTTCTATATCTGTAATTCGACCGCCTATATTTGTTGGTCCAATTTGAATCCAATCTTCTCTAGATGGACTCTGATTTCGTTCTTGTCTAAAATTTGAAACTAAGTTTAAAGATTCTAAATAAAAAGATTCATCAAATTTACCATGTGGCCATGTCCGTTGTTGACCAAACCATTCATTTGGAATTGCAGAAGGCTCTTTTTGAATTGGAGTACCAAATGGTTTTTTAACAAGTAATCCTTTATAAATTTTTTCATTTATTTCATTTTTCTCAATTTTAAAATTTATAAAGAATATGAATGAGCTTAATAAAACTATATAAATAATTTTTTTCATAATTATCATTTTTTCATTTTTATATTATATATAAATTAAGGTTTAAATTATATTCAAAATTATATTTTGGTTTTTTATCAAATTATAATATATGTTTAAATTATTATAGTTAGGGGTGTCCAAAATTAATAAGAATTATGGACTGAGAACACACCCTTTGAACCTGAACTAGCTAAAACTAGCGGAGGAAAACAATGAAATTTACACAATCAACAATTTGGAATAATTCTCTTCCAATATTAATCTTACTTTTAATAACCTCAATTTCTTTTTCAGACACAATTTCTGGAATAGTTACCGATATTTCAGGTAATCCAATATCGAATGTAAATATATATAATCAAAATACTGGAACACATAGTGATGAAAATGGACAGTTTAGATTGGATATGAAAAATGATATTCTATTAACATTTTCACATATTGGATTTGAAAGTATTCAGTTAAAATCCGATTCAAAAATGGTAATAATACTTAAAACTTCTAACTTACTTGGAAAAGATGTTTATGTAAATTCATCCTTAGAACAACGAGATTTATATAATACACCTGCATCTGTAACTCTATTTAATTCAAAAGACTTATCAATAAAATCAGATGTACATCTTCAAGGATTAATCGAACAGATTCCGAACTTAAATTATTCAAGTGGAACTTCACGACCTCGCTATTTTCAAATCCGTGGGATTGGTGAGCGAAGCCATTATGCTGGTGAAGGTCCTCCAAATTATTCGGTAGGATTTTTAATGGATGGTATAGATTTTAGTGGAATTGGAATGCTTGGACATCTTTTTGATGTGAACCAAATAGAAATTTTTAAAGGACCTCAATCCACCGTTTTTGGACCAAATGCAATGGCAGGGTCAATTAATATTATTACCAAAAACCCAACACCTTTTTTTAATGGAACATTTGAATCAAACTTTTCTACAGATAATGGTAAAACTTATTCGGGTGCATTTGGAGGACCATTATTAAGGACTCTTTCATTTAGAGTTGCAGGAACACAACATTCTCAAAATGGATTTAGAGAAAATATTTTTGTAAATAAGAATAATACAAATGGAAAAGATGAATCTTTTATTAGGACTAAATTCCATTGGAAACCGTTAAATAATTTATCTTTATCATTTACAAATTTAAATTCAAAATTGAATAATAAGTATGATGCTTGGGCACCTGATAATAATGAAGATTTTATAACTTATACAAATCAACAAGGAATGGATTCACAGGAAACGAATGCAAATGCTGTAAAAGTAAATTTACCAGAATTTTTAGAATTTAATACTGTGTATAAATTTTCAAATTCTAATAGTGAAATGGTTCATAGTTATGATGGTGATTGGGGGAATGATTCACTATGGTTAATTGAATATGGATTTGACCCAGATGTTGAGGGTTGGAATTATGAATTTTGGGATGAAACAAATAGAAGAAAAAATACATCTTCAAATGAAATTACATTCTATTCAAGTGATAATTTAAATCTTCCGCTCAACGGATCATTTATATCAGGGTTTTATTTAAGTATTACATCTCAAACAGATGAAGCAACAGGGTGGTTATTTGGAGGAGATGCTACACATTTATCCAGTGAATTTAAAATCCAAAGTACAGCAATTTACAGTAATTATAATGCAAAAATTTCGGAATCGTCAGAATTAAATACCAATTTCAGATTCGAAAATCATCAGATTGATTATTTCGCAAATGCTGAAAACTTTTATAATAGTTATTATTATATGGATACTAATTTGCCAGTAATTGATACTTCTAAAACAGATAATTTCATTGGCTTAAATATCTCATTTAGAAACCAAATAAGTAAAAAACTTCTTGTTTATGCTTCAATCGCAAAAGGTTATAAAGCAGGAGGAATTAATCAACATCCTTATTTAAATATGAATTCAAGGTTTTATAATCCTGAATATAATTTAAATTTTGAAATAGGTGGACGATTAACTTGGAAGAAAGCTAAAATGAATTTTGCCATATTTAATATGAAAAGGACTGATTTACAAGTTCAAATTTCAAGCCAGCAAGTTGAAAACGACCCTAATAGTTTCACCTACTTTACTTCCAATGCATCTTCTGGATATAATAGTGGGTTTGAATTAGAAACAACAATTGAAATTTTAGCATGCTTAAAATTAAATTACTCAATGGGCTATTTGAAAACCCATGTTAATGAATTTTCATACCCTGTTGGTTATGCTGTAGATGATTCTACTTTTACAAATCCAGTTATGGAATCTTCTGGGAATAGAGAACAAGCAATGGCACCCAATTTCAATAATTCATTAAATCTTTATTATAACCATAATTCAGGATTATTTATAAATGGAAATATTACTTCTAAGGATGATTATTATTTTTCGGATAGTCACGATGAAAAATCAAATCGATATTCATTAGTAAATATGAATATAGGATTTCATAAAAATAATTTTACTATTTCAATTTGGGGTAAAAATATTACAGACCAACGGTATGCAGTCAGAGGGTTTTACTTTGGATTAGAACCACCAAATTACGAAGATAAATTATACTTGAGTTATGGAAACCCTCGAGAAATTGGTATTAAACTAAGTTATCAATTTTAATGATTAAGCCTACTCTCATACAGGGAGTAATTCTAAGCTATTTCATTATTATTTATGGAATAGGTTTTTTCAAAAAATCAAAATCAGATAAAGACTCATTTATTTTTGCGGGGAGAAGATTAACTCTTCCCGCTTTTATAGCTACACTTGTCAGTACTTGGTATGGTGGAATTTTAGAAGTTGGACGATTTTCTTATGAAAATGGAATTGTAACTATTCTCATTTTTGGCGTTTTCTATTATATCGCTGCAATTGGTTTTGCATTATTTTTTGCACCAAAAATTATTACTAAAAACATTCAATCTATTCCATCCTTAATTCATACACAATTTGGAAAAATGCCTGGAATAATTTCAATAATATTAATATTATTGATTGCATCCCCTGCACCCTATTTAAAAATATTTTCAATTTTAATTCAAAGTTTTTGGGAAATCCCCGAATATGTTGCGATAATAATTGGAATTTCAATTTCGGTTCTTTATTCTATAAGAGGTGGATTTTCATCAATTGTTCGAACAGATAAATTACAATTTATTTTAATGTTTCTAGGGTTTAGTTTAATACTTTGGAATTTAAAACAAAATTATGGTGGAATTGATTTTTTACATAAAAATGCACCAATTGAGATATTTCAAATTCCGGGCAATTTTTCTTGGACGACTATTTTTGTTTGGGGATTTATTGCACTAATCACTTTTATTGACCCTGGTTTTTTTCAAAGATCATTTTCAGGCACAGATGTTAAAACCGTAAAAAAAGGTATCTTAATTTCTGTTGGATTTTGGATTGTTTTTGATATTATGACAATTACTACAGGGATATATGCTTCTGCAATATTACCTAAAATTGATACAAGTCCATATTTAGATTTAGCCAAACTAGTACTATCACCTAGGGCATATTCAATATTTATTGTATCTTTATTTTCAATAGTTATGTCAACTATCGATAGCTTTACATTTATTTCAGCCTATACTTTAGGAATGGATTTACCACCATTATTAAATTTAAAAAATAAAAATGATAGCGTAAATAATACAAAATATAGCTTAATCATCATTTCTGTTTTAAGTTTTACACTCTCTATGTTTTTTAATAATGCAATTGAAATGTGGTATGTATTGGGGTCTATCGCTGTTCCTGTATTACTTATTCCTATTTTATCAGGATTATACCATATTAAAATAAAACAGCCTTTAAATCAATTCTTATTCCCATTAATAATTACTTTATTATGGTTTTATCATGGATTTAATAATCTTGATAATTGGGGTTATCCGCAATACTTATTTCAATTAGACCCAATGTATCCTGGATTATTAATGAGTACGATATTGTTTTTTAAATTGAAATAATTAAATTAATGATTTAATTCAAAATGAACTGCATCACCTTTTTGATATTGAATTCCATTAATCGTCTTTTTTTCAGAAAGTTCACAATATCTTAATTGGCCATTTTCATAAAAACTAGTCTTCCCCGATTTACCATGAAAACTATAAAAAATTGCAGAAAAAAAATTAAATTTTGAACAGGGTATATTTTGAATCATCTCATTTTCAGCTAACCAAGCAATTTTAAGTTGTCCATTTGGATGGAAATTAGTCATGAAACTATGTCCACCACCTCTACATAAATGACCTTGGATGAGTAAATCTTCGGGTAAAAAACACCAATTAAAAATACCTTTTTCTGTAAAATGAACTCCCGTATTTTTTGGAAGTATTTGTCCAGACAACGTATCTTTTTGTGAAAGTCGACAAAATTCTATTTTTCCATTCTCATGATAATTAATTTCTTTTGAACAAGAAACTTCTTGACTGAAAAGAACTGATAAAATAATAACTAATTTAATTATTATCATTTATAAAATTTAAAATAGCTTCTGAGAATTCATTATAAGCCTCTTGAATTAGCCAATGTCCAGCATTTAATTTTTCTATTTTATATTTACCCTTTAAAAATTGGATTGAATTATCTACACTATCTTCTCCAATTGCCATATCATTTAATCCATAAACAATTAATGTTGGGGTTGTAATTTCACCAATAATGTCTTGAGCTTCATTAAAATTTGCTCGATACCAATTTAAAGCAGACTTTAATGCATTTTTCTGTTTGAATATTTCTAAATATGAATTAATCTCTGCTGAAGTGCTTTGATTCCATATTTTTTTTAAATTCTTATAAAAACAAATTTTAAAATATATTTCAGGTAAAATTGGTTTTTTAAAAAATTTAATATATTCACTTTTTTTCTGTTGTTCTGAATTATTAGCAATCGATTTTATAAATGCATCTAAATGTGGTACCGAAAGTGCTGACCAAGTTAACACTCTTCTTGGATTATTAGCGACAACTTGCCAACCAACAGCCGAGCCCCAATCATGTCCAATTAAATGAAAAGATTTTAATTTAAATGCATCAGCGATATCAATAATATCTTTCGATAATTTTTCAATTGAATAATCTGAAATTTGTGATGGACGAGCTCCAGGGCTATACCCGCGTTGATCTGGTGCAATTACCCTAAATCCATTATCATCAAGTAACTTAATAAACTCCTGCCACATTCTAGACGTTTCTGGAAATCCATGTAATAAAATTATAGTTTCTTTCGCATTTTCCAGACCTCCAATTCTACATGTAAATGTATATTCATCTGTTTCTACATCCGCAAATTTTATATTATTTTTTTCATAATATTGAATATTTTGAGCGAAGTTTATTGCTAGTGTCATAATTATTAGTAGTATTTTCATTTCATAATCTACTAAATAAATAAGCCCTTATAAAAGAGGCTTATATCAAAATTATTTTAAGCTATTTTTATTTTACTCACCTAAAATCAGATTAATAAAAATAATTATATCTAAAACATCTACAAACTGGTCCCCATTTCCATCAGCAATATCGTTATATTGATTTGATAAAACTAAATTTACAATTAATACAATATCAACAATATTAATTAATCCATCATTATTTACATCACCATATAAAATAGAAAAATCACAATTCTTAATATATGCAAAACTTTCTTCATTGCTTTCAGTCAAAATTGCTGTTGAATCTTTTATAATACATCGATTATCAATAGGATTATGTGTCATATAATTCGCATTTAACTCAAAAGATTTAGTCATACATTGTTCTATTGATAATGGTTCGCCAATAATTGATTGAGAACTATGATTCCAATTTGAAAATAGTGTACTTCCTCCACTCCAATAATTATATCCTTCATGCAAATTAAAATTACATTGTTGATAAAATAATAAAAAGAGTAACCCGGACTCACCTGCACCACCTCCAACATTTATCGCAATTTGACCATTATTACCTAAATAACCAACAAATGAAATTGATCTCGAAAATCTGCCTGTAGGTTCTAAATTTAAATTAAATCCACCTTCATTATTATTAATTCGAGTATATGTTTTTACTGTTTTATCATTATTTAAATATAATATATACCCATAACCTTCATTTAATTGATTTGCTCCTGTAAATAAATCAGGAATTCCATCACTATTTAAATCTCCAGCATTACACAAAGCATGACCAAAATCTGCATTTTCGGGTAATATTTCATTAAATCCAGATTCATTTTGAGCTATTCTATTTTTTGATTCTACATTAAAACTTTCTGAGTCTAATGATAAAATCCAAATTGCTCCTTGTTGATTTCCAGTTCTAAATGCACCCACTGCAAGTTCAAGTGTACCATCACCATCAATATCGCCTAACATAGCAACTTCTCGTCCTCCAAATTGATCTCCATTTGAAAGACCTTCTCCAAATCCACCTTGAGTCGAGCTAATCGTAACTGTATTTTCTGTAATTACTTGTGAATTAGAATTTAAAAATAATAAATCTATAGAACCTCTCTGATTACCTCCATCATTAGACCCGGGATTACAACCAACTAAATCAATCCGACCATCACCATTTATATCTCCAATTGCACTTAATCCCTGTGCAATTATATTTTCATTTTTAACAACTGATTTAACAGTTCCATTTGAATTTAAATGAATAATATAGAGAGCTCTATTCTCAGGTGTGGGAGCTGAAACGGCTATGTCTGGTATATTATCATTGTCATAATCACCGATTCCTGCAACACCATAACCAAAATAACTACTCGGTAATAAAGTTTCTTCAAAGCCACCCATCAACATAGAAATTTTTTGATGAGACTGAACAGTTCCATCGGAATTCATAAATAGAATATAAACTGCTCCTGCATCAATTTCACCATCATCATCAGACCTCGCTCCAATTACGAGATCAAAAACTCCATCACCATTTACATCTCCAATAACATCATGATCTCTACCAAACCGATCACCTGATTCTAAAAACCCTTCAAACCCACCTAAGTTATCACCAATTTTAATAAAATTATCTGCTCCATAAAATTGAATTGATTGTGAAAACAAAATAATTGGTAGTGTAATAATAATATTTTTAATAAAATTCATTTAAACTCCTTAAAATTTAATTTTTTATCCATAGTTGAGTATGCTATTTGTGAAAAGTTAACATATAAATTTTAAATTTGTAACTTAATTAATTTCTTAATTTACAATGATATTTCTGTCAGTCTAAAATATTTCAATATATTTTTAATCTTAAATATTATTTTAGAAGAATAAAAAATAAAAATATTATTTTAGTATAGTAAAAAATAATTTAAGTTTTGTATTAAAATTTCAGGTATTAAATGAAGATTACAGTTTATTTATTATTAGTAGTAGTATTAATTGGATGTGGAGATTCAATTACAGAATTAATAATAGAATCATATTCAAAAGGTAACCCTAAAATAATTCATTTTATTTCAGGAAAAGATTCTGTGCAAATAATTCATAAAAAAATATCACTAAAAGAAAATGGTGATACACTATCAATTCAATATGGTGACTCTTTAAAAGTTGAAATGACTTATTATAAATCAGATACATTGAAAACCGTTTCAAAATATTTACATAGTAAAAAATCGGGTGAATGGAAGTATTTTCATGACAATGGGGAAATTGACTGTCGATTATTTTATAAAAAAGATATTATTGATAGTACTTATCAAGAATTTTACTCAAACGGTAAAAAAGCTATTACAGGTTTATACTCTAATGGCATTCGTGAAGGACAATGGAAATTTTATGATTCAGACGGGGAATTGACGGGAGATTATAAATATTTAAAAGGAGATGTATATTATTCTTCTGGATATTACATTGATTTAGAATATGGGGATTAATTTATTTACCAATATCATTTCTAAAATACATTCCTTCAAAATGAATATTTTCAATAACTGAATATGCATTTTTAATTGCTTCTTTATGGTTATCACCTTCAGCTGTAATATTTAATACTCTACCACCATTTGTAAAAATTTTATCATTTTCAGATTTAGTTCCTGCATGAAAAACAATCGATTTACAGTTGTTTAACCCATTAATTTCATTACCTTTTTTATAATTTTCTGGATATCCATCTGAAGCTAATACAATTGTACAAACTGAATTTTCATACCAATTTAATTTTATATTTTTTAAATCCCTATTTATAACTGCAAGGAATACATCTGTTATATCATTTTTTAATCGTGGTAGAATTACTTGAGTTTCAGGGTCGCCAAATCTTACATTGAATTCTAATACTTTTGGACCTTTTTTAGTATAAATAATTCCGATGAATAATACTCCTCTAAAATCCATTTTTTCACTTATTAATCCATTCATAATTGGATCTAAAATTTCATTTTGACAAACTGTTTCCATATCAACAGTTACATTCGGATTAGGCGATATACAACCCATCCCACCCGTATTTAACCCTGTTTCACCATTTCCTATTTTTTTATAATCTTTTGCCAAAACCATTGGTATCATTGTTTTACCATCGACAAAAGTAAGAATTGAAATTTCATTGCCAATTAAAAACTCTTCGATAATAATATTTTGACCAGCCTTACCAAATTTATGAGACACCATTATATCTTTGACTGCATTTTGAGCATCTAATTTTGTTTTACAAATAATCACGCCCTTACCACCAGCTAAACCATCAGCTTTAATAACAACTGGAAAATTAGAATATGATTCTAAATACTGAAGAGCACTTTGACTAGAATTAAATTTTGCATAATCTCCAGTAGGAATATTGTATTTAATTAAAAATTCTTTTGTAAAAATTTTACTTTCTTCAAAAATAGAAGCATTTTTTCGAGGCCCAAAAACTTTATAACCTGCATCTTCTAATATATCAACAATTCCATTAACAAGATACGCTTCAGGACCAACAATAGTTAAATCTATATTATTTTCTTTAACAAATGATAAAACTTCTATATTATCATTTGGGTTTAAAATAGGAATTTCAGCGAGTTCTTTTATTCCACCATTCCCAGGTACACAATAAATTTTATTCACTTTTGAACTTTGAGAAATTTTCCAAATTAATGCATGTTCTCTTCCTCCAGATCCTAAAACTAATACTTTCAAATTATTATTTAAACCTCAAATTCATTTAATGTAAATAATCGTTCACAATAATCACAACGCAAGGATACATCTTTTGATTTTACTCGTGTAAATTTAGTCTCTATTTCTTCAAAATTAGTAATGCATTTAATATTAGGGCAACTTACAGCATTTCTAATCGATGTTGGAATATGCACTTCTGTCTTTTTAAAAACTTCAAAATCACGAATAATAGTTAAAGTTGCAGATGGTGCAACAATTGAAATTCTATTAACTGCTCGAGTAGTTATTTCCTTACCTTCAATTTTTATTAAATCTTTTTGTCCTAATGCTTTACTGGAAAGGTTCATTCCAATTGTGGTTACTTTTTTAAAATGCGAAGATAAAATTTCATATACTTTTAATGCTTTTCCAGCTGGAATATGATCAATCACAGTCCCGTTTTTAATTGCATCTACTTTTAATTGTTTCATGCGCATTTCTCCATTAATTTAGTTATTATTGCCTGTCGCATATAAACGCCATTTTTTGCTTGTTGAAAATAATATGCACATTTTAATTTATCTACTTCAACGGAGATTTCGTCAACTCGAGGTAAGGGATGTAAAATTTTAAAATTATCTTTAACATTTGATAATATTTCAGGTGTAATTACATAAGAACTTTTTACCTTTTCATAATCTTCAGGATCAGTGAATCTCTCTTTTTGTATTCGAGTCACATAAAGTATATCTAAATCATCAACAATATTATCTAAAGAATCTGTTTGTGTATATTTAATTCCTAAATCATCAAGTTCATCTAAAATATATGAAGGCATATTCAAGATTTCGGGTGAAACAAAATAAAACTCAGGATTAAAAGCTCCTAATGCAAAAGATAATGAATGGACAGTTCGTCCATATCTCAAATCACCCAATAAACAAACTTTCAAATTATCAAGTGATTTCTGGGTTTTATGAATGGAATATAAATCTAGCATTGACTGAGTTGGATGTTGATTTGCACCATCTCCAGCGTTTACAACAGGAATATCAACACATTCAGAAACATATTTAGCAGCTCCTTCTAGAGGATGTCTCATAACAATTATATCTGAATATTGATTAATTATTTTCACCGTATCAGATAATGTTTCACCTTTCTCTAAAGAACTTCCTTTTGTTCCTGACATTGTAATCACTTCACCACCTAATCGTTTCATTGCAGTTTCAAATGAAAGTTGTGTACGAGTTGACGGTTCAAAGAATAATGCCCCCATTACTTTACCTGTCATATCAGATTTTACTTTACCTGATTCAATATTTTCTGCCAATTCAATGAGTGAATTAATTTTATCCACTCCTAAATTTCGCATACTTATTAAGTTTTCCATATTAATCCTTTTCTTGTCTTTCTTCCCATGCTTCCCAAGCTTGGTCTCTATATTCAATTGCTGATTGTTTTGGATTTGAGTGTTTACAAATTCCCCTTCCTACAATAATTATATCTGAACCACCAAGAATCGCTGTTTTTGCTGTAATATATTGTTGGCCTAAATCATCACCTGAAGATGATAAACTCACTCCTGGAGTTAAAAGTAAAAACCCACTTGGAATTTCCTTTTTTAAAGATTTTAATCCTTCTACTGTATTATCATGACCAATAAACCCAGATACATATTCAGGGTAATTTGCACCCATTTCAAAAACAGTTTTAGTATAATTTGCATCCATTAAATTACCTTTAGATGACATTTTTGCTAATAAAAAACTAGATTTATTTTCAGGATTATCTTTAAAAATACCTTTTATTGTCCCATTACCAGCAACTAAATGTATAGTAACTGCATCAGCCCAATCGGAAATATTAAAGATACCATTATTATATTGATGATAAACAGTATTTCCAATATCTGCAAATTTTCTATCTTCAAAAACAACAAAGTCTTTTTCAATTGAGAGCTGTTTTAATTTATTTATAAAGCCATTATCAAAATCTGATAAAATATCAATATGTGTTTTAACCATCAATATATCATCCGAAATTGGTTCAAGAATATTAAAAAATTCAGATTGAGTGGTTACATCTAACGAAACAGTTAAATTAGTTTTTTTGCTCTCAATTAAATTTTCCAATCTCTTAGTAATATTATTTTTAATTAATTTTTTAGGTTCTTTATTATTAACTTGAGTTGATTGAAACTCAATAATTTGAGTCACTTGAGAATCAGATATAGATCCATCCTCTAACAATAATTTTATAATATCATTTAAGGTTATTAAACTATGTAATTTAACATTGTTTTTTGCAAGAAAATCAGAACCATCAATACTTCTATCGATTGCAACACTTATATCGCTTACTTTCAATCCTGCCGATTCAAAACCTGCAATCGTTTCAACTTTACTACTACCCGTTGTTATTAAATCGTCAATAACTAAAACGGTATCACCTATATTATATTGTCCTTCAATTTTTTGAGCTGTACCATACGTTTTTTTTTCTTTTCGAATATAAACCAATGGAATATTTAATTTTGAAGATACAAGTGTTGCAATAGGTAATGCAGTATATGGAATTCCAGTTACAAGATCAAATTTTAAATTATTTATTTGCTTACATAATTCAGTAGCAAATTTATCCATTAAATCAGGATAAGACACAATTAGCCTTAGATCAAAATAGAAAGGCGAAATTAATCCAGATTTTAATTTAAATTTTCCAAATTTAATAGCACCGATTTTATATAATTGGCGAATAATATCTTTTTTTTCATCTGTAATCAATTTCAATTCCTTTTGTATTATTATATTTCTCGTCTTTATAGGCAATTTCACCATTTACAATTGTCATAAAAACATCGCCTTTTAATTTCATATTAATAAAAGGTGAATATTTTGCTTTCGTTTGAAAAAGGCCAGGATTAACAATAAATTCTTTTTCTAAGTCAATCACTGTAATATCTGCAAAATAACCCTCTTTTATTTTTCCTCTATTTTTTATATTGAAAATATTGGATGAATTATAACTTGTAATTTTTTCAACTAATTCAAGTGATAAATTCCCTAAATTAACTTCATTTAATAAAAGTGGTAAACAAGTTTCAAAACCAGGAAATCCTGACGGTGCATTTGAATAACTTCTATTTTTCTCATCTAAATTATGTGGTGCATGGTCAGTTCCAATTGTATCCACAGTTCCTTCTAAAATTGCCTTTAAAATACGCTGATTATCCTCAAAATCCCGAAGAGGTGGATTAACTCTACCCCAATTTCCAACTTGCTCTAATTTTTTTCGTGTAATCAATAAATGATGAGGTGTAATTTCACAAAATATATTTTTATTTAATTTTTTTGCTTCACAAATTAAATCCATTTCTTCTGCAGTAGCTACATGTGCAAAATACACTTTACAATTATATTTATATGACATTTCAATAACCACTTTTGTCGTTTTAATTGCACATTTACGGTTTCTAATTAAATGATGATTATTAATAATTGGTTCAAATTGAGCGGTACATTCTTGAATACAGCTTCCAGATTCACTATGAAAAATAAGTGGAACCTGTAAATCTTCAGCTATTTTAAATACATTTGTTAATTGTTTTGGATCTTCAACAGGCACTCCACCACTTGACTCACAAAGGAAAACCTTTATTGCATTAAATTTTTTAACTTCTCTAATATCTGCACTATTTGTGCCAATATACCCTAGATTAAATCCATAATTCACTTTTGATTTTTTTGCAAATTCTCTTTTTATAGCTAAATTTTCGTTATTAATAGTGGGTGGAATCGTATTAGGCATATCCATTACAGTAGTGATTCCACCTCTAAGAGCAGAATTTGTACCTGAAGTCCAGTCTTCTTTATATGATTGATTCATATCTCGCATATGAACATGAGGATCAATTATTCCTGGTAGAATAAATTTACCATTTAAATTAATTATTTTATCTGCGGATACGGAGTTCGGATTTAGTTTTTTAATAATTCCATTTGAAATTAGTAAATCTAAATTTGTGTTATCAGATTTTTTACCATTTTTTAATAAAATAGTCAAATTAAATTCTACCTAAAAAATAAATGGAAAATGCGAAATTTCCGCACAACTGTTTGTGTGCAGAGTTGAAAAAAGAGTGTTGAATTTGATTTCTAAGGTGCAAAGCTTAGAGGAAAATTTGCCCCTAATATATTAATCAGAACAAGAAAAATAAACCGAATTTTAACACATAATTTACTTTGCATTACTCATAATAAATATATCTATGGAAATTAAAAAATAGTCGTTTCATCATAAAAAATGAATGAATTTCCAATAACAAAACAAACACTTAAAGAAATCAAATAATTTATTTGAAATTTATTTCTTAATTGAGATTTTTTTCTAATCCTATTTTAGATTACTCGGTTTGAATGGAATAATAAATTTGCCGTGGTTTCAATAATTTTGCCATTATTAAATTTATTATATTAAACATTTTGAATAATTTAATTAGAGTAAATAATTCTAATTATTTTCGGGCTTTTAAATAAACTATTTCATATAGCCTTATTGATATAAAATAATCTTAAATCATCTTGCTATATACCATGTATATTATAAGTGTTAAAAAATCTAAATTAAGTATTTGTTAAAGTAATAAAATGATTTTAAATTTATCCGCTCTGGAAATGAGTATTAAAATTAATCTGACGCGGGATGGAGCAGTCTGGTAGCTCGTTGGGCTCATAACCCAAAGGTCGCAAGTTCAAATCTTGCTCCCGCTACTCCAATAAAAGCCCTTCTAGCTATGCTAGAGGGGCTTTTTGGTTTCTGGTGGTTCCTTTTCTACCTAAACTGGCAACAGTTTCAATGTAGTCTTGTGTAGCGTTCTGAAGGGGTGGGTGTAATAAAAGGGCACACTATGGGCACACTAATTCACACTATTTTTAGGGATTTTATTCACAAATTTACTCGCTAATTCAAAGTTCGGATGAGTATAAATCTTTGTTGTTTCACTCGAACTATGCGCAAGTAATATTTGTCTATCTTCAATAGCTAATCCGAGATCTCTTAAAATGTTATTATAAGTAGTTCTAAAACTATGAAGCGTTGCTTTCTTTTTACCATTTTCTCTAAGTATTTTCTGTAAAAACTTTCGAGGAATAGCAAGATTATCATTTAGTTTACGATCGGTCTCAGCATACAGTCGTGGAAACAGAGGTAAACTTTTATCAGATGAGTTTGGTATTAATGCAATTAAATCATCAGCTAATGGGAACTCATGTATTCGTCTTGATTTTCGAACAAGGCTTACATAGCCGGATTCACCTTCAACTTTTTCACCGATGAAAACATCTTTTAAAGC